>ERZ778018.2645-NODE-2645-length-11030-cov-5.167563_pt1 | contig 11030 bp, 5 predicted proteins | sample MGYA00375748_ERZ778018 | MGnify/ENA primary metagenome ERZ778018 (study PRJEB29350, sample SAMN05509839) | bioreactor metagenome | biome: bioreactor; material: wastewater | place: South Africa: University of Cape Town | collected 2014-04-22 ... | reverse complement strand
ATCGACCAGTACAGAGACGAACTGCGCGGCGAGGGACCGGAAAGTACGGCAGACCGGTGAAGACCGCAGTCGACACCAACGTACTCCTCGACGTACTGGCCGGTGATGAGGAGGCCCGCGCCGCCGCGACGGACGATCTGACGGAGGCGGCCAGAGCCGGGGCGCTCACCATCTCTCCCATCACCTATGCGGAACTCGCGGTCGCATTCGCGGAGCCGACCGATCTTGCGAGGTCCCTGGAGGATCTCCATCTGGAGGTTGAGGTGTTCTCGACACAGTCCTTGCTGCTGGCCGCAAACGCCTGGCGCGCCTATGCCAGGCACTGCGGGCAAGGCGCTCAATACCCACGCTGTGGGAATCAGTTCGGGCCGCGCTGTCCAGAATGCGGCGCGAACGTCCGCCAGCGGCAGCACATCATCTCCGATTTCCTGATCGGGGGCCACGCGCAGGCACAAGCGGACGTGCTATTCACGCGGGACCGTGGCTATTTCAGCCGATACTTCCCGGGGATATCCGTGCAGGCACTAGGCGGCGAGTGATTGACGCACGACCAACATGCGCGGCCGCACGATGCGACTCCTTATTATCGTGCGCTGCAATAACGCGACAAACTGGCTCGTCTTATTTTAGTATTGCCGGGATTTGTAAAATAAGGACGACATCTCGCGCGTCTTGTTGTCGTCGGTTGCAATAAGGACCAAGCGCCATGAGCCATGTTTCACGAGCAGGTCAATTTGTAAAACAACCAGCCGGTTACCGGGCTTTTATCCCACACACGCTCCCACCTGAACCCGCGATTAATATTGACCAGAGCATGGTGATGCTTCTTTCGCGCGCGGACCAGGCGCTTGGGCGACTCGACGGAGTCGCGCAGACGCTACCCAATCCCGACCTGTTTGTCGCCATGTATGTGCGAAGGGAAGCCGTCTATAGTTCTCAAATTGAAGGAACCCAGAGCACGCTTGATGACGTTCTCGAGTATGAACTCGATGCAGCGGGACGAGAACTCCCGAGCGATGTTGAAGAGGTCGTCAACTACGTTGCAGCCATGAATCATGGATTGGAACGCCTGCAGACACTACCGCTGTCGCTCCCTCTCATTCGCGAGATTCATGCAGAACTACTGAAAGGCGTGCGAGGCGCTGATCGTTCCCCTGGAGAGTTTCGCACCACCCAAAACTGGATCGCTCCTGCTGGAACGCCACTGGCTCAAGCGACGTACGTGCCGCCGCCCATAGCTGAGATGCAAAATGCGCTGAACAATCTCGAACGGTTCTTGCACGAAGAGCATAATCTTCCAGTGCTGATCGTCTCTGGTCTCGCCCACGCGCAGTTTGAAACGATCCATCCCTTTTTGGATGGAAATGGTCGAGTCGGGCGCCTGCTCATCACGTTCCTCCTTTGCCATCGGGGCGTGTTGCAGCGTCCGTTGCTCTACCTCAGCTATTTCCTAAAGCGTCATCGCGCCGAGTATTATGATCGACTTATGGCTATCCGCGAAGATGGTGACTGGGAAGGCTGGTTTCGTTTCTTCCTGCGAGGAATTGCCGAAACCGCCGAAGAAGCCACCCAAACAGCTCGGGCGATTGTTCAACTCCGTGAACTGCACCGAGCGGTCATTCAAGACCATCATCTCGGCGACAATGGCCAGCGATTGCTTGATATGCTATTCTACCAACCAATTATTAACGTCAATCGCGTAAAATTGACACTCAATATGTCATTCGCAGGCGCGAACAAGCTCGTCAAACAGATGGCGGATCTCGGACTCTTAGAGGAGATAACCGGGGCACAGCGCAACCGTCGCTTTCGCTATCGGCCATACCTGGCACTGTTCGCTGAGCCAGCCACGGAATTGGTCGAAGACGTACCGATCCAGGCCACCGAGTCTGAACCGTAAACTCTTGTACTCCCATTCTGCTGCTTCAACGGCACTGACCAAGTCCGACTTCGGTAGAGTTTGTAGAGGGTCACGTCGAAGAATAGAGAGGATCGAATGGCAGAGACGACCATTCTCGAGCGCACTCTTGCCGGCCTTGAGGCGGGTCTGCATGTGCGAGATATCGCGACGTACGATCCGGTGTCATGCATGGTACACGATCTGGTAGCGGAGGTTTGGGCGCAGCCGGGACGCGATACGTTCGACGCCATGCCGGTCAAAGACGATGGGCGTGTTGTCGGACTGCTGGAGCGGCCGTCGTGCTCGCTCCAGGGAACAGCACGGGATCGGATGCGGATCCTCGATGACTCAATTCTCGTCTCGGCCGACCTGCCGCTCGGGCAATTCATCCCGCTAGCTGGGGGACGATCGTCGCGCCTGGTCGTTACCAACGACGGGATCAACGCCATCGTGACACCGAGCGATCTGTCGAAGCTTCCGGTGCGCATCTTCATCTTTACGTTGATCACCCATCTCGAGTCGTTGATGGCCGACCTGATTGAAAAGCGCTGTGAAAATGACGCGAACTGGTTGTCACGCCTATCACCGGGACGCCAGCGGAATGTGCGCGCCACCTACGACGAGCTTCATGCACAGCAGATGGAACGCACACTCTTGGATTGCACCTACTTCTGCGATAAGTCGCGTGTCGTGTGCAAGCTGTGCGACTGGAGTAACAAGCTCGAAGATCAATTCAAAGAGATCGAAAAGCTGCGCAACGCTGTCGCGCACTCGGGCAACTACCTTAACGGTGCAGAGAGGCTGGCGAAGATGCTGAAGACGATCACCTTGACCGAGCATTGGATTCACGAGCTAGCCTGCCAGATCAAACTCACCGTTTGACGTCCACGCACGAGCAGGCTCAACGTGTCGATCGCGACTCGTCCTCACACCTGTCCTTCCTTCACCGTCTCAACCACTGCCCGCACATTCGCCTCGAGCGCCGCGGTATCCAATTGCTCGATGTCGGAGATCGCCTGGTCGATGGTGTAGGCCCGGCCGGCCATCGTAATGGCCGCTCGCTCGTGGTCAGCCAGCGTCGTCGAAGCGGCAGTGAGAAACCTATCCAATAAGATTTGGTCACTCGGATCCGGTGGCACCCCGACCCGTTCTCGATACGCGGCGACCGAGGCAACCAATTGCCAGGAACGTCGTACCTGCCCGGTTGCCGCGAGCACCATCGCAAAACCTTCCAGGCTCAGGGTAAGGAGCTGCAGCCCACCGATTGTGCGAGCAATCGACAGGCTCTGTCGCAACAGTCCCGCCGCTCGTTGAGGCATGCCAAGTTCGATCGCGACCCGTGCAAGCCCAATAAGCGCGGTCGCCACCTCGTGCTGATCATTGACATCTCGCGACCGAAGAAGGCTCTCGCGATAGAAGACTTCGGCCTCGGTGTACGCATCTTCGAGCAGCGCGACGGAACCAAGCCCGGCGAGCGCAATCGAGAGCTCCACCGTGTTCTGGGTTTCCCGCGCGTAGGCCAGGCACTCGTGCAGCAGCACGCGTGCCCCTGCATAGTCACCCCGAGCACACTGGACGCGCGCGAGACTCCGCAGCGATATGCCAATGGTGCGTGCGTCACCGAGTGGGCGGCGGATCGCCAGGCTCTCGGTATAGTGGCGCTTGGCACTCGTCAAATTTCCCTGGGCATAGGCGACATGACCAAGCTGCGTGAGCGCGGCACTGGTGAAGACATCATCGGCCTCGGCCCGCGCAATGGCCAAACACTCCTGCAAGAGGATTGTGGCCGTAGCGTAATCTGCCTGGCGATACGCGAGTCGCCCTGCCGCGAACAACAAAGGGCAACGGTCCGGATTGGGCACAGCCATTTCCGGCATACCCAGGAAGGCACTGAGCCAGTCTCGCCCTTCCAAAATATGGCCGCGATCCCAGAAGCGCCAGAGACTATAGCCGAACCGGCGAGCCCGATCGCCGTCGTTGTGCTCAACAATCCATCGGGCGGCCACCCGCAGGTTACCCTGCTCTTGCTCCAATCGGCGAAACCAGAGCGACTGCTTGTCGCTCACTTGCTCCTGGTAAGCATGCTCAGCTAGCGCGACATAGTATTCGCAGTGCCGGGCAGAGGTCGCGGTCAACTCGCCGCTCGCCGCCAGGCGTTCCATTCCGAACTCCCGTATCGTCTCGAGCATGGCGAATCGCGTTTCGTCCGCTTCGCTTGGTGTGGCGACCACCAGACTCTTATCGACGAGCGACGTCAAATCGTCGAGCACGCTGCCGGTCGAGCTATCGTCGAGGCTGGTAATCGCCTCGATCGCGTCTAATGAGAAGCTCCCGGCAAACGCGGCGAGTTGTCGGAAGAGGCATTGCTCCCGATCATTGAGGAGATCGTAGCTCCAGGCAACCGCGCTTCGCATCGTCCGATGCCGTTCGGGCAAATCCCGTGGCCCACCGGTGAGCAGCTGCAGTTGACTCTCGAGCCGCTGCCACAACGCGTGCGGCGACAGCACGTTCGAACGCGCACTCGCAAGCTCGATCGCCAGTGGCAGTCCATTGAGCCGCTGGCAGATCCCACAGACCGCGTCCAGGTTGTTTGGTGTGATCTGGAAGCCGGGATTCACGACCTTTGCACGTTCGGAAAAGAGGAGTAGTGCGGGATAGTGCGACACGCTGTCTAGCTCGGGGGTAATCCCTGCGGGTGGAAAGCCGAGCGGACCGAGATCAAATCGATGTTCCCCAAGAATATTGAGTGCGGCGCGGCTGCTGAGAAGCAGCTTTACATGCGGACACGCGGCAAGAATCCGTGCGAGCGCATCTCCGGCATCCAGCACGTGCTCGAAATTGTCGATCACCAGAAGGAAATGCCGGGATTGGAGATGGGCGACGACGCGCTGTTCCACGGAACTGGAGTCGGAGCGCTGAATACCGAGCGCTTCAGCAAGACTCGGCATCACAAGCGTTGCGTCGCGCAGAGCGTCCAGCGGCACGAAGACGACGCCGTCGGCGAACATCTCCAACGCCTTCTCGGCGACCGCCAGAGCCAGACGCGTCTTTCCGATCCCAGGGGGGCCGGTCACGGTCACCAATCGTGTCTCAGATTCCCGAAGGAGGGCGACGACGTCGTGTATTTCCGCATCGCGGCCAACAAACGAGGTCGGCGTCACGGGGAGCTGCGGCGAAGTGCGAAGCGCGCGCGGTCCTCGCCGGCGAGGGATGGACTGTTCCAACTCCTCAGCAGGTAAACCAAGCGCTCGCGCCAGCGCCTCGACCGTATCACGATAGGGCGCCGCCTTGATACCACGCTCAAGGTCACTGATGGTTCGGGCGCTGAGATGCGCTCGCTCCGCCAGATCTTCTTGTGTGAGCCCCGCTGCGAGTCGATGGTGTTTGAGTAGACGTCGAAACGATGATCGCGTATCTGTCATCCCAACTCTCTTCGAAGATGCCCATCTCCGGTTCACCAATCAGGAATCGAGGACTCAACGTGTGAGCTAGTTATGTTAGTTGTGTGTGGACATAAGCTTATCAGATGCCCAGTATAAACGTCATACGAGATGTTTAGCGCGAAGCGCGGTTTCGGCGCCAGCCAACGTCGTCTCGGAGCACGAGCTTTCTCCATTCACCGCTGGGCAATAAGGCTTATCCGCTCGTCGTCATTCATCGCATCGAGTGGATGAGTCTCCATAGTCTTTCTCACCTGGCGCAGCCCGCACTCGATCGTCGCAAGCATCTCGGAAGCAGAGTATACGGTGGCGAACGGAGGGAAACGTGATGTTCGGCAGACTACGACGATTGCTCCCCCTGCTGGTGCTCATATCGACATTCGCGGCGATCCTGCCATTGCCTTCACTGGCGGCGGATAACCCGGTCATCGTGCGCGTAACGATCGAGGAAGTCCGTGCCGTTGATTGTTTTGAAGGTACCGCCTTCGACGCCTGTCTCGGAAAGGCTGACTTCTACAGTTACGTGACGCTGGGCAGCGAAGCTGGAGTCCAGGGTCCCACGGCTGATGATGACAATGATCCAAAGCCGAACTGGCAGTTTCAGACCACCGTCGATTACAACAGCGTGTCTTCGCTCCCAATCTCTATCGAGATCCGGGACGAGGACGGCGGTTTGCGCCTGGGCGACGATCTCGCGGATGTCAACGGGACTCCGGGGATCGACAAGTCGGTCCTCGATCTGACGTTGCACCTCGGACAGGTCCCGTGCACGGTCACCGGCGATGCGAACGGCACCTGTGGCATCGATATCACGACACAGGGAAACGGTGACGGCGACGGTAATGCAGCCCTCACCTTTAAAGTGGACGTGATAAACACGCTCCCAGACGCCGATGGTGACGGCATACCCACCGCTTGGGAAACCGGCGGCGTCACGCTCAACGGACAGTTCATCAATCTCCCGGCCATGGGTGCCGATCCGAATAAGCCGGACGTTTTCCTCCATATCGACTGGATGCAGGATGCAACGCACAACCAAAGCCTGAGCAACGCCGCGATTCAGCAGGTGGTGAACGCCTTCGCGAACTCACCCTATACGAGCCCGACTGGCTCGATCGGGATCAACATGCACGTCGATGAAGGTCCGGGCAGCACGCTCAACTTCGCGACGGGAGCGACCTGGGGTGCGCTCAGCAAGGCCAAGGCCATCCCGTGGCAGAACAACCTCGGCACGCTCACCGGTAACCAATACAACTGGACGCAGTTCCAGACGATCAAGTCGGCCAATTTCGATCCCACTGCCCGATCACCCATCTTCCACTACATCATCGCGGGAAACTATCAGGAACCGCCGGCGGCGGGCGGTAGTCAGAACACGTCGAGCGGTATCTCTCGTGGGATCGGCACGAGTGATCTTTTGATCACGCTCGGCGGGTTCACGGGTGGAACTGGCACGCAGATCCAACAAGCTGGCACGCTGATGCACGAGTTTGGACATAACCTCAATCTGAGGCACGGCGGCAACGAGAACACCAATTACAAGCCGAACTACTTCAGTATCATGAACTATCTCTATCAGCTTCGTGGCCTTGATGTCGGCGCAACGGCCGGCACCATCGACTACGCTGGTGGAGCGTTACCGGTGCTCGGACCACTTAACGAGGGTTCCGTCAACGAGAGCAACGCGCTCGGTGTCAGCGGCTTCGGGGTCGGTTCGCAGTGCCCGGCAGCCGGTGGTGGCTACACGAGCCAGTACACCGTGAACGCCAACGGTCCGTTCGACTGGAACTGCAACGGATCCGCCACGAATGGGACGGTAGGCTTCGACGTAAACGGTAGCGGGGGGATCGACAACAGTCTGACAAGTTACAACGACTGGGCCAATATCCAACTCCGTGTTGGTGCCATTGGTGATCTCGGCGCATCGTCCCTTCCCATGCTGAGCGATCCGGAGCCGGTACTCAATTGGGATTTGATTCCGCCGGTAACGACCGCGCAAGCCGTGCCGGGCCCCAACGGCTACGGCTGGAATCGCGTATCGGTGTCCGTCACGCTCCACGCCCAGGATAACGCCGGGGGCTTCGGGGTTCGCGACATCACCTACAGCGCCTCGGGCGCGCAGTCGATCGCCAGCACGACCGTCATCGGCGACACCGCCACCTTCGTCATCAGCAACGAGGGCATAACAACCATCACCTACCATGGCCGCGACCAAGCTCTCAACGTTGAGTCAACGAAAACGCTGGTGCTGAATATCGACCTGACGAATCCGACGGTCGTGCTCGGCACCGCCTATCCGGCACCGAATGGCGCGGGCTGGAACAACACCGACGTCAACGTCCCGTTCACCGCGACCGACGCGCTCTCCGGCATCGCCTCCACCACACCACCATCCAGCCCATTGGTGCTGTCCACCGAGGGCGCCGCGGTAACGGGCACGGTGACCGCGGTCGACAAAGCCGACAACGTCACCTCCGTCACGACTCCGGCCTTCAAGATCGACAAAACACCGCCGGTCATCACCGTATCGTCGCCGACCCCGAATCAAGTCTTCGACTCCGATCAGACGATGACGCCCGTCTTCGATGCCATCGATGCACTTTCTGGGGTCAAGAGCGTGGTGGCAGTCCTCGATACGGGCCAGGTCGTGACCAGTGGCACGCCGATTGAACTCGGTCTGCTCGTCGGCCAGCGTACGCTGACCGTGACCGCCACCGACGTGGCCGACAACGTCGCCACCGTCGACGTACGCTTCCGCGTGCGTCCGGTCTTCGTTGGCAACGCCTTCGACGATCCAAATGAGAGCACTATGCGTGAGGCGGGCGAGGCTGGCCTGGGCGGGGTGACCGTCTTCCTCGACAACAATGGTAACGGCCTGCTCGATACCGGCGAACCCAGCTCCGTCACCGGCAACGATGGCGCCTATCGCGTCGTCGGTGAGGACGTCGGACCAGCCCGGATCTGCACACTCCCAATCTCAAGCAACCGGGTGCGCACCACGAGCCGCTGCCAGACGGTCATGGTCGCCACCGGAATCCCGGTGCCGCGTACCGATTTCGGATCTCATACTCGGATAAACGGTGCGAAGAACGGAAGTGTGGCCAACGTTATCCAGTCCGTCACGCAGGCGGGACAGTCCGCTGAATACTGGCGACCAGCCGCCCTCGCGGGTACCGCGAACGGCCCCTGGGCCGGTAGCCGCCTCGTGGTGAAGAACGGCGGCGACAATCCAACCGTCCAGGTGCAGACTGGCGAACGCATCGCCATCGGTCTTTTCATCGGCGGCGTTGATGCCATGCAAGTCGAAAATCTCGTGCTGAGCGTCCAGGCGCAAACATCTCATGCGCAAGTCGTGGGAGTCGTCGCCGCGGACGGCAGGGTGGCGACTGCCACAACTGGTCCGACAACGACCTTCGCCTACTCGCTGGATAACAACATCCTGACTATCTACGGAGTGCCGCAAGACGGCCTTGGCGGATACCAGGATATCTGGCTGATCATGCAGGTAAGAGCGAGCAACGGCAACATCACAACGACCGCCAGCATCGCCGGCAGTGTGCAAGAGGTCAAAGGACGGCTCAGCATCAAAGCGCTTGGCAATACATCCAATGACACGAGCCAGGCCGAAATTATCAGCGGCGTGACAGGAACGCGATCGGACGCGTTGCTGGTCGATGATGTCCCAGATAACGGAGCGGCGAACAACCCGTTCTAGCCCGACACGTAACGATTGGGCCCAGGCAGGGATCCTGCCTGGGCCCGTCGCTGGCTCCTGATTTCTCACGTGGCATCCGCGCTACTCGAGTTGGAGGCGTTTGCGATTCGATTGCGTCACCAATCCGAGAAACTCGTGATGTCGTCGGATGTAGCCGGCGACGAAGGGACACAACGGGACGAGTTCAAGTCCTCGTTCGCCGGCTAGATCGAGTGCTCCGCGCACCAGATGCGAACCGACGCCTTTCCCCTGGAGCTCAAACGGGACCTGCGTATGGGTCGACAAGCTCATACGCCGAAAACGCCGTATGACCGTCCACAGTCAGCTCAATTCAACGCCCCGCCACATTATCAACCACCTGCGGTTCTTGCTGCATAGCCCTCCAGAGCACTCACTGAATGATCCGTATGGCAGATAGTTGATACTGCACGCCCGCCGGTATTCGGTCGCGACCTAACCCGCCCGCACCGCGTCCACCACAGCCTGCACGTTGGCCTCCGGCGTGTTGATCGGCATGACGCAGCCGGGGGCGACGATGACGTGGCGCGAGTTGAGGGAATCGATGGCGTCGCGGGCCTGAGCGGCGGCGGCGGTGGTCGTCATGTCGGCGATCGCTTTTTCGTGGATGCCGCCGGCAACGGTGCGGCCGCTGGAGGCCTGGCCTTCGGCGAGCGTGGGGGCCGTGCGACGATCGTGCCAGTTGAGCGCATGCGCGTTATAGGTTTTCAGTTCGTCGAACATGATGTTGGAGCCGTGGATGTGGACGAGGGTGAAGCGGGAGGCTCCAGCGGCGTCGAGGACCGGTCCGTCGTAGGCGCTGCCGAAAGTCCGATATTCGTCGACGGTCATCAGGTCAGTCGTGGCGCACTGCGTGGCGAAGAAGATGCCATAGGCGCCGCGCTCGAGCGTGGCGACGGTCATGGCGCGCGTGACCTCGGTGATGGCGGACAGCGCTTCATGCACCACCTCCGGACGCTGGCGCAGATGCTCGAGCACCTTGCCGCCCGAGAGCTTCATAGCGATCGTGAGCGGGCTGAAGATCGTCTGCAAAACCGGAATCTCGCCGTGCAGACGATCGTTGACCAGACGCGCCGCTTCAATCACCTCGCGGTTACGACCGCGATCGACCGGCACTGGTTTAATCTTGGCCCAATCATCGATCTCCGTGATCGGGAAGGTGGTCGTCTGGCGAGTGCCGCCAACCGCGCCCTGATATTCGCTTTTGGCGCCCCAGTCGATCGTGGCATAGTCACCCGGCGGCATCAGCTTGATGAAATCGAAACCGAAGCGGTTCTGCCATTCCAGGGTCACCTCAGTGAGCGCCTCGGCGGTCTGATCTCGCTCCGGAAAATGCCGCCAGAGACTGACCGGCACCACGTCGACATCCTGTCCGGCCAGCGTCGCCTCAACCCGTTCACGCGCGCTCATCCCTGCCATCGATTCGCTCCCTCCCGTGTGCCTTATACCCATCGGGTTCATTCTGCCCGTGGGCGCGCCGTCTGTCGAGCGGAACAACGCATTTCGTTGCTATCGGGCGTACGATTGGGGCATTGACAACCCCATGTACGGACTCTATTCTAGGAACACGGCACGCTCAACTTGAGTTCATGCACCTGTTGTTGTTCGTGTTGAGAGCGATCAGATTGCTCTTGATCTGATGTTGGTGAGTTCAGTGGTGAAAGAAGAGAGCGCGATATGGCAGATGGGGACCATCACAACGATGCGGCAGAATCAGTTGGTTCGTCTCATCCACTGGAGGAACTGAGCAAGAAACGCTTCAGTCGCCGTCGCGCGCTCACGCTGGGAGCCGTCGCCGCCGGTACGATCGGCCTGGGTGCGACACAGGTCGCCAGCGCTCAGCCGTTACCGCCACCACCGGGCAGCACACTGATCGCTAACGTCATCACCGGCACCGGCTGGATCCATGCCCACACCGTGAGCGTGATCGTGCCGGAGCCGTCCATCACTGCCGATT
>ERZ778018.2643-NODE-2643-length-11038-cov-4.728672_pt1 | contig 11038 bp, 9 predicted proteins | sample MGYA00375748_ERZ778018 | MGnify/ENA primary metagenome ERZ778018 (study PRJEB29350, sample SAMN05509839) | bioreactor metagenome | biome: bioreactor; material: wastewater | place: South Africa: University of Cape Town | collected 2014-04-22 ... | reverse complement strand
GTGCTGGTGATCGCCGACAACTGCTCCGACGCCACCGCCGAGATCGCCGGCCGCGAGGGCGCCGAGGTCGTCGTCCGCCACGATCCGGTCAAGAAGACCAAGGGGTACGCGCTGGAGTATCTCATCGAGCGGTTGCAGGAATCGGGCCGGTTCGATCGGCTCGATGCGATCGTGATCATCGACGCCGACACGATCACCTCGCCCGACCTGCTCCACAAGTTCGACGCCCTGATCGCCGAGGGGTACGACTGGATCCAGTGCTACTACACCGTCGCCAACCCCGACGCCTCATGGCGGACCCGGCTGATGACCTTCGCCTTCAGCCTGGTCAACGGCGTGGGACCACTCGGCCTGTACCGGCTGGGGCTCAGCTCGCCCTTGAACGGCAACGGCATGTGCTTCACCACCAAGGGGTTGAAGCGCGTCCCCTGGAAAAGCTACGGGCTCGTCGAGGACTATGAATTCTCGTGGGTCGTCCGGATGGCCGGCGAGCGAATCGCGTTCGTCCCCGACGCGACCGTCAAGGCCACGATGCTCGAAGAGGGAGGCGAGGCGGCGGCCAACCAACGCAGGCGCTGGGAGTTCGGCAGGACGGAAGTCAAAAGGAGGCTGTTCCGGCCGGTCCTCCGCTCCCCGAAGCTGAGTCTGTTCGAGCGGCTCGCATCGGCCGTCGAACTGAAGACTCCTCCGATGATGAAACTGCTGGCGATGTTGATGATTCTCGTCATCCTGAACCTCGCGGTCGTTTACCCGCACCCACGGCCCCTGTCCGCTCCGCTCCCCCTCGCTCTGCTGGGCTGGGGGCTGCTGGCGATCGTTGCGGTCGGCGGCTACGCGCTCAGCCCGTTTCTGGTCTTCGGTCTGCCCGCCCGGTATCTCCTGACTCTCGGCTTCATACCCATTTACGCCCTCTGGAAGATCTCGGTCGGGCTCGGAGGCAAGCCCACGCAATGGGTCCGCACCGCGCGATCGACGGGGCGCTGACGACGCCCCTCAGATCCCGCCGGCCCCACCGCCCGATTGTTCAACCTGACCCCGCTGATCGGCGCCGCACCTGCAAAACGATGAACTTGGAGCGAAAGTCCAGTGCACGATTGACAGCACCACGCCCGACGATAATATGTATTCAGGATGCAAATTAAAATCATGGCCGTCGGCGGGTGTTCGGGCGCGGCGCCGGGCGCTCCTGGCTAGGTCGTGGCGGGCGGAAACGCATAAGTGAGGTGGATCGATGACGGGTCGTCACTCGCATTCAGTTCTCGATGTCGCGGCGCTTCGCGGGAGGCTGGGGATCGGCTTGTTGCTGGCTGGGCTCGTCGCGCTCACGGGCGGGGGGGTGTTGGGCCAGGAGATCGAGCGCGCCCCGATCAATTACAGCGAGGCGACGCCGAAGAACGCGGTCGAGGAGTTGAAGGCGAAGCTGGCCGCCGGCACGGCGAAGTTGGAGTACGAGCCCGAGCACGGCTACCTCCGGTCGCTGTTGAAGGCGTTCGACATTCCGGAGTCGTCGCAGGTTTTGGTGTTTTCCAAGACGAGTCTCCAGCGTGAACGGATCTCCCCCAAGACGCCTCGCGGCGTGTATTTCACCGACGACGTGATGATCGGCTTCTGCCTTCGCGGGCGGGTGATCGAGATCTCGGCGGTGGACGACGCGATCGGCACGGCGTTCTACACGCTCGACCAGACGGACGAGGAGAAGCCCGCGCCGCAACGCCAGACGGAGTCGTGCCTCCTGTGCCACAGCTCGTCGGCGAATCGCGGGATGCCGGGGCATCTGGTCCGGTCGTTGTTCGTCGACCGCCGCGGCGATCCGATCCTGTCGGCGGGTTCGTTCCGCACCGACCACGCCAGCCCCCTGGCCGAGCGTTGGGGCGGGTGGTACGTCACCGGCACGAGCGGCAAGCAGACGCATCTGGGGAATACGATCACGCAGGGGACGAAGCGTCCCGAGAACACCGACAACCCCGAAGGCGTGAACGTGGTGGACCTCAAGGACCGGTTCACGATCTCGTTCTATCCGACGCCTCACAGCGACATCGTCGCCCTGATGGTGCTGGAGCATCAGACCGGGATGCTCAACCGCCTCGCTCGCGCGGCCCTGGAGACGAGGATGGCCTTGCACTACGAGCGCGAGATGAACGAGGCGCTGGGGCGCCCGGCCGACGAGCCGTCGGAGAGCGCTCGGTCACGGATTCGAGGGGTCGGCGACGACGTCGTGCAGTACATGCTGCTCCGCGACGAGATCAAGCTGACCGATCCGGTGAAGGGGACCTCGACGTTCACGCAGGACTTCCCCGAGGTCGGTCCGCGAGACTCGAAGGGGCGATCGCTCCGCGACCTCGATCTGCAAACCCGGCTGTTCCGCTATCCCTGCAGCTACCTGATCTACTCGCGGGCGTTCAACAACCTCCCCGCCGAGGTGAAGGATTACGTCTACAAGCGATTGTGGGAAATCCTCAACGGACGGTCGGACGGCAAGGAGGAGCCGCAACTCGCCTCGGAAGACCGGCAGGCGATCCTGGAAATCCTCGTTGAGACGAAGCCGGACCTCCCCGACTACTGGAAAGCCTCGCGTTGACCTCGACCCAGCTCGGAATGAATAAGGATCGACGGATGAAATCGCCAGCGACCGCATACGATTCGGCCGGAGCGCCCGCCCCACGCGCCTACGGACTGCCGATGACCGAAGGGGTCGGAGTCCCCCACCCCGACGCCGACGACGTCACCGTGGAACTGATCCACGAGGTGGTGGTGGAATTCTACCAACGGGCGCGGTTGGACGACCTCCTGGGCCCGGTATTCGATCAGTACGTCCAGGACTGGGACTTTCATCTCGGGCGGATGACCGACTTCTGGGCCGCCGCCCTGCTTCGATCCGGCCGGTATTCCGGCCGCCCCGTCGAGCGACACAGGGGGATCGAGGAGCTCAGCGGAGCGCATTTTCGACGCTGGGTCGAGTTGTTCGAGACCACGACGCGCGACCTTTGCACCCCCCGACAGGCCGACGCATTCATCATCCGCGCCCGGCGAATGCGCGAGGGGATGACCAAGGTTTTGAGGCTCGACGACTGATCTCCATCCACCGTGGATCGGCATGATACGTCGCTTGAATTCGATTCAACACGCGCAACACCTGGGAGACGACTGATGGATGGTGTGAACGAAGAAGCCCCGAGTACGGCGGACGACGCATCCCCCCCCGAGCCTCATCCCCCCGTCAAATATACGAGGCTGTGGGTGCTGCTGGCGGCGGTGATGGTGCCGTCGTTCGCCGTCCTGAGCTACTACGGCGGCGAAGTCTACCGGTTGGCGCCGCCGATCCCGGAGCGCGTGGTCACGACCGAAGGCCAGGTGCTGTTCACCGGCCAGGACGTCAAGGACGGCCAGAACGTCTGGCAGTCCATGGGGGGCCAGCAGGTCGGCTCGATCTGGGGTCACGGGGCCTACGTCGCGCCCGACTGGTCGGCCGACTGGCTCCACCGCGAGTCGGTCTGGCTCCTGGACCATTGGGCCCAGGAGAAACACGGCAAGCCTTACGAAACGCTCGCGGAGGAGGACAAGGGGCTCCTCAAAGCGCGTCTGAAAACCGAGCTGCGGACCAACACTTACAACCCCGAGACGGGGGACCTGGTGATCTCGCCGCTGCGGACCCAGTCGATCGAGGCGCTCAGCAAGCACTACGCCTCGATCTTCGGCGACGATCCCTCGTACGACGAGTTGCGCGACGCCTACGCGATCCCGACCAACGCGATCAGCGACCCGACGCGGATGGCGCAGTTGAACAACTTCTTCTTCTGGGCGTCGTGGGTCTGCTCGACCAACCGCCCCGGCGGAGAGATCACGTACACCAACAACTGGCCCTCGGAGACGTTGATCGACAACCGGCCGGCCCCCAGTCTGCTGATCTGGTCGTTGGTCAGCTTCGTGGTCCTGCTGGCGGGGATCGGCATCCTGGCCCTGTACTTCGCCATCCAGCACGGCAAGAAGGACGACAGCCATGAGATGCCCGACGTCGATCCGCTGTTGGCCCTCCAGCCGACCCCCTCGATGAAGGCGACCTTGAAGTACTTCTGGGTCGTGATGGCCCTGATCGTGGCGCAGATCGGGCTCGGCGTCTTGACGGCGCATTACGGGGTGGAAGGCTCGGGCTTCTACGGCTTCCCCCTGGCGAAATGGCTGCCTTACGCGGTGACCCGCACCTGGCACACGCAGTTGGCCATCTTCTGGATCGCCACCGCCTGGCTGGCCACCGGGTTGTTCATGGCCCCGGCGATCTCGGGCTACGAGCCGAAATACCAGACGCTCGGAGTCAATTTCCTGTTCGTCTGCCTGCTGATCATCGTCGTCGGCTCGATGGCGGGGCAGTGGGTCGCCGTCCAGCAGCGGCTGGGCAACACGGCGAACTTCTGGTTCGGCCACCAGGGTTACGAGTACGTCGACCTCGGCCGGTTCTGGCAGTTGTTCCTGACCGTCGGCCTGTTCTTGTGGCTGGCGCTGATGATCCGAGCGATGTGGCCCGCGTTCCGGTCGGGAGAGAACCGCCACCTACTGGCCCTGTTCCTACTGGCCTCGGCGGCCATCCCGTTGTTCTACGTCCCGGGGTTGTTCTGGCACCGCCAGTCCAACCTGGCGATCGCCGAGTACTGGCGATGGTGGGTGGTCCACCTCTGGGTCGAGGGCTTCTTCGAGGTCTTCGCGACCGTCGTGATCGGCTTCCTCTTCACCCGGATGGGGCTGCTCCGCACGGCCACCGCCACGGCCGCGGTCCTGTTCTCCACCAGCGTCTTCCTGCTCGGCGGGATCATCGGCACGTTCCACCACCTTTACTTCACCGGCACTCCGGTCGGCATCCTGGCCCTGGGCTCGACGTTCAGCGCGCTGGAGGTCGTACCGCTGGTTCTGATCGGCTTCGAGGCGTATGAGAATCTGACGCTCAGTCGGGCGCGCCCCTGGATCTCCGGGTACAAGTGGCCGATCTATTTCTTCGTCGCGGTGGCGTTCTGGAACCTCGTCGGCGCCGGGCTGTTCGGGTTCCTGATCAACCCGCCGATCGCGCTCTACTACATGCAAGGGCTGAACACGACCCCGGTCCACGGCCACACGGCGCTCTTCGGCGTCTACGGCATGCTCGGCGTCGGCCTGATGCTGTTCTGCCTGAAGGGGCTGGCGACCCACCACCTCTGGAAGACCGGGGTGCTCTCCTTCGCGTTCTGGACGATCAACCTCGGCCTCGCCCTGATGGTGGTGCTCAGCCTCTTGCCGGTGGGCATCATGCAGACCTGGGCCAGCGTCGAGACCGGCACCTGGTACGCCCGATCGGCCGAGTTCATGCAGACCCCGACGATGAACACGCTCCGCTGGTTGCGAGCCGTCGGCGACACGATCTTCGCCGTCGGCATGTTCGCCCTGGGCTGGTTCGTCTTCGGCCTGAAGTTCGGTTGGTCGATCCGGTCGGAGGACGACCCCACGCTTGAACCCTTGCTGCACCCGACCGGGGCGAAGCCCGAGTTCGGGTCCGCGCAGTGACTCGCTTGACCTGCTTCCGGTATAATAATTGCGAGAAGTTCGTCAGGCCCGTTCCATCGTCTCGTCCTCCCACATCCGATCAAGATGTGGGAGGACGTTGGAAAGAAGGAGTGTCATGGCGATCCCCCATGCGAAGCCAGGCGAGATCATCGACGTCCGCCCGCTCGTCGAGGACCTTCCCACCGCGCGAACTCTCGTGCTCGTGAAAACCGAAGGCCTGGAAATCATCCGACTGGTGGTCCCCCGAGGCAAGGAGATCCCCACTCACGCCACCCGAGGCGAAATCACCGTCCAGTGCCTGGAAGGCCGGGTCGCTTTCACGACCGAAGCCGTTCGGCGCGAGCTGACCGCCGGCGACATGCTTTACCTCGATGGCGGGCAGTCCCACTCCGTAGCGGGGATCGACGACTCTTCAATCCTCTTGACCATCACCTTCCCGCGCTACTCGCCGCTCGCCGACCGACCGACGCATTGCGAACAGGCGATCGGAGCCGACGAACTCGCGAGCGGCCGAGGGGGCCGGGTCGACATCGACTCGGCCGCGATCATCGATCGCATCGACGAGGCGGACCAGGAGTCGTTCCCCGCGAGCGACCCCCCGGGCTTCATCTACTGCGACACTCCCAAACATGCCTGTGACGAGCCCGATCCGTCCGGGAAGGGACGAGAGAGGTCGAAGGACGAGAGTCTTGCGAGCAGGCGCGGAGGACGTGTCGATTTCGACTCGGCCTCAGCGATCGATCTCGTCGATCAGGCCTCCCAGGAGTCGTTCCCCGCGAGCGACGCTCCTGGTTTCATCCACCGCGACGCCCCCGCCGAATCGTGTCCCGAAGCGGCCGAGACGTGCAGCAACCGACCGAGCAGATGAAGCGACGAATGACGTCGACGACGAACCAAGCGGGCCCCGAACCGGCAAGGCGACGGGCGCCGCGCCCACCCCGGGTCTGACTCTCCGGCTGACGGCGTCGCCGAGGACGTGGACCCGCCGACCCCTGAACCCCATCGTTGGACGCCGTTTTTGGAGGGTCGATCGATGACTGGCGATCCACGACGAATCCTGGTGTCCGAAGGGTCTTGCGACGCTTGCAGCTCCAACATGATCCGCGTCTTCCACGAACACATCCCCACGATGCAGGTCGAGGACGCGTCCGCCGAACTGGCTGTCGAACTGCTCGCCGTGAGGCTGGAGGCCGATCTCGAATGCATCGCCGATCAGGCGCAACGCGAGATCGCCCGGAACGCGATCAACGACGCCCGGGCGTATCTCGCGAGCAAGCGAGCCGGCCGCTCCGCAACGACCGCGCGATGATGAAACGAGCGTACGCCGACGACTCCCGCCTCTTCCCACAGCGCCCCCGGACGACGCCGTCGTCCGAGGGACCGGCTCGCCGACTACTAAATTCCATCGATGAACGCCGTTTATGGAGGGTCGACCGATGAAAGGCGATCCACGACGAATTCTGGTCTCCGCGGATTCCTGTGACGCGTGCAGTTCCGACCTGGTCCGCGCCCTTCACACGCGCTTCCCCGAGATGCAGGTCGAAGACGCCACCGCCGAGTTCGCGGTCCAACTTCTCGAGGCGCGTCTGGAAGCCGATCTCAACCGCATCTCCGACGCGGCGCACCGGAAGATCCTCCAGGACGCGGCCGACGACGCCCGGGCGTACCTCGAAAGCAAAAACACCGATCGCGCCGCGACGCCCGCTTGACGGCCTCCGACGACGGGTCGGGCGATCACGGATACAAGTACGAACATGCGAATCCAACGTAAAACCTTACTCGTGTTCCTCGCCTTGATCGTGGTTCCGATCGTCGCGGCGTACGCGCAGTGGGCCGCCTTCGGCCTGCCGTCGGTGGCGGCCCAGGCGGCGACGCCTCGCGACGTCGCCGCGCCGACCGGCTTTCCGGCCTGGCTCCGCGTCACTCATTACGTGAACCTGTTCTTCCTTTTGCTGCTGGTTCGCAGCGGACTGCAAATCCTCGTCGACCACCCGAGGCTCTACTGGAACGTCCATTGCACCCCCGGCACGGAATGGCTCCGGCTGACGCCGATCGAGGTCCCCGCCGATCGGGTGTGGACCGCCAAGGACGACGCCCGCCGTCTGTCCCCGTGGATCGGCCTTCCCGGCTATCGACACACCGTGGGCATGGCGCGGCACTGGCACTTCCTGAGCGTGCTCTTCTGGGTCGGCAACGGCGTGGTCCTCGTGTTCCTGCTGTTCGGGACCGGGCAATGGCGGAGGCTGGTCCCCACGTCGTGGATGATCATCCCGGAGGCCTGGTCGTACTTCGTCTATTACGCCACGTTCCACATGCCTCCGGAGCCCAACGGCTTCTACCGCTACAACGCGCTCCAGCAGCTCGCCTACTTCTCGACGATCTTCGTGCTCGCGCCCCTGGCGATCGTGACCGGACCGTCGATGTCGCCGGCGTTCACCAACCGATTCCCGTGGTATCCGAAGGCGCCCGGCAATCGCCAGATCGGCCGGTCGCTCCACTTCCTGGTGATGGTCGCCTTCGTGGTCTTCACGATCGTCCACGTCGCGATGGTGTGCGCGACCGGACTGGTCCGAAACATGAACCACATCGTCGTGGGGGCGGACGACGGCCGGCCTCTCGGTCTGTACCTGGGCGCGCTCGGTCTCGTGGTCGTCGTCGCATTCAACGGCCTGGCGAACTGGGCGGCCTGGCGACGGCCTCGGATGATCCAGCACCTCGCCGCGGCGATCGTCACGCCGATCATGAAGCTGTTGTTCGGCGGCGTCGCGCCTGCGGCGGAGTTCCCGCGCGATCAGGTGTCGCCGTTCTTCTGGCCGAACGGCAAGAAGCCGACGAGCGACGAGTGGACGAGCATGAACGCCGGGGGATTCAAGGACTACCGGCTCAAGATCTACGGCCTGGTGGAAAACCCGGTCGAGCTGTCGCTGGACGAGATCCGGTCGATGGGGGCCGCGTCGCAGGTCACGCTGCACCACTGCATCCAGGGCTGGTCGGGAGTCGCCGCCTGGCGAGGCTTGCCGACGTCCACGCTGATGGAGCTCGTACGACCCAGGCCCGAGGCGCGAAGGGCGGTGTTCTACTCGTTCGGCGAGGGTCTTGAAGGAGGCGCGTACTACGACAGCCACACCATCGAGGACCTGGGACATCCGCAATCGATCCTCGCCTACGAGATGAACGACGAACCGCTGGGCGAGCTGTACGGCGCTCCTCTGCGGCTGCGCGTGGAGAATCAACTCGGATTCAAGATGGTCAAGTGGGTGCGCGCCGTCGAATTCGTCGCCAGCCACAAGGACTTCGGAGAGGGCGAGGGGGGCTACAACGAGGACCACGAATACTTCGGCGAGCTGGCCAACATCTGACCGCCGGCCCGCTAGATTCCTTGTTCAAGGATATCACACATGGTTTATCTGTATGGCTCTCGATCCGGGTCCGCCCCGAAACTCGCCGCGACGTTCGACAGCGAGGCGCAACTGCTCGCCTACGTGCGGTGGGCCACTCTGTACGAGCGCGACGGCCTCAGAAAGTTCGAGCAGGGCAGCCCGCTCGTGAGCTGCAACGAGTTCAACTACTCCGATGAGCCCCTCACCGACGACGACCCCGAAACCGTCGAGCACAATCCGACGCCCAGCATGCTCTAGTGTCTTGAGTCGTTAATTCGTGAGGTCGACTCGGGGTGGCACGGGTTCGGCGCAGCCGACCCCGTGGACGTGAGCCACGGCCTGTTTCACGGGGTCGGCTGCGCCGAACCCGTGCCACCCATAGGCTGTCGATTATCAAGTGGACTTCTGCCTCAGGACGCTAGGTCGTCGGCAGGAAGACCTCGAAGGACGACCACGATGGCGACGATCCGATTGAAACGCGTGTACGAGGAGCCGGCGACCGACGACGGCCTCCGGATTCTGGTGGAACGGCTCTGGCCGCGGGGGGTGAGCAAGGAGCGAGCCGCCGTGGACCTCTGGCTCAAGGAGGTCGCGCCCACCGCCGAGCTTCGAAAGTGGTTCAACCATGACCCGGCGCGCTGGACGGAGTTCAAGAAGCGTTACGAGTCCGAGCTCGCCCACAACCAGACCGTCGTCGACGAACTCCGAGACAAGTGCCGAGACGCGACCGTGACCTTCGTCTACGCCGCCCACGACGAGCGACACAACGCCGCGCTCGCCCTCAAGAATTGGCTCGAACGCGACCTTGGTTCGGGCGGTCGATGACATCGACGCGATCGAGCGCAGACGCGAGGATCTCAGGCGATCAGCCCGGGGATGGGGTCCCACCCGATCATCGTCTGGGAGAACTCCCGAGGGAGGCTGGGGACGAGTCGCAACTGACCGACGTCGAACAACGTATGCATGATCGTCGCGATCAGATGGCGCGTCGTGACGGCCTCTGAATCCGGCGCGGAGCCGTCCCGATTGGAAAGGCCGACGACCCGACCGGTCGGGAGTCCGCCGCCGGCCAGCAAGAGCGGGCCCAGCTTCCCCCAGTGGTCGCGGCCTCCCTTGGCGTTGATCCGCGGAGAGCGGCCCATCTCGCCGCAAACGACGAGGAGGATCTTTTCATCAAGTCCACGCATATGCAGATCTTCGATGAAAGCCGAGAGCGCGTAATCGAGGGGAGGCCCCATGTAGCTCATCCCCTCCTCCATCGTCGCGTTGTTCTGGTCGGCGTGCATGTCCCAGACGAAATTGGTCGTCACCGTGACGAACCCGCTGCCGCGCTCGCAGAGACGACGGGCGAGCAGGAGCAGCTTGCCGAGCGACTTGGCGTTGTCGACGTAGTTCAGGTGGTTGTTCCACTTTTTGCTGATCGCGTCGGGATTGACGAGGGGGGCGGTGTCGTACCGGGCCGCCAGCCGAGGGTCTTCGCGGGTCAGGTCGAAGGCCTCGGCCAACCCTCCCGAGAGCAGCCGGAAAGCCTGGCTCCACATCCCATCCACCCCTTCGAGCGCCTGAATCCGATCAACCCGCCGCGCGAGGCCGTCGAGCGATTTCCGAAGGGTCCGGCGGTCGTCGAGCCGTTCGCGCGGGATGTCGAGCCGGAGGTCGCCTCGCTGGCTGGGATCATACGCCGCGTGAGCGGCGGAGAAAGGCCCGGCGGCGTTGAACCGGCCGAAGCTCGACGTCGTGGGTCGGGTCGAGGGGTCGACGGCGGGGGGGGAGAGGACCACGTTGGTCGGGAGCCCCGTCCGAGGATCGTTCGCTCCGGCGACCCTGGAATACAGGGCGCCGAGGTTCGCCCCGGCGCTGTCGCGGCTCACGAGCGGCTTGAGATCGTGGTTGCCGTCCCCCGGCACGTACGACCGCACGATGTTCAGGCGGTCGGCCAGCGCCGCGAGTCGGGGCAGCGAACGACCGAACGTCACGCCCGGAATCGCGGTCGCCAGTTCTCCCGTCGCGCTTCGAATCCCGACCGGCATGTTCATCTTCGGATCGAAGGTCTCGAACTGGCTCGGTCCGCCGTGCAGGAACAGGAAGACGACCGACTTCCCCGTCAAGACTCCGGGGATCGACTCGGCGCG
>ERZ778018.2640-NODE-2640-length-11052-cov-4.298445_pt1 | contig 11052 bp, 11 predicted proteins | sample MGYA00375748_ERZ778018 | MGnify/ENA primary metagenome ERZ778018 (study PRJEB29350, sample SAMN05509839) | bioreactor metagenome | biome: bioreactor; material: wastewater | place: South Africa: University of Cape Town | collected 2014-04-22 ... | reverse complement strand
AGAGAATCAGTATCGTATTGTCACAGCAGAAAAATTAATGAGTTCTTACCCTAGTTTTCGCTTCGGCGATCTGCATGCTGGTCGACAACACCATCCAGGCATTGGCCGCGGTGGAATAAACACGAACGGACTCGAAACCTGCTTTGCGAGCAGTCGACTCTAAGGCTTGGGGCGAAAATATCTGAATATGCCGAGGTGGTTCCAGCCCGCGCCAATTGGAACCATAGATTCGCAGCCCTTGGCTCTCCGCATTAGGCGTCACCGCCACGACCATCCCCCCGGGTTTCAAAATACGGTAGATTTCCCGCATCGTAGCGATAGGATCGAAGACATGCTCGATAACATGGTGCATGGTGACGGCGTCGAAGCTGTTTTCGGGACAACCCATATCTTCCAATCAGCAAGCCTTCGCATTAATATCATATTTCTCCTTGGCGGCGCGCGCCGCTTGCACATCGAAGTCCAACCCCACCACAGACCAGCCGCGGCTCTTCATTTGATGAAGGAAGCGGCCATCGCCGCAGCCAATATCGAGAAGCCGACCCGGTTGCAATTCATTGAGGTGCATATCGGAAACGTCTTGCTTTTGCTTTTTAAGCCCGCCGACCAATACTACTGATCGCGCCAGCATGCGAAGAGTGGCTGACGAAATACGGGCCGCTATGCTCTTGTTTTTCTTCTGCGAAGCGTGAGTGTAATAAGTCGCGTAGGCTTGGTGGATGTCCTCTTCAAGGGGTTGGGGGTCCAGCCAAACAAGTCTGCAGTCGGTGTTGGAACATCGTGAAAAGTCCCATTCGCCAGGCACTCCAAAAATCTTGTCCCTGGCGCCTGAATAAATTTGCGAGCCCGGACTTCCACATATGGAACAAGTTGGAATGGGCCGCGTCCGGATCATCGAATTTGTCTTCATAGCCGCGGTCATAGAGTGTTGGCTCCAAAAAAAAGGGATAGTCTTCTATGAATAAAAGACCGTTCATCGCTCGACAGCAGATAGTTCCAAGCCAACAATACAAAACACACCACTACGAAAGTGACGAAGGTAATTTTTGTAGCTAATCCAGCGGGCCAGCAACTGGCGGCGAGCACCACCAAAGTCAGCACGAGTATCAATGCGTCCTGCTTCAGCGTTGGAACCAGATCGCTATCAAGCCAAGCGGAAATGACGAACAACACCACGGTATCGAGCCCTACGCGCAACGTCCAAGCCGCCGCAGCCCCCACCAAGCCCCACTGATGCATGAATAACCATAGCATCACAAGATAGATGGGAAGCTCCGCAAGATGAAGCTTCGCCGTCAGATCTGGCCTTCCGGCGCCCTGGATGAAAGCAAACGGAATGTGGGCCACACCATTGATCAACACGCCCGCTGCCAACCACTGGAGGACACGCGTTCCATTCAACGAAAATTCACTCGACAACCACCACCGTAACCCGTCGCTGGCAAACACCGTTGCCACCAGGACAAATGGAAACAAGCCCAGCAATATCCAATGTATGCTACGCTGGAAAAGGCGCGCGGCTTGTGAGCGATTGCTGGCACGATTAGCCGAAAACACCGGGAAAAGGACACCTGCGAGTGCGCCGGGGATCACAAGCAATTTGCTAATGATTTCGTAAGGCGTGACGTAATAGGCGACCGCGGCCGTACCGAGCACGCTGCCGATGAAAAATCGATCCATATACGTCATAAACGGGCTAACCACGTTTGAGACTGTCATCCAGCCCCCAAATCCGAGCATCGGCCTGATCAAGCGGATTGAACACGAGATCTGCCTTAGCAGTCCCGGCACGACCAAATGGCACAAACCGATATGAATTAAAAAGATAACGATGCGTAGCCCCAACAGCACCAGTACAATCACATCCAATCGATCGGAAAACGGCAAAACGGCAACCGGCCCAACGAAGGTCAAAACCCCCATCGGGACCCGCACCATGTTGACAAGATCGAAACGCCGATAGGCTTCAAGCACGCCGCGGAGACCCGTAGTGAGCACTACCACCGGGACCGACCATGCCAGCAACTGGAATGTGTTTGATGCCTCTGTCTGAAGCGCCACAGGGATTTTGAGTAAGCTTGTCACAAGCCAGCCAGTCAACGCAAACATCGCCGCTGCCCCGGCCACACCAAGAACCGCCATGAGAAACAACGCGGTCCAGATCAGTTCAGGTATCTCGGCGAGGCGGCCTTCACCTAGTTTTTCGGATACTAACTTGATCAACGCTCGACCAAGCCCGAGATCGAACAAGCTGAAATAGCCGATCACCATCCACGCCAGGGTGAGTAAGCCAAAACGATCTGTCCCTATTCCTTTGATTAGTAAAGGAATGGTGATGACTGCTACGAAGAGCGGGGCAATCTGACCCATGCCATTCCATAGAACATTCCGGAATAAGCTTGCGGAGGAGATGGCGGACATAATCCAGGCTGCTCTCTTGTGAAATCCGGCACGGTTTAATCATTGTCCAACGTATGCGCCGCAGAGCACTTCGCTGTAGAACAGAGTGGAATGCCCGATCAAGCCATCTTTTGGCACACTGAGTACCTTTCGGAAGGCGTCCTGCCTAGTGATGGCAAAGCCTACTGAGAAGGCCGGCCTTCTGCACTAAATGCCTAATTAAGTCGGCTTCGCTCCGACAACGCCTTTAAACCCGTCGCACACAGCCAAAACGTAGGCGTTTAAGTATGCGAAGCGTTCCTCGACCAAAAACAATAAAAGCATTCGGCTGAACGCGACAGACACCATATGCGCCAGGGCGAAGAGACGGGGAACATGGGGTTTATGCATCAGTTGAAAGCAATTTCTCAATTGATAATAACATCTTACCGGACTGTGGATGTGGACTGTAAAGGAACCGATCCGGACAGAGCGACTGCCGATCCGGTGGCGCATCGTAGCCAACGGAACCACATAGATCGGGATCCCCATGCTGCGACAGCGCAAACACCATTCCGTGTCTACGCCGTCAATGAAAAGCGCCTCATCGAAACGACCTGCGATTTTGAAAACCTCCTTCGTCGCAGCTGTGCCGGATGAGATCACAATGTCTACCGGATACGGGCGTTGCGCATCGGTCCTATGGATGGCCTTCGTCAGTCCGTATCTATTGAGCCGCAGCGAGGGCAAGACCGCATTGCTGTCATCATCAATGTATTGAGGTGAGGTAATTTCAGGGAGACTAGGATCAAGTGGTGCCACCAATGCGCGCAGGAAACCAACCCCAATTGTCGAATCTTGGTCAAAAAAAACAACAATCGCCGCACCCACCTCGAGTGCCTGCTCGACGCCAATATTTTGGGCATGGGCAATTCCGGAATTGTGCCCTAGCGTAACCAGTGAACAACCTATCGGTAATCTGTCGGCAACCAGATAAGGCTGCTCGGTATTGTCAACGAGGATAACCTTCGCGCCATCGGCCAGAATATACTCGCAGAGACTGAGCAGTGTCGAAACAACTGGCCGATAACAGACAATTACACAAACAACATCTATGAGTGGCCGGTCCTCACCATGCGGAGCCCATGATCGGTTCGCCGAATATTTCACAATCATTGGGATGTTTTCCGGAACCGGCGCTATATGGAATCGGCACTAGCCAGATCAGGGATCGCAGAAGCGTCGCATTAAGGGCTACGACAGCTGCGCCCCCAAAGGTCTGGGCAAGATACCAATGGCTTCCGACACGTACTTAGCAACGGTGCAACCGTCTGTACAGTCAGAGCGGAAGCGATTTTCCGGTCCGACTGGCGCGCGGCTACAGTACGAATATCCAAATGCGAAGATACCGCGTATGAACTATGAACGCGGTATTGCGTCTGCAGATCTGCAGAAGCTGGCTTGAGATTTCAATCGTCGCAGAACGTTGTCGGCGCCTTGGTTATCCAGCACGATCAGCTCGAAATGCGGATTGGTCCGCGTGACGATACATTCAACGTACTACTGAACATATTCTCGACACTTTTGGAACGTCGAAATAGCAGTGAGCATCGTCAAGCTAGCCTTTGCAAAGAAAAGAATTTCCCGCCGTCCGACTGTTGGAAGATATTGGCGAGTACAGCCGACAGGATGAGCATGCCTAACGATGAAAATAATAATGGATTCGTAGCGCACATGCCCAGATAAGCTAAAAACCCAACTGCTAGCGCCCTAGGGCGCCGATCCACACTCACAAGGAACGCGCTCACAATGGGATAGGCTAGAAGAAACATCATGATCGCCGCGCCAATCACGCCGAAATTTCTGATTAGTTCTAAGTAGGTAAGTTCCGTGATGAAATAGAAATTAGCGCCCGTTTTTTCAAAACCGGGCGTTCCCGCGGAACTCCACTCGTAATAGGCCCCTAGACCCTGTCCAAATAAAAGCGTTAGGGGATCATGCAAGATTTCAGAATAGTCGCTAAGGTACGATAACTTTGTGTTATTCGATGTTTCCGCTGGATCCAGGAACATTTTCAACTTATCGACGAGCGGCAGAGCCAAAATCACCAATGTCCCAAGACTCCGGAACTCGTTGAGCGCGATGCGTCGCGTGTAAAGAGGCCAGAGAACGAACGGCAAGACCAATGCAACCGCCATTGAATTTCGCAGGCCAACCAAAAACATTGCAATTATGCTGATTGCTGACAATCCGAAGTTGACGAGTTTTGCCCTGCCCCTACTACTCATCGCGCGGTCAAAGTAATGGGGAATCGATATTGCTAGCATTGGCGAAGTTACGAAATAAACTTGAGTGAAGGAAAGGCTCCCGTAATTACGCTTGTTAAGGAGCAAAACCCCAGTATTTTGGCCTATGTTTTGCAGGATTGCAAAAAGCTCTGGCTCCAACCAAAGCACGATAGAGACCGTGATTGTCAGGAGCGCAAGCAAGGTCAGAACTCCGCTTAAGAGCGGCACAATATCTATTCTGTTAACAACAAGAACTATTGCAAGCGAAATAAGTAGATAGCTCTTGAGGAGACCGAACCCCTCGTAAGGATCGGTGCCGCTCACAAGATAATACCACGTGATCGACAACAACGGGACAAGGATGAACAGCAATACGCAGGCAAGTAGCTCGATTGGGATGTTGACCTCATCCCGCGCCGACAGACCGATAGCCAAAGTGGCACCCCACAATGCCAGGAATAGCCAACCTTTTGCCCCAAGGACCTGATCCGCCGGATCGAAGACGCAGACAACGACGAACGCAAAGAGAAGCAAGCGCACCGCGACGTTCGCCGGTTTGATCTGTTCGTTATAGGTGTCCCCATGAATGATTGCGTCAACCATAGCAACATGCCATCATATCGATCGAAGGAAACAATTTTACCTTTTAGCAATTTTGTCTTGATTCGTCATGGGTTTTTCGGCCTCCGGCCGCAGCGCTGCAGCTGGCAATCACGATCTCGGCCGCGGCCTTGCTGGTAACTCCGTGTTATCGACGACGATCACCTTCGCACCATCGATCCAGGAGCATTTGCAGAGACGCCGCATGGTGCCGCTCAAGACTTCGGGTTAAGACGAAAGTGGCGGGCGAAACCGAACCCTACTATGGCGAAGCGAGAGTCGGAACAGGCTGCGCAAAAACAGCAGTCGAGTTCTAAGCTTTAGGTAGAGGCTTCGGCCAGATACGGTATCGGTAAAGTTGCCCCCATGATGACGTTTACGCAGTGTCTTTGCTTCAAGATGCACGTTCGATCCGATCAGGTTTGCCGCCAGGGCAAGCCAAAGATCGTGGGCTTCCGCGTAGGAGGGGATCGGCATGAGCAGCGAAACGAACTCCCTGCGAAAGGCCATTGTGCAGCCTAAATATTTAGGACGCCCGACGAAAATGTCGAAAATGTTCTTAATGAAGCGCCGCGAGTCCTCATGTCTTACAGGCGTAAGCGGAAGATCGACCGGCGTTTCCGTCTCATCCATCCACTCGAAATTGGATGCAACCAACGCTGCCCCCGCGGCTTCCAGCGCCTCGCACATCAAATCGACACGGCCGGGAATCCAGACGTCATCCTGGTCGGCCAAAAATAGAACATCGTTGCGGGCTAGCGCGATTGCGGCTGCAAAGCTCTTGACCTGACGCTGGTTGGAAGCATTGCGGTGAACGAAGATGCGCGAATCCTGAATCGAGTGAATGTTTTCGACGGTTCGGTCTGTCGAGCAGTCGTCGACGACGATTAGTTCATCGGCACTTGAGAGCTCGCTGAGAATCGTCTCGATCTGCCGGCGCACGTAATCTTCGCCGTTGAATGTGGCCATGCATACACTGACGGGAACGCGACTATTCATGTGGTTGAGGCAATTGTTGTTCGCGTGAGCGTGGTGTTGGCGCCTGGCGCTGCCTAGGTCACACGGGAGGTGAGGTCACGCGGATAAGATCATAATTTTTCGGGTTTGAGAACCTCTTTTAGCTGACCTTCGTGAGGACCGTCAGCCGAGTGAAGTGTAGCTATGCCCTCCGCTTGTTTTGCGAAGGCTTGTTTGCAAATTGCCGCTATTGTAAACTTCGAGATGAAGGGAACAAATTTGGCAACCTCATCACCATCGGAAGAACACTTCGAGACTCGTCACCAAAATATGTCAGATTCTGGCCCAAGCATTCGAAAGCTAGCGATCGCTCTCATGGTAAATCTTCGCTTGTTGATTCTGGGGCCCCTGATCGCTGGCCTTGTTGCATACGGAATCGCAAGTCTCATACCTCAGTGGTATATGAGCGTGGCTTACTTGGCACTCGACCAAGCTGGAGCCAGGGATGCAAGCGTGCGCATGCTTTCGATGCCGCTTCTAGACAAGGTGCTGTCGAATTCCAATGTTCCTGGAGCAACGATCGAAGCGCGACGCAGGTATCTCGCGAAGAACATTCGAATCGTTGCAGCCCCCGGCGAGCTGGCAGGCCAGGCAAGTTTGTTTCGTTTGGAAGTCAGCGACAAGGATCCTCGAGCGGCGCAATCAACCAGCTCCCGTTTGATTGAATTCTGGCTAGACTCAACAAAGCCTCCACCTGACAGACGCGCTGTTCTTGCGGCTGATATTGAGCGGATCGAAATCCAGACAAAATTAGTGTCTCAAATGATTGATCGCCTTCAGAAAGAAGCCTCAAGTCTTGTCGCCCCAGGCTCTCTGGCGGGTGAACTTGCGACGCCTATCTCCAACCTAGTCATACGGCGCGACCAAAATTTGGAAAAGCTGATCCTATTCAAGCGGGAGTTGAACGGACTCTCTCACGACGTGATCTTCGCCCCCCCAAATTTGCCGCAGGAGCCGAGTTGGCCAAAGAAGGGAATTATTGCCATTCTAACAACCGTAGCAGCCGGTCTGCTGTTGTTCATGTTCGTTCTTCTGCGCGACTTCTGGCCTTTTCCAAACCGCAAGAAGATTATTTCCAACGTGAGTTGAGGTTTCCAGTCGCCTGAACGACGCCTGTAGAACCCCTGATCGTCTACTGTTTTAGAGTCCCCGATAGGAGATTCAGGAAACCTCCATGCCTGAGCTGCTGCCGGTTTGATGAACACCCGGATTGGTTTCATGAAGCGTATGCATACGGGGAAGGCCGCGTAATTGACGGCTGCGCGCGAGCGCGGAGAGTTTTATGACGGCGTTGTATGAAGGTCAGGCGGCCTGTTGATCGGTGGGCTTGCCGGCCTGGCGCAGGAGCTTCCATTCCCAGGGCAGCAGTTCGTGCAGACGCGAGGCGGGCAGATCGGCAATACGGGCGAGGACGTCGGCGAGCCAGGCCTTGGGGTCGATGTCGTTGAGGCGACAGGTCGTGATCATCGTCAGCATGATGGCGGCACGGTCAGCGCCACGCTGGCTGCCGGCGAAGGTCCAGTTGCGCCTTCCCAGGGCAATGCCTCTCAATGGTAAGCGCTCGGTTGCTGCCCTTGTATCATTTTGGCGTTGATGCTGCGAAGAACCCTCCGGCAGTGACGGAGGTCTGTGATGGTGTTGGACGGCAAAAAGGACGTCCATTTGGACGGCTCATCGACTGGAACAGTCAGCCGGCTTGAGGTGATTGAGGGACCGACGGGGCGCCGGGTGCGTTCGGAAGCTGAGCGGGCTCGGATTGTTGCCGAGAGTTTATTGCCTGGGGCGCAGGTGTCGGAGGTGGCGCGCAAGCATGGGGCGACGCGCTGGCAGATTTACGATTGGCGCCGCCGTTTCCAGCAGCGAGGCACGTTGCCGTCGCGCGAATCTCCGACGACGAATTTTGCGTCGCTGGTTGTGGAAGAGCCGTTGGACGAGCGTCACGTTCCGACGGTCAAGCTTGAGATTGCGATCGGCGATGTTGTGGTTCAGACGGACGCGGCGATCGATGAGAAGCAGTTGTCGCGGGTGATCCGCGCGGTGCGGGCGTCACGATGATCGTCCCCGGCCCGGAACTGAAGATTTACATCGCGACGCGGCCTGTCGACTTCCGCTGTGGCCACGATGGGCTTGCGGCAAAGGTGCAGGAGATGTTTGGCCTCAGCCCGTTCAGCGGCGCGGCGTTCGTGTTCCGATCGAGGCGAGCCCACTTCCCAACATTCGACATACGCTTTGCGACGCGACACGATCGCGTATCCGTGGCATCCGCTTTTCGGGGTGGAGTTGCGGGTCGCGCCTTTCCGCCGTGGAAAGCAACTAAAGCTGATCATCACCGATCAATTGCCGGGTTATTCACGAGAGGCGCCGCTGTGGATGTTCGACGCTGAGTATTGCGGCGACATGACCCAGGGGCCTCCCGAGATCAGCATTGATGGCCTTACAGAGCTGGCGAAATTATTGACCGCATTAAGGACGACTCGGAAGCGTCGGGCATCATCGCCTTCTTCGAAATCGAAGGAGAAACGACATGCGAGCAACCCGATACCAGAACAGGTCTCAGTTCAAGCTGCAGTTCGATCCGCCGGCGCCGAAGCCATTGGACGGCGTGCGTCCGAAGGGCGTGGTCGAGATGCTTGCGGATCTCCTGCTGGAGGCGGTCAGGGCGACCATGGTCGAGGGAGGCGTGAATGACGAGCAAGATCACGCCTGAGCACCTTTCGCGGGGCGCCGTTGTTTACGTGCGCCAATCGACCATGTCGCAGGTGATTGGTAATCTGGAGAGCCAACGGCGCCAATATGATCTTGCCGGTGCGGCGAAGAGTGCAGGCTTTGCATCGGTCACCGTCATCGACGAGGATCTTGGCCGCTCGGGGTCTGGCAGCGTGAAACGGCCTGGCTTCGAAAGGCTGGTGGCAATGGTCTGCACCGGAGACGTCGGGGCTGTCTATTGCATTGAGGCATCGCGCCTGGCACGCAATGGCCGCGATTGGCATCATCTGATCGATTTGTGCGCGCTTGCTGGGACGTTGGTTATCGATCCCGATGGCACATATGATCCACGCTTGATCAATGATCGCCTGTTGCTCGGGTTGAAAGGGACGATGTCGGAATACGAGCTCAGCCTGATCCGTCAGCGCGGTCTGGCTGCGCGTGACGCCAAAGTAAGCCGGGGCGAATATCGGTTCGCCCTTCCGCCCGGCTTGTGCTGGAATGAAGTCGGCACGATTGAGCTCGACCCTGATGAGCACATGCAGGCGGCGGTTCGCCTGGTGTTCGCCAAGTTCAAAGAACTCGGTAGTGCACGTCAGGTGTTTCTCTGGCTTCGAGCGACCAACATCAAGATGCCGGTGATGCGTCGGAACGTCGATGTCTGCAAGATGGAATGGAAGGCGCCAGCCTACCACAGCGTCATGCAGATCCTGCACAATCCGCTCTATGCTGGAGCCTATGCCTTCGGTCGTGTGGGGCAGCGTACCAAGGTCGTCGATGGGCGGTCGCGGAAAACCAATGGCCACAAAAAGCCGCGGGACGAGTGGTCGACGCTCATCCAGGATCATCATCCGGGCTATATTAGCTGGCAGGAATATGAAGAGAATCAGCGCCTGCTTCTTGAGAACGCCCACATGAAAAAGAATTGTGACCGAAAGTCCGGGCGCGGCGGACGGGCCTTGCTGACCGGGTTGATGCGTTGTGGTCGCTGCGGACGGATGATGCGCGTATTCTACGGCGTGGCAAAGGGTAATGCGCATCGCTACCAATGCCGCGGCGACGATGCCCATGTCGGCGCAGGGCTTTGCATTGGCATCGGCGGCGTGCGCGTTGACAAGGTGGTCGCGTTAGCCTGCCTCGACGCGGTCTCCGACCGGGCTATCGAGGCGGCGATCTTCGCGTCGGATCAGGTCGCGCGCTCGACCAACGACACCATCGCTGCAATCGAGCGCGATCTCGAGGCAGCATGTTACGAGGCATCGCTTGCCGCGCGTCGATACGAGTTGGTGGATCCAGCCAAACGGCATGTAGCACGGGAGCTCGAAACGCGCTGGAACGCCGCCCTGGAACGCATGACGGAGTTGGAGAAGCGCATTGAAGAAAAACGCACTACCCTGGCGGCGCGACCGAAAATAGATCGCGCAATGCTCCTCCAACTCGCACAGGATCTGCCTGTCGCCTGGAACATGGTGTCGACCGATACGCGCACGAAGCAACGGCTGATCCACACGCTGGTCAAGGAGATCATCTTCGAACTCGACGGTGACACGAACGAAACTGTGCTTCTTGTCCACTGGGTTGGAGGACGCCACAGTGAGGTACGGGTGGCCCGGATCAAGACCAGACGCTATCCGAAGGACAATGTCCCAATCGCTGTGGATGCGATCCGCAAGCTGGCTGGACACTGGCCGGATCGGGAGCTTGCGATCTCCCTCAATCGCATGCTCTGTAGAACCAGCGACGGCGAAACCTGGACGACAGTGCGTGTGCGCGACATGCGCGAGCGGCTGGGACTACCGGAATATGACGCCAGCAAGAGCGACGGAAAATACATCAGTTTAGGCAAAGCTGCCGAGCAGCTCGGTATCTGCCGGGGATCCGCCAGGACACTGGTCGAGAAAAAGATCCTACCCGCGACGCAGATCATGAAAGGCGCTCCCTTCCTCGTCCCTATCGAAGCGCTAACCTCCGAGGCGGTCAGGATAGGGGTGCAGAGAGTCATCGACCGCCGCCCGAAGTTTTACGAAGACTATCAATATGATAAGGTTGTCCGCCTTCCCGG
>ERZ778018.2639-NODE-2639-length-11053-cov-6.792781_pt1 | contig 11053 bp, 8 predicted proteins | sample MGYA00375748_ERZ778018 | MGnify/ENA primary metagenome ERZ778018 (study PRJEB29350, sample SAMN05509839) | bioreactor metagenome | biome: bioreactor; material: wastewater | place: South Africa: University of Cape Town | collected 2014-04-22 ... | reverse complement strand
GCGATCTTCTTCAGGCCGGGCGCAGCTTCCGGCACGCAGACGATGCGGTTCTGGAACAGTTTCAGTCCTTCGCTGAAGCGAAAGCCGTTGGTCAGCGGTTCGCAGATGTTGAGGTCGATGCGGCGCGTCCACATCCGGCACTCGGCGCGTTCCTCGGCCGTGGTTCCGATCATCGCTGGCGCCGGATGCTTTTCCTCGAGGTATTCGCAGATCACGGTGACTTCAGCGAGATAGCTGCCGTTGTCGAGTTCGAGCGTCGGCATCTGGCCGTGCGGATTGCGCGCGAGATGCGCCGGCTGACGGTTCTCGCCACCGCGCAGATCGACGGTCTGGGTCGGAATGCTCAGACCCTTTTCAGCAATGAACATGCGCACGAGACGCGGATTGGGTCCGATGGAATCGTAGAGTTTCATGCTTCCCCCTGATGAGACGTCGTGCGAGGCATGTGCCGGCGTCATGTTTGCAACGTGGCTCGGCGGCGCCGTGGCCCGGGACGACGGGACTTGCGTCCGGGCCTTCGCGCCACTTTCCCGGAGGCTGTTATAGCGCGTTCAGACAAAGGGGAAACCGGTCGCGGAAAGAAATCCCGACAAAAGAAGAGGTTAGAGGCATGGGCGGAGAGCTGCGGGCGGTCGTTCAGCTCGCAGTCAGGTAGCGCCATCCATAATTACGGCACAGTCATTCGTAACCATTTGGCAAGCAATGATGGTTACCAAATTGTCAATCTTTCGAGGATTTCAGACCCGTGAGCGAACATATGGCCGATCAGAATCGAGACGATCGCATTGAGCCTACTGTCAATGACGTCACCGCCAATTCCGAGTCCGCCAATGCCAGGCCTGCCGAGTCCGTCGCGGCATCGTCGGACGTAACCGCGGGACAGGACAAGTCGGTCGCGCCCGAGGGGAAAGCCAAGGGAGAGGCCAAGAGTGAAGCGAAGCCTGCCGCAGCCGAGCAGCCTGCGGCGAAGACGACCGGTAGCCACATCATGGTGCTGCCCCCGACGCGCGATGGCGGTTGGAATGCGCGGGGCGAGGAAGCTGCCGCCGCTCAGGGGGCGGCAAAGCCCGGTCTGTTCGGCAAGCGCCGGCTCGGCGCGATGGCCGCGATCCTGGCGCTAGCAGCGGTTGCGGGCGTGGTCGGTGGATCGCTGGCAACAGCCGCGTTCGGACACCGCTCGGTCGACAAGAGCAATTCGGCCACGCAGCAACAGGTTCAAGCGCTCAATGAGACGATCGGGAAGCTCAACGCCGAAGTCGCTGCATTGAAGGCGAGCGCCGAGCGTTCCGCCAAGTCGGATGCTTCGCAACTGGCGAAGATCACCGATCGGGTCGAGAAGGTCGAGAAGGCGCAGGTCGAGCCCGCCGCCAAACTCGCCAAGCTCAGCGAGACCGTCGAGAAACTCCGTGTTGCCGCCGTCACGCCTGCCGCGCCGGCTGCCGCCAAGGAAAACGCGAAGGAGACCACGGCCTCGATTCCGACGCCGGTAGCCGCGCCGAACAGGACGCCCGAAGCTCATCGGCTGCCTACTGTCGTCGGCTGGCGCATTCGCAACGTCGGCAACGGTGGCGCACTGGTTGAAGGGCGCGATGGGCTCTACGAAGTGTATGCGGGCGATCCGCTGCCCGGCCTCGGTCGCGTCGATGCCATCCGCAAGCAGGACGGCCGCTGGGTAGTTGTGACCGGCAAGGGCCTGATCGTCGGGCGATAAGCCTCGGCGTCTCCGTCTCCGCGAAGCCATGAAGCGCCGGTTCTGATGTCGTCAGAGCCGGAAAGGCTCTAGACTTGCCTTCCGGCGTTGCCATGGAAGGCGCTGCGCGATGAAGTCGCCGCGAAACATCTTGCGCTATGTTGGATTGACGTTCGCAACTCTTCTGCTGAGCGGCGGCGTGCAATCCGCCTTCGGTGATGCGCTGACCGGCGGCACCGCCATCACCGATGCGGCTGCGTTGCGCGAACTCGATCTGCCGCAGGCCACCACTGGATTCAGCCTGCGTCGGATGCTTGATCCCGGTGGGTCGGCGAGCGCGAATTTGCCGAACGACGAACTCTTTGCGCTCCCGATGATGTTGCCGGTCCGGCAGGCAATCGATCGCGACATCGATGCGTATGCCGTACGGCATCGCACAGACCTTTCGGATCAATCGCGCGATGCCGACAATCGAAACGATCTGCAATTGTTCGATCGTGACTTGCTTTATTCGTTGCGGACGCGTTTCGCTCTGGCGGGAATCGTCAATCGGATGGATCGGGCGTTCGTCTCGCCGCAAACGTGCGGCGATATCCGGCTGATCTATCGGCTGGTGCGGACCGAGCCTCGCGCGGACGAACCTGTCCGTTTGCCAATGACCTTGAATGTCGTGCTGGCGGCGGCAAATTCACCCGATACCGCCACATCGCGCGATACGGCCTGCGCTGAAGTCGCGCGGCGATGGCTGGCGATGCAGGATGAAGCGCCGGCAGGAGCCGCGCTCGTCCGCCGCTTGACCGAAGCGGACGGACCGCTTTCGTTGCTTCAGCCGTCACAACTGATCCGGATCGAACTGAATTTGCAGGTCGGGCATCAGCCGAAGTCGGAAACGCAAGCCTTCCGAACCGATTATCTGATGAAGGTTTTCCGGTACGATCGGGCAGCCCAAAAATTCGACGAGGCGCCGCTCGAAAACCAGATCGACCGCGATCGTATTCTTGCGGACGCCGACGTCAAAGCCGAACTCGTTAAATGGCTGTTAGAGCCCGAACATCTCAGCGTGCTCGACCATGGCACGCTTCTCGTGCCGGAGAAATTCCTCGCGCGCTCGGTCATTGCCTCGACGCCGGTGGGTTTTGTGAAATCGAACATGCAGCCGGAATTCGGATTGGTTCAATCCTCGAATATGGACAAGCAAGCGGCGTTCAGGGTGCGCGATGTCGTTGCCGCGTTGAAGAGGGCCGTGGAAAGTGGCGTCGTGTTTGCCAATATTCGTTCGGTCGCCGGATTCGAGCGGCGATTGAATGACATCACCTGCGCGGGATGTCATCAAACCCGCGGCATCGGCGGCTTTCATTTTCCCGGCGCCGATTGGATGTCGCCCGCGCCAACCACTGTTGTGAATGTCCCCGCTTCGCCGCACTTCATCGGCGATCAGCCACGTCGCCGCGATATTCTGAGAGCCTTTCGTGATGGACGCGCGCCGGACTTTTCGCGCGGCTTCTCCAGCCGGCCGCAGCTGCGTGGCGACACGGCGTTACTTGGGACCGAGTATTACGACGGCTGGGGTGCGCATTGCTACGATACGCGTGGGCGTGGTTCAGCGGATCGCAGCTTCCAGTCGTGGACGTGCGCGAAGGGGCTGTCGTGTCAGGTGATTGGTGGTGCGGATCACTCGGAACGCATGGGCATGTGCTTCGTTAGCTCGTCTGCAGGAGAGCACGGTGATGAATGGCGTCGAGCGGGACTCAAAACAACGCGACCGACAGATCGCGCAAAATGAAGACGCACGACAAGTCGGTAGCAATATTCGCCTCAGCACCTGGGCGATAATCGCTGCAGCCGCGATCATCTTGCTTGGCTGGCTTTGGATGCGCCATTAGTGCATCCATCATGCCCACCTGAAAATATCTTATCCGATGACACCGGAGCTGCGCAGGTTGCGGATGTCGTCCTCGGCGTAGCCCGCCTGCCGCAACACTTCGTCGCTGTGCTCACCGATCTTCGGCGGAAGTCGAGGCTGCCGCTTGTTGCTGCCATCGATCCAGATCGGACTGTTGATGGTCAGCGTGGTCTCGCCTGCGAACGGGATCAGTACGTCGTTCTCGCGCATCTGCTTGTCCTGCGGAATGTCGTCGAGGATGCCGACCACGCCGAACACCAGGCCGTTGCCGTCGAGCGCGGCACGCCATTCGGCGAGATCGCGCGTGGCGAAGATGCCGTCAAATATCTTGATGAGTTCCAGCGACCGGGCATGACGATCGGCCTTGGTCGCGAAGCGCGGATCGGCGGCAAGGTCCTCCCGGCCGAGGCAGCGCGCCAGCGCCGGCCATTGCTTTTCCTCGTTCAGCAACGACAGGATCAGCCAGCGGCCGTCGCGGCATCGATAATGATTGGTCACAGCATTCAGTGCATGTTCGCGCGGTCGTCGCGGCTGGAATTGCGCACCGCACAGTTTGGCTTGCGCCAGCACGCCGCTGGCCCAGACGCCGTTGGCCATCAGGTTGGATTTGACGTGCGAGCCCTGGCCGGTCTTCTCGCGCTTGTAGAGCGCAGTGACGATGCCGCTATACAGCGCCATGGCGCAGGGATGGTCGCCCATGCCGGCCACCGAGCGCGCCGGCGTGGTTTCCTCGTCGGCGCGCACCAGGTCCATCAGGCCGGAGCGTGCCCACCATGCGTTGCTGTCGAAGCCGGGTTTGTTGGCCTCTTCGCCAGTCTCGCCGTAGCCGGTGAAGGACGCGTAGATCAGTCGCGCATTGAGCGGTGCGATATCGTCATGGGTGATGCCGAGCCGCTTGCGGACCGCCGGGGGAAAGTTGGTGATGAAGACATCGGCTTCCTTCACCAGCCGATACAATATGGCACGGCCATCCGGCTTGGAGAGATCGAGCGCGAGGCTCTTCTTGTTCCGTCCATCCAGCATCCAGGCATAGTTCTGGTCGCTGATAGGATAACCGGGAAGATTCGGCAGGTTGCGATAAGGATCGCCGGCGCCCGGCGGCTCGATCTTGATGACGTCGGCACCGAAGTCCGACAGCACCGTCGCGGCGGCGGGCGCCGCGATGAAGCTTGCACAATCCAGAACCTTGAGGCCGTCGAAGATACCGTTTTCCATGGTCGCGCTGCACCGTTGTTTTCAGGCCGGATCGGGTCCGGCGGCTCCGCTCATTGCGGCGGATTCGATGCGGCATTTGATCCGCGTTGCGTCGCCGGTGCAACCGTTCTGATCAAGGTGGCGGCATTGTTCGCGTCCCGGAAATTGGATCGCGGGCGTGTTAGCGGTCGGCGGAGGCGGCGGGCTATTGCAGCCATGCCACGCTCCCGATCCGAATGATGCACAGGGTCGGCGGCTATATTGGCAGGCGAGGTGCCTTTCGCTAGCGTTCGGTCATGACCGCTATTCGAGAAACTGCTTCAGTCATGCCTGCGAAACGGCAAAGCCGCGCGCGACGTCGATTGTCGGTGCTAGTCAGGTGGACGCGACGTTGCATGGCGGTCGCTGTCACGGTTGTGTGCTTCGGCGCGCCATCGTATGCGGCGTCGCTCAGTGCGCCGGTCGCCCAACTCTACAGTTCCGTGTCGATCTTTCCGCCATCGGCCAACAGCATGACGGTGTGCTACGGCTTCGTCTGCCGCCGCCGCGAGACATTCAGTTTTGCGGCTGGCGACCGGCGGGCGTTGACGCATATCATGGCCGCGGGACGATCATCGGCGGCCGCGGAGCGCGCTGCGGTGCAGAGGGCCGTCGTCTGGTTCGATCGTCGCATTGGCCCCGTACTCGGCACCGACAAGCGCGTCGCCCGTGCTGATTTCCGGGCCCGTGACGACGCGCACAATTTCGATTGCTGGGACACAACCCGCAACACCACCAGCCTTCTGCTGATCTTGCAGGGCTGGAAGCTGTTGAAATTCCACACCGTCGGCGATCCGCATTATCGGGGCAACGTGGTGGCGTTGCAGACCCCGCACAACACCGCGGTGCTGGTCGAACGCGCGACGCGCGCTGAATGGGTGGTCGATCTATGGCCGCGCGGTTACGGCCAGAAGCCGGACGTGATGTCGGTCGCGGCCTGGGTCAAGGAAGACTGAATGCGATTTGTCTTGTTGCAGATCGTTGACGGCGCGTAACGCGACGCCATCGATGCAGACAGAGCGATGCGGATACGGAAAAGGGTCCGGTTCAACAGCAATTGAACCGGACCCTTTGTCCAGAAGCGAAAGAGCATTAGCTCGAAGTTGATTTGCGTCTCGCCTTGCGTTGTTCTCGCCGGCCGTCATGCGACACATGCGATGCGAGGAGACGCGCGAGGATCAGACCTTCAGATTTTCCGCCGAGGTCTTGCCGCGATTCGCGACTTCTTCGTATTCGACAGTCTGGCCTTCATTGAGCGTCGAGAGCCCAGCCTTCTCCACCGCCGAAATATGAACGAACACGTCCTTCCCGCCAGAGCTGGGCTGGATGAATCCGTAGCCCTTGGTCGGGTTGAACCACTTCACAGTGCCTTTAGCCATTAGGTCGTCTCCGCAGGATAAAACGATCACAATCAGTCGGTCCCCGGAAACCGGCTTTTCCGACGGCGGGGAGGATACGCGGAATATAGCGATCTTGATAGCCCCAAACGCACCCGGGCGGTTTGGGGCGGCGCATGGGGCTATCGGCGGTCGGTTTGCTCGCTCGAACAGGGTATCGACCAGCGTCGGCGCGTGCCGTTTGGCTGCAAAGCAGCACTTGCTTCCAAGAAATTTCTCAATAGGAAAACATCATGCTCGAACAAAAAGATAAGCCGATCTCAGGTGCCGATCACCGGCGCGGGGGACGCCGCCTTGTTGTCCAGCAGGCGAGCCAGCACCGATGATTTGGTTACGGCGTGGATCCGCATTGTGCCGGCGCGGCCGCGAATGACGGCATCCTGCGCCGGTAGGGCGTCGGGCGGCAGCCCCGCCCGCTGATGGACCTCCTCGGATAGGATGGTCTCGCAGCCGAGCACCTTGGTCATATCCTGCAAACGCGCGGCGACATTCACCGCGTCGCCCAGCGCGGTAAAGACCATATGGTCGCTATTCCCGATATCGCCGACGATCACCACGCCGCCATGGATGCCGACACCGAACCGGATCGGCTCGCGGCCGTCATGCACCAGTACCTGATTGAGGTCGTCACCATCGGCCGGGAGCCGCGCCGCGGCCCGCAGCGCCTGACGGCAGGCCGTCTGCGGATCGGTGGTCAGTCCGAACAGCGCCAGTTGGCCGTCGCCGTAGAGTTGGTTGGGTTGGCCGCCGGACGCGGTCACTGCCTGCGACACCACGTTGAGGAACTGGTTGACGACATACACCGTGTCGAATGGCAGCAGTTTTTCGGCGAGCTTGGTCGAGCCGCGCATGTCGATGAACATGCTGACGAGGTAACGCTCCTGGCCTGTCCGCAACGGATTGGCGCGCCGTGGATCGGTCGCCGATACTTGGGGAATGAACATGCGGACGAATGAAATGTCCGAGGTCGGCCGCAACTGACAGGCGAGGCGGATCGCCGGATCGTCGGTTGCGCCGACGCGATCGAGCACGAACGCCTCGCGCTTCGACGGTGGCGGTAGTTCATCGAGGCCGCTGGTGACGCGAATGCGGCAGGTCGAGCAGCGGGCGCGGCCGCCGCAGACGCTGGCGTGCGGCACCTTGTTACGGATGCTGGCCTCAAGCACGGTCAGACCGCGCGGCACGCGGATGGTTCTGCCATCGTCATAGGACAGTCGGATCAGGCCGCCACGCCGCTCGTGCAACAGCCGCGCGCCGCGGCCGACGATCATCAGGCCAAGCAGACCGAGATATCCCGCAAGGAAATAGGTGACGACCTGATCGAGAAATTGCTGGTGAGGAGCCGTATCGGCATGCGGCGGCATCAGGTTGTCGGCCTGCCATTGCTGGGACTGGCTCTGTTGTTCGACGGTGCGCCCGCCTTGATAGAAGCCGATCATCGCGAGCGTCGGCAGCACGACCGCGCAGGCGAGCCAGAACGGTGCCGTGGCCTTGAATAATCGTTTTGGCCAGAGCCAGAAGTAAAAACCGATGCAGCCGTGGACCCAGGCGACGTTGAGAACTCCCAGCATCAGCCAGAGCCGTCCCCATGACGCGACCCAGTTGGCGTAGAGCACCTGCGGATAAAGTTTTTCGGTATCGTACAAGGTCTGGCTCAGGCGGATTCCGATGATGTGCGAAATGATCATCACCGGGATGCACAGGCCCAGTATCAGTTGCAGCGGCTCGATGCTGCGCCAGCGAAATTCCCGCCGCTCGTAAAGCGACCAGATGCCGAGGCCGGTATGGATGACAGCGGCAGAATAAAAGATCAGTGTGACTGGCGGAAATTGCCAGAACGTCGTGTGATAAAACACGCCCGCCGCAAGCGCCTCGGGCGAAATGATGCCGAGCGCGTGATTGAGGAAATGGCTGACCAGATAGGCGAACAGGATCAACCCGCAGGTGAGGCGGACCTGACGCACGCCGATGCCGCGACCGAATTTGGCGAGAGGGGCGGTGGCGGGTGTTGGCATGTAATCCGAGGCTTGGTTTCGAGAGGAGGCTTGGTTTCAAGAGTCTCGGGTTTCAAGAGTCTTGAGTTTCGAGGGACGTGACGCTCCACCATACTAGTTGCACTCGGTTCGGTGCGCTATGGCCCTAGCCGAGGTGACGGTTGTTGGCTGACGGAGCGGTTGGGCTGCGATCTGATTGACACCTCAATCGGAGTCGGAAACAAAGCGGCCTGGGCTCGGCAAGCCGTGAAAGCGGGCCAATTCTGAAAGGGCCGGATGAGACATGCGCCGGAACGGCCTCCCGATGACCACCGCTTCGTCTAATCGCGATCGTCTACTCGTGCCGGGCGTGAGCCCTCGCCAGCTTGGCGGTGTCCTGCTGTTGATCGCGCTGATGACCGCGTTGCGGCTGATCTACGCCGGCGCCATCGATCTGCGCACGGACGAGGCCTACTACTGGACTTGGTCGAAAGAGAGCGTGCTATCGTTCCTCGATCATCCGCCGATGATCGCATGGTTCATTCGTTTCGGCACCGCGATCTTCGGCGACACCACGCTCGGTGTGCGTCTCGGCGGTATTGTCGCGATGTTCGTCACGCAGCTTTTACTCGCCGACATCGTGCGCCGGATCACGCGCGACTGGCGGGCCGTCGTGCTGGCGGTGCTGCTGCCGGAGGCCGCGGTCTATTACGGATTGTTGATGGCGAAGGTCGCGCCGGATACCGCGCTGATCGTGTTTGCGGTGGCGATGGTGTGGTCGCTGGTCAGCGTCGCGGAGACCGATGACGGTCGCTGGTGGCTGCTGGCCGGCGTGTTCGGCGGGCTGGCGTTGCTGTCGAAACTCACGGCGTTGATGCTGCTGCCCGCGGTCGCTGCTTTCGTGGTGGTGCCGGATTGGCGGCGGCGCTGGCTGCTTAGTCCTTATCCGTGGCTGGCCGCGCTGATCGCACTGGCGCTGTTCTCGCCGGTGCTGATCTGGAACGACATGCACGATTGGGCGTCGTTCAAGTTCCAATTCGTCCGCGCCACCGTTGCGCCGCCGTTGTCGCTGGCGCGGTTCGGTGAGTTTCTCGGCCTGCAGTTCGCGCTGGTCGGGCCGGTGCTGCTGCCGGTGACGCTGTCCGGCATCGGATTCATGTTGTGGCGCGGCTATCGACGGCGCGACGGCGTGGCGATCCTGTTATCGACCGCGGTAGCATTGCCGTTCGGCTATTTCCTGTGGCGCTCGCTGCGGCTACGCATCGGCGATACCTGGCCGATGTTCATGTGGCCGATCGGTTTTGCTGCGACCGCCATCAACGTCTGGTGGCTGCGCGCGCACGAGTCGCGATTGGCGAAATCGACTGCCGCGTGGGCTACGGCGGCGGTTGTGTCCGGCATCGCCATCGTGATGATGACGTTCTTCTACTATGTGGTGAGCGACAAGCCGTGGCTCGGCCGGCTCGATCCCGGCGGGTCGGAAGCGGGTTACGAACAGGTTGCCGCGCGCGTTGAGGCGGAGATGGAGGCGGTTGGCGCGACGTGGATCGCAACCACCGATTATCGCACTTATGCGATGCTGCGCTGGGAGTTGAAGGATCGCGTCCCGGTGATCGAGATCAACGAACGTGCGCGTTTCATCGGTTTCAAGGACCCCGGCATGGATCGGATTCGCGACCGTACCGGCCTTTACGTCGTGCGCCAGTCGGATGCCGATAATCCGCTGTGGGCGCTGACCTCAGCGAAACGCGAGCCGCTGGCGAATGTCGTCCGAAGCTGGCGCGGCATCGCAATGGAAACCTATGCGCTCGGCAAGCTAACTGGGTGGACGCCGGACCTGTCGCCGCCACCCGATACGCCGTTCTATCGCTGGCATCTGTTGGCGGACGAAGGTCTCAACGCTCGTTGATCCGCGCCGGCTCCGTTGTCGGTGCGTCGCCCTCGCGCTTCGACAGCAGGTCCTTGGCGAGGTCGCTGAGCGCCGGTCGCGGCAGTGCGTTGAACGGCAGCGGGCGCGTCACGTCGATGGCGGCAAGCCCGAGCCGTGCCGTGAGCAGGCCGTTGAGAATGCCTTCGCCGAGCCGCTGCGAGAGTTTTGCCGCGACGCCATGGCCGAGCATCTGCTGAATCAGGCTGTCGCTCGCCGCCATGCCGCCGGTAATGGCGAGATGCGAGATCGTGTGACGCATCAGGCGGATCATCCCGAGTGTACCCGGCCGTCCGCCGTAGAGCAGCGCCAGTTGCCGCACCAGTCGCAACGCGGCGGCCAGCACGAAGGCAACGTCGATCAGCGCACGCGGGCTGATTGCGGTGACGATGGAGACGCGCTGCGCCGCTACCGACACCAGCCGCCGCGCCTCGCGGTCGAGCGGGGCCATCAGCTCGCGCTCCGCGAGCTTCAGCATGTCGGCGCCGTCGATGATGTCGTCGCGATGGCTTTTCAATGTGGCGCGGGCGCGGGCGAGCGCCGGATTGCCCTGCGCGAGCTTGAGCAGATCGTTGACGATGGTATCGGCCTCGGGGCGACTGTCGCTGACGATGGCGGCGGTGGCGCGCTCGTGCAGCTTCTCGATGGTCGCGAGCCGTGCCAGTCCGAACGCCTCGCGCGCGACGATGACGATCAGCGCCAGCAGCGCCGCCGCAGCGAGCGCCGCGCCAAACCAGCCAAGCCCTTCGCTGCGGACGAACAGGTCCTCGATCAGGTTGGTGACGCCGAGCGCGGTGCCGAGCAGCAACAATCCGCCGACCGCGCCCCAGAACACGGTTCCCCACCACGAGCGGCGCTTGGGTGGCAACGGCGTTTCGTCCAGTGCGACCGGCAGTAGGGCAGGGTCCGGGTCCGGTGTGATCTCGATCG
>ERZ778018.2637-NODE-2637-length-11061-cov-4.274759_pt1 | contig 11061 bp, 7 predicted proteins | sample MGYA00375748_ERZ778018 | MGnify/ENA primary metagenome ERZ778018 (study PRJEB29350, sample SAMN05509839) | bioreactor metagenome | biome: bioreactor; material: wastewater | place: South Africa: University of Cape Town | collected 2014-04-22 ... | reverse complement strand
CGCGCCCGGCCGGCGCTGCCGGATGCTGATTCTGATCGCATTTTCGCGGGATCGTGAAGATCCGAAGTGCTATACTTGGACCACTCTCGCGTAATGAGCCGGCCATCTTATTGACACGGATCGCTACGGCCCCGCGGACGCCTAATAGACATGTTCATCCGTTGTCGCGGAATCCGAGCGCTGGAAAGGATCGATCGTGGCCGAGATGCACGATCAGTTCGCAACCTTGCGCAAGCTGGCGGCTGCCGCGCTGCCCACGATTTGCGATTTAACCGAAGAGATCTGCCTGATTCCCGCTCCGTCGTACCACGAGAAGCGCCGTGCCGCCTTTGTGGCCGAGCAGTTGCGTGCCCGTGGCCTCGTGGCAGAGGTCGACGAAATCGGTAACGTCGTCGCTCGTCGTAAGGGTCGTGGTGAGGCGAAAACGCTGCTGCTGGCGGCGCACACCGATACCGTCTTCCCACTTGAGACGCCGCTGGCGGTTCGCCGGGAAAATGGGCGGATGATCGGTCCGGCGATCGGTGATAACAGCCTGGCCGTTGCCGCGCTCATCGAACTGGTCACGATTCTCGATGACGCGAAGATCGAAACTCCGGGTGATCTCCTGGTTGTCGCCAACGTCGGTGAAGAAGGACTCGGAAACCTACGCGGTATTCGCGCCGTGTGCGATCGCTACGGCGCCGAACTTGGCGGAGTCATCGCGATCGAGGGTCATAACGTCGGCCGGGTCACGCACGGCGCGGTCGGCTCGAAGCGCATCCGCGTGACGGTCGAAGGACCGGGCGGCCACAGCTGGGGTGCATTCGGTCAGCCGAGCGCCATCCACCAGCTTGGTCTGATCGTTGCCGATATCGCGCGCGTGACGGTACCGAGCGAGCCGAAGACGACGTTCAACGTCGGCCTGATCGAAGGCGGCGTTTCGGTCAATACGATAGCGCCCCACGCCACAGCCGTCATCGACATGCGCTCAGTTGATCCCCAGTCGCTCGCACGATTGGCGGGCGAGGTTGAGGGGATCGTCGCTCGACAACGGACCGACCAGATATCAACCAACATTGAGATCCTGGGAGAGCGGCCGGCGGGCTGGACCGATGAGTCAGCCGCGATCGTGCAGTCGGCCTCAGCGATTCTCCGGCGACTTGGCATCGAGCCGGTATTGAACGCATCGAGTACTGATGCGAATATACCGATTAGTCGCGGTATTCCGGCGATCTGTGTCGGCCTGACGCATGGCAGCGGCGCGCATCGCGTCGATGAGATGATCGAGATTGCGCCGATCGAGCAGGGCGTTGTGCAGCTGGGGCTGCTGGTCGCGACATTCCCCGTCGAAAAGCATTAGTATTGTTCAACCGTCGTTAACGCATGCACTGGAAAGGTCCATCTGTTTGAGTTCAGTCTATGTCGCGCTCGATCTCGAAGCGACTGGGATGGACCCTGAGCGTGATGAGGTCATCGAGATCGCCGCGATCAAGTTCCGTAATGATCGCGTACTCGACCGCTGGGAAAGCCTCGTCCAACCGCGCGGTTCAATTCCGTTCAATATCACGAGTCTAACTGGTATCGGCGCGAAAGACGTGCGCCGTGCGCCACCATTCGCGGCGGTCGCACCGCGGCTGCGCGATTTCGTCCGCAATCATCCGATTGTCGGGCAGTCGCCGCAGTTCGATATCGAAATGCTGTTTGGGGCCGGTTTGCAGTTGCGAAACCCGCTCTACGACACCTTCAAGCTCGCGACAATGTTAATCCCGGACCTGCCCGCGTACAGCCTCTCGACCATCGCGGCGCGTCTGGGTATTTCGGTCCCGTCTCAGCATCGCGCAATGGCGGATGTCGAAACGACAATGGCCGTCTTTCTCGGTCTGCTCGATCTGCTCCGTGACTACGATGACGTTACGCTCGAACGACTGGCAAGCTACGCGCGCATGGCGCAATCGCCGCTCGCCCGCCTGTTCGATGAGACGATTAAGGACCTCAAAGGGGACGATAACGGCCTGATCGGCAGTTCGATCGCCGAGCAACTGCTGGCGAAGGGCATGGGTCCGCGTCAGGGCCCGGAGGTGATGTTCCTCTATCATCGGGAGAAGCCGCCGAAGCTGGAGCCGACCGGCAGCGAGCGCAACATTGACTCGCGCAAATTCAGCGAGTGGAGCGAGCCGGGCGGCGGATTCGCGCGATCCTTCAGCGGCTACGAATACCGACCGCAGCAGGTCGAGATGATGACCTCGGTGGCCGACACCTTGCGCGACGGCGGCACGCTCTTCGTCGAAGCGGGCACTGGCACCGGCAAGTCGGTCGCCTATCTGCTGCCGGCCGTGCTGCACGCGGTGGAACATGGCGAACCGGTCGTGATCTCGACGAACACGATAGCTCTGCAGGATCAACTCTTCCGCAAGGATCTGCCTGACCTGCGACGCTCCTTGACGGCGATGGCGAACGATGATCCCTCCTTGCGAGATGCCGCGAATTTTGAAGCAGCGCTGCTCAAGGGCCGATCCAACTACCTCTGTCTCCGGCGGTGGTTCATCGCCGAACGAGCGGGCGCGCAGACGCCGGATGAAGCGGCGCTGCACGCCAAGATCCTCACCTGGATCCAGCAGACCGACACGGGCGACCGCGCAGAGCTCCATCTGCCGCTGGAGGAACAGGTTTACTGGTCGCGGCTGGCTGAAGAAGAAGGATCCTGTGTGCCGGGACGGTGTGTCTTCCACCGGCGCAATCAATGCTTCCTCTTCCGCGCGCGTCACAAGGCGGAGAGCGCGCACATCGTCGTCGTCAACCACGCGTTGCTGCTCTCGGACATGCTGGCGTCAAACTCGGTGCTCCCGACCTATCGCAACCTGATCATCGACGAGGCGCACAATCTCGAAGAGGAAGCCACCAAACAGCTCGGTTTTTCAGTCGGGCGGAATGCGCTGCTGGACTTCGTAACGCGTTGTGTCGATCGCGATGCGCAGGAAGGGATCGGTGGCGTCTTTGGCGCGCTCTGGCGTGCCGCGTCCCTCGGCACGTCCGAACCGGCGCGCTCGCTGGCGAAGCGGATGCAGCCGTGGCTGGAGAAACTCAGCGATACGTCGCGCGCGGCAACCGAAACGTGCGAACTCCTCTTCCAGTCGCTCAACGACTTTATTGATCGGTATCAGAGCGAGCATAGCCAGAACGAGCGCGAACTGCGGATCACCGGCGCCGTACGGAGCGATCCCGGTTGGGGAGAGATCGAGCAGACGTTGGAGCGCCTCTCCCGACTCCTCCGCACGTTGCTGCAAGCGTTGAACGAAGCGGTTGTCGAAGTCGAAGGTTTCACCGACGACGATATGCCGGGGAGCAGCGACCTCGTCACCGAACTCGATCTGCTCTTGCGCACCGGGAACCAGTTGCTCGAACGCGCCGTCTCGGCGATCTCCGAACCGTCCGCCGAGATGATCTACTGGCTGTCGCGCCGGCCGGGAAGCCAGGATGTCGCGGTGCAGGCGGCCCCGCTACACGTCGGCGAGGCGCTCAAGCAGCGGCTGTTCGATCGCTGTCGCTCGGTTGTGTTGACGTCGGCGACGTTGACAACCGATAACTCGTTCAATTACATCCATGGCCGTCTCGGCGTCGAGGACGCGAACGATCTTCGCGTTTCCTCGCCGTTCGATTATCAGAAGTCGACGTTGCTCTATCTTGCAAATGACATTCCCGAGCCGGGCCAGCCGGGATATCAACGTGCGTTACAAGAGGTGTTGATCGAACTCTGCCGCTCGACACGCGGACGGGCGATGATCCTCTTCACATCGCATAGCGCCCTGCAAGCGACCTATCGTGCGATCAAGCGACCGCTGGAGGCCGAGGGGATTCTCGTGCTTGGCCAGCGTTTGGACGGCAGTCCGAGGCAACTCGTCGACCGTATCAAGAGCCGGCCGGAGACGATCTTGCTCGGCACCAACAGCTTCTGGGAAGGCGTCGACATCGTGGGCGATGCACTGAGCTTGCTGGTGATCACCAAACTTCCGTTCTCGGTACCGTCGGACCCGGTATTCGCCGCGCGGAGCGAGGGATTCGATGATCCATTCAACGAATACGCGATACCGCAGGCGATTCTGCGCTTCAAGCAGGGCTTTGGACGCTTGATCCGGAGCGCGTCAGATCGTGGCGTTTGCGCGATACTGGATAGGCGGATTGTCGGGCGGCGCTACGGCGGCGCGTTTGTGCGTTCGTTGCCGAACTGCACCGTCGAGATTGGCAGCGTTACCGAGTTACCGGGGCATGCCGAAGCGTGGCTGCACGCACGCGAGCCGGATGCGTTGACCCCGTTCGTGCGCTAGGCGCATGTCGATGGCAAGGAGGCAAGGCGTGAGCATTACGATTGACCGCAACCTGGCATTGGAACTGGTTCGTACGACCGAGGCGGCGGCGCTCGGTGCGGCGCCGTTCATGGGTCGGGGCGACAAGAACGCGGCCGACCAGGGCGCCGTGAACGGTATGCGTACGATGATGGCCACGGTTCACATGAGCGGGATCGTCGTGATCGGCGAGGGTGAGAAGGACGAGGCGCCGATGCTCTACATCGGCGAGGAAGTCGGAACCGGGGAAGAGCCGGAGGTCGATATCGCGGTTGACCCGATCGACGGCACGACGCTCTGTTCGAAAGGAATGCCGAATTCGCTGTCGGTCGTGGCGGTCGGTGAGCGCGGATCGATGTATTACCCGCCGCACATCGTCTACATGAACAAGATCGCGGTCGGGCCGGAAGCGGCCGGGGTGGTAGATATTCGTGCGTCTGTCGAAGAGAACCTGGGCCGCATCGCCGAGGTCAAGAAGATGCGGGTGCAGGATGTTACGGTCGTGCTGCTCGACCGGCCGCGCCACGCCGAACTGATCGAGCAGATTCGGTCGGTCGGAGCGCGTATCAAAATGATCACGGATGGTGATGTCGCCGGATCGTTGCTGGCCGCCTCGCCGAATACGGGCGTCGATGTGCTGATGGGGATCGGCGGTTCGCCGGAAGGCGTGATTTCGGCCACGGCGATCAAGTGTATCGGCGGGACCATTCAGTGCACGCTCTGGCCGCGCAACGATACCGAGCGCGACCTGGCAATTCAGGCAGGGCTTGACCTGGATAAGGTCTTGACGGAGGATGATCTCGTCAGGTCGGACAATGTCTTTTTCGCGGCGACCGGCATCACGGATGGTGAGCTGTTGCAAGGGGTGCATTACACGGCGGATGGCGCGACAACCGAGTCGCTGGTGATGCGTTCACGATCAGGAACGGTACGACGGGTGCTGGCGACGCACCGGCTCCGAAAACTGAAAGAATTCGCGGCTGTTCCATTTGACTAGTGTTCCGGCGGATGTTATACTGCGGGCGGTGCCAACCACGGCACCGCAACCCCGTTTTGCCGCTGGCGATTCCAAATCGGTCTGACTTGAGTGCGGCACCATGTCCTGGTATTTTTGCTGCACGAATTGCGTCTAGAACGAACCACCAGCGCCATTTCACGCCCGCCGCGCGCGCCGGTTTGTGGCGAGTGCTGGGAGACCCTTCAGGATTGACTATCATTGGGCAATGAGAGGCAGTTGTAACGTGGTCGGACGGGCAATCGTCTGGCGACTGGCGACGGGCGCGGGACCACCGGCATGCTCGTTTCTTGCATGTTGGCGTGGCCGTCCGTGCGGGACACGCGCACGGGACCCTTAGCTGCACTGCTGATTCGACGAGCACACATCAATCTCAACACCTCCGGGATCAGCCACACCAATGTATCGACGAAGAGCAATGAAATGCCAACGACAACAAATTGTAACCAAACACTCCTCAGCTCCAGTCTGCCTTTGCGCCGGACCTGAGTGGGGAAGAGGAAGAGGATGACAGTCACAATCAGCGAGCTTGAAACCAAAACCTTACCCGAACTGCAAGACCTGGCCAAAGATCTTGAAGTCAACGGGTACAGCCGGATGAAGAAGCACGATCTCATCAGCCGCGTTCTTCAGGCACAAACCGAGCAACAGGGGAATATCTTCGGTCAGGGCGTTCTCGACATCATCGACGACGGCTACGGCTTCTTGCGCGGCGAACGTTACCTGCCGGGGGCGAACGACATTTACGTCTCGCAGTCGCAGATCCGCCGCTTCGGCCTCCGCACCGGCGATTGGATCTCCGGCCACGTACGACCGCCGAAGGACAGCGAGAAGTACTTCAGCCTCCTACGCGTCGAAGCGGTCAATGGCATGGACCCGGAAACCGCGCGACGTAGGCCGAACTTCGATTCACTCACCCCGATTTTCCCTCTTGAACTGATCGATCTCGAGACACAGCCACACATTCTTTCAACCCGTCTCGTAAACCTGGTGGCGCCGATCGGTCGTGGTCAGCGTGGTCTGATCGTCTCTCCGCCGAAAGCCGGCAAGACGCTGTTGCTCAAGGCGATCGCCAACGGCATCACCAGCAATTACGAGAACGTGCATTTGATGGTCTGCCTGATCGGTGAGCGACCGGAGGAAGTGACCGATATGCGTCGCTCGGTCGACGGCGAGGTCGTCAGCTCGACCTTCGATGAGCCGGTCGAGGACCACACCAAAGTGGCCGAGATGGCTCTGGAGCGGGCGAAGCGACTCGTCGAGTGCGGACGCGACGTGGTGATCCTGCTCGACTCGATCACGCGTCTGGCACGCGCGTACAACCTGGCGGTTCCGCCGAGCGGTCGTACGCTCTCCGGTGGTATCGACCCGGTCGCTCTGTACCCGCCGAAGCGCTTCTTCGGTGCGGCTCGTAACATTGAAGGCGGCGGTAGCCTGACCGTGGTCGCGACCTGTTTGATCGACACCGGCTCGCGGATGGACGATGTGATCTACGAGGAGTTCAAGGGCACTGGTAACATGGAACTCCACCTCGATCGCAAGCTGGCCGAGCGCCGGATCTACCCGGCGATCGACGTGCAGCGTTCCGGCACGCGTCGTGAGGAACTGCTCCTCGACGATCAGACGCTGCGTCAGGTCTGGACGATGCGCCGGATGGTCTCGATGCTTGGCGGTACTGAGGGAACCGAGCTTGTTCTCGGTCGACTTTCGAAGACGCAGAGCAACGCCGAATTCCTGGCCACGCTCAGCAAAGACGTCTAGCGATCAACAACCCAGGTTGGATGGAAACAACGCGGGACCAGATATCTGGTCCCGCGTTGTCTTGTCTTAAGAAGCAGGGGGAGTGGAGATGCTCGAACGAGCGCCGGAGTTGCAGGATATCGTGCGGGCCGAGGCGTTGCTGCGGCCGCATCTCTGGAACACGACCGCGCGGCGATCCGCTGCGTTGTCCGAGCGCTTCGGTGCGGAGATTGTGCTCAAGCCGGAAAACTTGCAGCGGATGGGCTCATTCAAGATTCGCGGCGCGCTCAACCGGATGGACGAATTGGCGCGATCCGGCGCGAAGGCAGCGATAACCGCCTCGGCCGGGAATCACGCTCAGGGTGTCGCCTATGCGGTGATGGTTACCGGGCTGGCGGCGACGATCGTCGTGCCGGAGACGGCATCCGCGGCCAAGATCGACGCTTTGCGGCGCATGGGTGCCGATTTACGGCTCATCGGAACGACGTTCGACGAGGCCGAGGATGCCGCTTATGCGCTCGCAGAGGCGGAGCAGATCCCGATGGTTAGCCCGTACGATGACGCGGTGATCGCCGGCCAGGGGACCGTCGGCTATGAGTTGCTGCGGGAGTCGCCCAATCTCGATCTGCTGGTTGTGCCGGTCAGCGCCGGCGGCCTACTGTCCGGCTGCCTGATTGCGGCCAAAACGATGAATCCGAGCATCACGGTGATCGGCGTTCAAAGCGAGGCAGCTCCGGCGATGGTCGCGGCGCGCGACGCGGGTCGCATCCTCGAGGTCACGTGCACCGAATCGCTGGCTGATGGCCTCTCGGGCAACATTGCCCACGGTGAACTGCCGTTCCGCATTATCCAGCGGTTGGTTGATGACCTTGTACTCGTCGATGAAGCCGCGATCGCCGCCGCCATGCGGCTGTTCGTCGCGGATGATCGGCTGATCGTCGAGGGCGCCGGAGCGGTCGGGTTGGCAGCGTTGATCTCCGGCAAGATCGACGTCGCTGGACGGCGCGTCGGGTTGGTAATCAGCGGTGGAAATGTGGCCTATGAGACGTTGCGATTGGTGCTGGCCGGCGCGAGCGACGTAGGCTGACGCGGGCACGAATCGAGTTCGTGCCCGCGCTGCCGCTACATATCCCCGTAGATGCCGTGTATACCATGGTTCCCGAGCGTGAGCGAGATTTCGCCGCCATGATGGATCTCGTGCTCGAGGACGTGCCAGATGATCCAGCCTCGGGAGAACTCACCGTACATCTCGCGTTCCTCTTCGCTCATCACCGAAGGTGGCTGGAACGACTCGCCCAGATCGGTGGCAGTCCAGCGATCCAGGCAATCGGCGACGAGCTGCCAACTCGATTCGAGACCGGCAAGCAGCGTAGCCGGGTCATCGACTGGTGTCCATGCCTTATCGGACGGATCCCAGTGGGCGATCGGGGTGAGGTCCGCTGACCCTTCGCCCATCCAGAATTGGAACCACCAGACACGATTGGCGATGACATGCTGGGCGATCATCCCGACCGTCCAGTGATCGGAGGAGGCCGGCAGCGCCAGTTGCTCGGCATTCAACTGGGTGAGCACCTCGGCCAGCATTTTCTGGTAGGTACCCCAGCCCTTGTAAAAGGTCATAAGCGGGAGCGACTGAACGTTCACGCGGCCTCCTCTTGCGCTGTTTAGCTTTTGAAACTGATCGGCACGTCGATGATCGTCGGCTGGTCACGCTTCGATGCCTCGACGATCGCTTCCGTCAATGCGTCGGGTGACATCGCGCGCACGCTCGGGATGCCGTAGGCGTCGGCCAGCTTCAGGTAGTCAGGATTGACGAGATCGACCGCGATGAAGCGGCGGTCGTATTCACTCGCCTGGGCCGATTTGACCGCCGTGTAGGTTGAGTCGTTGAAGATGACGATCGGCAGCCCAATCTTGAACTGTACTGCCGTGGCGACCTCTTGCATCGTGTACTGGAAGCCGCCGTCACCGACGATTGGGACGATCGTGGCATCGGGCCGGGCGATTTTGGCGCCGATGGCCGCCGGCAGCGAAAAGCCGAGCGTGCCGTAGCCTTGCGGGAAGAGGAAGGTGCGCGGCTCGTAGACCGGGTAGCGTGTGCAGCAGACGTAGCCCATCATCGTCATGTCGCTGACGAGCACGCCGTCGCGCGGGATGGCGTTGCGCAAGGCATCGACATACGGCGCCTGCTTCGATCCCCAACTCCCGTCGAGCGCCGCCGCTTTCAGCTTGCTCACTGCTTCGGTCGATGTGCCGGTGATGCGAACTCCTGCGTCTTTCAGCGCGCTCAGCAGCGCTTCGGCCGCCAGGCGTGCGTCAGCGACGATGGAATGCGCTGGAGTGTAATTGCGGTCGATTTCGGCGGGGTCGACGTCGACGCGAATCAGCGTCTTCGGCAGCGGCATGCGCTGGTACTCGGTTTCCATTGCACCGAGCTTCGAGCCGAAGACGAGCGCCGCGTCGGCAGATTCGAGGAATTCGTTGACCGGGTTTCCTGGCTCCCAGACGCGACCAAGCAACATCGGATGATCGTCCGGCACGCTTCCTTTCCCCATCGTCGAGGTCAAGATCGGGGCACCGAGCTGCTCGGCAAGTGCGCCGATCGCTTCGCCTGCGGCGCTGCTCACCGCTCCGCCGCCGCACCAGATGATGACGCGCTCAGCGCCTTTGAGCAGGTCAACGGCCCGGGCAACGTCGCTCGACTCCGGCGCGACCGGTTGTGCCCCCGCTGCCGGTGAGAAGTTGACGTCTCCGAACTCGGAGAGCACATCGAGCGGCACTTCGACGTGGGTTGGGCGAGCGCGACCGCTCGTCATCTGCGAAAAAGCTTCTTTGATGAGCGCCGGGACCTGTTCGACCGACGTTGCCTGTGCGTTCCACTTGGTGACGGCGTGCATCACGCCGAGCTGGTCGCTCAGGTCGTGCAGGTGCCCGAGCATTTTGCCCGCCCAGGCCTGCTCGACGTTGGACGAGAGGACCAGCAGCGGTGACGAATCGGTATACGCCTCACCGACCGCCGTCATCACGTTGGTAATGCCGGGGCCGGTGATGATAACCGCGACACCCGGCTGACCCGAGGCTCGCGCGTAGCCATCGGCCATGAATCCGGCGCCCTGCTCATGACGTGCCAGCACATGCCTGATCGATGAATCGACTAACGCATCGTAGATCTCAAGCGTGTGGACACCGGGGATGCCGAATACAACGTCGACTCCCTGTTTTTCGAGCGCACGAATGGCCGCCTGGCCACCCTTCATCCGCTCTCCCATCAATTCCTCCCCTAACGACCGGTGCCATCGTTCCGAACTCCGGTCATCTCTATCGCGCGCTCCGCACATCGGAAACGCGAAAACTCTCTTTTTGACAACTCGGAGTATAACCGCCGCGATCTCCGCGCTACGAGTGCCGTTGGATGGGGCCGGCCGAACCTGGGAGATTCCTGAGACTGTGAGTCACAAAATCACCCTTGACGGCGGCCACCGGCCCAGTCATTATTGTGTCCGTACAGTTTCCAGAACACGCGATCAAACTGGTGGTATCTGATCGTCGCAAGCGGCGGCCGGGCAGGTGTGAGGAAGAGGTTGGAGCGCCAGGTGTTGGGTCGTTCTCGTGCGTCTCGCGCATTGGTCACGATGCTGCTCAGTTTCTCGACGTTCGTGGCCACGGTCGTGGCACCGGGCCACGCTGCCGCTGCGCCTTCTTCCGTCTACTTTCCGGTTACTGGCCACACCGTTTCAGGGGATTTTCTGACCTTTTGGCGGACGAATGGGGGCCTCGCGATCTTCGGCTATCCGCTGACTGAGATGATCGACCAGGGCGGGCTGAAGGTGCAGTATTTCGAGCGCGCCCGCTTTGAATACCATCCGGAGTTCGCCGGAACGCCGTATGTCGTCGAACTTGAATTGCTCGGAAACGAAATCGTTGCCGGTCGCACCGACCCCGCGTTTGCTCGCCTGACTGTTGCCCCGGATTGGAAAGACACAACCG
>ERZ778018.2635-NODE-2635-length-11075-cov-5.404537_pt1 | contig 11075 bp, 13 predicted proteins | sample MGYA00375748_ERZ778018 | MGnify/ENA primary metagenome ERZ778018 (study PRJEB29350, sample SAMN05509839) | bioreactor metagenome | biome: bioreactor; material: wastewater | place: South Africa: University of Cape Town | collected 2014-04-22 ... | reverse complement strand
ATAATAATGCCAAAGGAGAGAGGCGCTGATCATAATACTCATGAAGGCAATTTCAATTCTAATTCTTTTAGACCACCAATTTTTATAGATACCTAAAAGATCTGTGTAAGTTAGACGGTTTTCCATAATTATCTCTCCTTAAGGATGTATGTCTTTTGAAAGAAGTTTTTACTCTTGAACATACATAATCTCTAATAACAAAAAATCAAGGGAAAAGGGGGAACAAAACTTTTTTCTCTCAAGATTGATTCGCAAGCGCTGTAGAAGTATGTTAAAGAGATCAAAGAAACATGAGTCTTATACGAACCAAATGTCTTAAAACAATCCCCCATTCATAAAGGCTTTAGGGCTCCTTGTTAATTTGTTTTGCAATATATTGAGAGTGCTGAACTAAAGCGTTAAAAGTTCGATTAAGTATAGTTTTATGTCGTCCTTCAATAGGCTTAAGATCTCCTTCTAAAAGTGGAGGGGAGGGGAGCATTTTATAGGAAATCATATAAGCTCCTAAATGCTGAATGAGAGAGGCAATTTGATATAAAAGACTTGTATTCTCTAGGAATGAAGGCTCAAAGGTAAGAGTAAAAATTCCATATATTTTCGTCCCCATTCCGATTGGAACTGAGATCCCATTTTCAATACCATAATGGCTAGATTTGCTGAGTAATTTTAAGAGGCAAGAGGAAGAGATGTGAGGAAACTGTGATTTATAACTCCCCCAGGCATAAGGTAAAAAGGTATGGCAGCCATTTAACAAAATAGGATCACTATGCATCAATTCCTTATCAAAATACTCTTTTCGCCACGCTTCCGGATAGGTGGTAAATAGCTCTTGTTCTGTTAGCTTCTGATTAAGGATGTTTAATCCTATACCTTCCTCGTAATTCCCATGGTCATACAGAACATCCTTTTCCACATTTAAATAAAAAGTATAGTGCTTATAAGGGATAGCTTGAAGAATATTCTGAATGAGGGTATCGGAAGGGATCTTATTAAATTCAAGGTCTTTATTGGATAAATCAATTTTTGTTTCCATTAGACTACCTCACTTAATCTTTTTATCATCGTAGCTTTATACAATAAATTTGAAAAAAATAATAGAAAATTATTATGTACTCTTTTCATAAATTTGAAATTTCAAGGACCGAGTAGTCCTTGAAAAGAATATAAAAGGTTAACCATACGGCTGAAGAATAAAGAAATATAGTCGCTCGCAGAAATTTTCTCCTTTAAGTTAGAGAGTTTGATAAAGCTGTAAAGAGTTTTTTAAAGTTAAATCTCCTAAGCCCCTAGATCCTTTTTAGGGAAAAATTCTTAAGCATATTTTTGAACATGAGTATTCTACTATTTATCCAACTTCCTCTCTCTAAAACCTCAAAAGAGTTGATATATCCTCTCAACAGACCTTTAATAAATTTTTCCTTTTAAAAGCTTTAAACACAATAATTATGAAGATCAGTAGATATAGTAAACTCTTTTAAAGTTTTACAAGAGACGTTGAAACCTTAAGTTTGAAGAGAAGAAATAGATTTAGACAGAAGCGGCCAGGGAATAACTTTTCCCCATTCTTCTGCCAGGTCTTCTTTTTTCTGCCTTAAAAGATTGCTTAAATGGTAAGTTGTCAGTCTATCAGGAGATTGTAAGTACTGTCTTACTAGAAGATCAGAGGGTTGTTCTGCCCAGAGTGTCTGATACACTGTCTTTTTTACCTTTTCTAGAACACTAAATATCTCATTAGCATTTGGGGGCAAAACAGATAACAGGAAGGTCTTTATATCTTTTTCCAGACAGGTCGCGATCGTCCTAAAATCAAAGATATCCCCAAAAGCGTAAAAGTAAGGCGTTTCATTAAAGGGGAGAATAAAACGAAGGTCTTTTTTATTGAGGCGTTGTGCAGTAAAGAGGAGCAGATTTAGCCCTTGAAGGAAAATTTCATTTACAGCCGCACCAGCAAGGGCTGGTGAAACCTCTTCTAAACAAGGTTCTTTTATAAGAGTAAAGCTACTGATCTCTAAGTCATCTCCTGATGATTTTATAGTCATTAAAATGGAGAAATCGGTTTGCTTTTGCTGCAAGCTTAAGGTCGTACCTAAGGAACTCCCTGAGCAATTAATTTTATACGAAAAAATGAGGTCTTTCTGTGGCCAAGAGTCGACATATTTCTTTAAGATTCTATGTGTATAAGCTCTGCTCAAACTTTTCATAAGAATGACCTTTCTATCTAGAATATTGAAATTACAAGAATTACTTATAACAGAAATAAGTATTATATTTTATTTAGGGCAGATTTTCTTATGGTGAAGTGTTTTATACTAACTTGAAGGATTAAAGAGATAATTCTTATATTCTTACGCTATTTTAAATTTAAATGTCCTCTTATTAAAAACATATTTAAGGACTCTGAAGAGAGTCTATTGAAGGAGTTAAAATTGACTTAGTATTATCGTCAAGCTTAGATAAAAAAATTAAGGTACTCAAATAATGGTCAAGTGCAGGGGATAAAGATTGAGGAATACTTGGCCTCACCATCTCTCCTCCCAACACCCCAGAGTTTTTTTTCATTTCTATAGCCTAACTCCCCCTCTTGACATTTTATTTCTATAAGTTATGATTATTGTACATTAATCATAAAAGAGTTCTTCTTGTGGTATTTACTCTAAGCTTTCTTTCCTTTTTTTAGCTAGAGTTAAGCACCCGATCGGAAAGTCTTGCATGAAAGATTTAAGTACCATAGGAGGGTGTAATCATGAGTTTATCTCGCAAATATAGAAGGCATCATAAGGACAACCAAGCCAGCCTATCGAGGAATAAAGATAAGCAATTCTTCAATAAGATGAATTGGTTGTTTATAGGAATGGCTTGTCTGATTTTACTGGGTTTGTTTTTGACTCTTTACTTTTCTGCTGATGTTTCTCCTGAAAGCTTAGAGTGTATGGAGTTTATGGATCAAATGGTAAGATAGGCAAAAGAAGAAGTCAGGCGTAATTGCCTAAATTGACCTTATAGTTTGTAAAGGGGGTAAAGAGAAACCAGCAAGGATAATAATCTTTGAGCTCCTTGATCTGACTCGAATCTTATCAAATATTTCTCTTTAGGTGGTGTCGGTTGATGAGCGTTTTATTCCTGAATAATATTTATATCTTATATTTTATATCAAAAATTACTGCATAAAATATTAATGAGGTTGCTTTATTGTAAAATTATTATAGAAGGGCATTTTTCCTCTTAAAACCATCTTGTAATGACAATTTTCATTACCACCTTTTGGAAACAACAATGAAAGGAGTCTATGTGTATGTTAATTCATCTACCCCCTAATTGCTCTAAGTCTAAGTTTTATGAGAAATTAATTGATGATTTTCGCCGAGCAGAGAAAAGGGCTTTCTATAGTTTGATGGAAAATAATCCTTCGGTAGAAGAAAGGTGTAAATTTGATGAAATCAATGCTCAAGATGCTCATTATTTTTTCTCTGTTTATAAGGGAAGGGTTATGAGTGTGGTGCGGCTAATATCGTCTCAAAAGCTTAATCTTGTCTATGATCTCTTGTCTCCCTATTTTGCTCCTCTTCCTATAAAAAGAGATGAGAGTCTTCTTGAAATGAATATATTCTTCTTAGGCAATCCCTTACCCCTCACGTCCTCCATCTTAACCCTTAAATTTATTAATTTATTTATCGGCGTTGTGAAATATGGCTTAAGACGGGGTTATAAAAAAATTATCACAGCGGTTAGTGTGATAATGGAAGAAAATTTTAAATTAGCCGGTTGGCCTTTTACTCGTCTTACAGATGTGAACCCGCTGGGGGATATCCCAACTGTTATAGGGACTCTTCCTATTTCTGAAGATATTTTGAGCATTTTAAAATCTACCAAGAAAAGTTATGGAGTATCCTATGGCAATTAAAGATCTAACGAATCCTTATATTAAGTCTATGAATTGTATCAAAACAATTTTTCAATATCAGATCAGTATGATTGATAAGGATAAGAAAGGCTTCATTATCAGTATTCATCAAAAACAAACCGGAAATTCATATGATTTATACCTATCTAAGACCTTTAAGGAGGTTAGCAAATCGATTGCTATAATCAATCCGAATAGGATACTTCGCTCCTCCGATCTTCTGGATATTAGTATGGTTGAAATAGGATTTGTCGTGGTTGATTTTCTATTTTATATCAATCGAAAAGTGGGTAACCACTTTTTTAGAATTGCAACGGAAGGAGAAGAGCGAACAGAGATGGGGTGGATCAAAGATATCATTCCTGATACAGAAGAAATTTGGAGCAATGGAGAGCTTTTTTACCTGGTTCCCCGGGATGAAGAGGCCTGTAAGTCCTACCAAGAGGAATGGAAAGGGATAAAATTTCAGTTACAAAATTTAATGTGGGACAAATATAGTGAGGATAAATGCTGTCGAGAGTTTCTTGCCGGCCATTTAGATTTAGAATCCCAAAAGATTCTATTGCATTAAGAAGCCGGCAACCCCATAAAAATATTAAATAGTATCACGAGTGATAGTAAAAGTCCTTATGTTGACTTCGACAAATAATAAGTGATATTAATAATCAATTTTCTATATAAAATTTTTTAAGGGAGATATATATGAAAAATTTATACTTAAATTTACTAGGCTCTCTATTTTTTGTTGGGGGAAGCCTAAATGCTTACTCAGCTGATAATACGATGATTGAAAGAAAAGTTAAACAAGAGTCTCTTTTTGGTCATTATCTCCATGTTACTCCCACAATTACAGACGATCTTAGTGGAATTGTTATAGAATTGAGTGCAGAGGATGGAATGAAAGATCACCTTCAATTGTTAAGTAACATTTCTTACGATATGGATTTGGCAGAACAAAACTTGACAATAAAAGATATTATGACGCTTCAACCTTATGCTCAATTTATGAGTGGATTGGATTTATCTGATAACTTTATTGACAATAATTTTCTTGAACATCTTGCGATGTTTACTAATTTAAAGAAGCTCAATTTATCCAATAATAGATTTGATGATGAGGGATTAAATTCTGTTGGAAAGATGAAGAATCTTTCTAGTCTTAATTTGTACTATAATAAGGTGACTCCTCTGGGATTGAGAAAGCTAAAAGGCTTAAATTTGACAACTTTGAACGTGAGCTGCACATTTTTAGAGAACGAAGGGATTAGTGTCATTCTTGATCTGTTTCCTTCGCTCGAATCACTCGAAGTGAGAGCGTGTAAAATTGATGAAAACGCTTTACCCTATCTTTTAGAGATGCCCCACTTAAAGCAAATAGATCTCTCTTCCAATGATATAGAGCCTAATGCTCTTAATGAGTTTATTATCAATGCCCAGCAGAAGGGATTAAAGGTCATTACTAAATAAAATAAGCAAGAAGAAGCCACTTGATAAGAGTTCCCTTTCAAGTGGCTTCTAACTGAGGAGAGTCAATTAATCTCGTAGGGCTGCACACATCGTTGACGCATACCCATCTTTATCTTTATCCCATCCCCTAGGTCCATGGGTAAGTATTTTTCTTACAATATCATCAACATCAAAGGTTAAATTAATGGTATTGGTTGGAATAGGGTTACCTAACTTTGACCTTTCATATAGAGCTCCAATTGGCGCCTCCTGAAAGTCCATCAAGATTTCAATAATCCATCTATTGCTCCCTCGGCTTTCATAAAGCTTAACATCCTCATCTTTTGCATAGTTGATAATCTTATTTCCCACTCTGGCGTAATCAGCAATAATATCCCTATTCAATAGGTAAAACTGGTCTCGTCGTAAAAGCCGATTTGTTTGGGATTCATTAATCTTAAATGTGTTTTTCAAGTGATCGGTTATTTGTGTTCTTTTTTCTTTAGAAATATTTTGCCACTTATTATCCTTCCATATCTCGAAGAGATCGGGGCTGTGCGTACAAATCTTATCCTGTATATATTGAATATCGTGGCTACGATTAAATATATAGGAGGCTATCTCCCTTAAGAGCGCCTTATTGCTTTGTAGCTCTTTAATATTGATAGGTGAGGATAAGGGAGAACTTTTTTTCTCCTCTCCTTCCATGGCAACAGAATGACTACCTTCAAGAATAGACCCAGTAGCCAACAATAATAGACATAGGAATTTACAAAAATTTTGTTTTAAGAAATGTATCATTGGCGCCCCTTTTATCCATCTATTCATAATAAGATTTTAATCGGTAAGGATTAAAAGAGAATTAATTTATAAAGAATTATTTTATGTAAAGAATGACCTTAGTAAATTAATGGATAATCTTGCAAAAAGTAGACTGAAAAGGAATAGCGTTAGAAGCTCTATAAGAACAATTATCTCATCATTTATTTTAATAAATGGAGAAAATAAGGAGAGGAATAAATATAGTAAAGGTCAACGCTGTTGAGAGCTTCACCCAGGACCAATGGATTTGAAAACTCTTTAATAAACTCCTTATTTTCTTTTAATAGAGAAAACAGATCGATTCATATCTTGTCTGCTGAAAGGGAAGAAGAGGCTATGGATTTCTTAGGTCCATAAAGCAAGGAGGAGGAGCACAGTAAACTGCTTTATATCTTTTGAAACCCTCCTCCTTTATAAGATAAAATCTCATACGCGGATTAGCCAATAATGAATTTTCATGAAAAATGTTTGTTGAAGAGAAGGGGGAATTGAAAGCTCTTAGCATATCTTTAGAAAAGCTTCGTTACTCAATTAGCTTCTCTATCTTTCTATAACTGCTGGTAGCTTTCCTTTCCCGGTTAAATTCATAGCGAGTAATAAAGAGAGTACTGGGTATAATGACGGCAGTTCCAAAAGCAGTAAACCAGTCCAGTGTTTCAGAGAAAAAGATCGCACCAAAAGCAGCGGAGATCAATAATTCTAAATATCGAAAGGGAGCTAAAGCAGAAGTATCAGTCATCGTAAACGCCTTTAAAGCGCAGTATAAAAGGCAATTCGACCCTATTCCTAAACCCATTAGAAGTCCTAATTGTTGATAAGAGGGTATAATACCTTCTATATAAGTGGGAAAAGCACTCAGAGTTGCCGTAAACACTGCCGAGTAAAAAAGCATACTCAGCATACTTTCTTGCAATATAAATTTCTTGTTGATGATATCAAGCATAGCAAATATTAAGGCTGCAATCATAAGGGTAAGCCCTACTTTTGGTAAACCTATTAAAGTTGGGCCTAATATTATGATAATTCCTATAAACCCTCCTACTGTTGCCAGAAATCGTTGCCACCCGATCATTTCTTTTAAAAAAATTCGGGCAAGAGCGAGAGTAAATAAAGGAATTGAAAAGCTTAAGGCTGTTACCGTGGCTATAGGGACAACCGTTAGGCCTTGGCACCATAAAATAACACCGGCACATAATAGGCTTCCTCTTAAGAGATGAACAGAAAGCTTATTACTTTTCCATGACGCTTGTCCCCTCCATACCAGGAAAGGAATGAGCGTTATCGCTGCAAATAAGAACCGCCAAAAGATAATATCAACACAGGATAAATTTTGCCCTAAAAACTTGGTCAAGAGGTCATTTATATTGCTAATAAATAAGCTCAGAATGAACCAGAAAATGCTCCTTAAATAAGAATTCTTTGTAAAACACATAATCTGTTTAAAAGAATTGGGTTTTAGTGAGGTTGCCATTGTTGACTCCATGGGTGTGACAGTAGGACGGCAGGAGAGATAACAGCGTGGGATAAAATTTCTGAGACTCTCTTAGAGATAGAAACTTTCTTAATCCCTTTTGTATCTTTTCTTGAACCGCGTTTATATAGCGCTCGCCTTTATTGAAAACTTAACTCAGCACTGGAATATACTTATACTGATAATTAAATAAAATCAAATAGATAGGCAGATAAAATATGCCCGTTGAAAAAAAATAATTATTGGGGGTTGAAGAGAGGGGGGAGAGAAGAAGAAAGAAGTTTTAAGTTTTAATTATAAAGATTCTCGTCGAAATCTTTAACTCCTTTCTTCCTTAATTTTTCTTATAAACTCTGTCATTCCTTGCCTTAATTTATCACTTCTTTATATTAATTTTTTTAAAGTTATCGTATATTCGCAAAAAGTTAAAATTTTTAAAGAAGTTTGATAGGACCATGAGAGAAAAGTTAAACTTGATAAAAGATATCTCTGGCTTAAATATTTTTCCCTCAAATGAACTCATTCAAAATATTTTGCAAGGGATTCCTTATCAATACTATACCCTTTATCTCCACGTCGAGGATGACATCTTTTATGATCTAGAACATTATGAGGAGGATATAGGTTTATTCTTACGGGATTATAAATTAACGGAACACGCCTTATTTACGAACTATCCCGAAGGGTGGCAAGAGGAATATTTTGATAAAGAAATGATGGATTATGATCCTGTTTTATTACATGGCTGCCATACCTTCTTTCCTTATACTTGGGGTAAACATGAATCCCGCTTGCCTCATCTGGACTCAGCTAAGCTTTTAAAATTGTTGAAGCACTCAAGTAATTTTGGTATTGAGAATGGAATTTCAGTTCCAATCGGAATGGGGCCAAAAATATATGGAATTTTCACCCTTACCTTTGAGCCTTCATTCTTAGTGAATACGAGCCTTTTATATCAAATCGCTTCTCTTCTCCAGAATCTCGGGACTTATATTGTATCTTATGAGTCTCCCACACCTTTTAAACCCTTACCTAGACGGCAAAAGATTATTCTAATGCAAAGTTTTAATGCTCTTCTCCAACAATCACAACATCTTAAAGAAAAATTTGAAAAGCTTGTTAGCTTATCCTAAATTTCTCCTCTGTATTAATTGAATTTTTTACAAGATAAAGTGCCAAGAAAAAACTGAATACCAAGAGAGAGGAAGATTATTATCTTCCTCTTGAACTCACTTCTTGGAATTTTCTATATTAAAAGAATTTTACCTTCTTAGCTTAGATTTTATTGAAGGGATAGGATCGGACAGACCTTCTTTACCCGCTATAGGAGATTCATTAGGTCTTATTGCTATAATTGAAGTGGCCTTTTAGTTGCCTCCCTTTTTCTGTTCTAAAGAATGAAGAATATCTTCAGAAATGGGCAAAATACCTATAATTGTTCTTGTCTCCCCTATTTGAACGACATCTGTAATTCTTTCAACTGGCCAGCCTGCTAACCTTAGGGTTCTCTCCATTCGCACATCGACAACCGTAATAATGCGTGAGAATCTCTCAGTAAGACCAAATTTAAGAACTCCAATAAATAAGTCAATTGTTTGATCTCTTAAGAATTGTGAACTCATGTTAGGCAGTACTTCTAACCCAAAGCGACTACTTTCTAATAAAAAAGGCTCTCTTTTAACAGGAATCTCGCCAAAGTATTTTGAGAAAATCTCATAAGTCAGATTGGGAGCTTCAGAAGGCGTTAAGCGAACTCCTCCAATAACCTTATTCTCATGAACTGATAGGATGAAATGAGAATGAGCAGAATCAAATTCATCTATTTCTCGGTCATCTTCAATTTTAACTTCCCATTGCAGCCGATCATGAAAGATTTTCTTTCGTGATCTTTGAAAACCATGCACAAGTTCTTGGTTATAAATAAAAGATTCAGGGGGAAGGTGGATCAACATTTAAATACTCCTTTCGTTGTTACTTACCGTAATTAGGAACGAAAAGGAGTTATTCAAGATACTGTTAGGGCGATATCTGCCCTAACCTTAAAATAATCCAATAATATAATAGAGTTAAAATTATAAGGTATTATTTTTATTATAAAAATCTATAAGATATCTTCATGTTAATTATTTTATAGAAAAAATAAAAATATTTTATCTATCTCTTAAATAGGTCAATTTATTTCTTTTTGCTATAAGTAAATCTAAGAATTTTTATGGTTGGAAGACTTAGAAGGGAAAATTGCAATAAAATCTAAAATTAGTCCAATAAAATCGAACAAAGCAGACATTTATATTCCTTTTAAAATTTAATTTAATACTCTCATCTGACAGGGATCGTACTCATTACTCTTAAAAATAATTGTTTCAGATTCTAAAGCATTGAGGGGATTCCACTCTACGTCGACAAGATCATAACTTATGGTGCCCGATTTATCCTGAATTTCATAAATACGACGCGATTTAAAATTCTCCTCAATACCAGCAATCTGATTATCAAAAATCAAGTCTAAGCTGTTATCAAAAACCAGTTTCTTTATAGGGCTCATTTTCAATTCTCTATCGTTATGCAAGCTGTCTTTATAACAGCTGTATCTTAGTAATTAATTTTATGAATTAGCTTTACTAACAGCAGTAGAGTCTTTTTAAAGATACAAAACTAAATTAGTAAGCTAAATGCGAGAAGCTAAGCAATATTAACGTGGTCAGCCCCTTAAGGCAAATTTATTAGCTAAATTTAATCTTAGTGCCTTTGGAATAGCTCGCTTTAGGTTTGGATCTTAATATCAGTTTATCATTCTGATCATTGATCAAAAGGTAATTAACAGTTCCATCAGCATTGGGCGAAGATTCTTTAATGGTATAAATATTCTGAGGATGATGACAGCCGGTCAGCATAAGGGTTAAAGAAGTCAAAATTATAAAGAGTCTCATCATATCTCCAGAGTTATGCGTATAAAGGATTTTTTATCTTATTTTAAATCTTATGTACCATAATTAAAGGGAGAGCGAAGAAATTTTTATATAAAATTTTTCTACTGAAGCGTTTTCTCCCTAATAGATAGTCATAGAAAAAGACTAACTCTTCTAAAAAATTGGACGATACCCCTGACTCATAATCACTTAAATTGTCTCATTAGGAATATTTATTTATTGTTCCTTCCAGAGGTGGGAAAGAAAACTAAATATAGTGGCTAGAAAAAGCTAGAAGGAAAGATTGACTAAATGCTTTAGAGACTTTTTAAATAATGGAGCGAAGAAGATATATCCGGTTCCGTTGCAGTTTCGGAAGTGAGGTGATTTAGGATTGCAATCGGCCATGGACTGGGCAGAATTTAGGCGTAAACATTAAAAAGTCGATTGAAAAATCGAACCTGATCTTGAAAGCTTTTTGTTAAATAAATTGTTTGTTCTTTGATCATCATGGCCATAGCTTCAA
>ERZ778018.2634-NODE-2634-length-11082-cov-4.067743_pt1 | contig 11082 bp, 13 predicted proteins | sample MGYA00375748_ERZ778018 | MGnify/ENA primary metagenome ERZ778018 (study PRJEB29350, sample SAMN05509839) | bioreactor metagenome | biome: bioreactor; material: wastewater | place: South Africa: University of Cape Town | collected 2014-04-22 ... | reverse complement strand
TTTTTGGATTAAATAGTAAGAAACAGACATCCGTGTCGACAGCGGATGTATCGCAAACCCACTTTAATACTTTATAAATTAAGCGGATTTCGAATAGAATGTCATAATTGCAATCCTGGGTGCAATAAAAATTTAGAGTTTTAACTAAATTTTTTCAACAGGGGCAGGTTGCTTTTTGGCTATAGTGTTCTAGGGCTCAGTCTTAATCCATTCCTGAATAATCGCTTATTAATCTGAGAGATAAGATAGTCAAAAATTCTTATAAATATAAAAAAGGGAAGAAAAATCTTCCCTTCTTTCAAAAACAACCTGTTGGTATGTTTTTATTTCGCGAGAGTCTTTTGGACTGTTTCAACGATGGACTTGAATGTCTCTGGATTGGACATTGCCAAACCAGCAAGTACTTTACGATCCATATCGATGCCAGCTTTAATTAATCCCCCCATGAAGGTGGAGTAATTTAAGCCATATTCCCGCACACCAGCATTAATACGTTGAATCCACAAGGCGCGGAAGTTACGCTTTATGGCGCGACGATCGCGGTATGCATATTGCAAACCCTTTTCGACGCGTTGAATTGCTGGACGGAAGCAGGTACCGCTACGACCGCGATAACCTTTAGCCATCTTAATGATTTTTTTGTGACGAGCGTGTGTTGTTACACCTCTTTTGACGCGTGCCATATTCTGTTCTCCCTAAAATTAAACGTGGAAATAAAAGGTACGAACTTTTTTGGCAAAGCTTTCATTCATCGTCGTCATGCCGCGGGCATTACGAATGAATTTATTTGAACGCTTGCGCATACCGTGACGCTTACCAGCTTGGCCCATTTTGACCATGCCAGACGCAGTGAGCTTGAAACGCTTCTTAGCGCTGCTCTTTGTTTTCATCTTGGGCATTTTGTACTCTCTTAGATTTAAAGTTAACTGTTTGTGTTGCGGCATGCCCGATAGTCGATTCCTTTAAGTACCCCTATCATCGCCTGGACACAATTATACTCGATTGCAATCAAGTATCTTAAATTTATAGCGTATATTATGGAGAAAGGAAAGGGGATTTTGACCTTCTAGGGGGGAAAATTCTTTGATCTATTAAAGGAGATATGCCAGTTTAATCTCCAAAAAAATTAAAGGACTAATGATGAAGATATTAAAATCAATACTTAGAATTTTACCAGTTATTGTGTTTTTCAGTGTTAGTTATGCTGAAGATTATCCCCATGTTCGCCATTATTTGATTCAGATTGAACAAAGATTTGAGCAGGCATCCACACGCACACAAAAATCAGATATTGCTTTACAAGCTGTCGATCTTGAATGCCTCTGTAATTCTGGACAAGCTAATCAGCCAAATAGCAGAGCGCATAAAGCAAATCCTCTGTCTTTAGCAATTTGTTTTGGAAATGAGCAGTTAGTCCAGCGCTTTTTATCTGTTATTCCCAATATTAACGATCTAGACGAGGCTGCCTGGGGATTCCGGCAACCGTATATGCCGACCCATATGGCATTGGACCCTGCGTTTCCGTTGGTAGAGAAGGTGCCCTTAACTCATCGTTTAGCCATTATTGATGCCCTTGGCGCCAAAGGAGCTGATTTTACTCTTGTGGATTATAAAGCCTCAAATTATACTAATCCTCCTTTAGCGGCTGGTGACCCGTCGGGGCGTCCTCTACCAGAGCGCAAACAGCTTATGGTGCGAGCTATGCTCTATGGAGCTGATCCTTTGCAAACGGAATCATCATTTAGTGGAGTCAACTTAAACTTAGAGCCTTTAATTAATAAATATATTTTACAATATTTTATTGAGAGAGTAAAAGTCGGGGCTGAAGTTCGCTTGGCGCCTGCAGTTACAAAGGCTCTCGAGAAACTCTTAGGAGAAAAAGGGATGTCGGGCAGTGTGCTTAACTATTCAACGACTCGCCACCATTTGCAAGATAGTATAGCTAAATTAAGGCTGCAAAAAACAAAGAAAGCTAAGCACAAGGCGCGACACTTGCAGAGCATTCTTGAGGAAGCAGAGGAAGAATTGAAAAACTTTGAGGGAAAGTTAAAAAATAATTAAGCTTAGGTTTCGACATAAAAGTGCCCCCTTTAAGGGGCTCTTATACTTTCGGCATGTTGAGATGGATTTTTCCTTACTCTTGTCTAAGGGCTATGGTAATTTAGCAAAAATTATTTAACCGAATAAGTCTATGATTGACCGATTGAGCAGCCTTCTGGAAAGAGAATCTAGCCGATTATTCTTGTGGTTTCCGGTAGGAATGGGCTTAGGTGTGGTGGCCTATTCTTCTCTATCCACGGAACCTAGTCTATGGATATCCTTCTTTTGTCTTATCTTCAGTGGAATCTTTTTGTTTGTAAGTCGTCGAAGGCGAGGCTTAAAACTTTTTCTGGCGATTTGTTTTAGCGTCAGTCTGGGGTTTACCGCCATCCATTATAAAACTTGGCGTTTGGTCACAGTAGAGCGAGTAGTGCCCCTTCAACAAAAAGAAAAGAGTTATTTTATTGGCCAGATTCAAGATATTGAATTTATGAGAAATCGTCAGCGCTTTATTATGAAGCTTGCAGATGGGCGATTGGTGAGGCTATCAGCAAAAGAAACGCAAACAATTTCCATTGGTGATCAGATTCGCTTCCGGTCTACTCTATTGCCTTTTTCCACCCCTGTCCTAGAGGAGGGGTATGATTATGGACGAGTGGCTTTTTATAAAAAACTCTCGGCTACGGGTCGAATGACAGATATTGAAATCTTACAACAGTCTTTGCCTGCCTCATCCATAATTCAAGCTCTGCGAGCTAAGGTCACCCAAAGTCTGCTTATGGTGATCCCCGGAGAATCAGGAGCAATAGCGGCTGCTCTTGTAACCGGGGAAAGAGGCCGCATTTCTGAATCAACCCGTCAAGCTTATGCTGATGCTGGTATTGCGCATGTGCTCGCCATTTCAGGATTACATCTTAGCCTAATTGCAGGACTTATCTTCATGATGGTACGCCGAGGCTTATGCCTGAGCATGACCTTAGCGGAGCGTTATAATCTAAAGAAAATTGCAAGCTTTTTAACATTTCCCTTTTTATGTGCCTATTTAATGATCTCGGGCATGGGAGTACCAGCCATCCGTTCGTTCATTATGGTTAGTATTGTTTTGGTAGGAACAATTGTGGATCGGCAAGCTTTATCGATGCGAACCTTAGCATTAGCGGCAATTGCGATTCTCTTAATTCAACCAGAAAATCTGATGTCTGCCAGTTTTGCCTTATCGTTTGCCGCGGTGGCAGCCTTAATTGCTGCCTATGAGGATGGATGGACGCCTTTAAAGGATTGGGCAAATAAAGGGGGAACATTGCGGCGCATTGTTGTTTATGGTGTGGGTATTGTTGCTTCTACGATTATTGCCACAGCGGCAACGCTTCTGATTACACTTTACGTTTTTAATCGGATCTCTTTGCAGGCAATTATTGGCAATCTGGTTGCTATTCCTTTAATGGGATTTCTTATTATGCCTCTCCTGTTGATTGGCGTCCTATTCTTACCCTTTGAGCAGTGTCATAAGGTGTTCAATATCTTAGATCAAGCCATTGCCCTGATGACGAAAGTGGCGCATTGGACAGCAACCTTGCCTGGTGCCGCTATTCAAGTAGCAAAACCGCCAGAGGCTTTTATTTGGTTGATGGTTTTAGGGGGATTGTGGCTATGTTTGTGGCGAACCAAAGTCCGCTTTTTAGGGATAATCCCCTGTCTTATCGCCTTCACCTTATTATGGCATAAACCCGATCCATTTATCTGGATGTCACCTGACGCTCAGCTGTATTGGTATGATGGGCAAACTCTTTCTACATTTGCCAACGCACGTTCCAATAACTTTATTCAGGAAATCCTATTACGACAACTGGGATTGAAAAAGGTGCAGGTCGTAGCAAGAGATACTGCGCAAGAAAATATTTTAGGGAACTCAGTTGTTTTATTAAATGAGAAATTCTCATATCAGAAGCATGCTTCCGTCTACCAAAATGCTCAAGTCATTCTATCATGTCGTTATATGCCGACATTCTTAAGCAATAAGGATAAAATTATTCTCGATAGATCCGATTTAAAGTCTGGACGCGGTATGTTGATTCGGTTTAATCAGTCTCAACCTTATGTTGTCAGAAACGTTCAAAATCGTCCCTGGCGGATAGAGCGAGATGTAAGCAGAGTAAGCCATTAAAAAATAATATGGCTTCTGCTTGTTAACAAATTCTTGTAGCCTAATTTATAGGGAGGGGGAAGAAAACTGATCTCAATCATCTCATGCCAGTGATCTAACTTCGTTTCAATTTCCTTTAAGATCGCTTTTATAAGAGTAGGCATTATTTGAAGTCGTTCTTGAGCAAAATAGTCAATAAAATCCGTTCGTTTCAGGTTGTTTTTTTTACCATTTAAAGGAAGGGCTAATTCTTCTATAGTGTTGATTCCCATGGCCAGTGTTGTATTTAACAAATCATAGGCCGGCGATAAAGAGACGGTATTATCTCGGGTAATTAAGGAAAAATTCTTAAGGTGCATATCTTCATTACCCGTGAGGAAATTGAAAAGCGTTAATTTAAAGAGCTTTTCTTTTTCAAGAGCTGGAAAAGTACAAAATTTTTCGATAATCTTGGCAACTTTCTCCATTGTGCTTCTATACTTTGTATGGCGTGTTTCTCCCGATAATTGAGCAAAATCTTCTATCGGTAACTTCTGGGTTAAGGGTGACTTTAAAGAAGGACGATCAAACCGCCGGATCCAGTAACTCAATGATTCATCTTTGCAGTAAATAAGACCATGGAGAGGAACTTCAATGCCAATCGATTGAGCAAGACGCATGGTTAAATCTTCATTTTCTGGCAAATGTGCCCAGTTATTACTTTGGGGTTTGATAATGAATGTTCCACCCTGCTCGGTGAGCTCAAAACCTTGTTGACGCGTATTAAGAAGGGCACTTAGTTTTGGTTGTACTCCTTGAATCGACATTTTAATAGCCATATTTTTTGCTTTTTCAAGCTGTTCTGTCTGAGCATAAGGAAGATCATTGAGATGGGTTAAAGTTCGTGATAAAAGGGTAAGCCCTTTCTTGCTATATTTAACTGCATCACTACTCAAGGGGGTATAGGTGATTGGACATCGTGAAATCATTTTCCACCCTTTAATTCATGAGCAGTTACTGCCCCTACCAAATCTCCGCCAACGATGGCTAGCTGCTCCATATAGTCAGTTTGATCAATCTTGCGCTGCCTTAATAAGGCTTCTAATTGAATCCCCTCTGGCAGCAAACCATCAAAAAAAGGTGGAAAAGTATCAAATTTATAGGGGGCGTCTTTTACAGGTAATGTTAAGGAGATGGGCCCCCCATAATAGTCAGGCAGATAGCTAAACTGGTAATGGCTATGATCATCTAATTCTTGCAGTATACCACAGGGAATTCCTTGATATTTAATCAGAAGTTGACGCATGAGTCGGCTCCTTTAAAAGAGAATGATCAAGCCCGAATTTTATGCTCAATACTGTTAAGACCTTGAAAAGGGTATCAAGTTGACAGGTTGCTTTACCAGATTCAATGGCTTGAATCGCTGTTCGGCTAAGACCGGCACGCAAGGCTAAATCACTTTGAGTAAGTTTTGCTTGTTTTCTTAACCATTGAAGATGGTGCCCGAGTTCAGTGCTATCTTTTAAGTAAATCATTTTGCTTTCTATAGATGTCAAAAATAGGATTATATCTCTATAGTGCCAGAAAATTAGATAAAAACAAGGAAAATGATTTTTTTGAAAATCATTAAAGAGTTTTTTAATTGTTTAAAGATAGTTAAACAAAGAATGGGAAGTAAATGATTTTTATAGAAGTCAAAAATTAGAAATTAAGCCGTTAAGGAAAAATTAACTTATTTTTTAAATAAAATAATTATAGAGCGAAGAATATTAATTATTTTTTAAAGAGTAGACCCATGTTTAAGTATATTCCCCTTGGACTTTTATTAACTACCTTAGCTGTGAGGGCTCACGAGGAGGGAAAGGCAATAGAAGAATTATCCTCCTCCATAGCGTCTATAGAAATTTCGCCCCAACAAAGGATGATGGAGGAGATAGCTCAACTTTTACCTGCCCTCCAAGAAAAATCAGATAAAGAAGAGCCTCTTGCTTGTTTTCAACTGGCTTCTTTTTATTATGCTACAGCACCGCAAGATTACGCAGCGGAAATTGTTCTACTCTATACAATTGCCGCAGAGGCCAAGCATGTTGATTCTTGCTATATTTTAGGGAAGGCTTTTTATAGTGAACAGTTAGGATTAAAAAATACAGATCCCCGATTGGTAGAGTATTTAAAGATAGCCGCCGATGCTGGTCATACGGAAGCTCCTTCCTATTTAGCTTTAGCTTATTTACATGGAATGGGTGTCAATAAAGATATGAATCTAACTCTTAAATGGTTAGAAAAGGCCGTGGAGCTTGACCATGTGGTAGGACTGTGTACGTATGGGCTAATGCTGCGGTTGGGCGATGAAGGGGTGAACATTGATTACCCACGGGCTAAGAAATATTTTGAGAGAGCGGTTGCTAAGAAATATGCTTTTGCAATGACGCAGTTGGGAATTATGCATCAGCTGGGTGAAGCAGGGGAGGTGAATATTCCTGAAGCTGTTCAGTTATATTACCAAGCTGTTGCTACAGGAGGGAATGAAGATAAACAAGATCAAGCTTTATGTAATTTAGGAGTGTTATACTTTGAAGGGAAGCAGATAAAACAAGCTATTGATAAGGCGGAACGCTATTTAATCACATCTGCTGATTGGGGAAATATGGATGCCCAACTCATTCTGGGGACGTGTTTAATCAACGGTGAAATTCTTGAAAGAAAGAAATATTTAGGCCTAACTTACTTAGCAAAGGCGGCCGCTCAGGGTGATGAGACAGCAAAATCATTGCTCAGCATTGAGAAAAATTTGTTAACAGTTTCTGCCAGAGAGGGTGATAAAGAGGCTCAGCGCATTCTAGGTGTATGCTTAATGGATGATAAGATCTTTGAAAAAGATATGGAGCTTGGGCTACAGTATGTGATAATGGCTGCTAAACAAGGCGATGAGCAAGCTAACTTTATGTGGTCTCAAATTAAAGAATTACCTTTGCCTTATTAAAGAAAAACCCCGCTAAAAGCGGGGTTAATTAAAAACTGTAAAAGCCTTTTTAGCCAACTAAGTCTACTTGAGCAAAAAAGTATGCAATTTCGATGGCGGCATTTTCCAAGGAGTCAGACCCGTGTACGGAGTTGGCTTCAATGGATTCGGCAAATTCTTTACGAATCGTACCAGTGGCAGCATTCTCTGGGTTCGTTGCGCCCATAACTTCACGGTACGCGGCAACGGCATTTTCTCCTTCAAGGGCTTGGACAACAACTGGGCCAGAAATCATGAAAGAAACTAAATCATTAAAAAAGGCGCGTTCTTTATGAACTGCATAGAAACCTTCGGCTTGGGCTTTTGTCAATTGAATGCGTTTTTGAGCGATAATGCGAAGACCAGCTTCTTCAATTTTTGCATTGATTTTGCCGGTTAGGTTACGACGTGTCGCATCAGGTTTAATGATTGAAAAGGTTCTCTCGATTGCCATTATATTCTCTCCGATAAATTAAATTGCCTTTAGGACAAGGGAAGCATTCGTGCCCCCAAATCCAAAAGAGTTAGATACAGCAACTTTAATAGGTCGTTGCTTTGCGTGCTTTGCGACCAAATCCAAATCACACTCTGGAGAAGGATTCTCAAGGTTGAGGGTTGGTGGCGCTACTTGGTTTTTTATAGCCAAGGCACAGAGGATTGCTTCCACACTACCCGCAGCACCCAACAAATGCCCAGTAGTAGATTTTGTTGAGGACATGGATAGTTTATAAGCATGCTCTCCGAAGGCGCGTTTTACCGCTCTAATTTCAATGGGGTCGCCAGCAGGCGTAGATGTGCCATGCGCATTAATGTAGTCAACCTCTTCAGGGTTGATTTTTGCATTATGTAAGGCCGCCTTCATAGCGCGGTAGGCCCCGTTTCCATCTTCAGCCGGTGCCGTGATGTGATGGGCATCCCCTGACATACCATAACCGATAATCTCTGCATAAATTTTGGCGCCCCGCTTTTTCGCATGTTCATATTCCTCTACAACCACGATACCAGCCCCTTCACCCATGACAAAACCATCACGGTCTTGGTCCCAAGGACGAGAAGCCTGTTCAGGAGTGTCGTTGAAATGAGTCGATAAAGCGCGAGCGGCTGCAAATCCGGCCATGCCGAGTCGACAGACAGCTGCTTCGCTACCGCCTGCAACCATAACATCTGCATCACCAAACATAATCATTCGGCAGGCATCTCCGATAGCATGGGCGCCTGTGGCGCAGGCTGTAACAACAGAATGATTAGGCCCCATAAATCCATGGCGGATAGATACATGACCAGAAGTCAAGTTAATTAAAGAGGCGGGGATGAAAAACGGTGAGACGCGACGCGGACCTGAGGCATCTAAAATAGCCCCTGTTTTATGAATCTCTTGCAACCCACCAATACCAGCACCAATAATGACGCCTGTTCGCCAGCGTTCTTCATCTGTTTGAGGAGTCCATCCAGAATCTTCGATGGCTTGTTGAGCGGCGGCAACACCATATAGAATAAAGTCATCAACTTTACGCTGATCTTTCACTTCCATATATAAGTCTGGATTAAAAAGTCCCTTACCATACTCAGTGGCTGGTCCGCGGGGGACTAAACCAGCGATTTTAGCCGGAAGATCAGATACATCAAATGTATCAATAGTTCGAATTCCTGATTTGCTGGCTAAGATGGCATCCCATGACGGTTTGACACCATCCCCTAAAGGGGTAACCAAACCAATGCCTGTAATAACGACTCGACGCATATGATTCTCTGTTTTTTAGTGGGGTTAAAAAGAGGGCAGTGTTTGGACACTGCCTCACAAAATCTTGAGCTACTTAGGCGGCGTTAGCTTCAATAAACGCAATCGCATCTTTGACGGTTGCGATTTTTTCTGCAGCTGTATCTGGAATTTCAATTCCAAATTCTTCTTCGAATTTCATGACCAACTCAACTGTGTCAAGGCTGTCGGCGCCAAGATCATCAACAAAGCTAGATGTTTCTGTTACTTTGCTTGTATCAACTCCTAAATGGTCTACAACGATGTCTATAACGCGGTCTTTAACGCTACTCATTATTTATTCCTCTAAAATAGGTAATTAAATTTCTCAACTACAATTATCCGCTTTTGTATCAAATTTCAAGTGGTAGCTGCAAGTTAAAAGCAACTTTTTGGAAAAAATGGTCTTTTATTTTAATATTCTTCTTTATATTTAATAATAATGGTTTTTTCGGGTAAATGAAACTCTTTTCTATTTATCCACTAGCTAAAGGGACAGGTTTTCTATCTTCTCCAATGGCAACAAAGGTAAACCGGCCTTCGGTGACTTGCTGTTGGGCTTGGCCTTCTTTGCGTTCGACAATAACCTCAATTTTAACGGTGATGCTTGTACGGCCAATCTTCTCTGTAATCGCATAGCAAATCAGGCAATCACCGATGAAAACAGGGTAATGAAAAACGATATTATCAATGGCTACGGTGACGACTCTGGCGCGGGTATGTTTTCGAACATGTAGGTATGCTGCCAAATCCATTTGACTTAAGATCCATCCCCCAAACATGTCTCCATCAGGGTTAAGGTCGCGAGGCATGGCAACCACCTTAATAACTAACTCTTTTTCACTCATAACTTTCTCAATATTAGTATGGATATGAATCATAGCACTACTCTCTAAGACATAATAGTAAATAGTAATTAAGGTCAAACCATACTGAGCGTTCAACGGATGACAACAGCAATCAACTTATGGTATGGGTAGAAATGTATTCCTAAATTCATTATAGTTGAGATTAATCTTATTATTTATTTGTGAGAACGAAAGCGTCATGTCAAAGAAAAACGTTGCTGTATTGATGGGTGGATGGTCCAGTGAGCGAGAGGTTTCCTTAATGTCAGGGGCTGATATTGCCCAAGCTTTGCGGGCAAATGGACATACAGTTCGCGAAATTGATGTGACACGGGATATTACCAAGTTAACCGCTGATTTATCACCGAGTCCTGACGTGGCCTTTGTGGCTTTACATGGGACTGGTGGAGAGGATGGCGTGATCCAGGGTATTTTAGAGACCATGTCCATTTCTTACACCCATTCAGGCGTTACTGCCTCGGCTGTAGGAATGGATAAAGTTCTATCGCGTAAACTTTTTCAACATATTGGATTGCCAACACCTGTTTCCAAAGTGGTAACCGTTGGCTCTTTAAAACAAGGCCACCCTATGTCGGTACCGTATGTGATTAAACCAATTGCCGAGGGGTCGAGCCGGGGGGTTTACATCGTACGTGATTTATCGGGGACCCCGCCAATTGATCCGCAGTGGGCTGATTCTAAAAAAGTCTTAATTGAAGAATTTATCGATGGCCGAGAAATTCAAGTTGGCATTCTGGGCGACCGAGCTCTAGGTGCTATAGAGATTTGCCCAATAGCAGGGTTTTATGACTATGAGGCAAAATATACGGATGGTAAGGCTGTCCATAAAATGCCAGCTCCACTTTCTGAATCTGCCTATCAACGGGCTCTCGATATTGGTTTGCGAGCGCACCAGCTGCTTGAGTGTACTGGTATTTCTCGGTCGGATTTAATGTATGATGAAGCGAAAGATTGTTTTTATCTTCTAGAGATTAATACGCATCCAGGGATGACGCCCTTATCATTGCTGCCAGAAATTGCAGCTCATGCAGGGATTGGTTATAATGAGTTAGTGGAATGGATGCTGAGGAATGCGCAATGCCATCAGTAAAGCGTGCTAAATCCCCCCGCCGACGCCAAAACCAAGACAAATTTCTATCGCAGCATCTGAATACATTTGTGAGTTTGTGGAAGTCTCCTAAGCGTCTGCGGAGCAGTGTTGGAATTTTAAAACGTCGCCTTATTATTGCTGGGAGCTCGGCCAGTGTAACCCTTTTATGTTATTTTATTTTGGCTGGTTATCCAGGAATCTTGT
>ERZ778018.2632-NODE-2632-length-11093-cov-5.743160_pt1 | contig 11093 bp, 11 predicted proteins | sample MGYA00375748_ERZ778018 | MGnify/ENA primary metagenome ERZ778018 (study PRJEB29350, sample SAMN05509839) | bioreactor metagenome | biome: bioreactor; material: wastewater | place: South Africa: University of Cape Town | collected 2014-04-22 ... | reverse complement strand
CGCGGGCAACCACCGGCTGAACGTCCGTCCAAGCAGCCCCACGAAGCTGGTCGCCAGGTCGGCGTTCCAGACGATCAGCATCGTCGACGATGCGACGAGGGCGATTCCCGAGAGGAAGAACATCTCGATGCCGCCGTTCAGGTGGCTTGAGGGGTAGAGCCAATCGGTCAGTATGTCAGGGCCGATCCAGACCAACAGCACCATGATCGCGGCGACGGAGTACGCCAGCCGTGCCGGGATCCCGAAGCGTCGCAGGACCATCGCGGCTGAGAACGGTAAGAGTGAGAGGCCGAGGAGATACGGCGCTTCTTGCTGCCCGGAAGCGCCGGACCAGAGCATCAACAGACCAAATCCGAGGCCAAGCAGCCCACCAAGCAGCCAGCTCCGGCCGGCGCGCGCTGCCGTCACCTCCGGCGTATCGCGAATGGCCTCGACGATGTTCAGTCGTGAGACGCGCCACGACGAGACGAGGACCGTCATGAAGGTCACGACCACACCGAGCGTATAGGCGATGACGAGCCCGGTCCACGATGCGGTGGGATGGATCGAGATATATTGCCCCACCAGATGGCTCATCCAGCGCGCGATGATGAAGGCCACGCCGACGCCCAGCAGTGCTCCGACGAGCGCCGCCACGAGATCGTAGGCGATACCTTCCGCCAGGAACATCTCCGTCAGATGACGACGCTGCATGCCGATGGCGCGTGCCATGCCCATCTCGGAGCGCCGCTCGGCGGCAAGCATGACGAAGATCAAGAAGATCAGCAGTACTCCGACGGAGATTGAGAACAGACCGAACACGAGAAAGAGGGTCATGAACATGTTGCCGGTCAGTTCTGCGTCGGCGAGATCGTTCTGCTTGGTGGCAATCGCGCGGTATGGTGTTCCGGCGAGTGCGCTGTCGAGTTGCTGCATGGCGGCGTCGGTGCGTTTGACACCAGTCTCCCGGCCGCCCCGGTTCGTCACCTCGATTGACGAAATGAGGCCCTCAGTGCCGAGTAGCGCCTGCGCTCGCCCCAGCGGCAGCGTCAACCCGCCGGACCCGCCCGGCATATAACCGGTCAGCAGCGAGTCTTGACCGATGGCCGCGATGCTGAATTGCTGTGGCTGATTGTGGACGTAGAGTGTGAGCACATCGCCGACCTGGGCATCGAGCTTGTCGGCAGCCGTAGCGCCGATGACGATACCGTCAGACGGTAGTGAGGCGAGCCCAATCGGCTTTCCATGCTGGTCGGGTAGACCACCGAAGGGTCCGAGTCGCGTCGGGTCGAGCCCGATCAGCGTCAGCGTCGGCTCGGACAGGCGGGTGCGCTGGTCAATTGCCGGTACCGTATCGCGCAGAAGCGGCATGACGCCGTCAATCACTGTGCTGCCGGCCAGCCGTGCCTCAAGATCCGTGACCGCTTGTTGCGGCATCACGCCGCCGCTTTGCGGGCCGGTGTCCGCCTCGCTCACCGATTGGACCACTCGTTCATCGGTCTGCCCAGAAAAATTGAGCACTTCAGCGCGTCCACTGGCGCTGAGCGTATCGCCGGTCGTGAAGGACGCGGAGATGATCAACGTCGAGAGCATCAGCCCGATGACGATGAGGATCGTCTGGGCGGGCCGACGCGGCACGTTGCGCACGCCAAGCTTGAACACCACCCGATTGCGAAGAACGATGGCCAGCGCGCTGCCGAGACAGACGACGAACAGCAGCACGAGCGTGGTTGCCAAGGTGGAGGTCGAGAGCCCGAAGATGTCGTTCATATCGCTCGTCCTATTCCTGTTACGTCGCGCGATCGGACGACGCGGGCGGTGCAGGTCTGCCGTCGCTGACGATCCGACCATCAATCATGCGAATAACGCGGTCGCAGGCAGCCCCGATGCGGGGATCGTGTGTCACGAGTACCAGCGTCTGTTGGTTGCGCTGGTTGAGCGTCCGCATCAACGCGATGATCTCGTCGGCGTTCTCGCTGTCGAGGTCGCCGGTCGGCTCATCGCCCCAGACAATGGCGGGCTGGTTGACGAGCGCGCGGGCGATCGTGACACGCTGGCGCTGGCCGCCCGAGAGCTCTGCCGGGCGATGTTGTGCCCACTGTTCGAGTCCAACCGTTTCGAGCATGGCCATGGCCCGGGCGCGCGCCTCTTTCGGCTTCACGCCGCTGACCAGGAGCGGCAGTTCGACGTTTTCAACCGCTGAGAGCACCGGCAACAGGTTATAGAACTGAAAGATGAACCCCATCTGGCGCGCGCGAAAGTCGGTGCGGGCGTTGTCGGAAAGCGTCGAGAGGTCGGCGCCACCGATCAGGATCGCGCCACTGTCGATGGTGTCGATACCTGAAAGGCAATTCAGCAGCGTCGTTTTGCCACAGCCGGACGGGCCCATGACCGCGACCATTTCGCCGCGGGCGACGCCGAGATTCACTCCCCGGAGCGCCGGCACGCGGACGTCGCCCATGCTGTACGTCTTCGTAACGTCAATGGCCGCGATGATGAGATCCGGCTCCGCGCTTGGTGGAGGTGGCGATACGTGCGGTTCTCGGATGGCGGTTGCGGTCATCAGATCCCTCCTGATAGCGTACGCGTTCGCGGCGGAGCACCGCGGCGAGCCGACGGTTCACCTTGACCATACGTCCGGTGCCATAACAGCGACGTAACGGGAGATGTGACGACATGTCAGAGCAATAACAGAGGGGGTCATGGGCCGTGGCGTGGCGACACGCACGACGGAGCGCGAGCGATTCACCCGCGTGATCTTCATTCAGAACAGGTTCTCCGGATCATCCAAAGGATGGCCCGCGTCGGGGAATGGACGCGGGCCACGAAATGAGGTGGGAAGGGACGGTTCTTGAGCAGAACCAACATCGACACGGGGGCAGCGTCTCGACGTCGCCTTCAGCCTAGCGCTCCAATGTAAATGTGAGGTGTACATCGGGTGCCCAGGATCTCTTGATTTCGTCAGGGAGTGACGCGGTTGACTGCGCGCCAATGGTGTTCGATGAATTGATCGGCCGTTTCGATGGCCGTGTCGTTCTGCCGGGGCGCGATTGATCGCGCCCGGCCGATATGCGGAAGTACGAGGCGCTGGGATGGGCGCGCTCATTGCAAGCGCGCCCGCACGGTCCCTACGGCACCCAATCCCTGCTGATTACCGCATCATCCGCGTAAATCATCGGGTTTGATGGGGTGATGTTGTCGGTGTAGTTGCTGAGGCTCCATTGCTGGTTGTCAGCGGTCGTCGTCTGGATCTGATCGAGGTCAAAGAGCTTCGTGCCATCCTGCCAGATGGTGATCTGGCCGCTGGTGCCAGTTGAGCGGCGGAAGTAGATCTCGATATGCGTCCATTGACTGACCGGCAGGTCGAGGGCGGTGGCGGCGTCAAACGATCGCTTGTGCATGGCGTCCCAGAGGTAGAAGTACATGTTGCCGTTGTCGCGGTTGCCGACGTTGAGCACCCACATCGGGTCGACGGAATCGCTGCTCGTGCGGCTCTTGAACTGCATAACGTTCCACCACTCGGCCGGCGTGTAATTCTGCGGGAAGTAGTACCAGACGCTATAGTAAGCGCTCTCCGGTAGCGAATTGCCGTCAGGATCGTTCCAACGGAAGATGCGCGCGGCCTGGCTGGTGCCGCTGGCATCGTTGATGGCGAGCTTGAGCGACGTCGTGCCGCTGTGCGCGACATCGGTGCTCGGCGTGACCGTGCCGCTGCCGCTGTTAAAGGCTGCTTCGCCATACTGCCCGGCGGTCCATTGGTCGAGGTTGCCCGTTTCGCTGTCGGCCGACCAGATGACGTTCGATGCCGAGGCGAGCGGCGTCGAGGGTTCGGTCGCGGGGGCTGGTTCCGGCGTCGATATGGCCGTCGCGCTGGCGGTTGGAGCCGGCGTGGGAGCCGCCGTCACCGGCTCACTGACGGCCGGTGCCTCGCCGTGACCGTTCAGCGCGATCTCATCGACATACAGCGCGGGCTGCGGCGCGCCGCTCGCGTCTTGTAGGACGAGATGCCCGATGCTGGTGCCGTAGGCGCCGAGATCGTTGAGCGGGATGGTGTAGGTCGTCCAGCGGCTCGGCAGCGGCTGCCCACCGTAGCCGGCAAGCGAGATGGGGCGCGTCAGATTGCGCCCGGAGCGATCGCGTAGGTAGACGGCGTACTGCTGATTGGCGCGACTCGCTTTCAGGGCGAAGGTCAGACGGCCGTAGGTCGAGCCGCTGATCTGCTGATCGGTCCGAATATCGAGGCCGCCCCAGCCGCTGGTTGCGATGAAGCTGATCGAGGCACGTCCGGCAGCGTGCTGGCGGGTGTCAGCATAGTTGACGCGGGCGTTCCAGGATTGATCGTGCCAGCCGGCACTCAGCGCGTCACCGTAGATCGTGAGGCTGTTGCCACCGGTACGGGACGGCGCCAGGGTCGCGGCGACGGCGGTTGGCGTCAACGCCAGGAGCAGGATGACGATTGCCAGCAACGAACGTGACGTCTGTCTGATGTTCGCCATAAACCGCGCCCTTCCCGATACCCCCACACGCAAGAAGATTGTCTGGTGCGGTGCTGGCGCGGCCCATCTCCCATTGGTCCGCTGCTGGGTAGTCGCGAGTCATGGTTTGGTATAGGAGTTTTGGCCCGTGAACTTGACGACTGGTTGGGCGTGACGCAGACTCGGAGCTTTACGTTCGTCAGTTGCGTTGCCGCGATGAGGAGGAGTCACGCATGGAGCGACCGCCCGCGCTGTCCCCCGAAACGGTCCAAATGTTCGTCGGTGTGGCGCACGGCGATCTGGAGCAGGTGCGCACGATGCTCGATGAGCAGCCGGCGCTGCTAAACGCCGCCTGGGATTGGGGCGGCGGCGATTTCGAGACGGGTATCGGCGCCGCCGCGCATATGGGGCGGCGCGATATCGCTGAACTGCTGCTCAGCCGTGGCGCGCGGATTGATCTCTTCGCGGCCGCGATGCTCGGGCAACTGGCCGTGGTGCGCGCCATTATCGAGGCGAACCCGGCGGCCCGCACATCGCTCGGCGCCCATGGCATCCCGCTGCTCAACCACGCCCAGGCGGGCGGTTTGGAAGCGACCGAGGTGGTGGCTTATCTGGAGAACCTCGCGTGATCGCGTCGGAGTCGGTCGCGTCTGAACCGCCGGCAAGGGATGGCTGAATTCACGTTCCGCGTCGGTGAGCCGGAACGATGAGGGGATAACATGCTGGGCGGTCTGCCTGAGCGGCCGAGTGGTCGCGTGCTGTTGATCGATGAGGCGCGACGCCTGCTGCTCTTCCGCGCGCGTGAATCGGAGTCGACCGGCGTTGCGCGCACGATCTGGTTCCTGCCCGGCGGCGGAGCCGAGCCGGACGAAAGCTTGTCCGAGTGCGCCGCACGCGAACTGTTGGAGGAGACCGGTTTACGGGTGCGACCGGAGGATCTCGGTCGGATTGCTGGTGTGCGGCAGGTGACGTTCCCATTTCAAGGGACCGAGATCCTGGCGAATGAGGCGTACTTCGTGCATGCCGTATCGGGCTGGGAGGTCAATACCTCCGGCTTTACCGAACTCGAGCGCGATGTCATTCTGGACCATCGCTGGTGGACGTTGCGCGAACTCCAGACAACGAATGAAATCGTCTTTCCCCACGCCACGGAACTGGCCGATCTCCTCGAACAGATCTTCGTCTCCGGCGTTCCGGCCGAACCGGTGCACTTTTCGCCGTAAAACGGGGTTGACCCATGAAGAACAACCCGGCTATTCCGTGGGCCGGCCGTGGGTCATGGGCGGATGGCTGCCGACTCGTGCCGAAATGTCCGGGTGTTTCTTTTCGGCGTCATCAACGCAGGTGACGCCAGAGGAGCAGCGCAACCAGGAGAACAACGATCACCCAGACGCAGATGACGACGACCGCGGCCGTCCGGCTCGTTTGGCCGGCGTTGATTGAGCGAGCCCGCTCGCGATGTTCGGCGAGAAGATCGGGTGGGATCAGCCTGCGCGCGATGAGGATGAAAAGCGGGATCAGCACGAGGTCGTCGAGATAGCCGATGATCGGGATGAAGTCGGGAATCAGATCGATTGGACTGAGCGCGTAGCCGATGGCGATCGCCGCGAAGAGCCGAGCGGGCCATGGCACGCGGGGGTCACGAGCGGCTCCGGCGAGTGCCTGGGTCTCGGTCTTGACCTGGCGGGCTCGCGCCTTCCACTGCGCGAGGATACTCATGCCTCGTCACGCCAGATCGCGACGCCCTCCCGCAGTCCGTAGTAGACGATGATCAGCCCGGCGAGCGGATCGGCCCACCACCAGCCGAGTGCGGCGTTGAGGACGAGGCCAATGAGAACGGCCGCCGCCAGATAGGCATCGATCATCGTCACGTGCGCTTCGGTCATCAGAACGGGATTGCCCAGTCGCTTGCCGGTGACACACTTGCCCTGGGCAAGGAGCAGCATGGCGGCAAGTGTCGCGGCCAGCCAGATGATGCCGAGGGTCGATGTCGACGGATGGTTGGCACGAAACAGCGTGTAGGCGCACTGAGCCAGGATGTAGACGGCCAGCGCGAAAAAGGCGACGCCGATCATCCGGAGAGCGCGGCGCTCACGAGCTTCGTGTACTCCCTTCAGTTGCCAGACGACGACGACCGAGGCGAAGATCTCGATTAGTGAATCGAGTCCAAAGCCGGCCAGCGCGACTGAGCTTGCCGCGATCGCGGCGACAATCACCACAACGGTCCCCACGACATTCCAGCCCAGCGTGGCATATTCGAGGAGCAGTCCGCGTCGGGTCAGCATCGCCGCAGTTGGATCCACATCCAGCGCCATTACGTCGATCCTTGCACTGCTGAAATCACAGATGAGCACCGACCCATTCTACGACTCCAACCCCCTCAACTCGACCCTTCGCGCCGTATTACGAACGGCTGATCAGCCCTGCTACGAAATGCCTCTCACGTCGCATCGGCAGACGACCGCTGGCAGACGCGATTTTCCCGATCTCCCCGCAGGCTTGGAGTAACGGCAGGTGCCGTTGCGTGGATGGGATGAACGACGAGATTGGGAGACGACGACATGAGGGCATTGGCCATCGGCACGTACGCGACACGCCCGAACTCCGGGCGGCGTTGAAGCTGATCGGGACGCTCCACCGCGCGCTCTATCGCTGGAGCGATGGCCGCCTTGGTGGACGGCTGCGTGGCGGTCCGGTTTTGCTTCTCACCACGACCGGACGCAAGACGGGACAGGAGCGGACCTGGCCGCTCAGTTACCTCGACGCCGGAGGTGAGGTCGTCCTAATCGCCTCGGCGCATGGCTCCCGGACGCAACCGGCCTGGTATCGAAACCTCCGGGTGCAACCGCTGGTGCGCGTCCAGCAGGGCGGTACCACTCAGACGATGCGTGCCAGCATCGCGCAGGGGGGCGAGCGAGCACGTCTCTGGCAGCGCTTCGTCGCGCGCTACCCGGTCGCCGCCAGCTACCAGCGCAACGCCGGTCGCGAACTGCCAGTCGTCCTCCTGCGCCCGCTGGACGGAGCGGAGCGAGTACGCGGCCTGAGCAGATCGCTTCCCCCGACCGTTGGCCGACGCGGCTCGCCAGGAGATCCCTCGGAGGTCGCATGCGAATCTGACCTGCGACCGATGTGCCCGCCGCCCTCGACTGGCACGATCGGAGACGGAATGCGAACGAAGGACGCGACAGAACGAGCGCGATCTTCGGACGGCAGATCGAACAGAGAGAGAACAGCGAGGAGATGATGGTCAGCGTAAACACGAAGGTGCAGAGAACCGCGGATTTGACCGCCAACGTGTCCAGGAGGCGATCGCGCGCGACCACATGGCCAGCGTATGTTGCCGCTGGGTGGACGCTGTTGTTCATCGCCTTCCATATCTACTGGTATCTGGGCGGCCATCTTGGAATCGGGGACGCACCCGACGTTATCCCAGGCACACCGTCGAGTGTAATCGGCTGGATCTTGAACATCGTGGTACTCGGGATGTTTGCCGCTGGTGTCGTGGTTCCGGTCGCGCTTGTCCGGCGTTGGGGACGCATCGTTCCCCGATGGTTGCTGCTTGGTCTGACCTGGCTCGGAGCAGCGGTGCTGAGTCTGCGCGGTGCGTCGGGAATTGTCGATGATCTCCTGCGTGTGACCCACGTTCTTCCGAATGGTCTGACCGGATTGACGTACCAGCAGGCGATCGGGCAGGCGCATCCTTCGGCCTACACGCTCTGGTCGCTTGCCTCGATCGATGTCTATTTCCTACTCGGCGGCATCCTGTTTGGCATCGCGGCCTGGATGCTCAGGTCGATGCATGAGGTCGAAGACGCACGAACCGTCACGAATAAAATCAGAATCACTCGTAGGAGTTAACGATGACAACAGTGACACACACCCGAAACGCGCGGACGATCGTGAACGGACTCATGGCGCGCATGCGCTCGATCGACCGACGTCGCGTCGGCCTGGGATACGCGGCCGGTGGCTGGGCGCTGCTCTATGCGGCCTATCGCGGTTACTACGCGCTCGGCGGCACGATCGGCATGTTCGGCACGCCGGTTTCGGAGAGCCAGTGGCGGCAGATCAACGGTGTGGGCGCCGTGCTGCTGGTGCTGGCGGCCTTCGTCGCCTTCGCCACCACCCGACTTTGGCACCGGCCCCTCGCGTGCCAGGCGTTGCTGGCGTTCGCCTGGGTCGCCTTCGTCGGCTGCGTGATGCACGCGCTGGTCGACATCACGATCCGTCTGCTCAGCATCGCCGGTCTCGTGCAGATGGATTTTCCGTTCTGGGTTTCGATCGACCGCCAGGCGTCAAACCTGCAGGACATCTTCCTCAATGAACCGTGGTTCCTGATCGAGGGGCTGTTGTGGGGAGCGCTCGGCTGGGTCGGGCTGGCGACTGAGCGCGCCCGCCGCTGGTGGCTGCGCAGCGCACTGATCGCCATTGCCCTCTTGACGGCCAATGGCTTGCTGGCACAGTTCGGCGTCGTCGGGAAGGTCATCATTGGCTGAGCCGGGTGGTGGCGAGCGAACGATATTATTTGAGCAGGACGGTGGACCGCGGATGGAATTACGTACCATGACCACAAGCGAGCGCGTCCGGCGAGTAGTTGATCCGGCAGGGTTCTTTCGGCTGGAACGCCTTAGCCGCTGGTCGCGGGAGCATCCGTTCCTGGGGGATAGCGTCTTCGCCGTGGCGATCAGCGGTCCGCTCGCAGTCTGGTCGCTCTACGACATCATCACGGCTCAGCCTCCGTGGGACCTGACTTTGAGAGCGGCGATCAGCGTGTCGCTGGCGATACTCGTCGGTTCAGTCGCATTCGTGTTTCGCCGAACGGCGCCGGCCGCCTCGTTCTCCGTGGTGAGCGCCGCCCTGCTGGTTCAGACGATCGCGCCACGCTCCTACGGGGTGTTGCCGATGTTGTTGGTCTTCCCGTTTGCGCTCTTTTCCTTCAGCGCCTACGGACGACGCTGGGCCCCCGCGCTCGGACTGGCCGTCAGCCTGATCGGGGCGGGCGTGCTCACGGCCGAGGTGACGCTCAACCAGCCGCCTGGGCAGGGCGACGTGCCACTCTTCGCGCTCTACGGCACGTCGCTGGCGGTCGCGCTCGTCGGCTGGAGCCTGGGTCTCTTTCGGCGCGTTCAGCTGGCATATATCGCCGCGCTGGAAGAGCGTGCCGCTCGCGCTGAGGCTGAACGCGAAGAGCGCGCACGGGCAGCGGTGCGCGACGAACGCACCCGTATCGCCCACGAAATGCACGATGTGATCGCGCACTCGCTGGCGGTCATCGTCAGCCAGGCGCAGGGTGGGATCTACGCCGCCCGTTCCGATCCGGAGCGCGCCGCTCCGGTACTCGCGACGATCGCCGACACCGGACGCCAGGCGCTCTCCGACATGCGCGGGCTGCTCGATGTGTTGCGCCCCGATGCACCCGCTAACTCGGTGAACGACTCCGGCAACAGCTGGGCGCCGCAGCCGGCGCTTGCGGACCTGCCGGAGCTGCTGGAGCGAGTACGCGGCGCCGGGCTGCCAGTGACGTACAACGGATCCGGCGTCGCGCGCCGCCTCGGGCCGGCCGCCGAGTTGGCCATCTACCGGCTGGTGCAGGAGGCGCTGACGAACACGCTGAAGCACGCCGGTCCCGGCGTCGAGGCAAGGGTCTGCTTTGCTTGGGGTGAGCAGGCGTTGACGGTTGACGTGCGCGACAACGGACGTGGTGTCGCGTCGTCATTGGGCGAAGGCCACGGGCTGATCGGCATGCGCGAGCGGCTCGCCAGTGTCGGTGGCTCGGTGACGGCCGGTCCACTGGCGGAGGGCGGCTTCAAGGTTGAGGCACGATTGCCCTGGCACACGGAGGGCGGCATGGGAGCGGGCGTATGACGATTCGCGTCTTTCTCGTCGACGACCAGGCGCTGGTGCGGGCGGGCTTCGCCATGGTGATCGGGGCGCAAGAGGATATGCATGTGGTCGGAGAGGCTGGGGATGGCGCGGCCGCATTGGCGACGCTCGCCACGACGCCGGCCGATGTGGTGCTGATGGACATTCGCATGCCGCGCATGGACGGGGTGGAGGCAACGCGCCAGCTGCTCAGTCGTCCCGAACCAACGCCCAAAGTGATCGTGCTGACGACCTTCGATCTGGACGAATACGCCTTCGCCGCCTTGCGCGCCGGGGCCAGCGGCTTCCTGCTCAAAGACGCCTCGCCGGATGATCTGCTTTCCGCCATCCGCAGCATTCATGGCGGCGATGCCGTGATTGCCCCCTCGACGACCCGTCGCCTGCTCGACCACATCGCCGCGACCTTGCCCGCACCACCGAGCGCCAGCGACGAGCCCGATCCACTCACGCTTCTCACCGAACGTGAGCGCGAAGTGCTGCTCGAACTAGTCCGTGGTGCCTCCAACGCCGAGATCGGCGAACGGCTCTTTCTCTCCGAAGGCACCGTCAAGACACACGTCGGCCGCATCCTGAGCAAGCTCGACCTGCGCGACCGCGTCCAGGCCGTCGTCTGGGCCTATGAGCATCAACTGGTACGGCCGGGCGAGTGAGCGGAAGTGGCGCTGAGAGACCGAACCCCACTGTATGGTTGAAGGATACGTACGTACGCATACTCAGTCCCTTTAGTGGACTTCGTCTATGGAGCCCTGCGGATTT
>ERZ778018.2626-NODE-2626-length-11114-cov-4.859391_pt1 | contig 11114 bp, 9 predicted proteins | sample MGYA00375748_ERZ778018 | MGnify/ENA primary metagenome ERZ778018 (study PRJEB29350, sample SAMN05509839) | bioreactor metagenome | biome: bioreactor; material: wastewater | place: South Africa: University of Cape Town | collected 2014-04-22 ... | reverse complement strand
CCCGTGGTTTCAAAGGCAAAGACGGTTCAACGCGCGTTCACCTGGTCTTGGGAACAGGACAAGAACTTCCTGTCCAGAAAGCAAACGGATATGTACTCCGCATCATCCGACTTTGGCATTCGATCTGGAGTTACGATTCCGATCCGTACTCCAAACGGCTCGATGTCCATGTTCACGTTGGCTTCAAGTAGCTCGGCCATTGCCCTCGATAAGGATGTTGATGCCGTTGCCGCAGCTGGCGCTGTCGGACAGCTACATTCCCGCATCACGCTCCTCCGCACCGAACCAACCGCCCAAGACACGATGCTGTTTACGCCGAAGGAAGCAAAATACCTGCGCTGGATTGAAGCCGGCAAGACCGCCGAGGAGATCGCGCAAATCGAAGGTGTCAAATATAACACCGTCCGAATTAACCTCGAGAACGCGAAGAAGCGATTTGGTGTCTACAACATCACTCAGCTTACTGCCATTGCGATCCGGCGAAACCTTATTTAGGGGCCACGGAAGGCGAAGCGCGGCTCCGATGCGAACCGAAGTTCATGACCATCCGCTTGCTCCGACGCGTTTGAGGAAAGCGGCCGTCGACGTGGCCGCGATATTCGTCGTGGGTCACGCCCCAGATATGATCGATCTGTTGCTCACGCGACGCCCACCAGATATTTGAGTGCTCCAAGGTCTGCAATGGGGTGGAAAACGGACTGGCAGGTTTCCGGCGATTACACCGCGAAAGCTGCCCTTCAGCTGACCAACGAGCTTCAATGGTAACGCGCCTAAACTCCGTCGTTGAAACAAAATGCTCCTCCACTGGGAGACGGACGCACCGTGAACGAGCTCCACATTGTTTCCAGGGTTATCTACACGAAGCTTCTCACACAATTACAGCAGCGACCGGCTGATTTCGACCTCCGCAAAGACTACTTGAACGCTGATGGCGGAGCAGGAAACAAGGTCCTTGCTCTTGAGGAACGAACCCCGGGGAGCCAAACCAAAGGCGCAGCGGGGCAGAGCCCCATGAAGGGGAAGGAATGACAAAGCTCAACTTCGACATGCGAGGATACGCCTACGATTCTGGACTAGGTGTTCTTATGGAAGGCTATAAATCCGCGTCGGCGGCTCTGAGTGCAGATATTGAGCGGGTGAAGGCTAAGGCAGCAGACTACGAAGCGTCAGACAAGTTTATCGGTGAACGCGACGATGACGGCTATGTGGTGTGGGAGCAGAGCCAGGTTCTGGACATGCAGCGGGAAACCGCCGAGGAAGCCCTAATGGCATTCCGGAAGGCATATGCCATTGTCCTCTACCACTATTGGGAGCGGGAAATCCGAACATTCACGAAGAGCGGCACAAGCGCTGATCATGAGAAGCTAGTGAAACGTGCCGTTGATAAAGGGTTCCCGATCGATGCCCGGCTAGATGCCGTCCGCGATCTGGCGAACGCCCTGAAGCATAACAAGGGCGAGAAGTTGCAGGCCAGTTGGCCGGAGGTGCTGGCACCTGGTGCCCGAGCAGGCCAGCCGCGCAATTGGTACGAGGCAATCCAGCTAACCGATAAGCATCTTGCCGAGGCGTTCGAAATCATCACGCGATCTGGCCCCGCCATTCATCCCTAGATTACAGCCCTAATATTTCGAGCTACGGTCCAAAGACGGGATTCCTTACAGTCTGCAAAATCGTGGTGAACAAGCCTTACAACGTCGGCGATTTTTTTGAGCAGCTTCGCCCTCCCATCGTTCGATCGGAGGGGGTCACCGATACTGAGAAATATCTGGCTAAGCTTGGCGACCGCACTTTCCTGAATCTCTGGTCCTATCCGAACCCGTATAGGTCGCAAAAGATTGGCGGTACGGGCGACGGAAAGGAAATCTGTGACCTCCTTGTCGTTTGCGATCCGCATGTTCTGATCTTTTCAGAAAAAAAGATCACCTGGACCGACAAGCCGGTGGAAGTCGCGTGGCCCCGTTGGTGCCGCCGAGCAATCTTTGAAGCCGCAACGCAGCTTAAGGGCGCTGAGCGGTGGATCAACGAGTTTCCAGATCGCATATTCCTCGACAAGCTTTGCGAAGTGCCATTCCCGCTCGCCCTTCCCCCTGTTGAACGTCGTCGAGTGCACCGGATCATTGTTGCACGGGGTGCTGAGGAAGCAGGCCGCAAATACTTCGATGGCGGCTTAGGCACATTCGTCATAAAACCGGGTCTTAAGGGGCAAGACCACCGCAATCCGAACGCTGCGACGTACCTGCCGTTTGCCATCGGGGATATCGACCCAGAAAGCGACTACGTTCACGTATTTGATGATGTGTCTCTGGAGATCGTTATGAGGGAACTCGACACGATTTCCGACTTTACCGAATACCTCGACAAGCGCGCGGATTTCGTCCGCTCCGGAAGGCTTGAGGCCGCGCACGGAGAGGAAGACCTTCTAGCCTATTACGCGATCAGAACGAACGAGACGGGTGAACACGACTTCACGCCGCCGGAGGGCGGAACGTGGGAGGAAGTGGCTCCCATGGCAATCGGACCAGGCAACTGGACCCGTTACATCTCAAACCCGCAATATCATGCCAAAAAGCAGGCCGACAAAGTCTCCTACGCTTGGGACAGGTTGATTGAGGTTTTCACGGACCATCTTCTGGGCGGGACCACCATTGTGCTGCCAGGGCACACATACTCGCTGACGAACAGCGAAATGGCGGTCAGGTATATGGCGTTGGAGAACCGATTTCTGCGGCGCGGACATAGCGAAGCCGTACTAGGTGCCTTGGAGATCGGGCAGGGAAAAGACGTGTTTTTTCGCGCGATGCTCGCGCCCGAAGGATCAACGCGAAGCGAAACCGGTTTTTTCTTCCTCACCCTCAAATATCTTAGATGGATGGATGACCGGGGCGGATACGAGAAGTACCGCGAAATGCGGACGTTTTATCTACAGACCTACGCGCAAGCGTTGCTGATGAAACATCCTCATATTCAGCAGATCATCGGAATCGCGATGGAACCGCCGGGGCAAGGTAGAGGGGCATCAGAAGACATCATCTACGCCGCACAGACGGCATGGTCGGATGGCGACAGAAAGCAAAACTGGGATGACTGCTCAGCCCTCGGCATCATGCGCGAGATGAAACCTACCCACTATCGTGGTCAGGAGTTTCCGGAGGTTCAGCGCGTAGTCAGAAAGCAGTACGCAGGAAACAGGAGGCACCGGCGAGCGCAAGCAGCACGAAACCGACGGCGAAAGTGACCGCGAACATCAACACTACCAGCACTTGAAACCGCCGGCCATGGGGTCTCGTTCTGCTCCGCGTCCGCCACGTCCGTTCCTTCCTAGGCGACAGCCGAAACGAGGCCGGCATCGCCTCTCGGCATCAATTCGTGCACGGCGAAAGGGATGCCAGCACTGCGGCATTTGCGCGCCAGAAACTCGGCTTCGGAACTGTCATGCGTGGACAGAATGACTTGATAGCCCAGCTCGCGAACCATCTGCCGCAACAAATCCATGAAAGCGCTCGCATGGATGATATCATTGTGTTGGAGCGGATCGTCGAGTAACAGGCCGCGCCATCGCGACCATGAGAAGGTCGTACTGGCGGCAAGGAGCGCGCTGACGCTCAGCGCAGAGAGCTGTCCCTCGCTGAAGAAATAGTTTGGGTTGATCTCCAATTGGCTCGTGGTGCCATCGGCATCGGTATGAATGACCGCGGGTCGCAATTCCGAGCGTGTGGCATGGTGCTCCGCGCGATAGATAATCGAGGCATCTGACCAAGTCATCAACGTACGCGAGAAGCGCTGGATCGTGTCATTCAGTGGCTCGAGGACCTCCTCAGCGAATTCCTCGGCGCGGGTCTGCATCTTGATGCCCACATCCTCCATCCGGTCGCGCGCACGCTGGGCAATATCGAGCTGTGCCTGCGCTTGTGCCACCGCCGTTTGAAGCGCTTCGGTCGCCTCCGCTTCGCTCGCCGCATGCTTCTCAAAGATCGTGGCGGCGATTGCCTGCTCGCGCTGCTGCAACTGCTGGTCATTCTGCCATATGCGAAGACCTTTGATCAGGTCGGTGTGCGCTGCCGCGATCGGCTCGGCACGCGCCTGACGCTCTGCAGTTTGCGATCGGAGCTGGGCGACCCGGGCACTATCAGGATCACCAGTCTGGCCAAGCTGGTTCCAGCGATTGACCAGTGCCTTGCGCCTCTCAGCTAACGCGTCGAGCTCACCATTTATCGTCGCCAGACTAGCGTCTTCGCGATTGATCGCCGCCGCGACGGCGTCACGCGCGATACGCGCATCATCCAGTTGCTTCTGATCGGTGCGAAGCTGCTCGCCGATCGCAAGAGCCTCGCTCTGTGCCGTTGCATTCTCCTGTGCGAGCGGGACCAGAAGCCCGCCAGCGGGCGACCAGAGCTCCGGATGCTGGGACAGCAATGACCGTGCGGCTTCGAGATCGGACGAGGCATTCACCAGCGTTCGCTCGAGACTGACCCGCTTGATGCGCTCGGCCTCGATCGCCGCCTGCGCGTCCGCAAGTGCCGCATCCAAGGCCTCTTGGGACGGGCCTTCCGAAATCTCGCGGTCCAGCGTGTCCAGAACGGCACCAAGCGTGACCAGGGAGCTGTCGTCATAGTGGGTGTCGGCCGAGCCGCCAGCCTCGACCAACTGCTGCATCAAGCCCGCCTCCCGGTCCTGTTCAGCAGTCAAGGCGGCGGTCAGCTGGGCATAGTCTGCAAGGCCGAGGTCGAGCACGGCCATTTGACGGTTGTTTTCCTCTTGGCGCACCTTTGCGGCCGCCAGGGCAGCGCCGAGTTCGGCCGCAGGCGCCGCGTCAACGGCGGAATTCGCGAGGGCCAGCGATCTGAGCTCGCCAGGCTCGAAGAGCGATGCGCACACCGGACAAGTTAGATCGTCATGGGTCAGTTGATGCGCAATCCTCGCAACCGCCTCGGCGAGAGTCTGGATGCGTGCATCATGGCTGCGCAATTCCGTGGTGAGCCGCACGATTTCTTCACCGATTGCTCTGGAATGCGCCGTCAGATCGGAGCGCGCACCACGCAGTCTCGGCTCATCCAGTTCATCCGCTAAGGGCTTGAGTCGCTGAATCTCCGTCCGCACGGTTCGCAACGCAGCGGACAATCGTGTCCTCGACTTTGCGGATTCGAGTTGCGCTGAGACCCTGTTCCTCTCGGCACGCCGCGCATTGGCAGCATCGATGCCAGACTGGCAAGTCACCAGACGGGATTCGGCGCGCGCCGCATCCAATTGCGATGTACCGAGCTGCCGCTGACTCTCTTCGATCGATGCCCTGCTGCGCTCCAGCTGCTCCATCGCGCGGGAGACCCGAGCAAGCGACGCTGCGCGCGCTTGGATCTGAGCGGACCGCTGTTCGCTGTGCGATAGCGCCGTGGCTGCAGTCGCCAAGTGGGTCTCGGCTTGCGACAGCTGTTCGATCAGGCCGGTTCGACGATCGGTGATCTCCAGCGCTAGCCTCGATTTCTGCGTCGTCTGATCGCCTGCGGCAGCATATTCACCGCATAGGCGCTCGAGCTCGGCGGCCCGGGCCGTCGCCGCTTCATTGACAAGCCGTCCGTCACCGAGCAGCGCGGCGAGCTGGTTCAAGGCGCCTTCGGCCTCGCCGCTCGCGCTGATTGCTACCCAGCGGGCGCCCGCGACCAGCGGCAGAAACTCCTGCGCGAGTCGCTCGACCGTTTCGAGCACCTGCGCGGGCGAAAAGGACCGCTCGGAACTCGACAGCCGCGCGAGTCGGTCGCGATCGTCGAGAAGCATGCGCCATGCATCCAGGACGCCCGACGCTGTCTCGAGCCGCTGCACACGGTCGCGGATTGCGCGTGTGAAGGCTTGGCGCGCGCCTTGGCCGCTAACGCGCTCCCGCAGCAGGTTGATCCGGTCGACTCCGGCAGGCCCCTTGAGCGCTTCCCATTGGCTCTTGGGGTCCCGAAGCGAAAACCGCCGCGTCGAAGACTGGCCGAGGAAATGAGTGATTGATAGATAGCCGTGTAGGTTGCCGATCTCGGGCCAGTCGGGCTGCTTGAGCAGACGCGCGATCGAACCGTCGGGCGGCAGGAAACCAGCCCCTCGATCGATCGGCGCACCGTCCGAAAAGGCGAGGCTTACTCTATGGCTGTTCTCCGGTGCGCCAACGCGCGTGAGTGGATCGCGGCCTTTCCGCCGGGCATCATGGGGGATGTCCGAAAAGCGCCCGACCTGGCTGGTCAGTGCCCATTCAACGGCGTCAAAGAAGCTTGTTTTGCCCAGCCCGTTAGCGCCGGTAATCAGGGTCACTCCAGGGCCTTCCGGGAACTCGAACGCATAGCGTTCGCCATAGATGCGGAAGTTGGAAATCTCTACGCTGCGCAGGAAGATGTCGTTCATATCCTGGCTTCCAATTCAATCAGCACCTCGACCAGCCCATCAAAGTCGAGCTCCTTGTCGTCCACTGCCTCTTCCCACCCTTCGGGCAGCGCATAGCTTGCGACCGTATCCAATAGGACTTGCTGTTGCGACGTCGGCCAAGGGCGCGCGACGAACGTTCTGTTCAGGAAGATTTCGGCGTCTTCAATACTCGGCGTCTGGTCGTATAACCACACCAGCTTCCGGCATGTGCGGTCATCAGCCTCAATCTCGGCAGCAAGCTGCCGCCATTCCATTGTGCGGATCGCACCGGGCGGCCCGATCAAGAACAATTGCAGATTGGGCGCTTCCGCGGCGAGCCACGATCGCGCAATTGTCGCCTGATTGCGATAACGGCGCAACTGCGGTTCGGCACTGGGGCGCAGTGCCGTTCCCGACAGCTCGCCGATCAGCACCGGGATATCGTCGATTCGGGCACTGCACACCAGATTGGGTAGGTCGTTGTCATGGCGCGCGATTGCCGATCGCGACACTGCCTCGCTTAGCACCTCAGAGTTGAATCTGCCGCCAACTAGTTCGGCCGGAGCGTTACCAACGCGCGCGCCAATGCGACGTGCAGCCTCCAGCAAAAGATTTGCGAATGCCGGTGCTTCAGCCATGTGTTTCCTCCTCGAGGCCCGCTCGCGCCGCCTCTGAGCGCCACCTGAAAATCAACTCCAGATAATCCTGCACGCTCTGCTCGCCGGCCTCCAGCGCGGTCACGAACATTTCGTCCGCTCCGATCACCAGAGGTTCCTCGCCGAGCGAGATTGTGCCGACCTTGGGCGGATCGTCCATGGCACGGTCGAATCGCATCTCGCCTTCGACAAGTTGAAAGGCGTCCTTCAACTGGGCCAGCAAAACGACGCCGGTCGTCCAGGCGTGGCGCGTCGCGCAGCTGGCGCCAAGATCGCGACCTCCGATCCAGCCGACCCCGCACGCATGACCTGTAATCCCCTGCGCCGCGACATTGCCAGGCGGCCCACCCGACGGCTCGAGTGCATGCCCCGAGCATATTGCGAATGTTAGACCGAAGAGTGCCGGCTTGGTCAGGAACGGCCGCAGTATCTTCGGGCCGAGCCGAACGAGCAGGATCTCACGGAGCTCGGCATAATCCTGCTCGGTCGCCAACAGGAGCAGGAATCGCCGTCGCGTTGTAGCGTCGGCGAGGAGCCCTGCATGCCATAGCTCCCATTGCGCCCACAGCCGGCCTTTCAAAGCCGGCTCGATCGGCCAGCCCATCTCGACCGCCGCCGGACCCAATATGTCGTGCAGCGCATCACGGAGCTGACGGAGCATTTCGCTATCGAGCGCCGCATGGACCGTACTGGCCAAAGGAGCCGCCGCTACCGACGCCTGCGTATCGAGGGGCGGGGGATCGGTCCAGTCGTGGATAACGCACGGCGCTACGAGGTCGGGGCCAGGCAATTCGCGCGGCGCGCAGAGCTTGCTCATCGCGGCGCGCCACCCATGGACGTCGTGGGCGTAAATGACGAAATCTGGAACATGCGCGCCGATGCGCGCGAGCGCAGCAACCAGCGGACCAGCATCAGCTGCCGACAGATCGGCATGGATCGCGAGCGAGCGGCCAGCTACCCAAAAGCGTTCGGCTTCGCCGGGCGTGATTTGGCTCAGCCACTCGATCTCCCCGCCCTGGCTGCGCACGACTAGGTGGTTGACAACCACGCCCGCTGGCGCAGCGGCTGCCGCGGGAGGGAGAACGGCAATGCCTGCCGCTGCGGCAGCCGCCGCCTCGAACCGGATCCGAGCTGCGGGCGTCAGTTGGGGGGATCGCGGCTGGGTCGCGGAGACCCGCACCCGATTTGGAAAGGCCAGCAGCGTCGCATCAAACGGTGCCAAATTGGAGGCAAAATCTGGGCCAAGCCGCAGGAACCGTCGGTAGGGCGTGAACGGCGCGAAACCCGCCAGCGTGATCGGGCCTGTAACGGGTACCGGGCCGGCAAAGGCGGTCCCGGTGGTGACTACGACGAGATTCCGTCCAATGGACTGATCGGCCTCGATGACGAGGAAGGCCGCAAGCCGATTATGCAACGCGGTCGCGCGCCGAAAGAGATGTGGATCACGGGTATGAAAGTGGACCTGCGCTTGCGGGCGCAGGTTCGCGATAATTGTCTGCCAAACTGGCTGCGGTACGAGCGGGCGCACGCGATCGCGATAGAGGGCGAGGAGATCTAAGTCATCACCGCCATCCGCCCAAGCCTCCTGTTCGATCAGCAGCACGGCCGCGAGCGCCGGCCCCAAATCGAGACCTAGGATAAGCTCGCAAATCGCCTGGTGTTCCATGGCGTTGAAAGCGGCCATTAGAAAGTCGACGAGTCCGCCGTCGCCATTGCCCGATACGAAAACCAGCGGCTCGGGTTGCGGCGTGAGCAACGCGGCCGACATCTGCGATGGAAGCCAGTAGGAGGGCGTGTCGCCATCGAGATGGGCTTCGAGGCCAAAGCCAATCGCCAGGATGACGACATCATAGATCTTGCCCAATGGCGATGCGCCCGGGACCAGCACACGCACGGTACTCGTGGTGCTCGGACTTAGGCCCGTGACCCCCAGATCGGGCTGGAACGACAGAATGGAGGACCGGAGTGCGTCATCGAATTGAGCGCGAAGTGTGGCGGCAACCGTTCCCGCGGGACCGGCTGTCCAGTTCATGAGAGGCAAGCCGGCATCGGGATTGTTCGAACCGGCATAGGGCCAGTCGTAGAAATGGGGATGAAGATAACGGCTGCTATGGTGCTGCAGCTCGAGAACATTTGAGCGGCTTTCAAAGAGGTCCAGCTTCTTGAGGCCAGGCGCCGCACGCGCGAGCGCAATCGCTGCAGTGATGCCGGCGACGCCGCCGCCTACGATCGCGACGCTCCCGGTGTCCTGAAGCAGCCCACGCGAGAGGATGGCGTCGATAAGATTTAGCGCACGCACCTGCTGGGCATATACGGTCACACGCTGTTCAAAGCTGCCCAGAACGAAAACGCTATGGGTGTCCGGAACAAGCGCCTCCGCGATGATCTCGTCTGCGGTCATCTACTTGCGCTTAGTTCAAGACGCGTCACGCTTACAGAATGGCGCGCGCCTTGCCATCCCGAATATGGTCGCCCCAGTCATTGCCTGTCCCCCTGAATCGGCATGATAGCAAAAGGCGCGGTTGGCGCGACCTCTAATTGCTTGGGGACAAATGTGATCGGCGAGAATGATCATCCACAAGGCCAGCAATACTGTGGAGTTTTGATATCGCGGCGCCGAGGAAGCGCTCTGGCGTCACGAGCGGTCGGAATGGAGCGCGAAGTTGTTGTCGGCGATATGCAGGCGAATGGCGGCTATCGGGATTTCATAGTTCAGCTGCGAATGGCCGGCATGGCGTCGGAAACCGCCTTTCATACCAATCAGCGATCGCAAGATCGCAGCTACATCCGTATGACCGACTCTCCAGCCAGTCGAAAAGCAGCCGCAGAATGAAAGCAGTGGCTACCGCGCCCGTTAGAAACGGGCCGTATCCCTGTATTTCCCAGCCGAAATATTCCCGCCATGTCAGGGTAGCCTTTCGCCATTGAAAGTCTTCCTTATCTTACGGCGCCGTGCGGCTATGCCTCTGCAACCAACGGAGTGTAACCAAGTACGTTGAGCAGCGACGAAAGCACCGCCATCTGTGCATGCATGTGAATCATGGCTCGAATATACTCGAGGTGTTTTGGACCGCCGAACGCCCTGCCGGCCTGCAATTCCTCCGGAAGGGCCTGATAGAGGACTTCCGCTTCTTCCGAGAGCCTTCGATGCTGCAGGATTGCGTCAACTGTCAAAACCTCGAGATCGGACTTCGAAAGTCCTTGGGTTAAGCCAATCACGGGCCTCAGTTCCACCGTTTCGCCACGCGACCCATCGTTATGTTCCATCCCGTTTTCGCCCTGGATATTGTCCGCGGTTCGCCCCCGCTGACTTCATCCCTTGACCCCAAGCCGGGGGTTTAGAACACCGAACACAGTCGGGCCCTACGACCTTTAGCACCGAGGTGCCTGGACATACGTCGCAGGCCCCCGGCCAAAAGCCAGAGGATCCGATGTCGATCCGGTCGACATCAGCCGCTGTGTTCAGGGGTTCTAACGCCCCAAGGCGGCGCGTACCGCCCCGCGACGGTTATAGTTGCAGCTGTGTCTAACTGCTAGTCTTGAATGAGATTTTCGGGATGGCGACGGATGACCCCTCCTCGCAGAGGGCGCAATACCTCAGTTCTTGCTGACCGGCCATCCTGTCTGGGGGAAGCGGCTCTAATTGTTGACGACAAATGTGACTTCCCGGCGCTTGCTGTCTTCGATGCTTTCGAACTACGACGGTCCGTCCCGGAATTTCCTCGTCACGACCGGCGAGATTTTACTCCGTTGCAGCTGTACCAATTTTTGGTATAATTGAGGGGAAGGAGATGCTGATTTGGCACGAAACACCTCAATCTCTCTGGGCGACCATTTTGCAACTTTCATCGATACCCAGGTCCAGGGCGGGCGCTACGGCTCGGCGAGCGACGTCGTGCGCGCAGGTTTACGCCTGCTGGAGGAGCACGAAGGAAAGGTGAGGGCGCTTGAGGCCGCGCTTATCGCAGGCGAAGAGTCCGGACCCGCCACGGAGTTTGATTTCGAGGCGTTCAAGGCCCGTAAGCGCGCAGCTTTTCGGGCACGATGACGCGGTTTTTGCTGACCCCGGCCGCTCAGGCCGAT
>ERZ778018.2624-NODE-2624-length-11120-cov-4.016087_pt1 | contig 11120 bp, 20 predicted proteins | sample MGYA00375748_ERZ778018 | MGnify/ENA primary metagenome ERZ778018 (study PRJEB29350, sample SAMN05509839) | bioreactor metagenome | biome: bioreactor; material: wastewater | place: South Africa: University of Cape Town | collected 2014-04-22 ... | reverse complement strand
GAGCACCGGCCTTCTAAGCCGATGGTCGCAGGTTCGAATCCTGCCGGGATCGCCAATATTTCCAAGTACTTAGGTAGCATATCGACCGCCAAAAATCCATCGATTTTGACCCGTTTACAGGCGGTTTACAATTTTTGTTCCTCATGAGTTCTTCTCCATGCGGAGAATGACGGCATCGCTGGCGTCCTGATCATCTGCCAGATAGTGCTTTTCCAGCACCGATTTAATCTCGGAAATCGAGTGGCCGGATATCTTGGCGATGTCCTCGATGCTCGATCCCTCCCGCGATCTTTCGGTGATGAAGGTTCCGCGCAAGTCGTGGAACGTTACGCCCTCGATCTTCAACCGGGCGCACTCTTTCCCCCATGATGTCTTGAACCCGTCCTTCGTCCATGGGCGCTTCCGCGAATTGAGCAGGATGCGCAGCGTATCCTTGTCCATCGCGTCCAGTATGGACTTCAGCTTGGAATGCACTTTCACCTTCAGCCGCTTGCCGGGCCCGCCATTTTTGCGGCTCTTGGATTGCTCGAATTGAAGATGGATCCCGTCGTAATCGTTCCACGATAGGGAGAGCAGGTCGCCTTGCCGTTGGCCTGTATGCAGCGCCAGTTCGAACGGCAGAAGCAAATGCGGCGTTGCCCCGGCGCGAAAGACCCTGATCTGGTCTGGCGTCCATATCGATTCGCGCCTCGACCCTGTGTAAAGCCGGTCGATCCCGGTGCATGGGTTCTTTTCGATAACCTCGTCCGCGATGGCGTAGGAAAACACCTTCGACAGTGAGAAAAGCAGTTTGTCGGCCTTGCGAGGGTTTGCAGCGAAACTTCGATGCCACTTCCTGATTTCAGCTTTCATGCCCTTTTGCTGCGTCAGTTTGACGGCGAGGCGAGGCCATTTATCTTTGATGAGCCGGAAGGCATACAGGTGATCGGCCTGTGTTGATTCGGCCAGTGCCAGAAAGTCGGGGTTCCGCTTGCGCTCGGTGCCGGTGAACCGATCGATCAGTGTTTCAATCGTTTCCGTGACAGCTGGCGCGGCAGCGGCCTTGTGCTTGGCATATTCGATGGCAAAGGCTTCCGTATGCGGTTTTGCCTTCATCTTCGGGCCACCGCGCCACGCATAGTAGTGGACGCGCACGGTGCCATCGGCCAGCTTGCGCTTGACCGTATGAACCCCTTTAAGCGTCACCAGCACCGCTCCTATTCCTCCAAGCCAGATACTCATCGAGAGTTTCAAAGGCTTCAGGAGAAATCGTTTCGTCAATTGGTCCCTCTTCCTGTGTATTGGCAGCGGGGATAAGGCGCACAACCACGCCGCCGATATTGACTTCTGCGATATAGCCGGCCTTCGCGGCCCCCTTGCATATAGCCGTTACCTGGCGGGCCGGAAGTGCGAGCGCCCTAGTCATTCCCCGCCTCCTGCTTCCCTTCTCCAGAGAGGGGACGGAGAGCGTTGTAGCCTTCGTAGGTCAGTACGTATGCCGACCCGTATGGATCGCCGTCCTCGGTAAAGCAGCCGCGCAGAAATTCGAGATAGCCGTGGCCCGCCAAATCGTGGACGAGTGAGCGGATTTTCTCACGCGGCAATCCAGTTCGGCGCTCAAGAGCCTTGAAGTGGAAGCCCGTCCCTTCGTCGCAAGCGAGCCATTCGCCAAACAGCTTCATGTGGCCAGCGGTAAGTTCTGGCGTCCCCACCGCCTCCTTGCGCTCAGTCATGGCGGTCACCGGTGACAGCCGTCAGCCCGAGAGCCTGTCGCACTTCGTTCAATTTCTCCGCACGGCCTTCTCTCCTACCACGGAGCAAGCCAGCCTCAAACATGGCGGCCATGACCTCCTGAAAGCCATCTGCGTGTGCCGTCGCCAGCGTTTCAATTCGGTTCGGAGCGCTGGCTCTGCCACTGGCAATCTCAACTTCGTATACGATGAACTCGCCATCGTCCGGCTTCGGGATGTCGTCGCCCTTGACCGTTCGGAAGGAATAGCGCCGTCCATCGCGCCACTCATCGAGTTTCGGAATTGCGTTGCGTCCCATCATTCACCCCCTTTTGCCTGGAGTGCGCGGAGAGTGGCTAGGACAAGGGCAATGGCGGGAGTAGCAGCGAGTTCATTGTCGCCGCTGTTTATGCCCGCAATGCCTTTGCCCATCCATTTTTCAGCCTCCCAGTCGCACCCCGGCAACACGCGCTCGACCAGCGCAACGGCTGCGTCGAGAGAAAGCGTGAAATACGGGTTCGACCAGTCGAAAGCATAAGCCTTGAAGTGGTCAGCGACTTCGCCATCCACCTCCCGGCTAGGCCCCGTCAGCGCCGCTACGTGCTCTATCAGTGCGGATAGATCAGCCATTGGAGGACTCCAGTTCTGCGATGCCGGCAGGGATTACCTCGGCAGCGCTGAGATCGACAGCAAGCCCCTCGATCTTGTCGTAGAGGTCTCCTTCTTCCACCGGCATATTGCTGGCGAGGGCGGCAAGTGCGGTGCGGGCGATTTCACCCGTCTCTAAGTTTCGGTGGCTGTTATAGTGCCTTCCTTCCGCGTAAAATCGTAGCGCCTCCACCGCATCCGGCACTGGTGCGGGGGCGGCCGCCACGAACGGACCGATTTCCTTGAAAGGATCGACAAGCGCGTAGAGAGGGATGGCGAAGTATTCCTCGCTGTTTTCCAGCGGGTCGCTTTCGAGTTCCCAGCTATCTTCGGACAACCCGCGACAGCCATTCAGCCAGCCAAACGGGCCGTACAGCTTGCCTACCGCTTCCGCCCCTCCCTGTGCGGAGAGCGCTTCGATGGCGGCTAAATGCTTGTCTAGAATAATGAGGGCGAGACGCAGGCCGTACTCTTGACCGGCCGCGTAGTTGTAACCGTCGTCTCCGTTGACCTTAGCGTGTTCGGCATCAACCTCTGCGCGCGCGGCCACCAGCGCCTTGTGTTCGGGGGTCATAGGTCAACAACCTCCCCGCACTCGCGACACTCATACATGCCGTCATCATTTTGAAACCAATGCCAGCCTTTGCATTCGCAGGACTTTTCCAGCGCATCGCGCTGTTCCTGCTCGCGCATGGCTGCGTCGAAGAGATCGTCGGCAGCCCAGCTCATTCTCCCTCCCTCCGATCTGGAGCGGCGGGGAGGGTCTCGCCGTATCGATAGGTCGGGATCGGGCCATCGACAGGTTCGCCAGTCTCAAGGTCGACCGTGGGCGCGCCTTCGAGGCATTCGGCGTGACAGACGCCCATCTCGATGTCGCTGGCGCACAAATCGGCCGGATCGAATGGCTTGAGGCAGATCGGACAGATGTGTTCGTCGACAGGTGCAGTCATGACCGCACCTGCGGCATGGCGTTATGCACGACCCCGTCGAGCAGGCGGCCGGCGCGGCCCTTGTCGAGTTTGAGCATCGTCGAGCCGTCACTCTGATGCTCGATCGGGTGCTTAAGCACGTTAGCCAGAAATGCAGCATCCTCGAAGTTGAGTGGCTGTACCGGCTGCCATCTTTGACCGTTCCGCGCGATATAGGCAGGGCCCGCGTTGATGCGCCTCATCAGCTCGTCGGCGTCGAGCCAGGTTCCCCACTGCTTGAAAAAGAAAGCCGTACCGGCGCCGGCACACTGCTCGCGGATCGAACGTACCCAATCCGGATGCATCGGTCGCGCGCCGGGTCCACTCTCGCCGCCGACGATGATCCAGTCGAGCTTGGCGCATGCTTCGCTCGCGCTAACATATGGTTCGGGTACGTCGTGGTATTTCTGCCCTCTCAGGGCGTCAATAAAATACCAGCCTGTGCAAAGAGCCTCGAAATCGATCGGGCCTAGCAGCGGCTCGGCAGATACGAAGCGGATCGCGGCCGGCGTAGCCAGCAGCTCGGGCACGCGCTCATCAGCTCGGATCTGATCCTCGGCCGAGACACCGAGCCAAACGTTGGGGAGTGGCCATTGCGGCAGAGCGCCATGCGGAAAAAGCCCGCTATCGTATTCCCTGCGAACACCCTTCCTGCGCGCCGCATCGTCGGCGAACCATGCCCGCATCCGTGCTGCGCGCTTGGTCAGCACCTGGAAGGTGTGTTGCGGAGCCAGCGCCATGACGGCGAAGACCTTGTCGATCCATTCGTCTGGCACGTTTTCGGCGAACAGGTCGCCATGGGCGCAGACGAAGATCCTGCGCGGACGCTTCCAGCGCAGCGGCTGGTCGAGCCATTCCTCGTTGAGGCGGACCTGACCGTTCCAGACCGGGCCGACCTTGCTGTCGACGGTGAGGCCGGCACGGCTCGGCAGATGCTTCAGCCGGGTACCGGCGAGCCGCATGGCGTAGCAGTTGGTGCAGCCGGGCGAGACGACGGAGCAGCCGGTGATCGGGTTCCACGTCGCATCGGTCCATTCGATATGGGTGTGATCAGCCACGGCAATGCTCCCCTTGATCTGCATCGCAGACGAGACATTCACCGACGCCGCCGACGATATTCGTCTTGCAGCGGCGCGCCTTGCGAAGCTCGGCGATCATTTCGAGTTTCTTGGTGTTCCCCGCCAAGCGGGCGGTGTGCTCCACGGGGCCGTATCGATCGGTCTGGATTGCTCCAAATTTGACCGCCAGTTCACGCTTGGCCTGCGCGATGTCGAAATGTTCCCATGATGCGTTCATGCCGGGCAGGCGAACGGCATCCGGCCGCTGGAACCATTTGCGCTGCACGCCAATCCTGTCGGCCATCGCGAACAGTTCCTCGCGCGTGTCTGCCCACATGTGGCACATGACCATGTTGCGGAACGGCGCGCGCATGTCGTCGACATAGACCGCCATCACCGCAACGCCAGATAAAGCAGGCCGAGGCCGGCGATGCCGATAACGATCAGGACGAAAGCCAGCATGCGGGCCGGTGCGTCGACGCGGATCGGCGGCAATTCGCAATCGCCCATGCAGCCGCATTCGGGCCAGCCTTCGCACACCATGAATTTGCGACTGCCGGGAGGGACGGTGATGCTTTCCAGCTTCGGCAGCGGACGGCTGTCGAAGCAATCCGCCGGCCAGCGCGGCAAGGCATGATCGGGCCGGCTGCTCATGCGAACACCATCAGCCACATGGCGCCGGCGATCATGACGGACATGAGCGCCAGGCCGGACAGAACGTCCTGCAGCGTATCCATGGTCAGGCGACCTGGCGGACCGTGCGGCGGTTGGCGATGTCGCGCGCCACGGCGATGTTGTCGTCGGTGAGTTCGGCGCGCACGAAGCCGCGCAGCGAAAGCGCATGTGCGTCGACGATGTGGCCGGCGCCGGTGATTTCCAGCATGGCGTCGGCGAGACGCGCGGTAACAGGGAGGCGGGCAGGGCGCTTCGCAGCGCGATCGGATGCCGCGTGTGCTGCTTCAGCCGTCGCCGGTGAGGTTGTGAATTGCAACATGATGTCCACTCCATCGCGGGATTGCGATGGCGTGGAAAGATATACGCACTATGCGTAAATGCAAGCGCAAATTTTACGCACCCTGCGTAGAGGCTGCGCTACATCCGTGAAAAGCGCCCTACAACGCGCCCGATGATTCGGAACTGATCCGCATCCAGTTCCCAAAAAGCTTCTGGATTGGCTTCGGAAACCACACGGTATCGCGGCGGCTGACTGCTGGGTAGTTTTCGAAGTGTCTTAACCTGCAGAACCGCGTCGCCGTCATCGATTACATATACGGCGTCGCCCATCCATGTATTTTGCGACGTGTCTACTAAGATGCGATCGTTTGACGAAAGGATTGGCTCCATAGAATGGCCAATGACCGGGAGGATCACTACCTGACCTGGTCGTGCGTTGAGACCGCTGCGAACATAATGGGCGGGCAAGACCCACTCATCTACGACATGGTGACCTGTAGCGATGCCATGCGTTTCAATGCGGACTGCTTGGGATTGATCGACCTGACCTAGACCGGCCCCTGCTTTTGCTGCGATTTCGGGGGTACTTCCGTTGATCTTCCCTTCAAAACGGAGTCGGCCATTCACTATGCCGGCGCCTTGCAGGTCCGCATCGGCATCTACGTCTTCGCGCAAGTCGTCAGGGTCGTAGCTTCCTATCAGCTTGGGCCTCTCACGCAGGTCTGCGCGGAACAATGCCCATACCTCTTCGACGACAATTGGTGGGTTTCCTTTGCCGACAAGCGCCTTTGCAAATTTATGAGCCAGATCGGCGGTCAAAAATTCCTTTTTGTAGCCGTCCGGGTTTTCATACCGCTGAATGCTCGAGGCGCCTTTGTAGCCCATGGCGCGAGCCAGCTCATCTAGCGACATGCCCGCTCTATCGCGCAGCTCACGGACGCGGGTGGATATGAAGGTCGCTTTTTCGGCCATGTCTGATTTTACGCAAAACACGTTTACGCCTTCCACGTTGACATCGTACGCAAAAAGCGTATGAGATTTACGCAATTTGAAAAAACTGATGCGGTCGACATGTCGTCTCCAGCGGAAAAAGTGATCGAAGCCTTCGGTGGTCTGACTAAATTGGCGCGCGAATACGGCTGTCCGGTCTCGACCGTGCAGGGCTGGAAAGAGCGCGGGAGAATTCCGCAAGAGCATTGGTTGGGGATTATCCAATCCGCAGCGCGGAATGACATCTCCATCCGTCTCGAGGATTTCCTTCCGCAGCCGGAGCGCGCCGCATGACGCACCTCTGCGCCAATTCTGTTCTTTCTGCCCGTGGCGACCGCATTGCCGGTGCCTGGGGCATGTCTTCGAATCCCCCCGCGCCTCACCGCGCACCTGCCGCCGGGGCTGAAACCCTCCCGGCCTCGGCGGCTTTTTCTCATTTCACCGAATCCTGGGGGCAGGATGAAACCGCGCCGGCTCAAAACCCCAAGTATCCCGCCCGAGCCGGCGCGGAGTCCCCACTTTGTCAGGGTAGAGCAGAGGTAGCTCGCTTGGCTCATAACCAAGAGGTCGCGGGTTCGAATCCCGCCCCTGCAACCAATCCCGTAGCGAAAGCCTCCGAGGACAACGGTCGGATCAGCGCCGCGATAGGCGATCCGATGGCGGGAGAGGCGAGTAGGGGCATCGATGCGGCTGATCGCCAGCGGTCCGCGTTGCCCGGCTTTTCTGGCGAAGATCACGGACGCGATGTTGAAGCCACTGGTGGAGCAACGTCCGTGATCACCCTTTCGGATGCCTCGGCATTCATCCTGTCGCTGATCGCCGCCCATGAGGGTCGCTCGACCGGCGATATCCTCGCGCAGCTGATCGTCGGCGCCGCCGAAGCGATCGGCATTCATTCCCTCATTTTGCGTGACGCTGCCGACATCGACCTGGCTGACGTGCCGGGTTTCGCGCGGCAGGCAGCCAACCGATTCAGGAGCGGCGGACCATGACGACATTTATCTGCGGGCCTCCATGACGAACTGACGCCCGCAATCTGAATCAACTGGACCTTTCCCGCCACGGGAAACGACGCCGGGTTTTCCCGGCGCGGGAAGCTTTTTGCGCGTTTTTCGAGGAGCGCTGCCATGGTGCCGAATGCCAATGCCCGTCATTTCCTGCTCAAGGCCAAGCAGCGCGACCTGATCGCCGCCGTTGGCGGGATCGAGCGCGCCGCCGCGATTTGCTCATTCGGCAAGTCGACGGTCGGCCGTTGGGCCAACGGCGAAAGCCCGGAACTGATGCCGCTCGAAGCGATCTTCGCGCTCGAAGAGGAATGTGGCCGCTGCGACATGAGCGAGGCTATCGCCCAGGCGCGCGGCCGGCGTTTCGCCGACGCTGAGATCACGGCTGCCGACAATGTTTCGGTGATGGCAAGCCATGCTGACGCCGTCGTTCAGATGGGCGAACTGATGACGGCCGGCGCACTGGCCTTCGCGGACGGCAAGCTGACGCCGGCGGAAGCCTCGCAAATCGACAAGGCACTGGCTGCCGTCGAGCGCGCAACGTCGGAATACCGCAAGGTTATCGCTGGTGTGCGCGGCAGCGGCGGGCTCTCGCTGGTCAACGGCGGTGCCGCGTGATGCGCACGATCGACGCCGCCATTGCCGGTCTTTGCACGCCGCGCGCGCCAGGTTGCAACAGCCTTGGCCGAAAGCTTGTCGATCTCGACAGCCACGAGTGCCGGTTTCCGCTGCATGGCGAAGGGGCTGGCATTCGTTTTTGCGCGGTCGAGATCGCACCGGCAGACTGGATGCCGGGTTTCAGCGGCGGCAGCTACTGCACGTTTCATCGTCAGCTGAGCCGTGGGCGCGGCACCGAAGCGGAGCGCTCGGCGCCGCGCGTGCTGCAACGGGCGGCAGGTGCGTGATGGCTGCCTCACCGATCACCGTCAATCTCAAGCTGCATCCGAAGGTCTACCAGCGGCTGCACGAAATGGGAAAGCCGCGCGGCTACACGCCTACTGCCTATGCGCATCTGTTGTTCGATGCCGGGTTTGCAGCGCGTGTCGGCCAAGTGCGCGGCGATCCTGTTTCCGATGCCGAACTCGACGAGCAGGTGAGGCTGGTTTTCGCCTGCGCCGGGCAGGGCGACACGACAGCCATCGCCAGAGCGACAGGCCTGCCGGAAGCGCGCGTCGTCAAGATCCTCAATGCCTGGCGCGAAGCCGGTCGAGCGGGGAGGAGCAAATAATGACGGAGGACTACGATCCCTATTCGCCGCGCGGCCCAGCGCGCGAACGGCTCGGCGCGAAGCTGAAAGACGACACTGACGAAGCGAGCGGCCCGCAGACGGTGGCAGCCGGGCAGCTGCGATCCTTTATCGAGCGGATCGAGCGCGTACAGGAAGACATCGACGCGCTCTCCGACGATCGCAAGGAAATTTTCGCCGAATGCAAGGCCATGGGATTCGACGTCAAGGCCGTCCGCGCCATCGTCAGACTGCGCAAGATGGATCAGGCGGAACGGCAGGAAGCCGAGGCGATCCTTGATCTCTACAAGGCCGCATTGGGGATGGCCTGATGAAATATCAGCTTCTTCCCCGTCTTTCGCCAGAAGAATTTGCTTCGCTCGAACGCTCGATCATCGAGCATGGTGTGCTTGTCCCTGTCGAATATGATGAGACAGGCGAGATCATCGACGGGCATCACCGCGTCGAGATTTGCGAAAGCCTCGGCCTCGTCGACTGGCCGCGCTTCGTGCGCAAAGGGCTCTCGGAAATCGACAAGCGCAAGCTTTCGCGCGAACTGAACTTTGCCCGCCGTCACCTGACCACGGCACAGAAGCAGGCGGTTATCGCCGACCAGCTTCGCGACACGCCGTCCATTTCCTCGCGCGCGATCGCCGCGATGCTCGGCGTCGATCACAAGACGGTATCTTCGGTTCGGCGCGGCCTCGTCGACGGTGGGGAAATTCCCCACCATGAAGAGGTCGAAGGGCGTGACGGTGTGGTGCAACCGACGCGCAAAACGATCAAGACGGCGTTCGTGCCTGACCAGCCGAACGTCAGCGAATACATGAAGGGCGCGAAGATCATCCGCGCCGAGAAGCAGAAGCTTTCGCATTCGGTGCGCCTAGCGCACATGGAAATGGTCGCGAAAGAAGGCGAGGCGACCGCGCCGCTCTGGTGGAAGGATGGCGCGGAAGGCCCGACCTATCCGATCATCTATGCCGATCCACCGTGGAAATTCATCGTTCATTCGGAAGTGACGGGTCGCGAAAAGAGCGCCGAGAACCATTATCCGACGATGGACTTGGCCGCGATCCTCGACCTCGGCTGCCCCGCCTCGTCAGATGCTGTGCTGTTCCTATGGGTGACCGATCTCGCCAATGGCCTCGCCTGCATGGAGGCGTGGGGCTTTTCCTTCAAATCCTTCTGGGGTTGGGAGAAAGAATATCCGGGTAAGCAGAGAGGCACCGGCTACTGGAGTTTCGACAATCTCGAACTCCTGCTGATTGGCACGCGCGGCAAGTTTCCAGCGCCACTACCTGGAACGCAACCGACAAAGCTGACCAAGCATCCCGTTCGCGAGCATAGCCAGAAGCCGGATTTTCATGCCGAACAGATCGAGCGGCTTTGGCCTAGCGTACCGAAGCTGGAAATGTTCTGTCGCGCGCCTCGTCCCGGCTGGGATGCGTGGGGATATGAGGCGGCGCCGGCCGAAACGGTGCCGGCATGAAATGTGCGCTGCCGACCAAATCCGCGATCTCATCCGTGCTGGCGCGACTGTTCGCATGGGCTTCGCCGGCGGCGATCGAGTCTGGTGGATCGAGCATCCCTATGTCGAGATCGACGACGCAGACATGCGCATCGCCGCTGAAGGTCACAACGGACAGCCGCTGCTCATCGAATCCGGTGACTGCCTGTTCGGATGGAAAGGCAATTCCCAGACATGGCGAAGCGTCTACGCCGATTGACGGCCGGCGCGCGGAGATCGAGCAACGAATCCTCGCGGCCATCGATATTGTCGATGCCGGCTATGAGACGCCGTGCTGGCTCTGGACCATGTCCGACAGCGGCAGGGGGAGGGGCGGCGGCTATCCCCGCATGAAGCTGAACGATCGCACCGTCGCGGCCCACATCGTCAGCTTCACCAATCGTCATGGCTATGTGCCGGGCAACAAGCAGATCGACCACAAATGCCGGAACCGGCTTTGCGTCAATCCCGATCATCTGGAGATGGTCAGCCATATCGAAAATCAGAAGCGTCGTGATGCGGCCAATGGCGTCGTGCGCAAACGTAAGCGCCGCGCGCGCAAAGCGGTGCCGGCATGACGATCGGCAGCCATCAGTCCGGTGTCGGCAAAAGCCAGGTGCATCTGACGCCGCGATGGATTCTTGACTCGCTCGGACCGTTCGATCTGGATCCATGTGCCGCGACGGTACGACCGTTTGACTGTGCGGCTCGAAACATCATCGAAGCCGAAGACGGGCTTGCGGCGAATTGGGGGGGGCGCGTGTGGCTTAATCCTCCATTTGACCGATATCAAGTCGGGCGCTGGATAGAGCGTCTTGCGCAGCATGGCGACGGGATAGCCCTGATCCACGCGCGCACGGAAACGGCATGGTTCAGGCCGATATGGCAGCGCGCGTCGTCGCTACTGTTCATGTTCGACAGAGTGAAGTTCTTACGGCCTGACGGGACGTCTCAGTCGTCCAACAGCGGCGCGCCGGTTGCTCTCGTTGCTTTCGGTGATGCCAACAGTCGGGTTCTCAATAACTGCGCAATCGCTGGTGCGCGGGTAGATGAGTGG
>ERZ778018.2622-NODE-2622-length-11136-cov-8.054147_pt1 | contig 11136 bp, 8 predicted proteins | sample MGYA00375748_ERZ778018 | MGnify/ENA primary metagenome ERZ778018 (study PRJEB29350, sample SAMN05509839) | bioreactor metagenome | biome: bioreactor; material: wastewater | place: South Africa: University of Cape Town | collected 2014-04-22 ... | reverse complement strand
GCACGATCACCTTCGTGCCGCCAAGGTCGAACGCCGCCGCGCGTCACGGCAATATTTACAACGGATCCCTGTGGGCCGGTCCTATATGTCGGCGGGCACTTCGGCGACGAATAGATGGGCGAAGCGCGCCGCGAGCACAGCCTTCTGTATCTTGCCCATCGTATTGCGCGGCAGTTCATCTACGAAGATGATGCGTTTCGGCGTTTTGAATTTTGCAAGGCGAAGTGCGAGGCGGGCGATCATGTCCGATTCGGACAGCCTGTTTTCCGACCGGGTCGCGACCGCCACGGCCACCACCGCCTCACCGAAGTCCGGATGGGGAACGCCGATTACCGCAGCTTCCGCGATACCGGGCAGGGCATCGATCTCGGTCTCGATCTCCTTTGGATAAACATTCAGCCCGCCGGAGATGATCAGATCCTTGCCGCGGCCGACGATCGCTACCCGGCCCTCAGCGTCCATCGTGGCGAGATCGCCACTGATGAAAAAGCCGCCCTCCCGGAATTCCTCCGCCGTCTTTTCGGGCAGGCGCCAATAGCCCTTGAACACGTTCGGGCCGCGCACCTCGATCGTACCTATTTCCCCAAAACCCAGCGGCGCGCCGGTCTTGTCAGCAATGCGGACGGTAACGTCGGGGAGAGAAAAGCCTACGGTTCCCGGTACACGCGCCCCATCATAGGGGTTCGAGGTGATCATGCCGCATTCGGTCATGCCATACCGCTCCAGGATCTTGTGGCCGGTCGCTTCCTCGAATTGCACATGGGTCTGCGACAGAAGCGGCGCCGAGCCTGAAATGAAGACACGCATGCGGCGGCATAGTTCCGGCGTAAGCAGCCCGGTATCCAGGAGCCGCGCATAATAGGTCGGAACCCCCATCATGACGGTCGCCTCGGGAAGGGCGGCGATTACGTCCCCGGCATGAAAGCTCTCATGCCACAGGATGCGCGCGGAGGTCAGAAAAGCGGTGTTCAGGGCGACGAACAGCCCGTGGGTATGAAAAATGGGAAGGGCGTGCAGCAGGACGTCGCCGTCATGCATACGCCAGATATCGCAAAGGGCCAAAGCATTGGAACTGAGGTTGCGATGCGTGATCATCGCCCCTTTCGACCGGCCCGTCGTACCCGAGGTGTAAAGAAGGGCGGCGATATCGTCCGGAGCCCGGAGCGCCGTTTCGCGCAGCGGCGCGGAACTCACCGCCCTCTCATTCAGCGAGCCGCCGCCGGCCGCGTCGAGCGTGGCAACGGCCGGCACGCCGTTGCGGGCGGCGATCGCCTCTGCTGCATCCCGGGTCGAGGGGTCGGTGACGATCAGCGCCGGCTCCGCGTCGGAAACGAAAAACTCCACTTCGGCCGGCGTGTATGCCGTGTTGAGCGGCTGGTACACTGCGCCCAGCTTCAGGGCGCCCAGATAAAGGGCGACATTGGCCAGCGACTTCTTGACCTGGACCGTTACACGGTCGCCCGTACGAACCCCCAGCCCCGCAAGCGCGCCGGCATAGGCGGAAGAAAGCCTCGCGACTTCTCCATAGCTGACAGAGCTTCCGTCCCTCGACACAAAGGCCGTGCGATCGGCCGCGCGGTCGAAGCAGTTCTCAAGCGCCTTGTAGAAATTGCCGTTCTCGCTCATTGCGCTTTTCGACCTCCGGGTGCACCGGGTCGGGCCATGTCGATAACCTTGCCGGGGTTGAGAATATTTTCAGGGTCAAGCGTCGCCTTCAGCCGCTGCATGAGGGCGAGTTCCCCGGGGCTTCTGGAGTAGCGCAGAAACCGCTTCTTGGTGATTCCGATGCCATGTTCGGCCGAAATGGCGCCGCCATGGGCGGCGATCAACCCATAGATGAGGTCATCGATCGCGGGCTTCATCTCAGGCTCCGGGACGCCCGTCGAAAGATGGAGGTTGCCGTCGCCGAGATGGCCCATGATGTGAAGGCCGAGATTCTGGGGCGCTTTTGCCTGGAGTTCGCGGCGAACCGCCTCTGCGAAAGGCTCCATCGCGTCAATCGGCAAGGATACGTCGTAGTCGATCAGCGTATCAAAGAGCCTGATCTCGGCATCGAAGTTCTCGCGGATATTCCATATTTCCCGCCGCTCCCGTTCCGATTGGGCGATGACCGCGTCCCGTGCGCCTCCCTGCGTGCATGCGTCCGCTATCAGCGTCTCGAAGCGCTGCCTGTCGCGAGGGGGATCAAAACCTTCCGCTTCGCAGAGGACGTAGTAGGGGTGGCCTCGCGCAAGCGGGGCGGTGGCGACGCCTTGCTCCCCGGTGTTGAAGTCGAAAAACTCTCCCCACATGATCTCGAAGGACGACAAGGTTCCGGCCAGGGCGCCGCGCAGGGTGCCAAGGAGCGCGGCCACCGCGCCAAAATCATCGAAGGCGAGGAGCGCGGTGTCGGCTCCGACGGGAAGCGGGTTGAGATGCAGCACAGCCCGCGTGATGACACCGAGCGTTCCTTCGGAACCGATAAAGAGCTGCTTCAGATCATAGCCGGTGTTGTCCTTCGTGAAGGGCGTCAGGTGGCTGAGAACCGTCCCGTCGGCGAGCACCGCCTCCAGCCCGGCAACCTGGCCACGCGCGGTCCCGTAGCGAAGCGCTTGCAGGCCCCCGGCGTTCGTGGCAAGCGCGCCGCCAAGGGTGGCGCTGCCGCGCGCGCCAAAATCCAGCCCGAAGCGAAGGCCTGCCGCTTCGGATCGCTCCTGAATACGCTGGATCGTGGCTCCAGCCTCCGCCATTACCGTCGCGGATTTCACATCCGGCTCGGCGACGGTGTTGAGCCGTTCCAGCGAAAGCAGAATCTCGTCGCCGTCGGCCTGCGTGCCATGGACGAGGTTGGTGCGGCCGCCCTCGGGGATCACCTTCTGGCCGCGCGCGTTGCAGAGCGCCAGAACACGGGAGATTTCAGCCACGCTTCCCGGGCGGACAAGAGCAAGCGCCCGGGTCGGCTCCTTCGTCCAGAAGTCGCGCGGCCTGCCTGCAAGTTCGTCTCGCGACAGCAGGTGTGAACTGCCGACCAGTCCGGCGATTTCCTCAAGCACCATAGCGACTTATTCTACCGCTGCCATCTGACGCGGATCAACCCGCAACCACACCGGCGTTCCCGTCTCGAACATCTGCGCGGGCGGCGCACTGATCCGGAGCACGGCGTCGCTACCCGTGGGCCGCACCAGATAATCCCAGGAATCGCCTAGATATGTGCGCTGTGTAAGGACGCCCGGCACGCTTATCTCCCCGTCTGAGGCTGCGGGCGGCTCTGCCCTGATCTCAATGCTCTGCGGCCGTAGCGAGAACGTGACGGCTCCGTTCACGACATTTGCCTGAAAGCTGTTGTCCAAGCAGGCCTTGCCGACGGCGAAGCCATCGAAGACGACTTCATCCAGAGCGACCTTTCCGGTAATCAGGTTGGTGCGCCCTATAAATTCGGCCACGAACCGTGTCCTGGGCATATTGTAGATCGAGTAAGGCCGATCGATCTGTTCAATCCTGCCGTTCTTCATTACCGCGATCCGGTCCGAGGTGACCATTGCCTCGCTCTGGTCATGCGTGACATAGACCGTGGTGAAGCGGAAAGCGTCGTGCAGCCGTCTGATTTCGAAGCGCATTTCCTCGCGCAGCGCCGCATCCAGATTGGACAGCGGCTCGTCTAGAAGCAGGACACGCGGCTGGATGACCATGGCGCGCGCGAGCGCGACGCGCTGTTGCTGGCCACCGGAAAGCTCGCTCGGATAGCGGTCCGCGAACTCTGCGAGCTTGACCAGTTCCAGCATGGTCCGGACCTTCGTGGCGATCGTCGCCCTGCTCATCTTCCTGAGCTTCAGGCCAAAGGCGACGTTCTCGCCGACGGTCATATTGGGCCAGACCGCATAACTCTGGAAAATCATCGACATCTGCCGCCGCTCCGGCGGTACGGTCATACCGGGTGACGAGATCGTCTGCCCGTCCATCTCGATCTGGCCAGCCGTCGGCGGCAAAAAGCCGGCCAGCATGCGCAGCAGCGTGGTCTTCCCGCACCCCGACGGGCCAAGCAGCGATACGAGTTCTCCCGGCTGGATATCGATAGAGACGCGGTCAACCGCCGTCACGGCACCGAAATCGCGTTGCACATCGATGAGACGCAACGTGGAGGCGATCGCCTGCCCGCATGAGGCATCGTGTCCCGACACCGCCCCGTTCGGATCGGTTCTGAATGGTTTTGAGGGCATTTCAGGACCTCTTCAGGATGATATCGCGACCAAGCAGCCTGTTGCTGATCGCCACGATAAGGACGGTCGTCACGAGCAGGATGACGCCAAGCGCTGCCATCGCCTCGAAATTTCCGTCTTCACTCAGGTCGAGAAGCATGACGGAAAGAACGCGGGTGTTGGGAGAAACTAGAAAGATCGCCGTGCTCAGCTCGCGCATCGCCGGAATGAGCACCAGGATCCAGGAACCCGCCAGGCTTTTCTTTAGCAGCGGCCCCAGCACCTTTGTCAGCGCGGTCACGCGACTGCCTCCGAGGATCCGGACCGCCTCCTCCATCTCCGGGTTGATGCTGCGCAGCGCCGCGACCGAGTTGGCGAAGGCGACCGGCAGGAAGCGTGCCGTATAGGCAAGGACGAGCATGGCCGCGGTGCCGTAGAGCGACAAAGGCGGGCTCGTATAGGCGATATAGAAGCCGACCGCGAGCACGATGCCGGGGATGACGAACGGGGTCATGGCAAGCATCGCAAGCACGCCGCCGAATGGAACCAGCTTCCGGTTCAGGAGATAGGCGATCGTCAAGCCCAGGGCGACGGCAAGCGTGGCCGCAGCAGCGGCGTATAGAAGGGTGTTCACGATCGTCTGCGCGGAGCTTGGATGCTCGAACAGCACGTAGGCAAAATTACCCAGCGTGAAATTCGCCCAGGACAATCCCTTGCCCCACGCAGTGCTGAAGGCGGCCTGGCCAAGCGCCGCAAAGGGAAGGAACACGGCAAATGCGCAAATCAGCAGGCAATAGCCGAGCAGCACCCAGCGCCAGCGCCCGGTTACGACAAGACGGCGCTGGCTGGTCTTGCCGGTCAGGGCGACATAGCCGCGACGGCCAAGGACCAGGCGCTGTAGCCCGAAGAGCATGCAAGTGATGGCGATCAGCGGAATGGAATAGGCGGCGGCGGCTTCGACGCGCACGGGAAATTCAAAGAACTGCCAGAGCTGCAACGTCATCACGTTGATCCGCGCCGGCAGTGCGATGATGGCCGGCGTACCGAAGAGCGCGATCGTGTCGAGGAACGTGATGATGGCGCCGGCGGAGATGGCGGGCACGATCAGCGGAAGCGTCACTTTCAGCGAAGTCCGCAGCGTTCCCGCGCCAAGGATGTTGGCTGCGTCTTCCATCTCGGAAGAGAGAAGGTCGAGCGCGTCCGATGCGAATACGAAGATGTAGGGAAAACTGTAGAGTGTGGTGACAAAAATCAGGCCGGTGAAACTGAAGATATTAAAGAGACCGGCGGAACTGCCTGTCAGGCTGACCCACATCTGGTTCAGCCAGCCGGCGTTCGGCCCGGCGAGGAGGATCCAGCCAACGGCGCCCAGATAGGACGGCGTGATGAAAGCTCCGAGCACGAGACCACGCACCAGTCCCTTACATGGCATGTCGGTCCGCGAGACCGCCCACGCCATCGGCGAGGCAACGACGATCGCAAGGGCGGTGACGCCAAGTCCATAGAGAATGGAGTTGGCAAAGGCGCGAAGGCTCCGCACCGAACCGAAGGCGATTGCGTAATTCTCCAGGACGAAGCCGCCGTCGGCCGGGTCCTGGAGGCTCGTGATGACGATCCGCAGGATCGGATTGGCGATCAGAAACAAAAGCAGCGCGACGGCAAGAACGGCGAGGACCTTGCCCACCACGGGGCCGCGCAGCCGGGTACGGCTCAAGACTGCACGGGTGTCATGCGTGGACATCATGATGGCTCGGCCCCAAATGCGGTACAGGCAAGGTCACAGTCGCGTCTACATGCCAAACGTATCGCGCCACTTTTCCCGGTTGCCGGCAACCCTCGCCGCAACGTCTTCCGGGGTCGGAGCGATGACGCGGAGATCATCGAGCGTTTTCGTTCCCGAGGAGGGCGTTACGTCGGGTCGGATCGAAGGCAGGAAAGCTTCCCCGGCAATCTTCATGACGTCCTTGCTGAGCAGGAATTCCATGAACAGTTTCGCCGCATTCGGGCTTTTCGAGCCTTTCAGGATGGCGGAGGGAAACTTGACGGCCACAGTGCCGTCGGAGGGATAGACCACGCCCACCGGGTTGCCCTTTGCGGCGCTCTGCAAGGCCGTGCTCGGGTCGCCGATCCCGACAAGACGCTCGCCGGAGTTGAGAAGCGTCACCGCGTCATCGATGGAGCGCCCGATCTGCGGGTCTGTCTTGGCCAGCTTCTCGAAGAAATCCCAGCCGTATTTGTCGGCCATCGCGACAGTCCAGACCCCGACCATGCCGCTATAATTCGGATCGCCATAGGCGCCCTTGCCAGCCCAGGCCGCATCGGTCAGATCGGTCCAGTTCTTCGGCACATCCGCCTCACTGACCTTGTCCGTGTTGTAGACGATGCCGATCAGGCTGACGAGCGTGGTCGTATAATAGCCTTCCGGATCAAGGTTTCGGTATTCCGGGATGATCTCGCTCTCATTCGCCGGTTTATAGGCTTCGAGGGCTCCCATCCCCTTCAGTTGCGGGAACTGGCTGACATCGGTGGAACTGAACACATCGGCGAGCGGTTGACCCGCCTTGATCTCCAGAAGCAGCCGCTGAAACGAAACCTGCGCGGTTGCCTTGATGCCGTTTACCTTGATCCCGGGATATTTCTCCGAAAAGGCGTTGCCGATCACCGCGGTCATGTTCTGGTCGAACTGTGCGGTATACCAGGTGAGGCTGCCTTCCTGCTTAGCTGCCTCATACAGCGCCTTTTCCTTGTCCGCATCCATCGCAAGAGCGGCAGTCGAAATGCAGAGGGCGGAGATCGCCGCCCCAAGAGCCATAGTGATTTTCATGCTGCTTCCTCCAAACAGGTGAATGGACGGTTGCTCCGCCTCTTCCGGTTATTGCTTCAGTTGCCCTCAGCCAGCCCCCGTCAGGACATCGCCTGACGTGGACAGTTTCGAAATCTCGGCAGCGCTGAACCCATGCTGCCTCATTACTTCTGCCGTATGCTGGCCGTAGTCAGGCGCAGCCCGACGAATTTCGACCGGGGTATCCGAGAACTTGATCGGGAACCCGATCGTCGGGACGGCACCGCGGCGCGGATGCTCCAGTGTCGGGACCATCTGCCGCGCAAGGACCTGGGGATCCTTGTGCATCTCCGACACCGTCATAATCGGGCCTGCAGGCACACCGATCGCCTCAAGCACGGAGAGCCAGTCGACGGTCGACCGGGAGCGGAAGATCGGCTCAAGAACGGAATCCAGCGCCGCCTTGTTCGCCATCCGGCTTGCATTGTCGGCAAAGCGCGCATCCTCGGCAAGAGCGGGGTAGCCGCTTTCGACGGCAAAGCGGCGCCAGTTCGACTCGCTAGCCGCCCCGAGGGTGATCCATCCGTCAGCGGTACGATACGCCTGGTAGGGCGTGCTCAGGGGATGAGCCGAGCCAAGCGGTCCCGGGCAGCTTCCGGTAGCAAAGGCCATCGCCGAATGCCAGTACGTGAAGATGACGCCGGCCTCCAGCAGCGAGGTGTCGACAAACTGCCCGCGCCCGGTTGTCTGGCGCGCAAAAAGCGCGGCGGTGACACCCATGGCCGCCAGTAGGCCCGCGGCTATGTCCGTGATAGGCGGCCCCACCTTGACGGGGGCGCGCGCATCCTCTTCCCCGGTAATGCTCATCAGACCGGTCATGCCCTGCGCTATCAGGTCGAAGCCGGCTCGCTCCGCGTAGGGGCCGGACCGGCCGAAGCCGGACACCGCACAATAGATGAGCCGGGGAAACTCCGTCTTGAGGTCATCCCAGCCAAGACCCAGCCTAGCCATCGTGTCATGGCGGTAGTTCTCGATGAGAACATCGGCCGTCTCCAGGAGCCGGCACAGTACCGCTCGTCCGGAAGGCGTCTTCAGGTTGATGGCGACACCACGCTTGTTGCGGTTCATCATCATGAAGGCATGCGAGGACTGATCGTCCGCTTCGCCGGGCACGATGTCGCGCCGGGTATCGTCGCCGCCAGGCACCTTTTCCACCTTAATGACGTCGGCGCCCATGTCGGCAAGCATACGCCCGCAGGTCGGGCCGGCCATGACGTGCGCCAACTCGATAACCTTGACGCCCTGCAGCGGGCCGCCTGCCCCGGCCTTGGATGCCGCGTGTCCTTGTGGAAGCTCGTTCATTGTCATCGGCCGAGAAAAACGGGACTGCGCTTTTCATTGAAAGCCGCAGTTCCTTCCAGATAATCGTGCGTGTCGTAGCAAAGGTAGGCCTGGCCAAGCTCTTCTTCGGAAAGCGGCGCCGGATCGGCCAAGCGGCGTACAAACGCCTTGTGCCAGCGGTTCGACAGCGGGGCCGAAGCGAGAATCCGGGCGACGGTACGGTCGATCTCCTCGTCGAACGCGCCGGGTTCCACAACGCGGCTGACAAGACCGAACCGCAACGCTTCGTCCGCGCCGAAAGTTCGCCCCTCCAGCAGAATCTCAAGCGCCTTGCTTCGCCCCACCACATCGCAAAGCACCGATAGCTCGGCAAAATCGAGCGTCAGGCCAAGCCGGTTGGGCGGGATCCCGAACCGGCTGTCGGACGAGCATATCCGGATGTCGCACATGATTGCGAGTTCAAGCCCCCCTCCCACACAGATGCCGCGAATGGCAGCGACGGTTGGATGTCGGCAGGCGTGGAGGTGCCGAAACGGGCCGGAGGTCCTTTCGGCATATTCGCGCGCCTGGGCGGAGCCCATGCGATCGGAGCCGAACCCGCTGATATCGCTGCCCGCGCAAAAGGCGCGCTCGCCAGCTCCGCGCAGAACAATGCAGCGAACCGCATCGTCATTGGAAAGGCTCTGCACCGTCTCCGCCAGCTTGGCGTACATGCCAACCGTAAAGGCATTGTGCTTTTCGGGTCGGTTGAAGGTGATGGTCGCGAGCGCATCGCGACGGTCCAACTGGATTTCTTCTGACATGCGCCCCTCCCAGGGCCGCCGTCTCCGGCGGGTTCACCAGCCTTGCTCTTGCTCCTTGATTACATAATTATAGAATTATAGCAAGCGGGATTTTGGTATCACGGCTTGGTTGCTCCGGGCGGGATTCAGTGCGAGATAGACAACCTATGCGACAACGCCAGCCAAAATATCTGCATCTAGACGGGCGACCGACCCTCGTCCGGCGTTCATTGCATGACGAGGTCACCGAACTGCTGCGAGACCGGATCGTCGGTGGCTCGATGGCTCCGGGAACATTCGTCAACGAGTTGGAACTCGTGGAACAACTCGGCGTCTCGCGAACCCCGATTCGAGAGGCCCTCAAGGTCCTCGCGGTTGAAGGGCTGGTGACCATCATCCCCGACCGAGGCAGTTACATTGCCAGCCTCACCCCGGAAGAAGCGCGCGACCTGATCGAGGTCCTGGCCGAATTAGAGGGATTTGCTGTTGGTCTCGCCTGCGAACGGGCCAGCCGCGACGACGTGGTCGCCCTGAAACGCCTTCAGGAGGATGCGGCAACCGCGTTCGCCGCGAGCGACAAGTTGGCCTATTCCAAATTCAACCAGGACCTGCACGCACGAATCGTCGAAAGCGCCCACAATTTATTCCTGAGCGACACCCATCGGGCCTACACCGCACGGCTTCGTCGCGTGCGTTACCTGGGAACGCCGACTCACCCCGAATGGCAGGAAGCCGTCCGCGAGCACGCCGAGATTGTTGCGGCGATCGAAGAAGGAAATGCGCCAAAGGCAAGGCAACTCCTCACAGGCCACATATCACGAATCTGGCCGACGGTGCGGAGCGTGCTTGCCGCGGCGAGCCCGGCCTAAGGGCCGGGTTTTAACGGCGCACTCTTTTCCTGGGCAATACTGACTGACAAAGGGTGGTGACAAAAAGGGGCCGGTTCAGGCTCCAGAAAGCATCACGTGGAAAGGGCGCATCGACGCTCTCCTCGACGGCCGTGAAGGAGAGCCGGCAGATGGCGCCTCCCGACACCTCGTGACCGTAGCGCTGTCGTACGGTCACGCCGGTCTGAAGTCCGTCATGCAAATAGATGACTGGTTTGCGGACAATAATTCTAGACTGGCCGCCTGAAAACATTGTCCCACCAGTTCGCGGAAATATGCGGGAGCGTCACTTCCGCCTCCCGCCCCAACATCATGCCCAGCACCCTTGGCGGGGTCAGCGGGGTCTGTTGTACCCGGCATCCGGTGGCATTGGCGACGGCGCAGGCGATTGCCGCCGGCGGGTTCAGGATGGGCACTTCGCCAGCGCCCTTGACGCCCAGCGGTCCAATGGAAGGCGCGCCCTCATACAGCTCAATCTCGATGGGCAGGGTGTCCTGCGCCAACGGCACGCGGTAGGTTTCGAGACTGTTCTGTCGAATGCAGCCATCCTCGCCGATCGTGTGCTCCTCGTGCAGCGCATAGCCGATCCCCTGCGTGACGCCGCCCTGGATCTGACCATGAATGGCGCGAGGGTTGAGCGCGCGGCCGACATCCTGCACGACCTTGTAGCTCAGTATATCGACATGGCCGGTTTCGGGATCGACCGCCACCTCGCAGTCGTGGACGTTGAAAACGGGAATATCGATAGCGTCAATGAAGTGACCTGCCGCGCAGCCGGGGATCGACGGTACGCCTGGATTGGTGAAGGAACCGGAGCCGACGACCGGGCCGGTCGTCCTGTGTATATGCTGGACGAGCTGGGCAACGGTCATGCCCGACCCCTCCATTCCCTCGATTTCCACCCGACCGTTGCGAAGCGCCAGCTTTTCCGGCGCGCTCTGCAACAGCTCGGCGGCCGCCTTCAGCAGCTTGTTGCGGATGTCTTCGGCGGCGGCGCGGCTCGCAGCACCGACCGAGACGGTCGTTCGCCCGCCGCCAACGCCAAGGTCGAAGCCGGCCGCATCGGTATCGGCGGGACGCACGATGACGTCGTTGGGATGAAGACCGAGTTCGTGTGCAACGATCTGAGGCAGTGCCTGCACCATTGTGCCCTGCCCCAGTTCGACGCC
>ERZ778018.2621-NODE-2621-length-11139-cov-5.535727_pt1 | contig 11139 bp, 9 predicted proteins | sample MGYA00375748_ERZ778018 | MGnify/ENA primary metagenome ERZ778018 (study PRJEB29350, sample SAMN05509839) | bioreactor metagenome | biome: bioreactor; material: wastewater | place: South Africa: University of Cape Town | collected 2014-04-22 ... | reverse complement strand
GTTTTCCTGCACGAGCGTGGCGAACTCGAACAGCGTCATCTGCACGCCGCCGTCACCACAAATCGTCCAGACCGTCTGATCTCGGCAACCAAGCGCGGCACCGAGCGCCGCCGGCACGCCAAAGCCCATCGTGCCGAGGCCGCCCGAGGTGAGCCACTGCTTCGGAATATCGCATCCGTAATACTGTGCGGCCCACATCTGATGTTGGCCGACATCGGTCGAAACGATGGCGCGGCCGTCGGTGCGCGCGTGCAGCCGCTCGACAACGTACTGCGGCAGCAGTGCGCCGTTCGGATGCGTCTCGCGCGACGGCATCTCGTGGCGCCAGTTGGCGATCTGCTCTAGCCAGACATCGTGGCGCTGCGGTTCGAGCATCTCGTTCAGCATCTTCAATGTCTCACGTGCATCGCCGACAACCGGCACATCAGCCGGCACGTTCTTGCCGATTTCGGCCGGGTCGACGTCGATATGCACCACTTTGGCGTTCGGGGCAAACTCGGAGACGCGGCCGGTAACGCGATCATCGAAGCGCATACCGATGCCGATCAAGACGTCGCACTCATCAATGGCGTGGTTGCCATGCGTAAAACCATGCATTCCGACCATGCCGAGGCTGAGCGGGTGCGAACCGGGGAAACCGCCAATGCCGAGCAACGTCAGACCGACCGGCACCTGCGCGCGTTCGGCGAAGGCGACAAGCTCTTCGGACGCTCCGGAGATGACGATGCCGTGACCGGCCAGGATCAACGGACGCTGCGCCTTGCGGATCATGTCGGCGGCCCGTTTGACCTGCCGTCGATGCGGCACGATCGTCGGACGATAGCCGGGGAGATGCAGCGGTTCGGCGGGCGCCAGGGTGCCTTGAGCGATCTGGACATCCTTCGGGAAGTCGATCAAGACTGGACCCGGTCGCCCACTGAGCGCCAGATGAAACGCTTTCTGAATGGTTGGGCCGATGTCGTCTACGGTGCGGATAACAAAGTTGTGCTTGGTGATTGGGAGGGTAATACCGGTGATATCGATCTCTTGGAAGGCGTCCGTGCCGATGACCGCCTGCCCCACCTGTCCGGTGATCGCCACCATCGGCACTGAATCGAGCATGGCAGTCGCGATGCCGGTGACGAGGTTCGTCGCGCCCGGGCCGGAAGTCGCCAGACAGACACCGACCTTGCCGGTGGCTCGCGCGTAGCCGTCGGCAGCATGGGCCGCGCCCTGCTCGTGCCGCGTCAGGACATGATGAATGTCGAACTCCGGCAGAACGTCATAGAGCGGAATGACCGCCCCGCCCGGATAACCGAAGATCGTATCGACGCCCTCGCGCATCAGCGCCTGGCAGAGCACCCGTGCTCCGGTCATTGGTGGGGCTTCGCGCTCAACCGCGCTCCCCGTCTGTTGCGTCTCCACCGACATGAGAACTCCCTCTCGACCTTCACCCAGGATCTGGGCATCCACACCGCACATTGGCGCCAAATAAAACGAGCCCCCGTTTGGGGGCTCGCGAGCGATCTCTTTGTTTCGGTCTGTCTTATCGCTTCGCTTCGCCCCGCATGCTTATAAGGCCTACAATAATGAGGCCTACAATAATAATGAGGTTAAGAAGCTCGGAAATGGACCGAATGAGCGCTCGCGGTGGCGAGGCGTTCGCTCGATTCTTCATCTGTAGCATGGCGGCCGTTTCTGGCAACGAGCTACTCACATTTCCCGCAATCGACAGACAATCAGCGACGTACCTACGGATAATACTTGGGTGCTGGTGCGCTGTCAAGTCGCGCACGGTTCTGCTTTGCCGCCCGAGCGGCTGCGCGAACCCGAAACCTGCCCTATTTGCTGCCCGCTTCATCGACAGTTCGGGCAAAGACATAACGCTGCCCGACCGGTCGCGAACCATCGAACTCGGTCGAAACCGCTTCCAAACTCCAACCGTCGGCATACAGCCGATGGATCTCCGCATTCGCGGCCATGGCGAGCTGGTGCATGAAGTCGCGCTGGATGAGAACACCCGGTTGCACCTCCGCCGGGGTCGTATACAGGCCGAGCGGCGGATCCTGAAGCGCGGCGATACGGTGCTCGACTTCACCGCTTGACGGCACGATCACCGTGACGACTTGCCGGCGATAATCGAGCGCGGACAACAACTCTTCCATAATGCGCGACGGCTCGACCCGGTGGCGACTCGTCGGTGAGACGTGCTCCCACAGAATCGTGTTGCCATTGGCGTGTGTATCGATCAAGAACATCGCCGGTCGGGCGATCAGGCGACCCTTTGGCTCATGTTCGTGGAAGACGTGCATCGCGCGTGCGAACTCGGAGTCCGGATCAGAAAGCAGCTGGAACGGCAGATCGAGCCGCTCGCGCCACTCTGCGTGGTTCGCCGGCTCCTCATTGGCAACCGCGACAAACTCGACACCGAGACTGCGGATCTCCCAGTAGTGCTGACGCAACTGCGCCAGGTAAAGTCGTCAGGTGGGTCACCAGTTGCCGCGATAGAAGTGCATCAACAGCGGTCCGCGGAGCGTCAAGCGTTGCAGCGAGACCTTCTTGCCATTTTCCCCTGGTAACTGAAATCCTGGAGCCGCCGTCCCTCGCAGCGATTCACGCCCCTCGATCGTGGTTGGACCGCCCAAAAACGCGCCGACATCGGTCATGCGAAGTAATTCCCTTCCTCTGCCTACATCCCGCCCTGAATTGTCGGCGACCGCGAAGAAAGAGGCAAGCATACGGCCGGTCGAGCGCGAACCCGGTTGCCACAAACGCTGCTTGAAGCGGGCTCGTTCGCTATGCTATGCTACACCGTGCTGAACGTGGCAGAGTGCTGCGCGAACAGCGTGGGTATGCGCCCGTAGCTCAGTTGGATAGAGCGTTTGGTTGCGGACCAAAAGGTCGGGGGTTCAAGTCCCTCCGGGCGTACCAGCCGAAGTGCAGGGCCAGCAACGGACCCTGCACTGTTACGTTTAGCGAGACAAACACATACGCTGGAGAGGTGTCCGAGTGGTTGAAGGTGCCGCTCTCGAAAAGCGGTGAGGTTCATAGCCTCCGTGGGTTCGAATCCCACCCTCTCCGCCCCCGTTGATGCATGGAAGGGTCGCATAGTTCGGCCGAGTGCGCGCGACTGGAAATCGCGTAGGCGTGATGAGCGCCTCGAGGGTTCGAATCCCTCCCCTTCCGCCACACCAAAAGCGATACCAACGCATCCAGACGGTTGCTGATGGGAGACGGCAATAGGCGTCATTGACTTCGATCCCACTCACATTGACCAAGCGACGAGCATTGCCACACAAAACTACGAGGAGGAGCGCGGGTTTGTACCCGCGCTTCCCCCTTTAAAGACCCTCCCGAATCTCACACCGTTTGCGGAAAACGGGCTTGGGGTCGCTGCATTCGATGGCGACAGCATGCTCGGTTTCCTGTGCAGCGTTCCACCGTTCCAAAACGCATTCGGTTCCACTGACGCGGTTGGCGTCTTCTCACCATTGGGTGCGAACGGAGCAATCGGTGAACATCGCGCCCAGATTTATGCTCACATGTATCAGGTGGCAGCCGAAAAGTGGGTGAGAGCAGGCGTGGCCAGTCACGCCGTTGCTCTCTATGCCCATGACTGCGAAGCGCAGGAACAGTTTTTTCGCTATGGCTTTGGCATGCGCTGTCTCGACGCGATCCGGGATTTGGGTGAGATCGGTGCGGCGTGCTGCGAAGGTTATGCGTTCACGGAACTAACTTCGGATGAACTTCTCCAAGTGCTCCCGCTTGACCATCTCCTCGACGCGCATATGGCCGCAAGTCCGACATTCATCCTTCGCCCGTCAGACACGCCCGAGTCATTTCTGAGGAAATCCAAGCGTTCACAATCAACGTATCTGGTCGCCAAATATCGTAACCAAATCGTGGCATATCTCAGGGCGGAACGCGGCGGAGAAACATTCATCCGCAACACGCCGGGGTATTTGCATATCAGCGGGGCATACTGCCTGCCGGAGCATCGAGGGAGAGGCCTGCCGCAGCAGTTGTTACGCCTCTTGGTGAATAAGCTCAGAACGCTCGGCTATGCGCGCCTGGGCGTGGATTTTGAGAGCATCAACCCCGCGGCCTATAGCTTTTGGCTCAAGTATTTTGCGGCCTATACCTGTGTCGTCGCTCGCCGGATTGATGAGCACGCAGCGGCAAAGCGATGATGGTTTGATCCGCAGGCGCCATGCAAACCGTGGCATGATGTGCAAATTCGTCGTTCTCGAGCCCGGGCAGCAACCCGGCATGGAGCATGAACACGCCTAAGCCGCACCGCCGCAAAGAATCTCTCCATCGATCGCTCGCACCCACGCCGTCGCCAGCTGTACTCCGCCGCTCGATTTCGCGTTGGCCGCAGCCACGCAGATTGGCCGAGCCACCCTTGAATCACCGGGGTGGAGAAGAGTCTCAATCTCGACCGTGTGATCATGCACGGCAACTCGCTGAATCGCGTCGTGCCAACTGGCCGATGGATCGTCGTCATCCATCGATCGAAGCATGGTTTCAGAACCCGAACCAGCCGTCAACGGCTCGGCGCTCCGCACCAGGCTCCAACTCGTCGAGGTAAACACCATACCCGCAACCCAGACGGCAACGATGGTGAGTCGGAGCCGATCACGTGCGGATCGCACAAGATCAGAGACCGCAGCCGTCCCAGCAAAAATGATCGCGCCGACGATTCCGACAATCGGAACGAGTTCCAGCCCGGTCCCATGAAACAAATCAGACGCGAATAAGATGTTGCTGAGCGTGATTGCCAACCAAACCGGCCAGAGAAAGAGCAAGCGAAGGAATCCGGGTCCCACCGTCGAGGGCAGTGCCAACTCGAACAGCAAGGCGATTTCGGCGAGAATGGCTCCGGCAACGGCGGCCCAGCCGAGCCAGAAGAATGCAGAAAATTCGATCGAACGGTCGCGCCAAAATATGCGTAATCGTGAGATACTGTCATGATGCCGGGAATTGGGCGTCAACACGATGCGATTCTTTCACGAATTACGAGATGAGGTCATCGTATCATAGCGCCTCAGCGGGTGCGGCCAGAAACGTCCTCATGAGTTGCACAAACGCTCGCACTTCCCGCCCCGCATTCAGCTCGACCACCCATTTCCCGGCCGCTTTCGCGTCTTGCATCATCTGGCGATGTTCGGCGCCGCGGCGATTGGGGTAGTTCCAGACGAAGGCGAAGAAGCCGAAGTCGATTCGCTCGGGGCAATTTTCTCCCATGTCGGGGCGCGTCTGGCCGTAGTTCGCGATGGCGCGTTGGGCGACACGCCAGAGCGCGTGTGGTCGCGAGATGTCGATCCAGATGATGAGGTCGGCACGTTCGATGCGCGCAGGGAGCGTGCGCGAATAGTTACCGTCGATCACCCAGCAGTCCGTTTTGGCGAGTTCGAGCACCCTGGCGTCGAATTCCGGGAGCGGCGTCGGGACCCAGCCGGGATTCCAGAAATAGCGATCGAGATGGATAACCGGCAGGTCGAGCGCGTTGCCGATCTGACGGGCCAGGGTCGATTTGCCGCCGCCCGAGTTGCCGAGGATCTGGATTCGTTGAGGGCGTCGATGTTCCATGAGTCGATCCTACGTCGTCAAAATACGTGGATCGGTAACCTAGCACGTGACGAGGTCGCACGGCAAAACAGAAAGGGGAGCCTCGTTGATCGAGGCTCCCCGCCGCTTCGAACCGAATGACGTGTCAGTAGGCGCGGGCCATGATGACTTCGGTTTCCGAATGCCTGCCGCAGACGATGCACGGACCGGTGCCGCCCGGCTGGTCGAACGGGATGCAACGGATCGTCGCCTTCGTCTCCACTTTCACCTTTTCTTCGCACGCCTCATCGCCACACCACCAGACGCGGGAGAAGCCAGCGTTGGCGGCGACGCGCTCTTGCAGGCGCTCGTAGGTCGAGACGCGCTCGGTGTTCTCATCGAGCATCTGCTTGGCCGAGGCGAAGAGATTGTCCTGAATCTCTTCCATTAGCTCTGGGATGCGGGTCGCCAGTTCATCCAGCGGGATCGCCTGCTTCTCGTGCGTATCGCGACGCACAACCATCGCCTGGTTGCCGGCGACATCGCGCGGGCCGATCTCCAGGCGGAGCGGCACGCCCTTCATCTCCCACTCGTTGAACTTCCAGCCCGGCGTCTTGTCGTCACGACGATCGACGAAAACGCGAGCCACATCGCGCAGCGACTCACGCACACCGTCGACGGCGCTCTCCACGATCTCTCGCTCGGCGTCTTTACGCCAGATCGGCACGATGACGACCTGGATCGGCGCCACGCGCGGCGGGAGTTTCAGCCCGCGCTCGTCGCCATGCACCATAATGATCGCGCCGATGGTGCGAAAGCTCAGCCCCCAACTTGTGTTGTAGGCAAACTCACGCTGGCCGGCGGCGTTGAGAAATTCGATGCCGAAGACCTTGCCGAAGTGATCGCCGAGATTGTGCGAGGTGCCGGACTGCAGCGCCCACTTCTTGCCACCCATCATCGCCTCGATGGTGTAGGTGCGCAGCGCCCCGGCGAACTTCTCCGACTCCGACTTCTGCCCCGGTATAACCGGCAACGCCAGCTCGGTCTCGACGAAATCGCGATAGACCTCGAGCATCAGCTTGGTGCGCTCTTCGGCTTCATCCGCCGAAGCGTGTGCGGTGTGCCCTTCCTGCCAGAGGAATTCCGATGTGCGCAGGAAGGCTCGCGGTCGATTTTCCCAGCGCAGCACGCTACACCATTGGTTGATCAGGATCGGCAAGTCGCGGTACGACTGCACCCAGCGGGCGTACATCGGGCAGATGATCGCCTCGGAGGTCGGCCGGATCGCCAGCGGCTCTTCGAGCTCTTTGCTGCCGCCCATCGTCACCCAGGCGACTTCCGGCGCGAACCCTTCGATATGCTCCGCTTCGCGTTCCAGCATGTACCGCGGGATGAGCAACGGGAAATAGGCGTTCTGTACACCGGTTGCCTTGATGCGCCGGTCGAGCTGCGCCTGCATGTTTTCCCAGAGCGCGAAGCCGTACGGCATGACGACGCGCATACCACGAACCGGCGCTTCGTCGGCCAGTTCGGCTTTGCGGACGACTTCGACATACCAGCGGTCGAAATCGTCCTCGAAATCATCGAGCTCTTCGACAAACCTTCGTTCGCCGTTCACGGTTCCTCCTAAAACCTGATCGCATCAACGACACAACAGGCACGCGTCAGTGCCCGGCGGCTCCATCAGCCTGACCCCGGCACTGACCCAGAGGGCGGGTAATCCGCCACGACCGCTTCCGTCGAACCAGACGTCCATCGTTGCTCCCATTGACGTTCAGCTTTGGTCAATCACGTTCGCTGGCGAGCGCCGTGTAGAATGCAGAAACGCGCCGCGCGTCGATGATTGACGCCGGAACCGCATTATAACAGCCACGATTCGCCGCCCCGGATACGCACGCGACTCGGATGCCACGAGAGGGAACCCGATGCCTGACCTTGTCAAACGTCGAATAGCGCTGCTCACGAGCGGGGGTGATGCCCCCGGCCTGAACGCGGTGATTCGCGCGGTAACGAAAACCGCGATTAACGCCTACGGCTGTACGGTGTTCGGCATCGAAGATGGCTACGAGGGGTGCATCAAGCGCCAGTTTCGGGAACTCAAGATCGATGATGTGCGCGGCATCCTGCCACGCGGCGGCACGATCCTCGGCGCATCCAATCGATGCAACCCGTTCTGGTACACCCATCGTGCGGCCGGTGAAACCGAGCCACGCGATCATAGCGGCGATGTCGTAGAGTGGCTGAGCGAACTGGATATCGATGCGTTGATCGTCATTGGCGGCGATGGCAGCATGGCGGTCGCCAAAGAACTGCATCAACTCGGCGTCCCGATCGTGGGCGTGCCGAAAACGATCGATAACGACATTCAGGGCACCGATGTCACGTTCGGATTCGACACAGCGGTCACGACCGTGATGGACGCAATCGACAAGCTCCACACGACCGCCGAGAGTCATCACCGGGTGATGATTGTCGAAGTCATGGGGCGCAACGGCGGTTGGATTGGGCTCTATGCCGGTTTGGCGGGCGGCGCCGACGTCATCTTAATACCGGAAATTCCGTTCTCGCTCGATTCGGTACAACGCAAGATTGAGCGCCGCGCTGCTGGGGAACGCTCATTCACCATGATCGTGGTGGCCGAGGGATCTGCGCCGATCGGTGGCACTGAGATCTACGAGACGATCGGCCCACTCGCCTACGAGCGGCGCTACGGCGGCATGGGCAGCTGGGTCGCCGAGCAGCTCCAGTCACGACTGGAGCAGGAGGTGCGCCTGGTTGTGCTCGGGCACTTGCAGCGCGGCGGCGCACCCAACGGGCGCGATCGTTTGCTCGGCACAATTTTTGGTTCGGGAGCGATGCATCTCGTTGCTAATGGCCAGACCGGCCACATGGTAGCGCTCGTCTCGGAGCGCGGCAATCCCGGCAGCCCAACACTGGCACCCGTGCCGCTGAGCATCGCCGGCAGTGGACCGCGGCGCGTGCCGCTCGACCATGCGGCGGTTATTGCGGCGCGGGATCTGGGGATCACACTCGGCGAACCGAAAGCAGAGCAGCAATGAGCGACGTGTTGCCGGCGGGCAAGCTACCGCCCGAATTACTCGGGAAGCTACTGGCGACGATTCCCAACGACCCATCGATCGTCATTGGCGCCGGAGTCGGGCGCGACGCCGCGGCCGTTCGTCACGGTGATCGCGTGCTTGTTCTGAAATCCGACCCGATCACCTTCGCTACCGACGAGATCGGCTGGTACGCACCGAACGTGAACGCCAACGACATCGCCTGCATGGGGGCCACGCCGCGCTGGATGCTGGCGACGGCGCTCCTTGCCGATGGCAGTACGACGCCGGAACTGGTCGAACGGATCTTCTCCTCGCTGCGCGCGGCATGCGCCACACTCGGGGTGCTCCTTGTCGGCGGTCACACCGAGATCACAACCGGGCTCGAACGTACGATTATCGCTGGCACGATGATTGGAGATGCTCGTGAGGAGGAGCTTGTCGATCCGCGTAACGCGGCTCCCGGCGACGCCGTCATTCTGGCGCGCGGTATCGCCATCGAAGGAACGTCATTGATCTCGCGCGAGCTGGCGAATGAACTGACCCCGCATCTCGGCAGCGACCTGATCGAACGAAGCCGGCGCTTCCTCCATGATCCCGGTATCAGTGTCGTTCCGGCCGCACGCTTGCTGCACCGCGAACTTGGACGTGACCTGCACGGTATGCATGACCCAACCGAAGGCGGTCTGGCGACCGGACTGCGCGAAATCGCGACAGCCGCGGGAACCGGCATCCTCGTCGAGCGCGACAAGATCCCGGTCTATCCCGAAACGACGGCGATCTGCAAGGTGCTCGGACTCGACCCGCTTGGTCTCATCGCCTCTGGCGCGCTCCTGGCGACGGTCCAGGCGGACGTGGCTGTGCGCGCGGTCGAGCTGCTCAACGACAACGGAATCCCGGCCGCCCGCATCGGCACACTGCTTACCGATCCGCAGCAGGTCATCATGCGAACGGAAGGTCGATTTCTCGACCTTCCGGAATTCGCTGTAGACGAGATCGCGCGACTGTTCGCCGAGCGGACATGATCTCGGCTGGTCACGAACGCGGTGCGCCAATCAACGCTTCGGCATCTGCTGCAGCGCGGTGTAGGCCGGGCGCGGCGACCAGTCGGCGTTGAGCACCGACCACGGGAATTTCTCGTCGTCCGGCTGCACGATGGTTGAGTAGTTCAGATTCCAGACGAACATACCGCTCGCCCAGGGCCAATTCTTCGCCGCATAATCGAACGCCCCGACCAGGTAGTCCGCCTGGTCTTCGGGTGAATTATCGGCGCCGTATTCGTAGCCCTTTGCCTCGTTCTTGGTGGTCCAGCCGAATTCGGTGATCCAGACCCGCCGGTTATCGTGATTGTCCGCCATCACCTGATGCAGCTGTTCGGCACGACGGAAATAGAAGCTCGGGTCGTTGGACCAATCTCCGGTGCCGGGGTCGTCCGGATACATCTTGTCGGGCGGATTGTTAGTGGCGCTGACGTGCATCCCAAGCAAGTCAAAGAACTTGGTATAGTAGCCGTCCTTCAGTTGATAGAACTGCTTGAGGTATTCGAGATCGTTGATCGCAATCGTCGGATCGTTCACACCGGTCGGCGTCAGGCCACCGAAGACGACCAGCGCGTTCGAATCACCCTGTTTCACGCCCTTGTAGCCCGCTTCGAGCAGATTACCGTAATCCTCTACGCGAACCTGGCCACCCATTTCCGACGCCAGATTCTCCTCGTTCCAGATTTCCCAGGCGGCGATCTTCCCCTTGTAGCGGTCCGATAGAAAGTGCATCAGGTCTTGGAAATCGGAGTAATTTGCCAGCAACTGATTCCCGCTCGGATCGAGCGCCCAGTCCGGCGGCTTGACCACAGACGCCAGTATATGGACGTCGGCACCTTGAAACTGCTCGACTATGCGGTCGATCGGCAGCGGATCCCACTCCCCCTTCGCCCGCTCGTACTGATTCCACTGGATCTGCACCCGCACCCAGTTGAACCCGGCATCCTTGACCGCATTAATCGTTTTCGTATTGAATTCGGCGCCCTGGTCATCACCCCGGGAGTAGACATTGAAGCCATAGGCAAACGCGCCGGATGGCTCGTTGCTGCTCTTCGAAGCAGACGGTGATGCGGAGGGCTCCGGCGTCGCGGCGGTCGTTGTCGATTCCGCAGTGCTGGTTGTCGATTCCGCGGCCGGTGAAGCGAGAGTCGTTGGGCTGGCGGCGCTGGTCGCTTCGCTCGTTGTCGCGGTGCTGGCAGCGGATGATGTTGTCGCGGTCTTGTCGCTGCCGCCACCACCGCAGGCGGCCAACAAGCCAAGCATGAGCATCGCGGCGAGCATCATCGAAAGTCGTCGCATCAGAAACGTTTTACCTTCCCCTAAGCGTTCCACCATGGAACCAATGGCCGCTGTCCGTACGAGCGGCGTCTGAGGCCCTCCATTAGGACGAACCAACTGCCGCCTGGTCCCGCCATCCGTCCAGCAGCCGAATCGATATTCCGGCTACCTTGTGCGGTGTAGTATCCTCCTAGACGTCGTACTGCGGGTTTTCAGCGCGAGGAGCAAGCACTTCG
>ERZ778018.2620-NODE-2620-length-11152-cov-5.150131_pt1 | contig 11152 bp, 6 predicted proteins | sample MGYA00375748_ERZ778018 | MGnify/ENA primary metagenome ERZ778018 (study PRJEB29350, sample SAMN05509839) | bioreactor metagenome | biome: bioreactor; material: wastewater | place: South Africa: University of Cape Town | collected 2014-04-22 ... | reverse complement strand
TTGGACTGCAAGGAGCGCACTGGTATGCGGCCGACGCGTGGGGACACCTCGCGATGCTCATCGGTGGCGTGGTTAGCGGTATCCCGCTTGTCGGGTGGAGTTGGCGACATCTCGGCCACCAGCCCATCTACGACCGTCAGCTCGTCCAAGAGAAGATCCGGCATCTGGCCTACACGTGCCAGATTCGACTGGCCGTCTTCAGTCCCCTGTCATCTTCGACCGAGGACATCCGCGAGCACCTTGCGGGCCTCGCCGCAGCATACCGGCCCTTCGGCCTAGCCGCCGGCAACATGCTCGAACCGCGCCGCCTTGACCTGCATGGCCGAGACCATGCTCAGCTAACACGCGTCCGCCTCGTACGCCAATCCCCAGTGCTCACGACGCACGAACTGGCGGGACTCTGGCACCTTCCCCACGGTGACACCGACGTGCCGCTGCTGGAGCGCACCGGTGCCCGTCAGCGTCCACCGCGTCCCGAGACTGTTGCCCACGGCGCGCGCATTGGCGTGGCATTTCACACTGGTCAACCGATCCCGGTTGCGTTGCCGGAATCAGTGGTCGATCGGCACCTCCTCCTAGTCGCCAAGACGCGGCGTGGAAAGTCATCGCTCTTATTGCGTCTCGCGCGCTTCCTCATGGAGACGCAACCACACCGCACGCTCGTGCTGGTTGACCCCCACCAGGATCTGGCGCACGCCACGCTCGGCGTGGTTCCCTCGCAGCGGCAGGACCGGGTCGTTTATCTTGATGTCAGCCAGCAAACGCGCCCGTTCGGGCTCAACCTCCTCGATGTCGGCCTCTTCGGTGATCGCGATAAGGCGGTAGCCAACACCTTGACCATTTTTCGGCGAGAGTTCGACCGCTTCTGGGGACCGCGCATGGAGGACGCGTTCCGCTTCGCCTTGCTGACGCTGTACGAGACGAATCGCGTCATCTGCGCGGCGGATCCGCGCGGGCGTACTCGACAGCATACCGTCCTGGATGTACCCGCGCTGTTGGTCGACCAGGCGTTTCGTCGGCGCGTGTTGGAGCTTGTCACCGATCTCGCCATTACCATCTGGTGGACGAGCTATTTCGAGAGGCTCGACCGCCGATTTCAGATTGAGATCACCAACCCGGTCCAAACGAAAGTGCAGCGCTTTGCCGGCAGTCGCGTGGCACGCGCCATCGTCGGCCAGTCACAGTCAACCATCGACCCAGCGGCATGGCTTGAGACAGGCAACGTCGTCGTGGTCAACACCGCCAAAGGTGTGGTCGGCGAAGATACTTCCGCCTTGATCGGCGCCACCCTGCTGAATCTTGTTTCGCTGTTGGTCGCCGAACAAGCGGCACTGGAAGCTGCATCGCGGCGAGCTGTGACGTTCATCGTTGATGAGTTCCACACGCTGCCAGGGGCAGACTACGAGTCGATTCTCGCCGAGCTGGCGAAGTACGGGGCCAATCTGATCCTGGCGACGCAGAGCCTCGCTCGTCTCGATGTGGTTGACCGGGCCGACAATCGCGCGCTGCGATCGACCCTCTTTGCCAACCTGGACGGCCTGGTTGCCTTTCAGACGAGCGCAGAGGATGCGCGGTACCTCGTTCAGGAGCTTGGGCCGGAGGTGGATGAGCAAGATTTGGTCTCGCTCCCTCAACATCAGTGCTACGTGAAGATATTCGCGGGTGATGATCCGCTTCCGACCTTCTCTGTTCAGCTCGATGCGCCGCCCAATAGCGACCCCACGTTGGCGGCGGATCTTGCTTCAGTCTCGGCCGCACGCTTCGGACGCGATCGCGCGGCGGTCGAACGCGACCTGCGGGCTGCGCTCGATCGAATTCAGGACAGCCATCCATCAGCGGGACGCACGGGCACCGGCGTTGCCCGTGATCTCGCCGCCACTTCGGCACGTCCCCGGAAGGCGAAGCGGCAGCGGAATGACCATCGTCCGTCCAAGCGGCAAGAAGCCAGGGTGGAACAAACGCCGTTGTTCGATTTCCGCGTCAATACATCGCACCAGGATCCTGCTCAAGAGGAAGGGCCATGAACGACCGGCCGCGATGGAGAGACGCGATCCGAACAGCCGCATTGATCCGTAGCCGAGAGCGCGATGGCGAGATTTTGCTCTTGCTCTCGCAACTACCGCTGCTGCCCGCTCAGTTGATCGGAAGACTCACGCGACATCAGAGTTTTGCAACCACCTATCGCTGCCTGACTCGACTCCGCGGAGAGGGACTCGTCAGGACGGTCCGGCCAGCGATCAGCCGAGGACACGGGCAAACGCTGCACCACCTGACTGATCTTGGCCTGGCGACAGTCGGACTGCTCACCGGGGTCGAACCTGCGGTCCTCGCCCGCCAACATCGATTGCGAACTGCTGATCTGGGGGCCATGCTGGCCCAGTTACCTCACGTGCTCGCCTGTTACGAATTGCTCGCGTTCGTCGTCGCTGCGCAGCCGGGCCCGGCCGAGTTGCTGAGGTGGGAGCGACCCTTTCGACGGCAATTTCAAAGGCCTAGCCGAGTCACTCCAGTCACGGTCGAGATGCCCGCGTTCGTGGACCTCAGAAGCAGTTCGGAAGTATCCGCATTTCTCCTCTATCCGGATCTGGGAACGGCTCCGCTCCGTGACGTTCGTCCCTCGCTCGACCGACTCGCTGACTACCTTTCGCATGACGTTGGAATGATGCCGACCTTGATCGTCGTCACGACTACGCCAGAGCGTCTCGACGCATGGGAACGACTGCTCGACGAGCTTGCAGGGCGGCGGGGCTTTAGACCGCTGACCCCCGCGTTACTCACTTGGGAGAAATTGCGTGGCGACCACAGTGTCGAAGTGGGGGCACGTCACGATCACCGAGCACGAGTACCCGACTTGGCACCGCTCGTCCAGCTCGAACCGCTTGAGCCGCGGAGCCGTTCCGGCACGCCACTCCCTCCTTTAATATGCGATCCGTGGAATCCTACGTCGGCAGTGTCTTGTCGATCCGTTCAGTTGGGCCAGATGGCCTTTCATCTCGGGCCGACAGATTTCGAGCTTGTTGACCTCGTATCCCGGCATCCGTTCCTCACGCTGCGTCAACTTGCATCCGTGCTTGCCGTCGAGACACCGTCGGTTCGACGGCGACGTAACCGGCTGATCGCGGACGGAGTGCTGCGGCTCGTCAAACCGGACGAGGTCGGGAATCCTGAGAGCAGCGATGAATGGGTCGAGGCAACGGTTACAGGATTGAGGCTTGTGGCCGCTCATCACGGGTTATCACCGTCTGCAGCGACGCTCTCTCTCGGACTCGCTGGCGGTGGTATTGAGCATCCGGTTGGCCAACGTACCACACTGATCCGTCAGTTCGATCACACCTGCGGCGTCAATCGCGTCTTCGTGAGATTCTGTGAACTGTCGCGCCACCAGGCCGCAACCGGTCACGATGACGCGCTGGTTGAGTGGCGCAATGCAGCAGCGTGTGCTCGGGGACATCTCCGACCGGACGCATACGGTGTTTATCGTCACCACGGCCAGCTCTTCGGCTTCTTCCTGGAATACGACCGCGGCACCATGAGCGCGCGTGACTATGCGGCCAAGTTCACAGCCTACTATGCCTATCGTCAGACCGGGCGCTCCGAGCAAGACTATGACGGCTTCCCAACCATCTTGATGGTGACGACCGACGTCCTGGCTGAAGAGCGGATTGCCCGAGCGGCACGCGCAGCTGCCGTGGGCCGCGATCCGCTTCCATTACTTCTGACCTGCCAAATACGAATCGATGGTTCACGAACTCAACAGGGGCTGCTCGCACCGATCTGGCGAGAGACTGCGAGTGCTTTCCATCCACGCCAATGTTGGCTGCGCGAATGTTCGGGTTCGGGCTATAGCCTTTCGTCGTAAAGACATCGGGAAGAGGAACGCTCAGGTTCGTCGTTCGACGAAGAAAGAACTCCTCCGCATCGCCACGGAACCATCGCACGTGTGGTGTCAGATATCGTGTACACCACCAAAATGTGTCAGCCACTTTAAAGTTTGATGAAATATTGTTACATCCAAGCGAGGAATGATTCTGTCGATCAGTGACGCATGACGCACCATCGCTGTCGCCAAAATCGCTCAGGCTAACTTCACTTGCTAGCTCCCTGGCACGTGACCCACATGTACCCCAGTCGTAATCGCGTGTGGGTATTCTGACTGAAGTTGGAAGGCGGTGCGTTTCACGGTGTTTTGGTTGACAGTACGTGGTTCTCACGCCGACCGTGTCGATTTGGTCCAGCACATCGACGAGCGTACCCCTGTTTTCAGTGATCAAGAACCCAACCAGTCCGCCGTTCCGGAATGAGATTATGCCGTACAGCCGAACTGATCCCACGCCGATCCTATCCCGTGGCAAGGGGCGCCCACCTAAGGGCAGGGAACATGTAGGCACGTTGAACGAGATCCTGAAGAGCATATACCTGCGTGAATGGAAGACTGACCACCTCGATCTCGGCATCTTGTACCGATCACCTCAGCTTAGCTTAGTTGTTGAGCGTCACTTCGCGGGTGAGCACGATGCAACCGAAAAGGCAGTACTCGTCCTGCGACACTGGTTCGCCCGCTATTGCGGTGAGCGAGCGGTGCAGAACGCGCTGGCACTGGGGAGGGGGAGAGACGTACGCCTGGCACGTTTGGCGGCCTGGCTCCTCGTCTTTCGTCTCGAGCACCCTGAATTGACGCGCAAAGAGGAAGCAGAGGCACTTGAGCGTGAGTTCGGATTGCCGATCAACGCGTCGGCCCATCGTCGTGCCGTAGACACCATGTTCGCGAGCATTCATCGCTACGGGGCAGACCTTCTGTCAGATCTTGCGTCGAAGAATCCAGAGAAATGGGAATACTATGAACTGCAGTATGGTGTCTGGCCATCTTCGTCACTCTCGAGTCCATCGCGCCGCAATGGCAAACAGCACCAGAAGGTTGAGGAACGGATCGAGAGATAATCGATCAAGAAGGACCTGATGGCGCGAGCGCGAGCAAGAGGCCATCAACGGCGAAAAAGCTTGCAATATTCTGGCAAAAAGTGATGCAAAAGAGGATACTTCGCGCGTCGCCGCCAGCCAGTCAGTGGCGTCCGGATGGCGAACGTGGAGGCAACAAGGGCGAAGATCGTTGATCTGACGCGGATTTCCGGCGAGCGGACGTGAGCAGCTGACTCTTAATCAGCGGGTTCGGGGTTCGAGTCCCTGGCGGCTCACCAGCAGCCGGAATCCTCGTTCGAATGCGGGGTCCCGGCCTTTTGTTAACCCCTGGGAGGCTGACTCCTGACGGGTCGCGAGTGATACTGGGTGACAGTGGTTCCTCAGAACATATATACTTGACCGCGTTGACTTGTTCGTTGCGCAACTCGCTTCTGGATCACTCCACGGGGAGTTCGCCGGCGGTCTGGACTGTGCGGGCGACTCTCGATGGTTCATCTTCTCATCGACTTGCGCAGGCGCGGCCCCACGCACGGTTCCTGATGCCAGATGTCATCAGAGCCGGACGGGTCATCAACGGTGGCCGATGGCACGGCGATCGCCTCGGTTCTGTGCGCTCCGTCCGTGACTTCGCACGACTGAGCGTCCGCACCGAGGAGAGAGCGTAGTTGCTCGGGGAGCAGCAACGTTCTCTCTCATTCGACGCGTTCGACGACACAAAGAATCCGCTCGAGATCGGTAGCGACGTCTCTGCGATAGCGGTAACTGTGGAATCGATACGCTTGCCATCTACGTGATGATCAGATGGTGCGTACCGAATCTCGTAGCGGGGCGCCATACAAACTTGAAGCCGCCCTGGCAGGCTCACCCAGGAGTTCTTATTGCGAACACAGTTCGGGCGAATATATCAGAGATCCCACTGCGGCTCCCCGCGGTTCTGGGCTCTCCTCTTCATCGCTCTTGGCATAGGGTTCGTGTTTTTCCGCCGCGCCGAACTGGCGCAATTCGCAGCCGCACTCTCACACGCTGATTGGCGCTGGCTTCTGGCATTGGGTGCGATCCAGGCGGTGGCGGTCGGGCTGACGGGCCTAACATATCGGTCCTCTCTCAGGCAGATCGGCCACCGTCTCTCATGGCAGCGTTGCGTCGATCTGCACCTTGAGCGGCATGTGGTCGGAACCATCACCCCGATCGGCGGCCCGGCGTCGATGTACGCCTTCATTCGCCGGCTCCAAACCCACGGCATTGGATCGGGCGATGCGCTTCTTGCGCTCGGTGTGCGCAGTGTCGCGGGCTATTCCGCGTTCGTGGCGCTGCTTCTTCCGGCGATCATTGTCCATCGCCCGTCGCCAGCAGTTCTCATTGGCTTCGTCGTCCTCTCGGCGCTCTTGATCATGATGCTGGCAGGTTTCTTCCTCGTGCAACGAGGCAACGGACTGCCAACGGCGCTCGCCCAGCGGCTGCCGTCGAGAATCGCGAGCTTCCTCGCGCAGTTGACGGACCATCGCCTGCAGCCCGGTGCCTTCTTCTGGCCATTCGTGTTTGCGCTCGCAACGAACCTGGCCAGTGCGTTGGTTTTGCTCGTAGCGTTGTTCGCGATGGGAGCCAGAACCTCCCCGACCACCGCGATCGCAGGCTACGCGATCGGTAATCTCTTTTTGCTCGTAGCACCGGTCTTCCAGGGCATCGGCATTGTCGAACTAACCATGACCGTCGCTCTCCAGCAGCTGGGAATTCCGCTCCCGGCGGCGGTGGGTGCGACGTTACTCTTTCGATTCGGTGATGTGTGGATGCCCTTGATCGCGGGAATACTCGTCCAACTCGGACGGAGGGTTCACGTCCCACCGATCCTCCCGTACGGTCGGTCCGCAACGCATGGAATGCTTCGGTCAAGAGCGTTCTTCGCCGTGCCAGCGGCTCTCAGCGTCATCGTTTGGCTGTGGCGATGGAGCGAGGTCTCGGTCGCGTTTTCGATCCCGAGTGCGCTTGTCGCCGTCACCCTGTTTGCGCATGGCGTTTGACGCGGTGTTCCGCGTCCTCATCCGACCGGTCAATCGGGCTGATGAACTTCGTGATGATGCTCGGCAGATGACTCAATTCGCAGGCGACTGATCGCGCCGAGCCATCGACGGGACGAGCAGTCAACCACCTCTTGTTACATCTTTGACATGCCGGACCTCATGAGTACTTCACGATTGTGATGCGTCACTCCCTATGATCATGGTGGGCTCGCGCCCGCTACGAGTTGAGCACGTGAGCACGTTCGAGCCGAATTAGGCCCACGCTGTTGAGATGAGGAACGCCATGGCGCCTCTCCTTCCGACATCGTCGGTCGTGATCAGCGGGAACCCGCTCGAATGGGGAAGCTGGACGTTCGCGACCCTCATCATCGGCTGTCTGCTGTTTCGTTTCGTCATTCCCGCCTCGATGAAGTGGGAGATTCGATTGGCGCGCGAGGCGCTCCTCGTCGCCCCTGCGGCGCTGTTCTACTTCCTGGTGCGTGGGTTGGTCGATGCGAAGCCCACCGACGCGTATGCACACGCCACGATGGTCATCCAGCTGGAGCAATCACTCGGGATCTTCCACGAGCGCGAACTCCAGGCGACGATCCTCCATTTCGACTATCTCGTCGATCTTGCAAACTGGATCTATATCTGGATCCATTGGCCTGTCATTACCGCGACGTTCGTTTGGCTCATCGTTCTCCATCGACGCAAATACCCAACGTACCGCAACGTCATGTTGCTCTCGGGAGCGGTCGGTATCGCGGTTTTCGCCCTCTATCCAGTCGCGCCACCAAGATTGATGCCAAGCCTCGACGTCGTCGACACCGTCACGACCCACTCCTACTCATACCGGGTTCTTCAGCCTCCGAACCTCACGAATCCGTACGCGGCGATGCCCAGCCTCCACTTCGGTTGGAATCTGCTGATGGGCATTGCCATCTTCCGTGAGGCAAGGAGGCTTGGTATCAAACTGCTTGGCATTCTGATGCCGTTAGCGATGTTTTTCGGCATCGTTTTCACGGCGAACCATTACATCATCGACGGACTCGCGGGTGGAGTGTTGGTCCTCATGAGCCTGTTCGTGGTAACGATGATACCGACGATTCGCGGCCAGTTGACGAGGGTAACGCGACGTGTGGCGTCGCCGGCTTCGACCAGCCCGGGCGAAACCCGGACGAGTATGGAATCGTGACGATGTCCAGCGACCCGCAGGCCGGAGAACAACGTACCTGTGATGGTCGCGATTACCGTCAATCGTGGAAAGTACCGTCGCGCCCCTTCGTAATCGCACATCGATTCGGTAACACCTTGCCGGCACTCGCTCAAGCGGCGAACACCGGCGTAACGGTCGTCGAGGCAGACGTCTGGCTGCATCGAGGACGGGTGGAGGTACGACACTCCAAGACCGCCGGTCCACTCCCAATCCTCTGGGACCGCTGGTCACTGGAGCCGGGCTGGGCACCCCGCTTGGAACTCTCGACGCTCCTCGATCATCTGCCTCCACAAATGACACTAATGCTTGATATCAAGGGCAGGTCACCGTACCTACCACACACGATCATGCGGCTCATACGCAGCGACGATTGGGATCGTCCCCTGCTCGTGTGCTCTCAAAACTGGACGCTGCTCGAAGCGTTCCGGCAATATCCGGAAGCAATACTCGTCCATTCGATCGGCAATCGGCGACAACTGATCAAGGCATGGCAGCGCCTGGAAAATGACGACCATGATATGGTCTCGATTCACGTGCGACTGCTGGACCGTGAGACCGTCCGCGCCTTGAAGGACCGCGTCTCGGTGGTAATCACCTGGCCAATCAACGACGGGCCGACGGCGAGAAAGGTTCTTGACTGGGGCGTCGATGGTTTGACGACGGACGTTCCTTCACGACTTCTGTCGGGAGACGCCCACTGATTCTTCCCAGCCGGGCGTCACGCGCTCAGGTTCGGGACGCCGTATGTGGAGTACATGATGCCCGATCGGGCGAACAGCGTATGCAGATGCGACCGCCCTCCGCCGTGGATGACCATCGCGTCCGGAAGGCGCTCCCAGCACGCGACTCACCGTGTAGCCGCGAGATTCCGGTTCACGATTGTGCCCAGAGTACCGCGCGATCACGTCGAGAATCATCAATTATGCGTCGGCGCTGAGCCTGAGTCGGTGAAGATCTGGCCGGCGACCGGTATGAATTGCCAGTCGTAGGAGTGGGCGTGCAGCGTCAGCTTCAGCACGCCGTAGGTGTCAAATCCTCGTACCTCACTGTTCGGGGCCACATGCGTGAGGTGGTCATGACTCGCGCCACCGGTCCCGACGACGAATTCCCGAATGCCGTTCGCATTATCCCGCTGGTCGTCCTTGTTGATCGGCGCGAAACGTTCGTAGTCGTGGTCGTGCCCGACGATAACGACGTCGGTGTGCGCGTCGCAGAGCAGATCCCAGATCGGGTCCATGCTGGTGTTGTCCCCATGCTCGCCAGAGCTGTAACGTGGATGGTGCCAGTAGGCGAGGATATTCGCTCCGCGATGTGCAGCCAGATCCTGCTGCAGCCAGGCATATTGCGGCGAATGCGCATCACGCGCGATGTTCGAATTGATCACGACAATGTGCCAGGTACCAAGATCATACGAGTAGTAGCCCTCGCCCGGCTTGCCGGCGGAAGAGCCGAAATACGCGAAGTAGCCCGCGGCATTGCTGGTACGGTAATCGTGGTTCCCTGGAGCCGGTCGAATGCGATTCAGGAACTGCCCCCACGATGGTTGGAAGCATTTCGCGAAGTCACTCGCAGAGCCGTTCGGGTAGACGTTGTCACCGGCGGTGAAGATCGTGCCCGAGATTGAGGCGAGCAGTTGGGCAGTCTCCTCGTCACCCTTGCTGTTGCATGAGGCAATGTCACCCGCCCCAACCAGCACTGGGTCACTAACCGACGACGCTTGGTTTGTCGCGCTCGACTGCACCGTAAGGGTCAGCTCTGGCCCAGAACCCTGTTCGTGCGAGGCGTAGCCGGCCTCATCGCGCTGATGAGAGGTGATTCCGAAGCTTACGATACCGTTTTGGATGTTCGCCTGTGAGACGTCGAATGTGACGACATCCCCCCTGCTGACCGGACCGAGAGTCGACAGGATCACCCCTGAGATCTTCGGGCGGGTCTTGTAGGTCACCTTTGACTCTGACCAGGCCACGTCGCTCATCTGTGCGATCGATCCGCCGGATTTCGGGCTCGCGTTCGTCACGTGCAGCTGAATTTCCGCGGCCGTGACCACGCCATCGACCCCACTGATGTCGAACTTGATGTAGGTCTCCTGGATCTGCGATCCATCGACCTCCAGTCGATCCGCCGAACCATAGTTGGTTTGCGGGTGGTCGCTGGACACGTAGGTATCGGCAATAGCCGCGAAGCGGAGCGTATGCGTTGTCGTAATCGGCCTGGCGGAGTTATCGCTGGCGACGGCCAGGAGCTCGATCAACGGGCGCGACGCGAATGCGACCACCACGACAATGGCGGCGACCACGGCGAGGCGCACGAGGCCATTCGTCATCGACGAACCCGTTTCTTTGCTTCCTGAAATCCGCACGATATTCCCACCTTGATGACGTGCCCGTGGACGGCTGACCAATCACTCACTGCCCGGATGTGGCTGATGCGCCTCCTCCCCGTTTACGCGACTCAGGGATCCGGAGCCCGCGTGTTACGGGCTATTACCGGCCTTGACGACGAGCTGCGGCGGCTGCGTTCCCTGGCGCGAATAGACATCCAAACCGTTGGAGGAATCGCCGATTAGCGCGAAGCTGACCGCACCGTTGCCGGTGACCAGCGGAGTGACGTTGTACTCGACCCAGGTTCCGCTACTCACCGCTCCCTTGTTGTCGGTTGCGGTCGTGCCGCGTGCCGGTTTGTTGTTCCAGGTGAGCCCGGTTTCGCTCCAGGTCGTGTCCGCGACGCCATAAATCGCGGGGCCGTTGGAGGTGGAGTCGGTCACGAAGAGCCGCAGCGTTGCACTCTGCACACTCCCACTCAGCCCACTGACGGTGAAGCGGAGGTAGCCCTCGCGGACCGGCGAGTTATCGACCAGCAGCTTCGTCGCGGTCCCAAAGTTCGTGCCAGGGTTGGCCTGCTCGACGTACGTGTCGGCATCCGGCACAAAGGTCAGCGTCGTCGGCGTCGCGTCGGCCGGGGTGGTCACGGTTGCCGTATTGCTCGCCATGGAGATGTTCCCGGCCGCGTCCTTCGCCTT
>ERZ778018.2619-NODE-2619-length-11154-cov-5.149293_pt1 | contig 11154 bp, 10 predicted proteins | sample MGYA00375748_ERZ778018 | MGnify/ENA primary metagenome ERZ778018 (study PRJEB29350, sample SAMN05509839) | bioreactor metagenome | biome: bioreactor; material: wastewater | place: South Africa: University of Cape Town | collected 2014-04-22 ... | reverse complement strand
GGCTCCATCTCGATATCATGGACGGAGTCTTCGTCCCCAACATGAGCTTCGGCGCCGACGTCGTGCGTAAGCTTCGCCCCCATAGCGGTGCCGTGTTCGACCTTCACCTGATGGTTGCCGACCCGGCCTCGGCCGTCCCCCAGATTGCCGCCGCCGGCGCAGACCGCATAACGGTTCACGTCGAGGGGAACATCCATCTCCACCGCATCCTCATGCAGATTCAGGGGCTGGGACTGAAGGCGGGCGTGGCGATCAACCCAGGCACCCCGATCGCGGCAATCGACGCCGTTGCCGGGATGGTGGACCAGATCCTCGTCATGAGCGTCAATCCAGGTTACGGCGGCCAGCGCCTCATCGAAGCCAGCTTCGACAGGGTCCGGGCCTTGCGCGAGCGGCGCGGCAGCCTCGGCTACCTCATCGGCATCGACGGCGGCATCAACCCCGGCAACGCTTCATTGTTGGCCGAAGCCGGTGCGGACATGCTGGTCGCCGGCTCCTCAGTCTTTCAAGGCAGCGGCAGCTATGCCGAGAACATCGCCGACCTACGAAAAAAATGATATCTTTTGTTCATTTAATGTTTGAAATTGTTCCAACCTGATTCTATGGTCCGGCCGCTAAGTGGAGATTGCAGATGATTTTCGATTTTTTCGGTGACAAGAAGAAGGCCGTCGTGGCCATGGCCCACATCGGCGCGCTGCCCGGAATGCCGCTCTACGATGCCGACGGCGGCATGAACAAGCTCATCGACAACGTCGCCAAGGACGTCGAGGCGCTCCAGGCCGGCGGCGTCGACGCCATCATGTTCGGCAACGAAAACGACCGCCCCTACATGTTCGACGCGCCCAAGTCCGGCGTCGCCGCCATGACCGCCGTCGTTTCGGCCATCCGGCCAATGCTGAAGGTGCCTTTCGGCGTGAACTATCTGTGGGACCCCGAGGCTTCGGTTTCGATCGCCGCGGCCACCGGCGCGCGCTTCGTGCGCGAGATCTTCACCGGTGTGTTCGCATCCGACATGGGTATCTGGGAGCCGAAATGCGCCAAGGCCGTGCAGTTGCGCCGTAACCTCGGCAGGCCGGATCTGAAGCTCCTTTTCAATATCAACGCCGAGTTCGCTCATGCGCTGGATCAGCGCTCGATCGCCCTGCGGGCCAAGAGCGCCGTCTTCTCGTCGCTGGCCGACGCCATCCTCGTCTCCGGCCCGCTGACCGGCGAGCCGGCCGAGGCTTCCGCGCTGAAGTCCGTGCGCGAGGTCGGGCTCAGCGTCCCGATCTTCGCCAACACCGGCGTCAACATCGACAACGTCACCGAAATCATGCAGTTCGCCGACGGGTGCGTCATCGGTACGCACTTCAAGCACGGCGGAAACACCTGGAATGCGGTCGATCCCGCACGCGTGGTCCGCTTCATGGACAAAGTGAACAGCCTGCGCTGACAGGCGGAGCACGCGACGCATGTTTCTCGGCCTCGATATCGGCACGACCTCGACCATCGGTATCCTGATCCGCCTTCCGGATGAGGTCGTCGGCCTTATTTCGAAGCCGGTCACGTTTTCGGCCCCGAAGGCCGGCTGGGCCGAGGAAGACCCTCGGGAATGGTGGGAAAATGTGCGCGCCGTTCTGACCGCCTTCGCCGAGCGCGGCGTCGACCTGCACGCCATCAGCGGGGTCGGCGTCACCGGCATGCTGCCCGCCGTGGTGCTGCTCGACAGGGCGGGCGAACTGATCCGCCCGTCGATCCAGCAGAGCGACGGGCGTTGCGGCGCCGAGGTCGATATCCTCAGGACCGAAACAGACCCGGACCGGTTTCTCCAGAAGGCGGGCAACGGCATCAACCAACAGTTGGTGACGGCAAAGCTGCGCTGGATCGAACGCAACGAACCGGAGAATTTCGCCCGGATCGCGACCGTCTTCGGCTCCTACGACTACATCAACTGGCGGCTGACCGGCCGCCGCGCCATCGAACAGAACTGGGCGCTGGAGGCCGGCTTCGTCGACCTCGGCAAGCTGGAAATCAGCCCGGACCTCGTTTCGCTTGCTCATATTCCGCAGGAAGCGCTGCCGCAGCGCTCGGTTTCGCACGCCGTGCTCGGCATGGTGACGGCAGAGGCGGCGGCCGAAACCGGCCTCGCCGAGGGCACGCCGGTGGTCGGCGGCGCAGCCGACCTCATCGCATCGGCGCTCGCCGCCGGCCTTTCGACCGAGGGCGACGTCCTGTTGAAATTCGGCGGCTCCGTCGACGTCCTGGTCGCCACCGACCGGGCCGCGCCCGACCAGCGCATGTATCTCGATCACCACCTCGTTCCCGGCCTGTGGGTGCCGAACGGCTGCATGGCGACCGGCGGCTCCGGGCTGAACTGGTTCGTGCGGACCTTTGCCGGCGCCGAGGCAGCGGTCGCGGCCGCCAGAGGCATCAGCCCACACGCCTATCTCGACGAACTTGCGGAGAAGACAGCACCGGGCGCCGACGGGCTCCTCGCGCTCCCCTATTTCCTCGGCGAGAAGACCCCGATCCACGACCCCCAGGCGCGCGGCATTTTCCACGGCATTTCCCTTTCGCACGAACTGCCGCATTTCTGGCGCGCCATGCTGGAGGGCTATGCCTATGCCGTGGCCCACCACATGGAGGTCATGCGCGACATGGGCCACAAGCCCCAGCGCTATCTGGTGTCGGACGGCGGCTCCAACAGCCGCCTGTGGATGCAGATCGTGGCCGACGTGCTGCAGGAGCCGCTCCAGACCCTGACCGGCCATCCCGGCTCCTGTCTGGGCGCCGCCTGGACGGCCGCTATCGGCACTGGTGCGACCGACGACTGGGGCGGCGTCGCTGCCTTCGTCCAGCGCGCCGCGGTGATCGAACCGCGCGCCGAATATGCGCGCCTCTACCGCGACGGCTATCACCGCTTCCGCCGGCTCTACAGCGACAACTTCACGGGAACGTCGTCATGACATCGCTCCGTGCAGTCGCCTGGGACATCGACGGCACGCTGATCGACAGCGAACCGCTGCATGATGCGGTGCTGAACGAGATATGCTTCTCCTATGGCGCTACCCTCGCCGACATCCCGCCGGACCATTTCCGCGGCGTGCACATGCCAGACGTGTGGAAAGCCTTGCAGCCCCGGCACCCAAAAGGGCTCGAGGAAAAAGAGTGGTACGATGCCATCATCGGCCGCTACGTCGAGCGCGCCGTTGAACTGCAACCACTGCCCGGCGCCCTCGAGACGATGCGGGCGCTCTCGGCTGCCGGCATCCGGCAGGTCTGTGTCTCGAATTCCGGGCGGCGCGTGGTCGACGCCAATCTCGCCGCGCTTGCCATACTTGACCTGATCGATTTTTCCATCAGTCTGGACGACGTGAGCGCCGGCAAGCCCGAACCGGAGCCTTATCTGCTCGCTGCGCGCCGCCTCGGCATCCCGACGGCCGAGATCGCGGCGGTGGAAGACAGTGTTGCCGGGGCGACCTCCGCCCGTGCGGCCGGGCTCAGGGTGTTCGGCCTGGCGGCCATGGAGGGCGGGCATATCGAGCCGGCGCATGTGACGATCCACCGGCTACACGACCTGCCCGGTCTCATTCTGCCCCCTCAACCCGTCCGAGCAAGGTGAAAGGATAGACATGGTCTATAAGATTGTCGCCGAGGACGACCGGAAGTACGTCGAGGAATTCCGCGAGGCCCCGATCACCGCTCATCGGTCGCCCGGCCTCCAGCGTGTCCTCAACATCATGCGTCTCTACCGCGGCGGCGACCAGTATATCCTGATCGCCCGCAAGGAATTCCACGACTACGTGATCGGCCGCATGCCGCCACTGCGCGACGACCCTATCGTTATCGAGGACGACATGGTGTTCACGAGCCGCGAAGCGGCGGAATGGGAACTGTTCTGCCGACGCTGGCGCCAGCACACCGGCGAAATCATCAACCAGCACTACGAAGACAAGACGGCCTAGGCCCGGCCGGGAGGGATTTGCATGCTCAAGATCACCGGATATCCCGACCGCTATTCCGCCGCGCCCGGCGAGACGATCGCGTTCAAGGTTTCGCTGGAGGAAGACGATTGCTTCGAAGCACGGCTCGTGCGCGTCGTCCATGGCGACGCCAACCCCGAGGGGCCGGGGCTGAAGTTCCGCCACATTCCCAGCAAGGCCGACGGTCGCCATCCCGGCTTCACGCAGAAGATGGACGCCGGCAGCTACATGACCGTCCCCGGCTTTCCGGCACTCGATACCGCCTTCACCTTCTATACGATGATCTGGCCGACGCTGGTCAGGCGCGACGACCAGACGATCCTCTCCCAATGGGACGACAAGACGCAAAGCGGCATCCACATCGGCCTCAAGGCCGGCGGCTATGTGACCGTGACGCTCGGCGGTCCGGGCGGAGTCCGGCAGGCCGTAGCCCCGAAAGCCATGGTCGAACGGCAATGGTACGCGCTCACCGTCGCCATCGATCCCGCCTCGGGCGCGGTCCATATCGATCATTCACCGCTCATTGCCTATGCGATGAGCGACGACCGCGTCTCGGAACAAGTCACGCTCGCGCGCGCCGGCTCGGCATCCGGCCTGATGCTGGCCGGCACACCCATGGCGGACGGGACGGTCGGCCGGCATTTCGACGGCAAGCTCGACAGCCCGATCCTGATCAGGGGCACCCATCCCGCCGGGCTTCAGGACAAGCTCATGCGCACACCGCGCGACATCGAACTGGGGCGGCTCCTTCTGGCGCATTGGGAGTTTTCGCAGAAGATCGACACCGGCGAGACGGTGGATACCGGCCCCTACCGCCATCACGGCACGCTGGGTAATCTGCCGACGCGCGGCATGAAGGGCTGGAACTGGACCGGCGAGGACCATTCGTGGGCCCGAAAGCCCGAACACTACGGCGCGATCCACTTCCATTCCGACGATCTTTATGATGCCGGGTGGGACACCTCGGTCGAAATCGCCCTGCCCGACGACCTGCCTTCCGGCCCCTATGCCCTGCATGTCTCCTGCGGCGAGAGCGATATCGACGCCACGCGCGAGGACTACATTTCCTTCTTCGTCACGCCGCCCAGGGACCCGGCAAAGCGCGGCAAGCGGCCGAAGCTCTGCTTCCTGGCGCCGACCTGCTCCTACATCGCCTACGCCAACCATGCCGAGCACATCACCGCGCGCGGCGTCGAGATCCTGATGAACCGCATGGTGCATTTCGGCCATTCGGACCTGTGGATGTACGACCACCCCGAACTCGGCGGCTCGCTCTATGACACCCATGCCGACGGTTCCGGCGTCGCCTATTCCTCGCGGCTGAGGCCGGTGTTGAACTTCAAGGCACAATACCATTCCTGGCTCGGCGGCCATGGATCGGCCGTCTACCAGTACAACGCCGACACCCACCTGTTCGACTGGCTGGAAGAAAAGGGCTTCGACTACGACGTCATCACCGACGAGGACCTGCATGTGGGCGGGTTCGCGCTGATCGAACCCTATGACGTCATCATGACCGGCACGCATCCCGAATACCATTCCACCGCCATGTGGGATGCGATGAAGGCGTGGATCGATCGCGGCGGCCGGCTGATGTATATGGGCGGCAACGGCTGGTACTGGCGCGTCGCCTTCTCCGACCATTGGCCGGGCGCGATGGAACTGCGCCGCGCCGAAGACGGCATCCGGCCATGGATTGCGGAGCCCGGCGAATACTACCACTCCTTCAATGGTGAATATGGCGGCCTGTGGCGCCGGCTCGGCCGTGCGCCGAACGTCATGGCGGGCGTCGGCTTCATCGCGCAGGGCTTCGATTTCTCGTCTTACTACCGCCGCGCGCCCGATGCCGACAATCCGCGTGCGCGCTTTATCTTCGAGGGCGTTCCGGACGAGATCATCGGCGATTTCGGTCTGGTCGGCGGTGGCGCCGCCGGCATCGAGCTCGACTGCATCACCACCGATCTCGGTTCGCCGACCAACATGTTGCGGCTGGCTAGCTCGGAGGGCCATTCCGGCATGATGCTGCTGGTCAACGAGGAATTCGGCCCGGTGCCGCCCAATCTCGGCGGAGACCAGAACGATCGCGTCCGCGCCGACCTCGCCTTCGGCGAGACGGCAGCGGGCGGCGCGCTCTTCGCCACCTCGTCCATCGCCTGGTGCGGTTCGCTCTCGCACAACGGCTACGCCAACAACGTCTCGCGGATTACCGAGAATGTCCTGCGCCGGTTCCTCGATCCGGCGCCGTTCCCCACATCCCCCGATACAGATGGAGCCCACCCATGAATGTACTTGACCGTTACGGCCTCAACGGCCGCACCGCCATCGTGGCGGGCGGCGCACGCGGCATGGGACGCGCGATCGCCGAACTCGCCGCCCAGACGGGTGCGGATATCGCGATCCTCGATATCCTCGAAGCCGAGACGAAGGAGACGGCGGCCCATATCGCCTCCGCCTACGGCCGCAAGACAAAGGGCATCGTCGCCGATCTTTCCGACGCGAAGGCCGCGCAAGCGGCCGTCGACCAAGCGGTCAGCGCATTCGGCCGTGTCGACGTGCTGTTCAACTGCACCGGCATCGCGCCCAACACCGACGTGCTCGACATTCCCGCCGAGGAATGGGCGCGGGTGATGAACGTCAACGTCAACGCCCAGTTCTTCGTGGCGCAGGCGGCGGCCAAACATATGGCAGAAGCCGGCGGCGGATCGATCGTCTGCATCGGCTCCAACTCCGGCTTCATCGTCGACAGGCCACAGCCGCAGGCCCACTACAATGCCTCCAAGGCGGCCGTACACCAGATGGTGAAATCGCTGGCCTGCGAACTCGGACCGAAGAACGTGCGCGTCAACGCGGTCGCCCCCGGCTTCATCGTGACCGAGATGACCAAACGCGGCATGTCGAACCCCGAGTGGCTGTCGATCTGGACCGGCAACACGCCGATGGGCAGGCTGGGCAAGCCCGAGGAGATCGCCAACATCATGCTTTTCCTCGCTTCGGAAGCCTCGGCCTTCATGACCGGCTCCGTCGTTGTCGCCGATGGCGGCTACACGGCCTGGTGACGGCGATGAGCAGCATCCAGACCATCGGCTCCGATCTTCAGGGCAAGCGCGCGGTCGTCACGGGCGGCGCGGTCGGCATCGGCAGGGCCATCGCGACGGCACTCGCGGCGCATGGCGTGCGTGTGGCCATCGCAGATCTCGATGAGAAAAACGCCGCCCGGACCGCCGCAGAACTGGGCGAGGGCCATATCGGCATCGGCATCGACGTACGCAAGCGCCAGTCGGTCGAAGCGAGCCTGGCAGACGTGGTCCGCCAGTTCGGCGGCTACGATATCCTGTGCGCCAATGCGGGCGTCTCGACCATGAACCGCGCGGTCGACCTTACCGACGAAGAATGGGATTTCAATTTCGACGTCAACGCCCGTGGCGTCTTCCTCACCAACCAGATCGCGGCGCGCTATTTCCTTGCCAGCAAGCAAGGTGTAATCGTCAACACAGCGTCGCTGGCCGCAAAGGTCGGGGCGCCGCTTCTCGCCCATTATTCGGCTTCCAAATTCGCCGTTCTGGGATGGACGCAGGCGCTGGCGAGGGAACTCGCGCCGGCCGGCATCCGCGTCAACGCCGTGTGCCCCGGTTTCGTGCGGACCAGTATGCAGGAGCGCGAGGTCGAGTGGGAAGCAAGCCTGCGCGGCATCACGCCGGCGGCGGTGACGGAAGATTACGTTCGCCAGACGCCGCTCGGCCGCCTGGAAACGCCCGAGGATATTGCCGGCCTCGTCTGCTTCCTGGCAAGCGATGCCGCCCGCTTCATGACCGGGCAGGGTATCAACGTGACCGGCGGCGTCTATACAACATGAGGAACGAGAATGAGCGGAATGGACAAAGAGAAGGCGATCGAACTCCTCAACATCGTCGTCTCCACTCCTTCCGTTAACCCCGCGTTCCAGCGTGAAGGCGACGATCCGGCGCAGTTCGGCGAAGAACGGCTGGCGCTGGCGCTCAGGGACTGGCTTAACCGGCAGGGACTTGCCGGTGAAATCGACACCGTCGAGCCCGGACGGCCGAACCTGATCGTCAGGGTGAAAGGCACTTCCGGCGGCCCGCGCATGCTCTGGGAAGGGCATCTCGACACCGTGCAGGTGACCAACATGGCAGCCCCCTTCACGCCCCGCGTCGAGGGTGGGCGGCTCTACGGCCGTGGCGCCGTGGATGACGGCGGCTGCGTCGTCGCTTTCCTGTTGGCGATGCGCGCGCTTGCCGCCGACCCGCCCGCGGGTGACGTCGATTTCGTTGCGGCCATGGACGAGGAATTCGGCTATCGCGGCGTTTTGCATCATCTCGCACGCGGCGAAAGCTATGCGCTCGGCATTGCCGGAGAGCCAACGGACCTCGCGGTCGTTCGCGCCTGCAAGGGCACGGTGCGGTGGTTCGTCGAGTTGCGAGGCCGGCCGGCACATACAGCCAAGCCGCACGAAGGTCTTTCCGCTGTGACGGCGGGATGCAAGCTGATTGCCGCCTACGAAGCGGAAATGGCGGAGCGGACCACGGCCCATCCGCTGCTCGGCCCGGCGACACTGACCTGCACCGCCTTCGAGGCCGGCGAGGGGCCGAACACGGTGCCCTCCAAATCGCGGTTGCGTTTCGACTACCGCTATCTGCCGAGCGAGAACGGCATGGCCGTGTATCGGCGTTTCAAATCGGTCGCGGAAGGGTTGGCAACGGCGATTCCGGGCCTTTCCGTGGTCGTCGAGCCGCCTTTCGTCGACAGTTCGGCCATGGATGTGGCCGAGGATTCGGCGATTGTAACCGAGATGCGGGCGGTCTGCGCCGAGCGCGGCCTGCCGGACACGGTTCTTGGCGTGCCCTATGGTTCGGACGCCACCAAGATGGTCAACAACGGCGCGATTCCGACCATCGTCTTCGGTCCCGGAAGCATCGATCAGGCGCATTCGCTGGACGAATATGTCGAGATCGACCAGGTGGTCGCCGCCGCCGAAATGCTCGTCGCGCTGGCGCGACGGCTGCGATGAGCCGGCTCTACGAACCGCCGGGGGAAGAAAAACTGGTCGAAGAATATCTGCAACGGCCAAAGGGACCTCACTCGCCCGAGTTGCAGGATTTCCTCAAGACGCTGCTGGGAGCGCGTGCGAGCCGCAACGTCATCATCGTCAATCTCGTTCCGTTCCGGCTCTGGGCGCTCGCCACCCTACCCGAAGACAGGAGCCTCAGAGTCCAGATCGAGCGCGACCGCCCCTTCGACAGCGAGGACGACGCCGAGCGCGCGCTGTTCCTGCGGCGCCTGGAACTGCGCGCCGCGCCCAACTCCAACGATCGGGCCGGCTCGGCGCATTAAGAGCGTCGCGATCTTCCAGATTCACCTGACGCGACGCGCCCGCAGCGGAATTGGCCATACCTGGCAGGATGGACTCGCCATCCATAACAAACAATAACAATCGTAAATTTGATTGTGATCGAACAGCGCGCTGTTTGCCGGCGTCATCACGCGTGCACACACTTTTTTCCAGAAACCAGCCGAACCAGCCGGCGTCTAACGCCATGTTTTCCAACTCTTTGATTCCAATTGTTTTTACTAGCCACCTTGTCGGGGAGACGACACCCCGGCAACGCGTGGTGGGGCAATCAGGGGAATTTCTGTCTACCCAAGGCGCAGAATCTGCTTGACCCGAACACTTGTTTTGTCACTATTCGAACACAAACAACAAAATTGAAACATTCCAGATCAATCTGGGTCTGGGGCTTTCAAGGTAACGATGCTTCAGGCTCAACCATGGGGAAGAATGATGAATAGCGATTTTCTGAATATGGATCGGCGCAGCTTCCTGCGGAACACGGCATTGCTGGGCGCTACGGCGCTCACGTCCAGCCTTGTCTCCCTGCCTTTCGCTCAGGCGGCGGATTTCAAGCCGACATCCGGCGAGACGGTCTACTTCCGCGGCTGGCAGTTCCGCACCGACGTCGTCCAGGGCAATGTCGACAACTATAACAAGACCTTCGGCGGCAAGGTCGACTACGCAACCGTGACGGGCGACTATCCGGCCATCATGGAAAAGGCGCTGATCGCCAACGAGGCCCTCGACGTTCTCTATGCGAATCCGTCCAGCGCCGTGCGCTATAACGGCGGCGGCTGGGTCCTGCCCGCGTCGGAACTGCCGGACGCGCAGGAAATCGCCGACGGCATGTATCCCAACATCCGCGATGCCTGGTCGGTCGACGACAAGCTGCTCGGCTTGTCCTACTTCGTTTCGACCCGCGGCTGCCTGCATGTCTTCACAAAGCCGTATCTTGCCGCAGGCTTCACCGAAGAACAGCTTCCCACCAACTGGGACGCGCTCTACGACATGGTCCATGCGCTGCATGAGAAGGGCGTGGCGACACCTTATCTGCCGCACTGGTTCGGCGAATATTTCGGCATTTCCTGGGGCTTCGTATTCGAGGTCATGAACCGTGGCGGCCAGATCGCCGATCCCGCCACGCACCAGCCCAAGCTGACCCTCGATGGCCCGGCCGGCAAGACCCTGGCGGCCTGGAAGAAACTCTGGAAAGCCGGCCTCGTGTCGGAAGAGGTCTTCTCCTACAACGAAGCGGGCTACATCGATGCCTTCCGTTCGGGCCGCTATATCTTCTCACCCCAGCAGATCTACGACCTGAAGACTTTCAACGACAAGTCCCAGTCGGGCGACGTCGCCGGCCATGTCACCCTGCTGTCCGCCAAAGAGCAGAGCTGGGGCCTGATCGATTCCGCCCTCTACATGATGACTTCGCGCAAGGGTCGTTCCGAGGCGCTGACGGACGACGTGAAGAAGTTCGTGAGCTGGTACGGCTACAAGGACGAACACGGCGAGTTCGCGATCGCCAACCGCTGGCTGAAGGAGAACATGCTGTTCTCCGCCTACAAGGCTGTGATGGAAAGCGACGAAGCCCGCACCGCCGTGTCCTCCTCGCTGATGCGTCCGGAAGACTATGACCGGGTGATGGAGGTCTACACCAAGACCCCCTACCCGAAGGGCATATGGAACGTCGTCTGGTCGGAGGAATTCAACTTCTGGCTCCGCGACAAGCTCTTTGCCTTCCTACAGCAGGATCTCGACGCCGAAAGCGTCATCAACGAGGCCAACGCCAAGATCGAAGCGCTCAACAAGCAATACAAGATCTAACGCCATTCATGCCGGTGGGCT
>ERZ778018.2616-NODE-2616-length-11164-cov-4.977406_pt1 | contig 11164 bp, 8 predicted proteins | sample MGYA00375748_ERZ778018 | MGnify/ENA primary metagenome ERZ778018 (study PRJEB29350, sample SAMN05509839) | bioreactor metagenome | biome: bioreactor; material: wastewater | place: South Africa: University of Cape Town | collected 2014-04-22 ... | reverse complement strand
ATACGAGATTACAAGGTGACTGGAGTTCAGACGTGTGCTCTTCCGATCTATGCGTAACGACGACCTTGTGCACGCACGTCACCCCACCGAACTGATTTCCCGTTGGTATACCACCCCGATGGGCACTCGGCTGGCAAAAGACTTGGCTGCGTGTCTTGGGCGATTGGCCGATGACGCCTTCGGTTACCACGCCGTGATGGTGGGTGCCGTGCTGCCCTGTGAGCCGCGCCTGCGCATTCGGGCGCGCACGCAAGTGGCCGCGACGCGGGAAGAATTGGCCGAAACGCCCTTGATGGCCGTGCAGGCTGATTTTGATTATCTGCCGATTGAAACCGAGTCGGCGGATCTGGTGATTGCATTGCATGTGCTCGAAAGCACCCGCGAGCCGCATGACATCATGCGCGAGCTGGATCGGATCATCCGGCCCGAAGGGCGGGTGTTGATTGTTGGCGTGAACCCAGTGAGCCTGTGGAACCTGAAAAAAATCGGGCAGCAAACTTGGCAGGGCAAAGATAAAATGGCCCAATCGGGCTATCTGGCCGGGCAGCATCGCGCGGCCTGGCGCGTGGTCGATTGGTTGCGCCTGCTCGGTTACGACGTGCAAAGCGTCGAACACCTAGGCGGCCTGTGCCCGACAACACGCCCCCGGTTCTACGACAAAATGCGATCTCTGCGCACGATAAGCAGCAAATGGCTGTGGTTCATGCAGGGTTTTTACGTGATCGACGCCGTGCGCCGCGTGAGCACCCCGACCGCCATTCGGCCAGCGTTTCGCCTGCCACGAATGATGCCGAACAAAACCCGCGCCACCGTCGCCAATCAAACCACCTACCAATCAACACGCCCACATAAACGACATCCCAACGGGCGTTCCATCCACCTGTCCAAGAAATAGCATGACAATAGAACTTAAAAAGGGATCGGCTGATCAGCCAAATGCGGAGGCACAACCCGCCACGCAAACCGTTCATATCTGGACCGATGGTGCCTGCAAAGGCAACCCCGGCCCGGGCGGCTGGGGTGCCCTGCTGCGTTATGGTGATACGGAACGCGAATTGTGCGGTGGCGAAGCCCATACCACCAACAACCGCATGGAATTACTGGCCGCCATCAGCGCGCTCGAAGCACTCAAGCGCCCCTGCACCGTCCACTTAACCACCGACTCACAATACGTGCGCCAAGGCATGCTCGAATGGCTGCCCAACTGGCGCAAAAAGAACTGGCGTCGCGCAGACGGCCAGCCGGTAAAAAATGCCGACCTCTGGGCACGACTCGATGAAGCCGCCCAACGGCACGACATGCACTGGCACTGGATCAAAGGCCACGCCGGACACCCAGAAAACGAACGCGCCGACCAACTCGCCAACCAAGGCACACCGAAGGGTTAAATTCTTGGGGGGCAGTTAACAAAGAGGGATTGCCGTAGCAACTGTCTGTATGTCATATTCGGCTGATTAATTGCTCGCGCGTCACACAGGTGCTACCAAGGCAGTCAAACCAGAGCATAATCCCACTTACGGATTATTCATCCCCCCACGCAACTCTGTGGTGAGGTGCCCGAGCAGTCGCCGTTATAATTAGGTCGATTTTATATGCGATGACGAGTGACTATTGGGTGCCTCGAAATACCCGTGATTCGTCGTTCCCGCAAAACGGGAACCCAGAAAAATCAAGGTGCTGGATTCCCGCCTACGCGGGAATGACGGGTTTTTCGAGATTCCCTATTCTTTCTCACGTCCCGAGCCATCACGGTAGCGAGATCAAACTTGTGACTCCAAGAGCTCCAATAAACGCACCACTTCATCCGACAAGCGATCGACCTGGGGTAACAGCGCTTCTGCTTCGGTTTGCTTACCAGCACGGTTGAGTTCAACAATGCGCTTGATGGTGGCGTGCAGATCGTTGTGGGGCTTTTCCAGTGCGGCCATTGCGGGGATCTGGCCGAACTGTGCCAAGCCATCACCGTAAAACCATTTACCCAAACTGCACTGATGTGGGTCGGTTGCTGCCGCACCACTGATGATCGATTCATTGCCATCCAGATAGGAGCGAATCTTGGCTTTCCAAGCAAGATGCGCGGATTTCATCGCAGTGAAGCTTGCGCCCTTGCCAACGCGAAACGCCGAGAGCAATCCGCCCAATTGTCCTGAGATATCGGCAATCTGTACACCCAGTCTCGCGTTTTCATGACTGAGGCCATTTGCTTGCTCGGTCTGGCGACTAATCGTATGAATATTGCGATTCATCTCCTCCGCGACCATGCTCTGCTCTTCCGTGGCGGTGGCGATCTGGGTGGACATGTCTCCAATCTGGGTAATTGCGCCGGCAATCTGTCCGAGGGCCATCTCCGTGGCGGCCGCCTGCTCTTTGACTTCATTCATCTGCTGATGCCCGGCATGCACCACATGAACAGTGGATTCAATCCCGCTACGCAGTTTCTCGATCATGTCTCGGATATCGATGGTTGATGCCTGCGTTTTCGCAGCCAATGCCCGCACTTCATCGGCGACCACCGCAAAGCCACGTCCATGCTCACCGGCCCGGGCGGCTTCAATAGCGGCATTCAATGCCAAGAGATTGGTTTGATCGGCAATGCCGCTGATCAGCTTGACGACATTTTCAATCGCGGTGCCTTGTTCTTTCAGGGATTCAATCGACCGAGCCGCGTTATCCAGTTGCCCGGCCAAGGCGGTGATTGCCTGATGCGTGCGATTGATTTGGCTCTGCCCCTCGTCGGCTTCCTGGTGCGCCTGATTAACGGCTTCTGCCGTATGTGCCGCATTGCGAGCGACGTCCTGCACGGTGGCCGTCATTTCATTCATGGCAGAGGCCACCATGTCGGTTTGTTCCGATTGTCTGGTGAGACCATGCACTGATTGACTGCTGCTGTCCGACAGGTTGCTAGCCACAGCGGAAAGCTTGTCGCCGGTTTCCACGAAGATGCCAATCAGGGTGAACAGTCGTGCTTGCAGCGATCTAACTGCTTCATTGATTTGACCAATTTCATTGTCACCCGTTGAATCGATATGCGAGCGCAGATTACCTGTAGTCAATTCATGCAGATTGGCGTTGATTTTTTCTACGGGCTTTAAAATGGCGACAATCAAGGTATACCAAGCTAGAGGCAATACAACATCAAAGATCCCCATGAACCATTCGAACCAGGCCGGGTGAAAGCCATCCAAACGCGCAACTAATGCGCCGACTTGAATCAGCGTGAAGAAAATCACCACCCAGAACATCGTGCGACGGATCGACCAATCCTGCAGGTGCCGCCGTGTCTTGGGTACCTTTAAGCTCGGGTCGTGGTTCATCTGCGCATAAAGCCGTTCGGCCGACTTGATTTCCTCTGCTGTCGGTTTGGTGCGCACCGACTGGTAGCCGATCATCCGCTCGCCATCGAAAATCGGCGTCACATAGGCTTTGACCCAATAGTGGTCACCGTTCTTTGCCCGGTTCTTGACCAGTTGGTTCCAGGTTTTGCCTGCTTTGATCGTATCCCAGAGGTCCTTGAAAGCCGCTATTGGCATATCGGGATGTCGGACAATGTTATGACTCGAACCCACAAGCTCTGCCTCGGTGAAGCCCGAGATTTTCACAAAGTCATGGTTGGCGTAGGTGATCACCCCTTTCATATCGGTTGTGGTAACCAGATAGGTATCTTCTGGGTAGTCGATATTGCGCTGGGTAACGGGCTGGTTATTCTTCATGTGTCATCCTGATAGTCTGAAAAACAAATTACATTACGCACTTTGTGGTTATCGGCCAGTGGCCTGAAAATTTGATCTATTGCAGAACGATGGAAACTGACGACTACTCGATCAGTGAGATGAGCTGCTGTTCAATTCTTGACATGTGTTGTTGCGCCGCTGGGTGATCAGCCTGTGTTATTGCTTGATGCATGGCCTCGTGGGCATGATCCAGATCGCTGCCGGCCAAACCTTGGGCCCGGATAAAATGTCCAACGCCACAGCCGGCAAGATCTTGTGCATTATTTTTCATCCAAGGTGCCTGACGCTGCCACTTCCAGAATTTTGCCCAGACACCGAGTGCTGTTTGCGGAAGCTGTGGGTTAATCTTCCATTGCCAGCGGGAAATCCATGCGGCCAAATCGGCCGCTCGCATGGGTCTGGCGATTTCATATCCCTGGCCTTTGTGTGCGCCGAGAATAGCTGCAACCTCTATCAGCCCTGGGTTTTCCAGCCCCTCAATTACCACCGAAAGTCCCAAGTCGCGGCCCAAAGTGGTGATCGCATGACTAATACCCAATGCTTTTGAAGAGCCCTCAAGGCACCCCTGCATAATTCCCCGATCCACTTTGATCCCGGCGAATGGCATCAGGTGCAAACGTTGCAGGCTGCTGTATCCAGAGCTCAGATCATCCATGTCCAACTTCACGCCAATTTGTGCCAGTTGCGCAATCGCCCGGTCACGTCGCTCCTGACTGGGCGGCGCCTTGGTTTCCAATAGTTCAAGATGCAGCCGTGATGGTTCTATGCCGCTATTTTGCAAGGCACGGGTTACCCAATTCGGGCATTCAGGATGCACCAGTATTTCCGGCGGCAAGTTGACGTTGAGCCGTAAGCTCAACCCATCGCGATCCCAGAGAGCCAACTGCGTCAGTGCCTGGGTCAGACCTCGTGAGAACAGTTCGGCTAATTCACTCTGGCCAAACCAAGGCAGAAACTGTCCCGGAGATAAAATATCCCCGTTGGGTATCTGTAATCGAGCCAAGGCCTCTACCTTGACGACAGCGCCAGAAACCAGATCGATGATGGGCTGATAAAACATGACCAACCCACCCCGTGTTAGCTGAGTGCGGTAGAAACGGCGCTCGGTGTAGCAGATGCCGCTAATCGCCCCTTGAGTGTCATTGGCGCGCCGGTAAGCTGCATTCAAGTGCGCAATGATGCCCTGAAGAATGCGGTTCAGCGGGGCGGCATTGAATGTATTTGGATAGGGACTGGTTAAACACAATATAGGCAGGCTGCGTCCGCCAGATTCAGTTATAGGGATGGCGATGGCGCTACGCACACCCGACTCTGCGGCAGCTTGACGCAAGGCGGGGGATTCATGTTGAGCAAAATTTGCCACCCTGACCGGACGGTCTTCTCCTGCCGCCTGGATGAAGCATTGCATCATGCCGGATAATTTCTTATCGGGATCATGTCGTTGGATGGCCGACCAGTACCGCTCGTAATCACCACTGATAAACTCGGCCACAAATACCTGTTCCGTATCTCTACGCACAAAGCCGCTACCAGCAATCCCCGGGATTTCGAGGAAAATGTCCAATACCCCCGGATAATATCCGCCCAGGGCTGAGGACTTTGGCAAAACGTCATCAAGCTTTGCTCAACGCGATCAATTTGAGCCTGATGGGCATCCATTCGTGCCGTTTGCCACTGAAGATCAGCTTGAAGCCGGTGTGTGACAATGTGCAACAGAGTGGATCGTTCCACCAATGAACAGGGTAACGACAAGATCGTTTGTGAGACTTTTTGCAGATAGAGGCCAAAGGCATGCACAAGGCTGCTGGCCGGCACACCAATAATGGCATGCATGTCACCCGCACGCTCAGCGGCAGCCTGCCGTTTCTCCACGTCTGCATCTGGATCGATAATCAATCTCAGATGCACTGCCTGAGATTGGTGCAACCGATGCCGCTCATTTTCAGAAAGAATGGCCAAGACCTGGTGAGACCTTGGGTCTTCATCCAGACCAAAATAAAAAGACGTCACCACATTATCTATGGATGGCGTCAACTCCGCAGAATGAGCGCGCAGAATTTTGACCAGATGTTCACTGTCCATAAACCAACGGATTCCTTGTTAGTGTGGTAGGTGCTAGCAATCAATTCCATTTTATAAATATGGTTTTCTTGATCTTAAATGAACCTCAATTGGTATAGCAAGCTAATAGCTGAGCGATGTCAGATAGATAGGGAAGCGGTAATAGCTGTATTGACAACAGATATACGTATCGCTACTATTTTTGTATATCTATTGTCGTTACATGAGAGGTTCGTCATGCGTGCTGCTGCTATCAATCTACGTGCCTTACCGGAGCAACGTGATCTCATTGATCATGCGGCCACTTTGTTAGGCAAAAACCGTTCGGACTTCATGCTGGAAGCCGCATGCGAGCGCGCGCAGTCGGTATTGCTTGATCAGGTTTTCTTTGGGCTGGATGCGGACAAGTTCCACCAATTCACATCTATGCTCGACGCACCACCGAGTGCCAATGTGGGGCTTGAGCGATTGATGGCGGTCCAAGCGCCGTGGAAAAGCAACAAAGCATGAGTTTGACGTTATCCGCTCCTCAGGCATTGGCCGCCGCGCATCGGTTAAATGATTTTGAGTGCGGCGAACATGCTTTGGACGAGTGGCTTAAACGTCGTGCAATGACCAATCAGCTCAGTGGCGCCAGCAGAACATTCGTGGTCGTGGATGAAGAAAATCGCGTGCGTGGCTTTTATGCCATGGCGGCGGGAGCCGCCACTCACCAACTGGCGACCAGCGCGGTTCGACGCAATATGCCTGATCCTGTGCCCGTCATGGTGCTTGGCAGGCTGGCTGTAGACCGCCGGGCGCAAGGCATCAAACTGGGGGCGGCCATGTTGCAAGACGCAGTCAATCGAGCCATTACCGTATCGCAAAACACGGGGGTTCGTGCATTGCTCGTTCATGCGCTCCATGAGCAGGCCAAACAGTTCTACGAGCATTATGGCTTTCAGGAGTCACCGCATCATCCGCTGACACTTATGCTTCGTTTGAATACAGTCAAGGCTTGATCGAACATGGCCAACATAGCGCATCATGTTTGGATTCGGCGGCGGATAGGGTTTTCGGGGTAGAAGCCTACCGGAGCGGAGGCTGCTAAAGCTGTAAAGTTTTCAGAGCCAGCACTTCTGCATCGGCACACACCGGCCAAAGAGCGGGATGTTCGGCAGAGAGTTTGTAAAGAGGGAGGAATTCCCCTTCCAAATCTATTCAATTCGTCTACGGGCACCGCCAGTGATTAGATTCGAATGAATCGCCCCCCTGCGCGTGAACAAAAAGGGGACTAAAGTGGGGGCGGCAAGGACGCTAAAAACAAAAAAGCCCATGAGAACATGGGCTTAATTAAATTTAGTGGCGGAGGATCAGGGATTCGAACCCTGGAAGGGGATAAACCCTTGCCGGTTTTCAAGACCGGTGCATTCAACCGCTCTGCCAACCCTCCGCGAGGGGGCGAATTTTGTATAAATCTGGTCTAGATGTCAATTTTTTTATTGGAGTAAGGGTAGAGTTCGGCTTCGCCGAAGGTGGGATACCCGTGGCTGCTTTCTGTGTTGTATTCATGATACTGGGGGCATTCATTCTCCCAACAGTAAAAAATACTTTATGGTAGATTGATCTGGTGTTTTTGGTGTGTTTGATCGAGGTGCATTTCATGCGTGCGTTTGTTGTTGTTTCTATGGGTGTTTTGGCATTATCTTTGTCTGCGTGCAGCTCTACGCCAACTAAGCCTGCGGGCGCGGGCCAAGCGGGTGGAGCAACGGGTGCGGAGTCTTCGGGCATGAACGGTTCCGGTACGGATGAATCTGTACTGTATGCGAGTGCCCCGAAGGGCGACGCTGCAACTGTGTACTTCGGTTTCGATAAGTACAATGTTGACCCTTCTTATCGTCCGATGCTGCAACAGAACGCTGCTTTCCTTAAAGAAAACACACAGCGTCATGTTTTGGTAGAAGGCAATACTGATAACCGCGGCAGCCGTGAATACAATATCGCGTTGGGTGAGAAGCGTGCGGTAGCGGTGCGTGATACTTTGCTGGCTGATGGTGTTGCGCCCTCTCAGGTGGACGTCGTGAGCTATGGCGAAGAGCGTCCGGCTGTCGAAGGGAATAACGAAGCGGCCTGGGCGAAAAACCGTCGCGCTGATCTGGCTTACGGCAAGTAAGTGATCCGTTCCGTCGATTGACGGACTGACGTTTGAAATGAGCCGCCTTTACGGGCGGCTTTTTTGTGTCCGCTCGAATCGGAAGATGTGAAATGCGCTAACGGGCTTCGATGGCATCTTTGATGGGCGCGTAGATGATCTGGCTCAATTCGGTAAATTGTTTTTTGGCAAAGCTTTGGCCGTTGATGAGCGTCGAAAAGTCCGGCCAGAGCCGGGCGAGTGCTGGGCTGTTCGTGACTTCTCCCGGAGCTTTCATGTTGCCCTCAAAGCATTCTCTGGCTTTTTTGAGCGCGGAATCTGTATTTTCCGGAGTCATTTCTTGTGCGAGCAAGCAGAACGCAGTTTTGCAGGCCAGCGGGTAGGGGGCCTGAACGGCATCAAACCAGGCGTCGATCAAGGTCAAAAGATGCTGTTTTGCCATCTCTGTTTCGATGGGGGTGAAGCACAAGGTGCCTGTTTCGCCGATAAGATAGGTTTCTACTGATCCGTGTGTGAGCTGGGCGAGCAGATGAGCCGGCCACTGGGCAACGCATTTGTGCCATTCGATATCCTGACCTCGATGGAGTTTGCCTTCAATGAAAATCAGTCGCGCCAGGGTGTCGTTCGGGATTGATGACTCGGTGGAATATACATCCGTTACCGATGCTTCAAGCATGATGCCTCGATCACTTCGGATGCTCAGTACCGGTGATTTAGCTGCGGTTTGATGGAATCGCAGGTTCAATTCAAGCCAGCGTTGCCATTGGTCGATCAACGGCAGAAGTTCGCTGCGCTCGAATGCGGGGCTGACAATAGGTAATCGCCCACTGAGGCGCGCCTGACGATATTGCGTCGAGATGAGCGCGCTGATGTGTTCGATCGTGGGCGTCGTCATTTGGCTTGTTGCGTGCGCTTGCGTGGCGAGTTGGTGACGCACACGGTCGTTGATCTCTTTTTTGAGTTGCCAACGTTGCAGGCCATCCAATTCGAAGGGTTCGTGATCTTCCAGTTCGGTCGCGGTGGGTCTTAGATAGACGCCAAACCGTTTTGTGAGCAGCGTTTGCGCGGGCGTACGCAGGAAATCGCTTAATGTATTCAGGGTGAGTGGTTCTTCGGGTAGCCAGATTGGTAGCTCGGTCTTTGGAGTGCCTTGAGTGCTGTCGTGCACGGCTCGCCAGTCGTTGGCGAAGGTGAACAGATCAGTATTGTCTGCCGAAAAATAACGGCGGCTGAATGGGTGCAGCGGGTGCTCTGTGGTCTGAATCTCGCTGCAGGAATGTGGTTCTGGCGCTGCCCAGAATTGATCGAGATAGTCGCGCAGCTGGCTGACGAGCACGGAAGCCGGGCGAATCTTGTTGTTGTTGATGTTGCGGCCGACCCAGCTGATGGACAACCGTTCCCGTGCGGCCAGCAAGGCTTCGAGGAATAGGTAGCGGTCGTCCTCGCGCCGTGCGCGATCACCCGGGCGGTAGCGGCCGTTCATGAGATCGAAATCGTTGGGTGTTTGGCGCCGTGGGTAGTTCGCGTCGTCCATGCCCAGAAGGTAGATGTGCTGATAGGGAATGGCGCGCATCGGCATCAGGGTGGCGAAATTGACGCCGCCGACAATGAACCGTTGATGCAGGCGATGTGGTTCAAGGCAATTGAGCCAGGCATGACGAACGGTTTCGATGTCGATTTCATTTTCGAACCCAGCTGCTGTGCAGTCGGCGAGCCACCGTTCGAGCTCATTGTGCAGACGCGCCAGCGTATCCATTTCAATCTGGATTTCTGGTGAGTCCAGATGATTTTGGGTATCTGAAAGAGAGAAAAAATCGGCCATCAGTCGGCGTAAGCGCACAACCCATTCCGTTGGCGTGCATTTTTGAGATAGGCGTTGGGTGTATTTGTCGAGTTGCTCGACCAATTGTGCCAGTTTGCCGATCAGTTCGGCGCTGATGCCATCCATGACGGGATGGGGTTCTATTTCCTCCCAGATCGCGTTTTCGTCGCCATTCAAATAGCCGAGCAGGAGCCGATTCAGTCCGAATGCCCAGGTGTTTTGCTCCATGTCCGGTGGCACGCCAAACGCTTCACGATGTTGGGCATTCAGGCCCCAGCGAATACCTGCCGAATCGATCCAGTCATGCAGGGTGGGTAAATCCGTTTCTGCAATCCCGAACCGGGCAAGAAGCAGGGGGCTGCCCAGCAGATCAAGCAGTTCGCTTCTCAGCAGACGTGATGTCGGCAAGTTCAGTATCTGTTCGAGAGCATTGATCAGAGCGACCTGACCCGAAGCTGCCTGATCGGCAATGCTGAACGGTATGTGTTGGGGGTCTTCGCGGCCAAAGCGCCCGAAAATGGCGGAAATGGCCGGAGCGTATAGGCTCATGTCCGGCACCATCACGATGATGTCCGTCGGTTTGAGCGACGTATCGGCTTCGAATGCCGCGAGTAACTGGTCGTGCAGAATCTCGACCTCTCGCAATGGGCTGTGCGCAATGTGGAAATGCAGCGAGTGATCTTGGTCGGGCTCAAGGCGACGGTTTAGTGCGCGCAGTTCATCTGGGGTGCGCAGCTTGAGGATGTCATCTTGAATGAGCATCAGCAGCGAGGATTTTGCAGAGTCGACAACCGTTGATTCGAAGGGCGTGAGTGTCAATGGATTGGCGGCGAGCTGAGCATTTTCCTCGAATTGATCCAGCAGGCGCATCAGATCGCGCCCCTGTCGGCCCCAGGCGGCCAGCAAGGGGTGTGCATGTGCTGTTTCGTTTGGCGCGGATTTGTAGGGTCTTCGGCCTTGATAGCGTTGTGCGAACAACTGGTGTCCGTCGATGATATCGCCCCAATAATATTCACAGGGATTCAGAAAGCAGACAATCACCTGTGACCAACGCGATGCGACTGCCAGAACGTCCAAAACCTGAGGCGCAATCGACGACAGTCCAAACACGACAATCCGCCGGGGCAGGCCTTCCGGGCGCGCCTTTTGCTCCGATGCGGCTTTTCGAAAGGCGGTGTGCAGGTCTGCGCGTCCTGCCGCGAATTCGATGCCGTCTCGATCGTCCTGCCGTTCGCGAATGTCTGCCAGCAATGCGCGCCACAGCGGCGGCTGCCAGCGTTGTTCGTCCGGTAGGCGCGTTTCGTGCGCGGGGAGGTCATCATGGCCTTCCTGCCAATGGCGCAGCCAATCTGCACGGTACACCTGATACTGGTCGAACTGATCGGCAACGCGCAGTGCCAATTGATACAGGCGACGGTC
>ERZ778018.2614-NODE-2614-length-11165-cov-4.845545_pt1 | contig 11165 bp, 14 predicted proteins | sample MGYA00375748_ERZ778018 | MGnify/ENA primary metagenome ERZ778018 (study PRJEB29350, sample SAMN05509839) | bioreactor metagenome | biome: bioreactor; material: wastewater | place: South Africa: University of Cape Town | collected 2014-04-22 ... | reverse complement strand
GGTTTCCCTCACGACATTCAAAGACGAATCATGAGGGTCGAAACGTCTCCCGTCGCCAGGTCGGCCACCCGAATCAGGTGGCTATTCGTATCGGCGATGTAGAGTTTTTCTGAGGCGAGCGCGAGACCGGCGGGCTCGTGGAATCGAGCGGCGCTGCCGGTGCCATCAATATCGCCCGGCGTACCGTCGCCAAGCCAGCTTTCGACTCGGCGCTCGGACAGATAGACACGCTTGATCTTGTGGTTGTAGCTGTCGGCCAGATAGAGCACCTCGTCGCCAAGCGCGAGGCCGAGCGGGTGCTGCAGCAAGACATCTTCGCCGACGCCGTCTTTGTCGCCGAAATCGAACAGGCCGGTGCCGACGATCGTATGAACCTGGTCGAGTGGTGGTAGATCGGCGGTGCGTACCGAACTCGTTTCGCTATCGACGAAGTAGAGTTTCTTGCCGTCGCTGTCGAGACCGCTCGTCTGCGCCAGCCGGGCGCGGTCCAGCTCGCGATCGCGAATGTCCTCGTGGCCGGTCCCAGCGTAGGGGTAGAGCATGCCGGACGTCAGATCGAGCGCCCAGATCTGGTGCATGCCGGCCATGGCGATGTAGAGCGTCGTGCCGTGTAGCGAGAGATCCCACGGCGATCGGAGGTCGATCGAACGGGCAGGCCCGCCCTGAGCGTAGCTCATGCCCAGTTCGCCGGTCCCCGCGATGGTCGTAACGCTCCGCGCGTTCAGATCGACGCGGCGGATCGCATGGTTGCTCTTGTCGGCGACGTAGAGCGTTTCGCCGTCGAGCGCCAGCCCTTCGGGATTATGGAATCGCGTTTCAGCGAAATCACCATCGGCCAATCCTGCGGCACCATTGCCGATAACCCACGAGTCGGAGCCGTCGAGTTTGGTGACGACGATGCGGTTATGCCCGCTATCGGCGATGAAGAGCCGCCCACCCGCCTCGTCCGTCAGGATCTTGCCGGGGAAGGCGAGCGGCGTGTCGGGCCGTGGCAGGGGACGCAGGACGGAGATTGGCGTCCGGTCGAGCAATCCTTCAGCATCGGCGCGTTCGACCAACCCGGCGACCGTGTCGATCAGGGCGTCGGCCGGCGCTTCGCCCTCGTGTTTGCCGATGACCCGCCCACGCGGATCGAGAAACATCAGTGTCGGCCAGGCGCGCACGGCGTAGCTCGACCAGATCGTCATATCCGCGTCGTTTACCACCGGATGCTCGATCTCGTTGCGCAATACGGCGCCGCGCACACTCCGGCTCTCGCGTTCGGCCAGGAACTTCGGCGAGTGCACGCCGACGATAACGAGTTCGTTCGGAAAGTGCTTTTCGACTTCCGCTAACTGCGGAAGCAATTGCATGCAGTTAATTCAGCCATGCGTCCAAAAATCGAGGATCGCGATCTTGCCGCGCAAATCGGCCAGCGTCAGCGGCCGCTCGGTGTTGTACCAGTCGCGTCCGTCCGGAAAATCCGGGGCACGCACGGTACCGGCGAAGCGTCCACGATCGGTCATCAATTACCTCCAGCATTGGGAGCGGTGCGTATTCGTCAGGGAAAGGCACGTTGAACTACAGCATAGAACATACCGCAATGCCCAAACGTTCCCGTCCACGCCGGACTCAATTGGTCTACAATCGTCGTATCGAATCACGTCTCATACTGAATGGGGGCGAAGATGGCACAGGAGCGACCGCTGTCTCTCGACAAGAGTCGGGCGATGTTCGATCGGATCGCACAGTCGATTGCCGGTGGTGAAAGTTCCTACGCACGGCTCAAGAAGGGCCTCGAGCTGTGCTTTGAACGCGGCGACGGCTCACGCTTCTGGGATGTCGACGGCAACGAGTACATCGACTACAGCCTCGGCTATGGCCCGCTCATCTTCGGCCACAATCCGAAGAAGGTGACCGAGGCGGTGGTCAAGGCGATCACCGAACGCGGCAGCGTTGCGACTTTCCCCTACGATCTCGATTACCAGGTCGGCGAACAACTGGTGCAGATGGTGCCGGGCGTCGATCTCATCCGCTTCGCCAATTCCGGCACGGAAGCGACGATGGCAGCCGCCCGCCTGGCGCGCGCCTATACCGGGCGCGGCAAGATCGTGCAGATGGAGGGTGGCTACCACGGTTTCGCCGACACGCACTTCTGGAGCAGCCATCCCGAGGTCTACGCCGAAAACCCGAAGGGCTACACACCCGTGCCGCAGCCAGCCTCCAGCGGCATTCCAGCCGGTTATGCCGATGCGTTGCTGATCGGCCAGTACAACGATCGCGAGAATATGGAAGCGCTCTTTGCCGAGCATGGCGACGATATCGCGGCGGTACTGGTTGAGCCAATCCAGGCGAATACCGGCATCATCCCACCCGAGCCGGGCTATCTCGAATTCCTGCGTGAGATCACGAAGCGGTACGGCGCGCTGCTCATCTTCGATGAGGTGATCACCGGTTTCCGCGTGGCACCAGGCGGCGCGCAGGAATTCTATGGCGTCTCGCCGGATATCACCACCTTCGCCAAGGCGCTCGGCGCTGGTTACCCGATCGCGGCCTTCGGCGGCTCGCGCGAGGTAATGGGCATGGAGGAGCGTAACGAGGTGATGCACGGCGGCACCTACACCGCGAACCTGATCGCGCTCGCCGCCGCCAACGTCGTGCTCACCGAAATGCGCGAGCATCGTGACGAACTCTGGGGCCGGCTGAACAACCACGGTACGCAGGTCGCGCTCGGCCTGGGCGATGCCTGTCGCGAAGCGGGTTTGCCAAACATCGTGCAGAACGTCGGCCCGCTTTGGCACATCTTCTTTGCCAAGCCGGGTGCGGAAGGGATGACCAAAATCCGCAACTACCGCGAAGCGCTCGCCTATTCGAGCGTCGATGTCTTCGATCGCTTCCACACGGCGATGATGGAGCGCGGCGTCTACTTCCATCCCTATCACTTCGAGCGCTGGTTCATCTCGACCGCCCACGACGAGCGCGACGTCCAGCAGACGCTCGACGCGGCCGCCGACGCCGCCGAAGCGGTGGCGAAGGAGTTGAAGGCGGAGGGCAAGCTGTAGCGGCGCGATTCATCGCGCCCTCGTGGATGTGGCACGAGCCTCGTGAATGGAAACGTCTTAGCTCGGCGACATGGGCGTGATGAATCGCGTCCCTACGACGAGGAGATGAACAAGTCGGGGCAGAAATCGATCGAGCGGCAGACAGAACACGGAGGTACGTCCGATCATGGAAGACGCCGATCAGCCCGCGCGGAAGCCAATCTGCGCGGCAGGCACCGTGGTGATCGCTGAAAACGGGCAGCGGCTCGGCACTGTTCGCGTCGCCTACCCGCACTATGTCCTCGTCAGCGAGGACGACGCTCCCGAGCGAGATCTCGAAGTTCCGGCGCGCGCGGTTGCCCGCCTGGAGAACGGGAAGCTCTATCTGTCAGTCAACCGCGAAGCGCTGTCGGATGTCGACGATGAGGAAACGGACGCTCGGCAGCACCCCGAGCGAACCTGAAGCGCACGAATGCGGTTGCCTACTCCGGCGCCTCGTCCCGTGTGTGCTCGGTAACGGTGAGCGCCCGTTCGCGTGCGAGAACGGCCTCGGGGTCGATGTCGAGCGCGTTGATGAGGTTCGCCAGATAAGCATCGAGCGGGATGGCGAACCATTCTTCGTCGAGCGGCCGAGCGTCGGCGAATGCTTCGTAGCATGCTTCGCCGCAGACCTGATGCGCCGGCTGATCGGGAGAAAGAGAGTGGTCGTAGTCGAGGCGCGAGAGGTGAAAGCCACCGGCAGCGACGGCCGCGCCACACTGATCGCAAACGATCTCCGGCCGCAGATATTCCCCGTTAAGCGTCAGGGTGAACGCCATATCACGCCTCCCTGTTGAGGTCGGTTCGAATCGGATCGCGTCCGTCGATCGGTGCGGCCGGCCATGCGTTATTTATCGAAATACGCTTTGTTCTTGTTGAAGAACGAGGCCCACTGTTCCGGTAGATCATCCTCGAAGAAGATCGCCTCAACCGGGCAGACTTCGGCGCAGACGCCGCAGTCAATGCACTCATCGGGATCGATGAAATACTGGTCGGCGTCGTCATCGGTATGGATGCAATCGACCGGGCAGACCTCGACGCAGGACCCATCTTTCAGTCCGATGCAAGGTTCGGCGATGATATAGGTCATCGAGGAGTGTTCCTTTCAATCGTCAATAATCGTTGGTGCGTGTGATCAAGCGCGTGCCTGTGGGCCGCCGGCCACCAGACCTTCTCAATCGCTGAGTATACGTGCCGGATGGTCTGTTGCAAATGTGCCGGCTGGCCCGATGCACCGTGGCACACAATCAAAAGGGGGCGGAATGGCCGCCCCCAGGTTCATGCACACGTTCGCCGGTTACTTCGGAATCTGCCCCTGCGTGTACAACCACTTCACGAAACGTAGCCGGTGCCACTGGTTGCGCGAATCTACATACTCAATGTAGGGGTACATGTCACGGAGGCGGCGAAGTCGACTTATCTCCTCCCTGGAAAACCCCGCCTGATCCAACGCATCTTCCGCCGGAGCATTCGGACGCGGTTGCACAGACATTGGTCCAGACATGATCGTTCGCTCCTCCCGTTCGAGACGTTCGGCCCGCTTCCTCATCGGGCGGTCACCGATCCCGCGTCGGCCGCGAGTCTCTCTTACCTCTATTAACGCACATACGTGAAGAGTGGATGATTCTGCGTCGACCGGGTATGAGAAAGCAGCGCGGCGATTTCGCCACGCTGCTGTCAGTTCACTCAATTTGGTGACGGGCTAGTTGGTCGACTCCGCTACTTTCGCGTCATTCTCACCAGCGTCGGCCACCGTCAGCTGCTCCTCGTTGCGCTGAACCTGACTGAGCCGTTCCAGCCGTTTCTGGCGACGCTCGGCCTTCTTGCGCCTCGGAGCTTCCTGCGCCGCTTCCATACGTCGCATGAAGCGCTCAACCTGACCGGCGCTGTCGACAATGCGCTGCTCACCGGTGTAATACGGGTGGCACTTCGGGCAGAGATCGACACGCAACTGCGGCTTGGTCGAACGAGTAACCCAGCTATTGCCACAGGCGCAAACGACCGTGCTCTCTTCGTATTTCGGGTGAATTCCCTGTTTCATTCTTTGACCTCAAGCAACTGACTGCGGCGTGCTTTCCACCGCATAGACACTGACTTGCTTCTTGTCACGACGCACGGCCTCGAACTTGACGGCGCCATCGATCTTCGAGAAGAGCGTGAAATCGCGGCCCATCCCGACGTTTTCGCCGGGGTAGAACTTCGTGCCGCACTGACGCACCAGGATCGAGCCCGCGGTAACGATGTTTCCATCATAGCGCTTCACGCCACGTCGCTTGGCATTGCTGTCTCGGCCGTTACGCGAACTGCCGACACCCTTTTTATGAGCCATTCCGCTCCTCCATCTTCATCATCGCGTCGGCCTGCCGCCGGGCTCAGGCAACGATATTCGTAATCGTCAACTGGGTAAGACTCTGACGATGCCCGGTCTTGCGACGGTAGCGCTTCTTCGGTCGCATCTTGAAGACAATCAGCTTCTTGCCCCGCTTCTGGGCATCGACGCTGGCAATAACCTTCGCTCCGTCAACCACCGGCGTACCGATCTTGACATCGCCGTCTTGCTCGACCATCAAGACACGATCAAGCGTGACCTCGGTGCCCGGCTCAGCGTCAAGCCGCTCTACGTCGATGCGATCGCCGACCGCGACCCGATACTGTTTTCCACCTGTTTGAACGACCGCGTACACCGAGAGTCCCTCCTGAAGTCAGCAAAGACAAGCCGTGGGCGCATGCGCCCACAAGCGTTAATTCTATCAACCCTGTGCATCTCTGTCAATCGTTGGCGGGATGCGCAAACGAGGGCGTGACACCGGACTTCCCCGACCCGATATCCACGGAGTTTTCCCCGCTTGACACCCCTTTGGAGAGCGGCGTACAATTCGGGATGTAGTAAGATTTGCACAGATTTAGACGGTTTTGTGCAGATTTCTCGCGAGACGCTTGATTTTCACCGCTCCGACGCCATCTCATGAACGAGGCTGAATGGTCGATTCCCGATTCTCTCCCCCGCAGCGACCGAGCCCGTGTCACGATGCGCCCGAGCGGTCCCGTATGAAGCAGAGATGCGAACGTGACGCCTGATCTAACCACACTCCGCGTCGGTACGCGCGGCAGCGCCCTGGCGCTGGAGCAGACGCGGATTTTCAACGCTGCCCTGAGCGCGGCGATCCCCACCGTGCAGATCGAAACGGTCGTGAGGAGCACGGCCGGTGATGTCGATAAGCAAACGCCGCTCGCCATTCTCGGCGGGCAGGGAGTCTTCGCCAAGGAGCTCGAAGCGGCGCTGCTGGACGGCACGATCGATCTCGCCGTACATAGCGCCAAGGATTTGACCTCCGAACTGCCGGCCGGTTTGACGCTCGGCGCCATCCTCAATCGCGCCGATCCGCGTGATGTGTTCCTTAATATGGAGGGAAAGCGGCTCACCGAACTGCCGACCGGGGCACGGGTCGGTACCAGTTCACGGCGCCGCGTGATGGAGTTACGCCAACTGCGGCCCGATCTGCAAGCGGTTGAACTGCGCGGCAACGTCGATACGCGCCTGCGCAAGCTGGCGGAGGGCGAGGTCGATGCCGCCATCATCGCCGCGGCTGGTCTGCTGCGGATGGGCTGGCAGGAGCGCATCAGCGAGTACCTGCCGGTCGAGGCATTCGTGCCCTCGCCGGGTCAGGGTGCGCTCGGTATCGAATGCCGGGCGGATGACCGCGCGACGCTGGCGCTCCTGGCGCACGTCGCCGACCGACCGGTCACGATCGCGGTCGGGGCGGAACGCGCCTTCTTGCGCGCCGTGGGCGGCGGCTGCCAGTCACCAATCGGCGCTCACGCGGTCATCGAGGGCGACACGCTCACCCTACACGCCATGTTGGCCGATGAGGCAATGACCGTCGCCTGCTTCCAGTCCGCCAGTGGAGGGCTCGACGAAGCAGACACGATTGCCCGGCAGCTTGCCGAGAGCCTGCGCGACGAACTCGCGCTGAGATTGAGTAGATTGGCATCATGACCGGGCGCCTCGTCCTCTGCTCGTTCGGTACCGGTAACCCGGAACTTCTGCCGGTGCGCACAGTCAACCTCCTCAGCGAAGCGACGATGGCGCTCCTCCCAGACACGACGCCCAGGGCCGTGACGAGCCTCATCGCACCGGGAGCCAAACGCGTCGCACTGCCGCTCAGCAACCCATTTCTGCCGGGCGAACGCACCTGGTCCGATGTGCGCGAGGAGGTCAATGGCGGCGGCACCGTCGTCCGTCTCTATCCCGAAAGCCCGCAGATCGACGCCGTCGCGCTCAACGAAGCGCGCACGCTGGCGCGCGATGGACTCGATTTCGAGATCATCCCCGAGCCGTCGCTCGGTCTGACGGCCGCCGCGTATGCCGGTGTTCCGCTCGAACTCGGGCGCGGCACCGTCACCCTGGTCGGCGAACAAGCCTCGGCTGCCCATGGCACATCCCAGACCGGCACCGCGATCGCACCGGTCGGGCGGATCGAACGGGCCAATGAAGCGGCCAGGCGCCTCATCCGCTCCGGCTGGAGCGATACAACGCCCTGCGTACTCATCCAGCGAGCCGGAGAGCCGATGCAGATGACACACGAGTCGATACTCGGCGAACTGAGCCGGAGCAGCACCCTGCCGGCCGGTGGCGTGCTGATCGCCGGTGAAGCGGTACGCCAGCGCGCAACGTTCGCCTGGTTCGAGCGCCTACCCTTACTCGGTAAGCGGGTGCTCGTAACCCGCGCCACCGACCAGGCGGCCGTCATGAGCCGGCGGCTCCGCACGCTCGGAGCCGAGCCGGTCGAACTTCCGGCGATCGCCATCGCGCAACCCGAGTCGTACGACGAACTTGATGCCGCCATCGAGCGATTAAGCGACTACCGCTGGGTTATTTTCACCAGCGTCAACGCGGTCGAGGCGTTCTTCACGCGTCTGGACGTGACGGGCAAGGATGCTCGTGCCTTCGGGGGCGCGCAGATCGCCGCCGTCGGAACCGCGACCGCCGCCAGCCTGCACCAGTGCGGATTACGGGCCGATTTCGTGCCGGAGCGCTTCATTGCCGAGGAACTACTCGCCGGACTGCTCGAACAGGGCGCCGGGGAGGGTCGTGTTCTGCTGCCTCGTGCGGAAAAGGCGCGCGATCTCCTGCCCGATGGCCTGCGCGCGGCGGGAGCCGAGGTCGATGTCGTGCCGGTCTACCGCACGATTCCCGGCACGCCTGCGCCACAGCTGCTGTCCCGTGTGCAGGTGGGCGAGATCGACATCGTTACCCTCACCAGCTCATCGACCGCCCGCAACCTGGCGATGATGCTGCACGGCCAACTCGCCCCATTGCACCGGGCGATGGTCGCCTGTATCAGTCCGCTAACCGCCGAGGCGGCGCGGGCTGCCGGTTTCCGTGTCGATGTCGTCGCCAGTGAGCACACGATCCCCGGCCTGATCGCCGCCGTCGTGGCCGCTCTCGAAGGGAGCCCATCGTGATCGCATCCGAGATCTCGTTCCGCCGCTTTCGCCGCCTGCGCCGCACCGAAGGGATGCGCCGGCTTGTACGCGAGACGCGTTTATCGGTTGACGAGCTGATCTACCCGCTTTTCATCACCTTCGGAGGCGGTGTCCATAACGAGGTGCCGTCGATGCCGGGCGTCTTTCAGCTGAGCATCGATCAGCTGCCGTTCGAGATCGAGGAGTTGCGGCGACTCGGCATCGGTTCGGTGCTGCTGTTTGGACTGCCCGAGACGAAAGACGAACTGGCGAGTGGCGCGTACGACGAGCATGGCATCGTCCAGGAGGCGATCCGCGCCATCAAGGCGATCGATCGCGAACTAGTCGTCATCACCGACGTTTGCAACTGCGAATACACCAGCCACGGCCATTGCGGCATCCTGAACGGCGAAGAGGTCGATAACGATCCGACGCTCGATCTGCTGGCGCGCACGGCCGTCTCGCACGCGGCGGCTGGAGCCGATATCGTGGCGCCCTCGGACATGATGGACGGACGCGTCGCGGCGATGCGCCACGCGCTCGACACGGCCGGGTTCGCCCAGACGCCGATCCTGTCGTATGCCGCCAAGTACGCCTCCGGCTTCTATGGCCCCTTCCGCGACGCGGCCGACTCGACGCCCGCCTTCGGCGATCGTCGCTCGCATCAGATGGATCCCGCCAACAAGCGCGAAGCATATCTCGAAATTCAGGCCGATCTCGACGAAGGCGCTGACGCGATCATGGTCAAACCGGCCCTCGCCTATCTCGACGTCATCGCCGGAGCGCGCGAGCGCTTCGACGTGCCGATCGCGGCCTACAACGTCAGCGGCGAATACGCCATGGTCAAAGCGGCCGCGCTCAACGGCTGGATCGATGAGCAACGCGTTGTGATGGAGAGTATGACCGCCATCAAACGGGCCGGGGCCGACCTGATCATCACCTACCACGCCAAGGATGTCGCGCGCTGGTTGCAGGCCGAATCCGGCGTCACCGCGCAATCCGTCGGCCCGGCCTGAACGAACCGTACGAGGGAGATGGCACGAGCATGAGCATGACCCGTTCCGAGCAAGCCTGGCAGGCGGCGCAAGCGGTGCTGCCCGGAGGTGTCGATAGTCCGGTGCGCGCCTACCGCGCCGTTGGCGGCACACCACCCTTCATCGCACGCGGCGCCGGTGCGCACATCATCGACGTCGACGGCAATGATTATGTCGATTACGTCTGCTCCTGGGGTCCGCTCATCGCCGGTCATGCCCATCCCTCGGTCGTGGCCCGTCTGCGCGTAGCGATCGAAGATGGCACGAGCTACGGCGCGCCGACCGAAGCCGAGACTGAATTAGCAAAACTGGTTGTCGAGATGGTGCCGTCGATCGACCTGGTCCGCTTCGTCAACTCCGGCACCGAAGCGACGATGAGCGCTATCCGGCTGGCACGCGGCGCCACCGGCCGCAACCGGATCGTCAAATTCACCGGCTGTTATCACGGCCACGCCGATTCCCTGCTCGTATCAGCCGGCTCCGGCGTCCTGACGCTCGGTATTCCGGGCAGCCCTGGGGTAACGTCCGCCACCGCCTCCGAGACGGTCAGCCTCCCCTACAACTCGCTTGAGTCGGTGCGATCCGCCTTCGAATCGATCGGCGAAGAGATCGCGGCGGTCATTGTCGAGCCGGTCGCCGGCAATATGGGCGTCATCCCGCCGGCCGAGGGCTTCCTGCACGGGCTACGCGAGATCACGCAGCAGTACGGTACGCTGCTTATTTTTGACGAAGTCATCACCGGTTTCCGCGTCGCACCGGGCGGTGCGCAGGAACTGTACGGCGTGACGCCCGATCTGACCTGCCTGGGCAAGATCATCGGCGGCGGCCTGCCGGTTGGCGCCTTCGGCGGGCGACGCAACCTGATGGAACGACTGGCGCCGCTCGGCCCGGTCTACCAGGCAGGCACGCTGGCCGGCAATCCGCTCGCCATGCAAGCCGGCCTCGCCACGCTCGAACTGCTGCGCGACGACACCGCCTACGAAACGCTCGACGCCCGCGGTGCGCAGCTGCAATCGGGCATGGAGGCCGCCGCCTCGGCCGCCGGCCTGCCGCTCACCGTCAATCGCGTCGGCTCGATGCTGACCGGCTTCTTCGTCGACGAACCGGTCACCGACTACGCCTCGGCTACCGCCGCCGATACGGAACGCTACGCCCGCTACCACAGCGAGATGCGGCAGCGTGGCGTCTACCTGGCGCCTTCGCAATTCGAATCCGCCTTCGTCTCCCTCGCCCATACCGACGCCGACCTCGACAAGACGGCCGCAGCCGCAAACGAAGCAATGCGGGCAATCGCAGATGACTGACATCTTCCTGCTCAGCGTGACCCACGCGACGGCGCCCATCGCGCTCAGGGAGCGGCTGGCGCTGGATAGCGCTGGGCAGGCCGAATTGCAGCGTCGCATCGCCGCGACCTGCCGTGAATCAATCGCCATCGTCACTTGCAATCGGACCGAGATCTACGGGGTCGCGTCACAGACCGATCCCACCGAGCAACTGCTGGAACTCCTGGCCGAGTGCGCCGGCCTGATGCCCGACGCGCTCGCGCCACATGTCGTGCGGAGCTCCGGCGACGATGCGGTGCGTCATCTCTTCCGTGTCGCGGCGG
>ERZ778018.2609-NODE-2609-length-11180-cov-4.060854_pt1 | contig 11180 bp, 11 predicted proteins | sample MGYA00375748_ERZ778018 | MGnify/ENA primary metagenome ERZ778018 (study PRJEB29350, sample SAMN05509839) | bioreactor metagenome | biome: bioreactor; material: wastewater | place: South Africa: University of Cape Town | collected 2014-04-22 ... | reverse complement strand
AAGGATCTGGCCGAAGACGACCACGGCCTCGCTGATGAGACGGCGCAGTTCGTCGCGGCTGATCGTGTCGAAGTGCTGTTCCGCATCCATCAAATCGACAAGAAGGTCCACGCCTCTCTGGTGCAACCTCATCCAAGCGCCTTTCCGGTTGTTTCCGTCCCGACCGCGAAACCGTTAAACGAATGCGATACAAGGAAGTTCCGGGCAAGCGTTCCTCTATCGACCTGGCCTGGGCGGGCGGCGTCCTTTGCTTTCCGGCGAACTCGCAAGGAGAATGGAATATCCTCGAAACGGTTCGAAAGGCGTGCATGATCTTCGGGCAGGCGGATGGGGCCAGGCCGGTCAAACTCCGGTCTCCTGAACGTGATGCAACACGCGCATCGCAGCCGCGTCATGCTTGGTCTGATCCGCATCTGAGGAGGCATTCCGATGTTGGTGAAACCAATCCTGATCGCGTCGGTACTCTCGGTTTCCGTTCTCGGGTTGACGGGGTGCGTCGACGTCGGCGGTCCTTACGGCGCCTACTATTACGACGGCTATTACTATGATACCGGCCCTGTCTTCCTGGGCGGGAGTCACTATCGCAACCACTTCCGGCCGGGGCATCACCACGTATGGTATCCCAGTGGCGTGCACCGCGTCGGGCACAGTAACAGATGATGCTGCCGGGCCGGAGATGTTAAACGCGGCGGGCCAGGACCGTACTCCGGTATACGGCGGGTCACCATGAGCCGCCGAAACTGTAGGGGGTGTTACCTTCTGGACAGGCCTTCTGGACAGATTTGAGTCGGATACGCTAACGAAAACAGGTGGTTGGAGTAATCGCAGTAAAAACCCGGCGTAGCGCGGGGTGCAAAAAGACGGGTCAGAATGCTAGTTCGTCGGCGCAATCTTCTGGACAAATCTAGCACATTCCGCGCGGCGATCGCGCATCGGGCAAAGCGCTGCTGGCCGCCGCCGGGGCTGCCGGCTATTGGTATTCGATGACCGGCCGGCCGCCGCCCTGATCCAATAGTTCTCATTGCCGCTCATTAGTGCCCGCTGCCGAAAGGGTGGCGGGCGATCTTTTTTAATGTTGACGAGTAAGCCGCTCGAACAGACAGTACAAGCTACTGAAAAAATATAATGACAATGCAATGCTGAGTTGCTAGCCTTATACAAGGCTCGGGGAATACAGATCACTGGCGGCGGGGAAATCTTCTAGTGAACGATGGCTTCATCTTCGTATGGAATGCCATGACGTCATATCCCTTGGTCTTTTTGGTCGCTGCTTGGGGGTTATGATGCAATCAAGAAAAATGTTGAATCTTCTATCTATCGCAACCGCATCGTTGCTGCTGGCCGCCTGTGGCGGTGGCTCCGGTGGACCAGCTGGACCGGGCGGGAGTACCTCCTTCGTAGGTTTTCCAGAGATACAGCCGAACACGACGAAGACGATCAATGGGTCTGATGTGAACGGGGATCCCGTGAAGGCCGATGTCGCTTACGACGGAGATGGCGATCTTAAATCTGTCAAGCTGACGGCTGATGGCGTTTCCAGAACCTGGAACACTAAAAATTCGGAGGAAAACCCGGATGCTCCGCCTGGTCTGATGATAGCGGACAGAAAAGACGGATCGGCCTCAGTCGGGTTTGCAAAGCCGGAAGAGAATGGTTTTGAGTACCAGACTTATGGGGCTTGGGTAACCTATGATGGTGACGGTTCGGTGGAAGACGGCGGGGGCTTCAGCGTCGGAACTCCAACCGAAGCCGCTGCGGTTGATACAGCCGGGGCAGCGACGTTCAAAGGCACTGCTGCAGGTATTTATGTTACTGACAGCGGAGACACGACCGACGTGATGACCGCGAAAGCGCAACTCGATGTCGATTTTGCAAACCGCTCGATCGCGTTCCAGACCTCGGATAGCCAGTTGGGTGAGACCGGTCCCGCCGCCGGCTTGGATATGAACGGTACGCTTACGTACACTTCCGGAAGCAACGGCTTCCAAGGAGATGTAAACACGGCGGGAATGATTGGCACGGCTAACGGCCGCTTCTACGGTCCGGCAGCCACAGAAGCGGGCGGTAGTTTCAGCCTCGATGGTGTGGATGAGCATCTAAGGGGCGGATTTGGAGCCGTCAGGCAGCCATGAAGCTCACAGCCGCGGCGCTTGTCTTTTCTCTGACCTGCGTTGCGGCCCACGCCGCTCAGGACTCAGAGCGTTTGGATGCCCTCTTCAAGGAAGGTTTGGCGGCGGAGCGTGCGGGCCGTTATGACGTCGCAATCGACAATTTTAGAAGTTTGTTGAGTCAGGCGCCCACTCCCCGCGTAAAACTCGAACTGGCACGCGCGTTGTACCTAGCTGGGCAATACCCGGAATCTATCGCGCAATTCCGGGAGATTTACGAGCAGCCCGGAACGCCTCAGACTGTAAAACGCAATATTATACCATTCATGCGGGAAGCGGAATTGCGCGTCATGCGTGTACGCTATGGCGCTCGAATGGTGACGAGCAGCAATCCTTCAAGGGTAGGAGAGGAAGGCTCGTACTACGTGCCTTTGCTGGCCGGTTCCTTGGACTACCAACCTCCTGTACCCAAAAAGGTCGCCTACGGCGTGGAACCTTGGGCAAGCGTGGAGAAGCTGTGGCAGAATGGCTTGCTCACAAAGTTCTACGGTGCAGCCCGGCTTTACAAGGATAGCGACCTCAACGAGGGCCAGTTCCAGTTCGCCGTCGCCCGACAGGTACCGTCGACGAAGGGACTCTTCGTTCAAGCAGCGTTGGATGCCGGCGTCGGCAAAGACGACTACTACGTCTTGCCCTCCGTGGAAGTGTGGAAAAGATTCAGGCTTTCAAACCGAGCGGGCTTCGGGGTGGGCAGCCAGGTTGGGTACATGAAGTCCCACAACGAAGGCGCCTCGGGCGGCTTCTATCGCCCCTACGTTTTTGGAGACTGGACCTTTCTATCGAATGCCACCGTGTTTGGTCGGTTGTCCTTGGAGCATCTTGATGCCCGAAACTCCTACTACTCTTACGTAACCCCGAAGATCGATTTCGGAATTGCCCTGAGCGTGGGCGGGGTGAACTTAACGCCACAACTGACTCTGAGTAAGACGGTGTTTCAGGACTACGACATTTTTTGGGGAAAGAAGCGCGAAGATGTCACATGGAAGCCAGCGCTTTCCATTTCCTGGGACCGGTTAGAATGGCACGGCGTACGCCCGGAGCTGAATGTGTTCTATGAGAAGCGTGAGAGCAATATCGATATTTACGATTACAATCAGGTGGGCGGTTTCATTAATCTGGCACGAGTATTTTGATCTCTGCTTGCGTGTCCTGACGGATGCGCGGAATTTTTGCTTTTTACGGACAAGCACTCAATCGTAAAAACGCCCGGACCAGAACCTCGAAGCCCTTTATCTCGAATTCGTACATGCCAGAGCGGTCCGCTTTTTCGGCCCGAGCGATTAGCTTGCCATCATCATTTCGAAAGATGGCATGCGCAGTATGGATTGCTCGATAACCATGCGTCCCATCGGGATAGGTGTATTTCAGCATTTCCTCACTTTCACTCCATCTCCGGCACATCACCCGAGACGAGTAGCGTCACTGGCGGCCCGTACTCCCCGATATCCGGGCTGGCCTCCCGGCTCCAGGCGATCACGCGGGCATGCTTGTCAGCGAGGCCTTGGAAGGGTGGAAGCGCCCGCTCCTGGGGCTGTGGTCAGATCGGCACTTCGGACGACTGCTTGATCTTCTGCATCGGGATCTCGGTCTTGATGTTCCTAACACCGGATATCCGCCCGAGATGTTCGATCTGGAACTTCCTATACCCCTCAAGGTCCGGGGCGACGACCCGCAGGAGAAAGTCGCTGTCCCCAGCCATGAGGTGGCACTCAACAACCTGGGGGAGCCTCATCACAGCTTCCACAAACACATCCACGGTTTCCTGGTCCTGCCCGTTGAGCCACACGCGCACGAACATGGTCTGCCCCATGCCAACCTTGGCCGCGTCGACGATGGCCACGTAGCGGTCGATTACGCCCGCATCCTCAAGCAATCGAACTCGCCGGAGGCACGGCGAAGGAGACAGACCGACACGGTCCGCCAGTTCAACGTTCTGAATCCGCCCCTCCTTCTGGAGGACCTTGAGAATGGCGCGGTCGATAGAGTCGAGCTGCATTGGCATCTTCGTAAGTCATTTGAGCGCCTGGTGGCACGTGCTGCCAAATATTCTACAAAGCTCGCTATCTTCGCAAGCAAATTGCGAGCTAGTGAGGGTAGGAATGCCCCCCTCACTTGCTGGAAATGCCGATGCCTGACTCCATCGCCTCTACTGTGCAGACGTTCGCGTTTCGCCGCCATGAGTGCCTGCGGGGCCTTAAGGACGCGCTGCCCATCATGCTGGGCTTCGTGCCGTTCGCACTCGTGCTTGGTTCCCAAGCCACCCAGAAGGGATTTAGCGCCGTTGAGGTTCCGCTGTTGACCGGGCTGAACTTCGGCGGCGGCTCTGAGTTCGCCGCACTCGCGCTCTGGACGTCGCCCCCTTACGTGCTGCTGATCGTCTCCGTCACATTTCTGGTGAACTCACGCCATCTGCTGATGAGCGCCGCACTCGCGCCGTTCCTGCGGGGGATGCCGAAGCGCAAAACTTACGGCTTGCTGTTCCTGATGTGCGACGAGAGCTGGGCCTTGGGTCTTGCGGATGCCCGTAAGGTAGGCACCTTCTCGGTCGGCTACTATCTGGGCGCCGCGCTCGGACTCTACCTCTGCTGGATCGTCTTCACCACAGTCGGGGCTGTAGCCGGTCCGATTCTGGGTGATGTCGAGCGCTTCGGCTTCGACATGGCATTCCCGGCGGTCTTCATTGTGATGCTGGCGGGGATGTGGAAGGGGCCCGCTGCTGCCCGGCCTTGGCTGGTCAGCCTCGTCATCGCAGGCGCGACGTACCTCTTTATACCGGGCGCCTGGTACGTGCCCGCCGGGGCGATCTCAGGCGTTGTCGCCGCGTGGGTGCTGGCGAAACCGTGATGCTGGATACGCACTTCGCCCTGACGATCGTCCTGATGGCAACCGTCACCTATCTGACGCGGCTCGGCGGCTATGTCTTCCTGCGCAACCGCACCTTCAGCCTGCGGCTGACGGCGGTGCTGGAAGGCGCACCCGGCTGCGTTCTCATCACCATCATCGCTCCGCACTTCGTCAGCGAGCGTCCCGCCGATCTTGTCGCGCTCGCGATCACGCTGATCGCTGCTACGCGGCTGCCCATGCTTCCAACCGTGATCATCGCCATGGCTTCGGCGGCAATCCTACGCGGCGCGCTGCCTTAAGCATCTCGATGATGGACCATTGGCAGGAAACGGACGGCCTCCAAATATTCGCGCAGTCTTGGCAACCTGACCCATAAATAGAGGCCGCCGTCATCTGCCAACTTATAAGGTTTGTCGCTTCCTTTAGCGCCGCGAACGGTTACATCGGTGATCGGCATGACGGTATCGACCTCCCACATTTTCCTAAATCACCGACAACGCTACCGTCAAATCAGTGAGAAGTCGTGAACTGATTGAGACAGGATGAGACAGCTTTCGACGGTAAAAATCGCCAAGCGGTTGAAAATAAGGCGTTTTGCGAGACGCTGTGATCAGTTTGAAACTGGCTGAGAAGGGGTGATGGTGCTAGGGGCGGCATGCAATTAGATGCATATCTATCTGGAAAATAAGATAAAAATTAGAGAGTGTTTCGTGGTATACCCCCAAACATACCCCTATTTTTGAGTTGTGCTTGTGGCAACCGCACCGCCTCCCTCTCCGCCATTTATCGTGCTATGACATTGATAAATAATATATTTTCACTTAGGAAGAAGAAATAATCCTCGTTTTGCCCCACATTACATAGTGGACGTCGCCCATCGCAACTTGCTGCAACGACAGGCGCTCGCCCAGATTGGCGGGACTTATCAACCGCCTTTGCTTTGAGCAGCCACTCTGCATTACTGCCGCTTCCTGAACTCCTGAAGCAGCCAGTCGTGAAGTTTCTGCGCTGCTGGGGAAAGCCGCCTAGATTGACTCTGTAACAAATAGAAGCCGCGTCCCGTTTTGAAGATCCTTCCGGTCGGATTGACAAGTTCACCCGACATCAGGTGGCGTTCGACCACATGTCGCCACGCAATCGCGATACCATGGCTGTCGCGTGCGGCTTGGATAACATTGCCGTAGTTGGAGAACCAGAGGCCGCCCAGTTCACCGGAATAATTCACCCCGGCCATTTCCAGCATGCGTCGCCAGTCCTCCCACTGATGCGCAATACCGCTCAGGTGAAGAAGCCTGTGCTTTGGGATGTTCTCCATATCGCGCAGATCAGGATTTTCGGCCGCCATTTTCGCGCTGCAGACTGGGAAAGTCTCTTCGTCGAACAGATGAGTAACTGAGACGTTGGGCCAATTTCCCGCGCCGTAGCGGATCGAAAGATCGATACCGTCCCGATCGAGGTCGCGGCATTCGTCGCTTTCGATGACCCGGATATCGATGCCGGGATTGGCACTGTGGAAGACTGGAAGACGCGCAATCAGCGCGGAGGAGGCGAACGCCATCGTTGTCGTGACGGAAACGGTGGACTTGCCCTGCATCGATCGCAATTCCTCCACGGCAATATCGATCGTGTCTAGGCTGAGCTTCACGGCGCCAAAGAACCGCTGCCCCGCTTCTGTGAGCGCCAGGCCACGATGGAGCCGCTGAAAAAGCCTCACACCCAGATGAGTCTCAAGTGTGCGTATCTGCAGGCTGATCGCCTCGCGGGTCACGTTCAAGTCATCCGCGGCGCGCGTGAAATTCAGGTGCTCACCAGCGGCCCTAAAGGCAACAAGTGCGCGAAGTGGCAAGGAGTTGACTAAGTCAGCCATGAATTTTTTCTTACGGCAAGCTAGATATTTTTTCAAGGTCACAAGACCTCCACGCACAACTAACCTGAATGTCACTTCCGTCAGAAGCAGGGGCGCAGGGCTTCCCGTCCCGGATCTCGGCGGTGAGGGAGAGGTAGTCATGGACAAAGCCACTATTCCAATCCTTCGTGGAGCAAGCCGTGCACACCGGAGGGCTCGCATATGCAGTTCATCGCCAGGAAAAATGGCGCACCCGCTGCAATCTGCCACCAGCGGCGCTGTAAGTGAATCGAAGCTGTTCGATGCCCACGCCGTTACAAGGCTAACTTCACCCTGTGTAACTCGATGCGCTTCGCCAGGAGTTTCATCTGACGTGCGGCGGGCTCCGCTTCGCTGAGTTCGTCCTTCAACGAAACAATGCGAGGACGTCCGTCGCTATACAGCGATGTCTAAGACAGAAAGAAACGAGATCAGAATTGCGGTCTCCAATCTGGGAAAGAGTAAATGACTACATACGTAAGGGCGGCGGTTGTTGGCGGGGGTGTCGTCGGTACCAGCATCCTCTACCATTTGGCGCAGCGCGGCTGGTCAGACTGCATACTACTGGAAAGAACGGAACTTACAGCTGGCTCGACCTGGCACGCTGCGGGCCTGCTACCACTGTACCATCCCAACTATACGCTCAGTCAGCTCAATTTGCGCTCGCTTGAGCTTTACGGCCGGCTGGAGGCGGAAACCGACCAGGATGTCGGATTTCATAAATGCGGGCAGCTAAGACTCGCGACATCGCGCGACCGGCTCGACGAATACGAGCATTATATCGGCCTCGCCAGATCGCTAGGGATCGATTGCGAGATCGTCTCGCCGGCGCGGGCCGGCGAATTGTGGCCGCTTGCCGATATGAGCGATGTTCTCGGCGCTCTCTATCATCCGCAGGACGGCCATATCGCGCCGGCGGATCTCACTCAGGCTCTGGCCAAAGGTGCGCGTGCGAGAGGGGCGAAGATCCATCGCCAGACCGAAGTGACCGCGATAACGCAACTTTCTAGCGGAGAGTGGCATCTAACAACGCCGAAGGGCGATTTCGTGGCTGAGCATGTCGTTGCCGCCACTGGGAACTACGCCAGGCAAACGGGCCAAATGGTCGGGTTGAACCTGCCCTCCATTCCAGTTCTGCACCAGTATTTGGTGACGGATGGTATCGAAGAGGTTCGGCAGCGCCGCGCTGCTGATCAGGTCGAGCTTCCTGTGTTGCGCGATGATCGAGCAAAATTCTACCTGCGCCAGGAAAATGATGGACTGATCCTTGGCCCCTATGACGACGATCCGCCGTCGTGGGCGGTCCATGGAGTGCCCCCGGATTTCGGTGCCGATCTGCTGCCGCCTGAACTGGAACGTATCGAGCGCCAGATCGAAGGTGCGATCACGCGCTGTGCCGTCTTTGGCAGCGCTGGCATCAAAAGTGTGGTGAATGGCCCCATCGCGCACACGCCGGATGGGTCTCCGCTGATCGGCCCCGCACCGGGGTTACGCAACTTCTGGCTAGCTGAGGGGTTTACCGCTGGGATTCTTGTAGCCGGCGGTGCCGGACACTACCTGTCCGAATGGATCACTGAAGGCGAGGCATCGGTCGACATGTGGCCGGTTGATCCCCGCCGATATGGCCGTCATGTCGGTAAAAACCATACGCTCCTGAAGAACCGGGAAACTTATGGGCATATCTTCGACATCCACTATCCAAACCTTGAAATGCCGGCGGCGCGTCCGGCCAAGACCAGTCCCTGCTACGACAGGCTAACAAAGGCGGGCGCGGTTTGGCATGAGACCGGCGGATGGGAGCGCGCGCAGTGGTTTGCACCCGAAAGCACAACGCCCGAAACCCTGACTTTCCGTCGATCCGAGGCCTTTAGCCACGTTGCGACGGAGTGTCGTGCGGTACGCGAAGCTGTCGGGCTGATCGACCTGTCCAGCTTTGCCAAGTTCGAGGTCTCCGGTGCCGGTGCGGAAGCGTTTCTCGACCGCTTCCTTGCCAACCGCATGCCCTCTGCCGGCCGGGTGGCGCTTGCCCACGCGTTGACGCCCTCCGGTAAAGTTGCTGCGGAGTTCACGGTCGCTCGGCTTGCCCAGGATCGGTTCTATCTGGTGGGACCTGCCCTAACGGAACGACACGACGAGGATTTGCTGCACCGGGCCGCATCACCCGACCTGCAGGTGGATATCCGCAACGTGACGATGGGCTGGGGTTGCTTTGTTCTGGCTGGTCCGAATGCGCGGCGCCTGCTGGGAGAGTTAACCGATACGCCGCTGGACAACGACGCCTTCCCTTGGTTCGGGTGGCGTGAATGCGATCTGGGATGGGCCAGCGAAATCCGTGTGCTGAGGGTCAACTATGTCGGGGAGCTGGGCTATGAACTCCATCACCCCATCGCTTTCCAGCACCATCTGCTCGACCAGATCGAAACCGCTGGGGTAGCCTATGGATTACGCCATGTCGGTTTCCGGGCTCTCGATTCGCTTCGGCTTGAGAAATCCTATCGCGCGGTCCGAGTCGAGCTGACCGGTGAAGACACTTTGGATATGGCAGGAATGAGCCGTTTTGCCCGTGCGGACAAGGGCAGCTTCACTGGATGCGAGGCGGTCGTGGCCGAGCGCATGAGGCCTGTGGCGCGCAAGCTGGTCACGCTCGCCATCGACTGTGCTGGAAGCGATGTCGAACCCGGTGGCAATCAGGCGATCCATGCTGGTGACAAGATCGTAGGCCGCACACTATCCGGCGCTTTCGGCCATTTTGTTGGGACCGGATTGGCTTTGGCCTATCTGCCGCCGGATTTCGCTGCGCCTGGAACAGCCCTTGAAGTAACCATCCTTGGCAATCGGTACGCCGTGAAGGTGATCGCCGATTCTCCCCATGACCCCGACAACCTACGTCCGCGTGTGGCCTGACCCCATAGGGTGGTCCGGTTTCAGTCTTAATGCATGATCGGCTTTTCGGCTATTGCCTGGGCAGATGGTGGTGCCGATCCGCACGGTGGTACAGGCCAGATGATGGCCTCCGGCGCCGGCGGTTTGTATCCGAGCGATGAGTGCGGCCGCTCAGTGTTGTAGTAGCGTCTCCATGCCTCGATGATGACCTTTGCCTCAGCGAGGCTGTAGAAGATCTCTCCGTTGAGCAACTCGTCACGCAGCTTCGAGTTGAAGCTCTCGCAATAGCCGTTCTCCCATGGGCTACCCGGCTCGATGAACGCGGTCTTTGCGCCGACGGCCACGATCCATTCCCGCACAGCCTTGGCGATGAACTCCGGGCCGTTGTCGGAACGAACATGGCCCGGCACGCCGCGCAGGATGAACAGGTCCGACAGGGCGTCGATGACGTCGGTCGAGTTGAGCTTGCGATCGATGCGGATCGCCAGGCACTCCCGGGTGAACTCGTCGATGATATTGAGCATGCGGAACTTCCTGCCATTGTGGATCCGGCCCTCGACGAAGTCATAGGACCAGACATGATTTGGGTGCTCGGGCCGAAGCCGGATGCACGATCCGTCAGTCAGCCAGAGCCTGCCTTTCTTCGGTTGTTTCTGGGGAACCTTCAGCCCCTCCCGTCGCCAGATGCGCTCGACGCGTTTGGCATTCACCGTCCAGCCCTCGGACCGCAGCATCGCCGTGATCCGGCGATAGCCATAGCGGCCGTAGCGCGAGGCCAGTCGGACGATGTCGGCGATCAACGCCTCTTCATCAGGCCGGCCATGTGGCTTTTTGCGATGGGTCGAACGGTGCTGGCCGAGAACCTTGCAGGCAAAGCGTTCCGAGACGGACAGCTTCGCCACGACATGATCGACACAGCGCCGACGGCGGGCGGGGCTCAGAAGTTTCCCGCTGCAGCCTCTTTCAGGATCAGCTTTTCCAGCGTCAGATCCGACACCGCCTTGCGCAGCCGGTCGTTCTCTTTCTCGAGCTCTTTCAGGCGCTTCACCTGGTCGCCCTTCAGGCCACCAAACTCCTTGCGCCAGCGGTAATACGTAAACTGCGTCACGCCGATTGTACGAACCGCTTCTCCGACCGAGCGGCCTTGTGACAACAGAATATCGACCTGGCGTAGCTTTGCGACGATCTCTTCGGGCTTGTGCTTCTTCTGGGGCATTCCAACGTCCTCTCTCAGGCTCAATAGCCTACTTCAAAGAGGACCACTTTTCAGGGGGCAGACCACGACCTTCCCTCAAACTTTCAGTTCACCTTGCGGATGGGCGGCTTGCTTGGCCCGTCGCTCAGTCCAGAGGCATCAGCGAGGCGGTGTTCTATTGGCGGTTGAAAAAAGGTATGTCTCC
>ERZ778018.2608-NODE-2608-length-11194-cov-3.748541_pt1 | contig 11194 bp, 9 predicted proteins | sample MGYA00375748_ERZ778018 | MGnify/ENA primary metagenome ERZ778018 (study PRJEB29350, sample SAMN05509839) | bioreactor metagenome | biome: bioreactor; material: wastewater | place: South Africa: University of Cape Town | collected 2014-04-22 ... | reverse complement strand
CAATCCATTCCTTGGTTGCAGCTGTCATGGAAGGTGTAGGAACGCCGGAGCTTTTGATTGAGGCAAATGCATCAGCCCATACCCACCAATTGAAGCCAACAGAAGCCGTCAAGCTGAATACCGCTCAAGTTATTGTTTGGATCGGTCCCGTGTATGAAACGGCGATACAAAAATCTATTGATGCAGTTAGGAAATCTGTGCAACTAATAACGGTATCGGAATTGCCTGGGATACATTTGCTGCCGACGAGAATGTTTCGCCACTCTACCGATGGTTGTGCTGCAGATTTTCTGCAATGTCATTTAGAGCATCATCACGAGGGAGATCATCATCATGAAATACCAGGAAAAGACGGTCATTTATGGCTTGCTGCTCCTAATGCAAAAGTTATTGTTAAAGGGATTGCCACGCAATTATCGCAACTTGATCAGCGGAACGCGCCGCATTATTTGGCAAATTCTCAAAAAATTATAAAGAAGATTGATGAGTTACACGCTGATCTAACTCAGGAAATGAAATCCGTAAAGGGTACTAAATACCTTACTTATCACGATTTTACACAATACTTTGATATGGCTTATGGGACCGAATGTGTAGGCACCGTTCGAGTTAATCCTGAGAGTGAACCAACAGCAACTGACTTACAGGATGTAAGACATGAAATATCCCATGGTGCTAAAGCGATCTTTTCGGAACCCCAATTTGATACTAAGGCGATTCGCACGATTGCAGAAGATACCAACGTTACCTATGCTCAGTTAGATGGATTAGGGTTTGGATTGGATGCAGGACCTAATCTTTATTTTGAGATGATGCGACGCTTTGCCAGTGATATGAAAAAAGCATTAGAACTTGAATAAGGATGAAAGCTGTTCCAAAAAGGTAACAAAGGTTTGTATCATTCTCTTTTTTTAAATTAATTTCGTCCAGCTTTATTTATTTCTAGATAAAAGCTCTTAGAGATACGTTGAGGGTAAAGTAGAAAAGAGAGAAATAAATTTCCGCTCTTTTCTTTTACGGAAAAGCTTCTCATTATAATTATTGTTAACTTTTCTCCTTTTATACAATCTATTTTTATATATTTTCTTTTATATAGGTAAATAGCGCTCAATCCTTATAAGCTTATACTTATTGCAGTCTGCTATTAAAATTGTTTAAAAAACTAAGACTTAATAAGAAAAGATATTAAAGGAATGTAAAAGGATAAAATTTTTATGGATCCTAAAGTTGCCGCTAGACGGTGGTCATTCTTAAACCCGGGAGATTCCATTCATATTGTTGCCCCCTCCTATGGAGCTCCGGACAATTACCTTGAGACGGTATGCCAAAATATCCTTAATTATGGATTCAAACCAGAAATTCCTCTTGATATAATTGTTCCTCAACCTTTGGGATATTCTAATACAGAATTTTATCGTGCTCGTCATCTTGAGAAAGTACTTACAGATGATAGAGTAAAAGTTATTTGGGCTCTTCAAGGCGGACGAGGGAGCTCCCTCTTATTACCATTTTTAAAAGATTTACCCGAGCCAATTTCTCCAAAACTGATTGTAGGATTTAGTGACATTACGGCCCTCCATTTATGGGCAGCTACAAGAAATTGGCCTTCTCTTCATGGTATTGTTTTAACTTATAATAAGGAAACATGGGCTAAAGGTAATAAGGATTCTTCAATAGATGACGTTATTGCAATACTCAAGGGAGATATTCAAGAGCTTGAGTATGAACTCAACCCTTTAAATCAGGCTGCTCGCAAAGACTTAATTATTACTGCTCCTATTGTTGGAGGGAACCTTTCGTTAATTCAACGAAGTATCGGCACTGAAACTCATTTACAAACTGCTGGCAAGATACTTTTTTTAGAAGATAAGGATGAAGCACCGACGCGTCTTTATGAAAGTCTTAATCATTTAGAGAGAGCAGGTTTATTTGAGTCTCCGAAAGCCATTATTCTGGGGCACTTTACTATAGAAGACCCCGATATTGATAAGTATAAAATTGTTCAGCATGTCTTTGCTGAGAAAATGGACAAATTAAATATTCCTGTGATCCATTCTATTAATTTTGGCCATGGTGATAAAAATTATCCTCTTCCTTTTCATACAGCTGCGGCTTTAGGATTAGGACCCCATGAAATTACCTTAAAAGTTAAAACTAATAATTAAAAAACTACATACCCTCTCTAAGAGATTCTTCATTAATTTAATAACGGAGAGGCAGCTTTTAATTATACTTCTTTTTTCGCCTTTTCCTCAGCTTTTAGTTCCTTTTTCGAAAGCTTACCAATCATGGTTTTGGGAAGTTCATCTCTAAATTCAATGTATCGAGGCATTTCAATAGGGGAGAGCTTATCTTTTAGGAAACTTAATAGCTTTTCTTCTGTTAAATGACTGTCTTCCTTTAACTTTACAAAGGCTTTCACTGTTTCCCCCCGCTTTTCATCTGGGACGCCAATGACAGTAACTTCTGCTACAGCGGGGTGGCGGTAAATAACTTCTTCTACCATACGGGGATAAACATTAAAGCCACTGCAGATGATAAGATCTTTAATTCGGTCTACCAGGAAAGTGTATCCATCGTCATCCATATATCCCACATCGCCTGTTAGGAAAAAATCACCTGTAAAAACTTTTTTGGTATCATCTAGACGATTCCAATATCCTAACATCACTTGAGGGCCTTTGATTGCTATTTGCCCGTTAATATAGCGCTCTGTTGATTGTGACGGATCATCAAGGGAAACAATTTTCACTTCTGTGCGCGGGAAAGGAATTCCAATTGATCCTGATTTGTTGATTCCATAGACTGGATTGGCAACAGCAGCCGGAGAGGTCTCACTTAAACCATAAGCTTCCAGAAGCTTACATCCTGTCAAACTTTCAAAATCTTCTTTAATTTTAAGAGGTAAGGGGGCTCCTCCTGATAAACACGCTTTAAGGGAGCGAAGATTAATATTTTTAACCTTGGGATGATAGGCAATCATACTATACATCGTCGGAACGCCGGGAAAGAAAGTTATCTTATGTTTTTGAATAAGCTTCATGGCGTCAAGCGGATTGAAGCGCGGAAACATTATAACAATTTCTGAGGCGGTTAAAATAGCTAACGTCATAACGGCTGTCATGGCGTACACATGAAATAAAGGGAGGCCGGCGAGAATCCGATCCTGGCCATACTCTATTCCTTCAAACCAATGATGGGCTTGAATGGCATTAGAATAGACATTGTAATGGCTTAGCATTGCACCTTTAGGAACCCCGGTAGTGCCACCTGTATACTGGAGCAAAGCAACATCTTGTTTGGGGTTGATCTCAATAAGAACTGGATTTCCAGAATTATCAATAAGATGGTTAAAGTTCAAAATAGCTGGATTGGTTGGAAGCTTTGCAATTTCACCTCGTTTGAAAAGCTTAAAAAGAATATTTTTTGGAAAGGGCAGGCTGTCAGCCACAGAGCATACAACCATTTTCTTTAACTTTGTTGACCCAAGTAGAGGCGTTAATTTGGTGCATAACACCTGTAAGTCCAGGGTGACTATAATCTCAGTTTCAGAATCATTAATCTGATGTGTAATTTCATGAGCAGCATAAAGTGGGTTATAATTTACCACAACACCACCAGCCTTAAGAATGGCGAAATAGGCGATAATGAAATAAGGGGCATTTGGCATAAAAATACCAACTTTAGTGCCAGGTTTGACACCAATTTTTTGTAGTCCCTCCGCGAAGCGGTTAACCAGATCATGAGTTTGAGCATAAGTATATTTCTTGCCCAAAAAGTCGATACAATTTTTATCAGGGGCATTGGCTGCTGCTTCATCCATCATGGCCCATAATGGTTTTTCTGGAAGGTCAATATCCCATTTTATGGCTTGAGGATAAGATTTTAACCAGGGGAAAACAGAGGTTGTCGACGCTTTTGCAGACTTTCTGGCCGTTTGTTTTTTAGCTGAGGCTTTAGAGGTATCCTTCACTGTGGTAGTTTTTTTTGATTCAGTCGGAGTTTTTTTTGCCGAGGATTTTATTGACTTTGATATTGCTTGCTTTTTTGTCTTTACAGGCGCTGCCTTTTTTGAATCCTTACCTGTTTCTGTCATCGCGTTCAACCCACTTTAAACATTATCCATTAATTCCAATCTATCATCAAATTATTGATAAAGTATAAATAATTTTAATGTAATTTGCTGAATTAAGCTGTTAACCTTAAAAGGATTGTAGCGAGTAACAGGGATCTTTAGATGCTCGATAATCTGCTTTTTTGGATGAATGTTGAAGAATTTGAACCTTCTATTGCAAGTTGGCTTTTTCTTGCTTTAGGAATGGTAATGGTGGCAGTACCTATGCTTCGCCATATATCCCGCTTAAAACATAAAGTTTATCTGCTACAGGACAGGCATTACCTTTACAAAATATTAATAGACGGCGCAGTTGAGTCCCGCTGTTGGTGGCCTAAAGAGGGCGGAACTCTTGAATACTCTTATAGTTTAATTTCTTTAATGGGGTTAGATCCTCAACAGCCTGTTTCTTTGCAAGATATCATTAATCAATTTACCGCTGATGATGCTTATAAGCTTGATCAACATATTCAGAAATTAAAAGACTTTAATGATCCTTTTGAACTTTCTTTGACGGTTATTGATACTCGGATACTGCTAAAAGTGGTAGGGTACTCCTTTAATGAAAACGGTCGGCATCACTTTGTATTAGCCTTTTCAGATGTAACAGATGAAGACTTTCTTCTTGATAAACTTCATAATCAAGTTTCAGAACTATATAAAGAGCGTAATTTTTATGCTGATATTTTAAGTAGTATTCCAATTGCTTTATGGGGACGGGATGCTAAAACCAACCTTATTTATTGCAATCAAGTTTTTGCTGGAATTTTAGATTCAACACCTGACGCGGTTATCGCTGAAGGACGTGAACTTATAGATAAAAATCGATCTTTCAATCCCCAGGCATTGGCCCAACGGGCCTTATCGACAGGGGTTACTCAATCTAAACGTAGTCATATTGTGGTAGATGGCCACCGACGAATGATTGAAACAGCAGAAATTCCACTGCTTGATAAATCGGGGACAATTGGATATGCCATGGATTTTACGGAGCATGAAGAAGCGCATATTACGTTGGCCAAGCATGTGGTGGCTCATCAAGATATTTTGCACAATTTATCCTCCCCCATCATTGTATTCGGGGCTGATCAACGTCTGGAATTTTTTAATAAAGCCTATGAAAAATTATTTGAATTTGATGAAAAATACCTCTATTCAAAGCCAACCTTTAATGAGTTGATGCAAGACTTACGAGAAAGACGCAAACTTCCCGAAGTTTCTGATTTTACAGCATACCGTAACGCCCAGTTAAGTTTGTTTAATACTTTAATCAATCCCATCCAAGAGTTAACTCATTTGCCGGATGGCCAAATTTTGAGAATGGTTATTGCGCCGCATCCTTTAGGAGGATTATTGTTTTTGTTTGATGACGTAACGGATAAACTGGCAATGGAGAGCCGCTACAATACGTTGATTGCCGTGCAAAAGGAAACCCTAGATCATCTTTATGAAGGGATTATTGTGCTGGGTAGTGACAACCGTCTACGATTATCTAATCCCGCTGTCGGTCGAATCTGGCAAGTAGATGATATTGAGTTAGCTGCCGGGCGTCATGCGGGCGATATCCTGTATGAAATTCGACATCGTTTTATGGGGTATAGCCATTGGGATGAGTTTAGACAAAAAACTTTGGAAATGTTCCACGCCAGACAACCGGCTAGCGAACGTCTCATTCTAGCGGATCAGTCTGTCATCAATGTTTCGTATGTCCCCTTGCCCGATGGATCACACATGTTAGGTTTTATTGATGTGTCTGATCGATGGCGATTTGAAGAGGCTCTCAGAGAACGCAATGAGGCCCTCGAGCAAACGGATCGGTTTAAATCCGACTTTATCTCACATGTCTCTTATGAATTGCGAGCTCCTCTCAATACCATTATTGGATTTACTGAGATCTTGTTACATCAATATTTTGGGAATCTAAATGAGCGTCAAATCACCTATTGTGAGGGGATTAATGAATCCTCCCAACGCTTGTTATCGCTTATTAATGATATTATTGACTTTGCTAGTGTGGAAGCAGGACAGTTAACCTTAAAAATTCAGCCCATTGATTTAACGGTATTTCTCGACAGTTTAATCGCCCTTGTTTATACCCGTTCAAATGACCATGGTTTAGAAATTATTTGTGAAAATACAACTTTTGTCGATCGGTTTCTAGCTGATGAACGTCGACTGAAACAAGCAATTTTTAATCTATTGATGAATGCGATTAAATTTACGCCATCGGGTGGGTTAATAAAGCTGACCGCAGCAGTAGAGACGGAAGAGGATGGAGATTATCTGATTTTGTCAGTGAACGATAACGGTGTTGGTATGTCCGAGGAGGAAAAGAAAAATGTCTTTGAATTATTCGATACCGGCAATGGTAGCCGTACACGCTTTAAGGGAGCTGGTATAGGGCTGCCGCTGGTTAAAAGTTTTATTACCCTGCATGGAGGGCGGATTCATATTGAATCAGCTCAAGGAGAGGGGACGACTGTCTGGTGTCGAATTCCTTTGCTCCAGGAACCTCAGATTGCAGAATTGAATTTGGTTGCTAGAGATCCTGGGTTAGCATCCAATGCTGTAAGTTTTTAAATCTGTTTAAGGAGAGTCGCGGTGGCTAAAGCGGCGATTCCTTCACCCCGGCCTGTAAATCCCAATTTTTCTGTAGTCGTCGCTTTAACGCTGACACGTTCTTGATCAATTTCTAAGATTTGAGAAATTCTTTGCCGCATGGCCTCCCGATGAGGAGACACTTTGGGAGCCTCGCCAATGATTGTCACATCGATATGATTAATGTGATAGTTTTTATTTTGAGCTAACTGAACTGCATGTTTTAAGAATTGGCTGGAGTTAGCTCCTTTCCAACGAGGATCCGTCGGAGGAAAATGCTGGCCAATATCGCCTAAGCATAAAGCTCCTAAAATGGCATCCGTAATGGCATGTAATCCTACATCTGCATCCGAGTGACCGATAAGGGAGAAACGACAGGGAATGGTGACACCACAGATGATAACGCGATCACCTTGTCCAATAGCGTGAACATCAAACCCATTGCCTAGACGAATATCCATATTAATTTCCCTTTAAATCGCTGGAAAAAGTAATTTTAATGTTTTCTTCTGATCCTGGGACCATCATAACGGGAATATTAAATTTCTCAAGTAAAGAGGCTTCATCCGTAAAGGCATTATCGGTCGTTCGTGTAAAACAATCCAAGAGGACGGGGTAGTGGAAGCCTTGAGGGGTTTGAGCGCGCCATAAGTTTTCACGAGGCAACGTTTGCTGAATGCAATTGTTGGAAACGAATTTAATCGTATCTGTAACTGCAATGGCGGGAATACATCCTGCTGCAGTAGTAAGACCCGTAAGAACCCGCTCAATGAGAGAAGAATCGACAAAAGGACGGGCCGCATCATGAATTAACACATAGTCAGGAGCCATGTCTTTAAGAGCCTGAAGGCCAGCCAGCGTTGATTCCGCACGGGTGCTCCCGCCGATCACAGGCTTAAGGATGTTCAATTCTTTTGTTGCTTGGGTATAGAAATCAGCGTGATCTGGATGAATAACAGCCATCACCTGAGTTATACCCATGGCCAGAAAAGTATCGATACTGTGGCGGATCAGAGATTTAGACTCAAGCTCAATATACTGCTTGGGAAGGGGCGAACCAAAACGGGTACCTGTTCCGGCGGCCACAATAAGAGCCGCTATTTTTTTAGAATATCGCGTGCGATCCATCCGCCCCCCAATACTCTAGTGCCTTCATAAAAAACGCAAGCTTGGCCTGCTGATACGCCATACTCTGGCTCTGTAAATTCTACCAAAGCCTCATCAGTGCTTAACCGACGAACTGTTGCCGAGATCCCTGGGTGAGTAGAACGAATCTTAACAATAAGATTCTGGGGCTGATCAAATCGATCCATAGAATCTAACCAATTGACGTCTCGGACATAGATTTCATGTTTAGCCAATGCTTCTTTCGGGCCCACGATAACTTGTTTTTTAAGAGGATCAATCTGGACCACATATAAAGGTTCAGTAGCCGAAATACCTAATCCTTTCCGCTGGCCAATGGTGTAATTAATAATTCCCTGATGCTGTCCAAGGAGGCGACCATCAAGGTGAACAATTTCCCCCCCATCCAAGGCTCCCGGCCGCAACCGCTCAACGACAGAGGCATAATTGCCATTAGGAACAAAGCAGATATCTTGGCTGTCGGGTTTATCAGCGACCTTTAGACCGAAACGGTGTGCATGGTTGCGGGTTTCTGTCTTAGGTAATCCCCCCAAGGGAAATCGTAAATAATCCAGTTGATCCTGCGTGGTCGTAAACAAAAAATAGCTCTGATCCCGAGTAGGGTCGATGGCTCGGTGAAGCTCACTGCGGCTTAAACCGGGAAGGCGCTGCACATAATGACCGGTGATTAAGGCTTGCGCTCCTAAATCACGAGCGGTTGTTAATAAATCCTTAAACTTGACTTTCTGATTGCATCGGACGCAAGGAATAGGCGTCTCTCCATTGAGATAGCTATCGGCAAAGTCATCCATGACACTCTGTTTAAAAACGCTTTCATAATCCAAGACATAATGGGGAAATCCAAGTTTATCTGCCACGGTGCGCGCATCATAAATATCTTGACCTGCACAGCAGGCCCCCTTTTTATCGATCATTTGACCATGATCATAAAGTTGGAGGGTAATACCAATAACTTGATAACCCGCTTCGACCATGAGAGCCGCAGTAACGGAGGAATCTACCCCACCAGACATAGCCACGGCTACTAACGCGCCATCCGGAATGCCATCGAGTTTAAAAGTGTTCGTCATCTATTATCTCTTTTATTGTAAAGCCCATCGTCGGTAAGCGTATTAGGCCTAATTGACTATAAGGATTTTCTATCCTTGCTGCCAAGTAAATTTATATGGAAAGGTATGGGCTCAGTCTCAACTCTTTCTCATCAGTTAGTCAAGAAACTGATCTATATAGTATATAATGATTTTGTTGGTTTTTTACAAGCGAGAATTGTCGCTAAGGCAGCTTGGTAATCATAAAAACTCTAAAGCCTATTTCAATAGGGATTTGAAATATTGTTATTAATTAACGGTCTTAAGCCTGTGGCGGTTTTATTAGGTTAAGGGTAGTCATTTATCACTCATTTTGAGGAATCAATGGAAAAACTCTTTTCTTATGGCACCCTTCAATATGAAGAAGTTCAATTGGCCACGTTTAAACGATTGTTGCATGGAAAGACGGATGTGCTGTGTGGCTAGCGCTTGGAAGATCTTAAGATCAGCGATCCAAAGGTTATCAAACTCAGTGGCAAAGCTGTGCATCAAATACTTGTCCCGAGCGAAAATATAAATGATCAAGTCAACGGCATGGTTTTCGAGCTGTCAGAGGCAGAATTAAGACAAGCTGATGAGTACGAAGTCGATGATTATGTGCGGATTGCTGTGAATTTATCCTCTGGAATTCAGGCTTGGGTCTATGCTCATCAATCCACCCTCCTCTAATTCTTAAGAGTAAGTGACTTTATTTAATTGGAGTGACGATTTAAGGAAGGCTTAGAGCCGTAGCATAATATAAAATTAGAATTAATTCTGTTAGCGCTAGAGTTAAATTGAGAATAAAAAGAAAAACCGCTTTATGTCTTCACTTAATATTAAAAAATATACTTTCTCTACCTTAACGAACACGGGTACGATTGTTGGTGATAAGGGGGGCTGCTAGTCCCGGCGGCACACTTGGTAACGTTACGGGGGGACAGGGATGGGCGGCGCCTTAGGAACCATAGGCATTGGTTCTTGGAACCGGGGTCTCCCTTGGAAGAGGCCCTGCCGGGGTCGAAACTGGCGGTAAGTATGATGTTAGTGCCCAAAATACTGATGTTAACCTGGGTAATGTGACAATGAATGTTGATAGCACCTTACAGTTATAATTACTTTAAAGGTAAGCGGATTTTGAGTTTTGTGAATTTCGCTCAGCGGGCGTCTCAGCGCCACTCTGGTCAACAGTTGGGAGGGATCTTAGAGACAAGTTATGATATTAAGCTTGATAATAAACTGTTCTTAACTCCCCTCGTGAGATTTAGAACCTTGTATCAATAAGAAGCTTAGTATCGGGAACAGGGGGCAGGCATGCTTGGCTTTGTGGTGGCGTCTTAACGCAGTACTTTCTATCAAAGCAAAGCAGGGGCACAACTATCGAAACTGATTAAGCGAGGTGATACTGAACTTTATGGGTACATAAAGCTTTCCTATAATCGGATACAGCCACTTGGTAAGCAGAAACTAACGCTAAACTTTCAAGGAAGTGACAAACGATTCACAGTTTATGGCACCAATAAACCAGGGAATTTAGTGAGCCCAACAGTTAGTCTAACGACATTGTTTAAGAATAACGTTTATCTCACGGCCGATTACAATGGCAATCTCGGTAAAAAACATAGATCGCATGAAGTCTTTATTAAAATAGGGAAAAAGTTTTAAGAAAAAGAGGTACCTTTGAGCCATCTCTTTTTAAACGCAAAGATCGACGATTTTCTAACGATAGCAATGGTAGTTTTCCAAAACCCGTTGGACATAGTTGCGGGTTTCAGCATAGGGGATCATTTCAATCCAATCAATCACATTCACCCCAGGTGAGCGAGGGTCCCCAAATTGCTCAATCCATTCATCAACAGCGCTAGCGCCAGCATTATAGGCTGCGGCTGCAAGGACGATGGACCCCCGATATTTCTCCATTAAATCTTTCAAATGGTGTGACCCCACTTGAACATTATGGTGAGGATCGTTGAGTTTTTTCTTTTTAATCTTATAGCGTTGTTCTGTAAAAGTCGCTGTCGCAGGCATCAATTGCATCAGACCTGTGGCTCCGGCCGAACTAACTGCCTCTTTGTTAAATTGGCTTTCTTGTCGAATAATAGCATGAGCAAAAGCTGGTTCAACCGTTTGATGAGGAATGGAAACACGCGGATAGGCCGCTGGAATAAGTGGATACTCAGTCCTCATAATTTTCTTATAGATTTTTAGAGCATTATGTCTGCCTGATTTTTCGTGAATAATTTCGGTGAGAAGCGCTTGCTCCTCAGGG
>ERZ778018.2604-NODE-2604-length-11201-cov-6.087386_pt1 | contig 11201 bp, 11 predicted proteins | sample MGYA00375748_ERZ778018 | MGnify/ENA primary metagenome ERZ778018 (study PRJEB29350, sample SAMN05509839) | bioreactor metagenome | biome: bioreactor; material: wastewater | place: South Africa: University of Cape Town | collected 2014-04-22 ... | reverse complement strand
CACGACACGATCACGCAAGCTGACGACGGCTGCGATTTCGACTTCATGCGCGGCAACGGTAAGCCGTAGTTTCGGCTCTCGCCGTCATTGCGAGAAGCGTTTCCGGTTCGTCATGGCCGGATTTATTCCGGCCATCCACGTCTTTCTTCCTGAAAGTCAACTCTAAAGACGTGGATGGCCGGGACGAGCCCGGCCATGACGGAAATGGATTCATCAGACGCTAAGGCCTGGATTGCTTCGCAGGGCCTGTGCCCGGACAGCACGAAGCGCTGATCCAAGTGCTCGCAATGACGTTGGAGATGGCGAACCAACCTCTTGCCTGAGACTAAGCCCGCTCTTCCCAAATCATCGCCAGATGCACGATGGTCTCGGCCGCCTTCTCCATATCCTGCACGCTGACCCATTCGGTGCGCGAGTGAAAGGCGTGCTCGCCGGCGAAGATGTTGGGGCAGGGCAGGCCCATGAACGACAGCCGCGACCCATCGGTGCCGCCGCGAATGCTGCTGCGAACAGGCTCCAGGCCCGCACGACGAATGGCCTCAAGCGCATGGTCCACCACCTGCGGATGAGCGTCGATCACCTGCTTCATGTTGCGATACTGCGGCGTGATGTCGATCTTGTAGGTCGAGTATGGAAAATCCTTCATCACGTCTTTCACGATCGATTCCAGCAGCGCCTCCTTCTCGTGCAAGCCCAGCTCGGTGAAATCGCGCACGATGAAAGCGAGCGTCACCTGTTCGAGCGCGCCGTTGATGCTGACCGGATGCAGGAACCCTTCGCGATCTTCTGTTGTTTCGGGCGAGCAGGTATCCTTCGGCAATCGTTCGACGATGCGCGATGCGATCTTGATGGCGTGCTCCATCTTGCCCTTGGCGAAGCCGGGGTGAACGCTGACGCCGGTGATGGTGACGGTTGCGCCATCGGCGGAAAAGGTTTCGTCCTCCAGATGCCCGGCGGTTTCGCCGTCGATGGTGTAACCGAAATCGGCGCCGAGTTTCTTGATATCGACCTTGTCAACGCCGCGGCCGATCTCTTCGTCCGGCGTGAACAGGATCTTGATGGTGCCGTGCTTGATCTCCGGATGCGCGAGCAGGAAACGCGTTGCGTCCATGATTTCGGCGACGCCGGCCTTGTTGTCGGCGCCGAGCAGCGTGGTGCCGTCGGAGGTGACGATGTCGTTGCCGATCTGGTCGGCCAGCGCCGGATTGTCACGCACGCGGATCACCTGCGCCGGATCGCCCGGCAGCACGATGTCGCCGCCCTGATAGCTCCGCACGATCTGCGGTTTGACGTTTTCGCCCGAGCAATCCGGCGAGGTATCCATGTGCGAGCAGAAGCAGATCACCGGCACCGTCTTGTCGGTGTTGGCGGGAATAGTCCCGTAGACGTAGCCGTGTTCGTCGAGATGCGCATCGGTAACGCCGAGTTCGCGCAATTCACGTGCCAGCAGGTTGCCGAGGTTTTTCTGCTTCTCGGTGGAGGGGCAGGTGGGCGAGGCGGGATCGGACTGTGTGTCGATCACCACGTAACGAAGAAAGCGCGCGGTGACGTCATGATCGAATTTCAGGGAAGAAGTCACGGCGGGATCCTTCGACACGGCGTCCTTCGAAGAAGGCGCCTCAAATGAAAACGTCACCCCGGGCGGCCGCATGGCGGCAGCCCGGGATGACGTTACAGAACGCAAATTCTGTCGTGGAACGCAAGCAAGGCCGCGGCCCTGCGGACGATCCCGGGTTGTAATCAGATCGCTTCCTTGAGTTCCTTGGCGGCGCGGAAGGCGACCTTCTTGCTGGCCTTGATCTGGATGGTTTCGCCGGTGGCGGGGTTGCGGCCGGTGCGGGCGGCGCGCTTGCGAACCTGGAGAATGCCGAGGCCGACGATACGGACGCGCTCGCCCTTCTTCAGGTGCTTGGTGACGCGGGTGACGAGATCGCCGAGAATCGCTTCGGCCTGCTTCTTCGACAACTCGTGTTCTTCGGCCAGCGCGGCAGCCAGATGCTTGAGCGTGATGGTGGTCGGGGTCGCTGCTTTCTTCGCCATTTCCAGGCCCTCCTCGTTGTTCGAATGCAAGAAACAAAGACGTATCAGGCATTAGTTGATTCGGGGGGGCGCTGACTATGTTGTTTTCCCGGTAAAACGCCGGGTTTTCGTGCTGGCGCCGGCGAAATGGCCGATTCCCAAAGGCTTTTCCCCGGTGCTTTTCAAACGAGCTTGACTTGCGGTGGACGCCCCTTTAAGTCCCAGCTCCACGACACGACTGGATCGGCAACGATCCATGCGGGAGTAGCTCAGTTGGTTAGAGTGCCGGCCTGTCACGCCGGAGGTCGCGGGTTCGAGCCCCGTCTCTCGCGCCATTGTTTTCAATGGCTTAGCAATATGCAGTCGGTCGAGTTTCAACTTGTTTCTCGCCCGAGTTTCAACTTTTTGAACTCGTTCTGTTCCGAGGCCAGCCGCCTCCGGCCAACCTTCCGAGCCTCATCGGCCGCACGTACGGCTGCGATGTTCACTGGCATGTAGGTTTTTTGCAGTTTTCGGTTCTGGTCGATGCTGTTGGCCATTTTCGCGGCGATAGCCTCGACGGATGCCCCGCCGGCGTTCGCCTCAACGGTGCCTGTGCGGCGCATATCCATCAAACGACACTTCTCGTCCTGGCCAAATACCGTCCGCTGAAGGTCGGCGAAATCGTCAATCAAGGAATTCTTGGTGTGGGGCACAGGTAGACGAGGACGACCACCCTTGCTCTTTGGCTTAAAACCCTTGGTCCGGAAAATCGGGGTATTGTCGAGCAGGTTGAAGTCGTGTGGCGGCAATGATCTGCTCACTGCTACGTGTTTCCCGTGGCAACTTTCACCAAGCATGCCACATCTTGGCTTACTTGTATGAGCATGTCGGCATTCCGTTGTATCTGGACTAACGTTCCTCACGCCGCGGTGTCGTGCGGCTGTTGTGTAGGGTTGCGTCGCGCTGGCGGAAGGAGACGGCCTGGGTCTGCAACCAGGCTCGAAATGTAGTTAGCAATGCATCACCGGTCTTCTCCTCCGGATAGGCAAAGTAGTAAGAACCCTCGCTCAACATCGATAAGTTGGACAACACCTTGAGCTGACCGGAGCGGATTTGGTTGGCGACGAGGAAGCGCGGCAGCAACGCGACGCCGAGGCCGGAGCAGGCGGCACTTATCAACGTCGCTTGTATGTCGAAGCGCGGGCCCCGCATCACGTTAACGTTGCTGATCTCGGCGGCAAGGCACCAGCTTCGCCACGCCTCGGGCCGTGTCACCAGATGCAGCAGCCGATGGCGCGCGATGACTTCCGGTGCAAGCCGTGTCTGCCGGCCGAGCAACGCCGGACTGCCCATCGGGAACAGCACCTCGTCGAACAGGTAGTCGGCGCGGGCGCCTGGCCAATCCGGTTGGCCAAAGTAGAGCGCGCCGTCCAGCGCGCTCTCGCTGAAGAAGAAGCGCTTGTTGCGCGCGCTGACATGCACGGTGACGCCGGCCTGGCGCGAATAGAAGTCGGGTAGACGTGGGATCAGCCACTCCGCGCCGACCGTCGGCAGCGACGCCACTTCGAGCATCGAGCCATCAGCCTCATAGCCCATGACTTCTTGAGTGTCGCGTTCGATGCGCTCGATCATCTGCACCACCCGGGTGCGGTAAGCTGCGCCGGCGCGGGTCAGTGTGATGCGTTTCTTGATGCGATGGAACAGTCGGACGCCGAGTTGATCTTCGAGCTGTGATATCTGCCGGGAGACTGCGCTTTCGGTGAGTGCCAATTCGTCGGCGGCGCGGGTGATGCTGAGATGGCGGGCGGCGGCGTTGAATGCTGTCAATGCCGCGATGCTGGGCAATTTGCGTCGCACGAGATCATTCCAAAAACTCAAGATGTCTCCAGAATATATCGTTTGCGACGGTGCCTACAAGTTACCCAAAATAAGTCCCAGTTACCCAAGGTAAAAAGGGGGCGCTGTCGGACGTCGGCAAACACGGTTTTTGCCGGCGGCGAGGGAGTGTCGCAATTCGACGTTCTCTCTCGGGTACGCCACGAAAACTGCAGCGTTGTCGTTGATGTGATGCGCTGTACCCCGCTTATTCAGGAGAGGATCGACGTGGCCGTCAATAAACTGCATCATGAATTCCATGCTCTGGACATGACTGGCGGCTGGCAGCTTCCGGACGGATACGATCCGAAGTCCGGTGCTCTGGAGAAAATCCTCTCTGGTTCGCTCGACACAATCAATAAGCGTGGCAGCCGCACGCGCCTGCTCAAGTTCCCGCCGGGGCTGTTCACCACGCAGGCGATCGTTCATGATTTCTGGGAAGAGGTCTTTCTCGTCTCCGGCGACTTGACGGTCGGCAATAACGTCAATGGTGAGGGCGGCACGCCGTTCTCCGGCTACACCTACGCAGTGCGCCCGCCTGGCGCCTGGCACGGGCCGTTCAAATCGAATGGCGGCTGCTTGCTGCTTGAGATCCATTATTACGACCCTGCCTGATTGGGTCGTCATTCTCCGCGCGTCGGCACAGATTGATTATAGCGGCCACCGCGTGAAGAGGCATTCGTTCGAGTTCTAGATGTCTGAAGTTGAGGTTTGATATGAACGGTACAATGCATCCGGTGATCGTCGTGGGCGCAGGTCCCGTCGGTATGGTTGCTGCGGCAAGCTTGGTGCAGCAGGGAATTCCGGTGCTGGTGCTGGAGAAGAGCGTCGATCTTAGCAAGGAGTCCCGTGCCTCGACATTTCATCCGCCGACCCTCGACATGCTGCACGATCTCGGTTTTGCAGAAGCGTTGATCGCGCAGGGACTCAAGGCGCCGACGGTGCAGTACAGTTCCACCGCGGACGGGCTGCTGGGGACCTTCAATTTTGCTGCCATTTCCGATCTGACTCGTCATCCGTATCGCCTTCAGGCCGAGCAATTCAAACTGACGCGAATTGCCCTCGAAACGCTGCGCAGCCATCCGCTGTTCGCCATTGAATTTGGTTGCGAGGTCACTGGGATTGCGCAGACTGCCGAAGGTGTGACGCTCACAGCCTTGCAGGCAGGGCATGAGGTCAGCTTCAATTGTTCGTGGCTGATCGGCGCCGATGGTGCCAACAGTATCGTCCGCCGTGCGCAGGATGTCCCATTCGAGGGCTTTACCTGGCCGGAGCGGTTTCTCGTTATGACCACGCCGGTTGATTTCACCGCGCTGCGTCCTGGCGTGTCGTCGGTAAGCTATGTCGCCGATCCGGAACGCTGGTATTTCCTGTTGCGGATTGTCGGCGCCTGGCGCGTCATGATGCCGGTGCCCACTGAGATGAGCGATGCGGATGCGCTGTCGGATGGTTACGTGCAGGACTCGATTCGCCGCGTGGTGCCGCCCGAGATCGACGCCGCCATCCAGCACACGACGTTGTATCGCGTCCATCAGCGCGTCGCGTCGTCCTTTCAGAATGGGCGCGCCTTTCTGGTCGGCGACGCGGCGCACATTAATAATCCCCTCGGCGGGATGGGCATGAATGGCGGTATCCACGATGCCTTGAATCTCACGGCCAAGCTCGGACCAGTGATCAACGGCAAGGCCGATATGCGCTTGCTTGCTGACTATGACGTGCAGCGCCGCACCGTGACGATGCAAGCGATCCAAGGTGATACCATTCGCAACAAGCGTAACCTCGAAGCGAAAGACGAGGCTGACCGCGCCCGGTTCCGCGATGAAATCCGCGCGGCTGCGGCGGATAGCGAGAAGGGACGACAGCTATTGCGCCGGATCGCGATGCTGGACTCGCTGGATCGCGCTGCCGCACTGCATGCCGCCTGAGCACAACAGGGAGATTGCCATGATGTACGATTTGCCGAGCAGAGTAACATCACGATCAAATCGGCGTCATGGACTGATCACCATATCGCGTTGCCTGGGTTCCGAACCACCGACTATCTGAAAAGTCAGAAGAGATGCGAGGAGAGTTATCGATGCCCGTCAGTCACTGGTCCCGCAGGACATTTACCGGCATGCTCGGCCTTGGTGCAGCGTTCGCAAGCGGCCTGATCCGGCCGGAGCAGGCCGCCGCGCAGATCAACCGCTCGGGAGCCGGCGGTCTTGCACCGCCGTCGAACGGCTCGTTTCTGGTGCCCATCATCCGCAAGCTGGAGCTCGATAAGAAGAACGGACTCGACTTCGATATCAACCTCTATAGCGATCCTTCGACGCTGTACTCGGATCTCGCTGCCGGACGCACCAGCCATATCTTCGGTGCAATCTATAACTGCGCTAACTTCTACGTTCGAGGAGTGCCGCTGAAACTGCTGTTCACCATTTCCACGGCCAACCACGCATTCGTGTCCAAGGACCCGGCTGTGACGAAGGCCAAGGATCTGGAAGGCAAGACCGTGGCCGCAACAACGAGTTCCGGCTTCTACGGCATGGCGGTTCTGTTCCTGAAGGAGAATGGGCTTGACCCGCGCAAGAACCTCAATGTCATCAACTCGCCGCCCGTGGCGGTACAAACGCAGTTGTTGGCCGACAAGGCAGATGCCGGGCTATTATTCGATCCGGCGTTGTCGAGCATGTTGACGCAAGGCTATCATGTTGTCGGCAACATGAACGATGGCATTCGCAACCATCTCAAGATGAAGCACGACGCGCCAGTGTGGTATCTCGGCGCTTACGGCCATAAGGATTGGGTGGATGCTGATCCGAAGCGTGCCGCAGCGACAATGAAGATGTGGCAGGAGGCGGCTCAGTTCTACAACCAGAGTCCGGATGAGGCCGACAAATTGATCTCAGAGTTCACCCACGTTTCGCGCGAAGCGCTCAAGCTTAGCCGTACACGCGGCATCACCAAGTTCGACGTTCAACCGGCGATAGCGCAGAAGGCCAATGTTGACGCAATGTTCCGCGGCTTTAAAGAAGTTGGCTTCCTCAGCGAACTGCCCGGCGACGACATCTACCATAAGTGGACGAGCTGACGCATGGTCGACCGAACCGGTCCCCGGCCGGAAAGCGCGGGTGCCCTTTCGTCAACCTCGGTGAAGCCGGACACGACAGCGAGCCGGGGCTTTGTGAGCCGCGTCATACGCGCGACGCTACCGTTCTTGGTCATCGCCATCCTGTGGCAGATCGCCTCGTTCTATACAAAGCCCTATCTATTTCCCGGACTTGGCAGCGTCGCGAAGAGCTTCTGGAATATCCTGACCACTTGGGACCTGTTGTCCCAAGGGCTGATAACCTGGGCACGCCTCGTTGTGGCGGTCGCCGTTTCCCTGGTGATCGGCATTCCGATAGGCCTTGTCATGGGTCTGTCGTCGCGGGTCGACGAATTCTTGCGACCGATCGTCAAATTCATCATGGGTGTGCCGGCCCTGAACTGGGTGATCATCGTCATCATCTGGTTCTCGAGCACCGAACTGCGTATCGGTTTCGTGCTGGTAGTGCTTTGCACTCCCGTCACGGTGTACTGCGTCTACGATGGCGTCCGCGGCATCGATCGTAAGCTCACCGACATGGTGCTGGCATTCGGCGCCAACCCGATCCAGCATGTGCGGCTACTGATGTGGCCTTACGTCAAGGCCTCGGCCTTCACCGCGGCCAAGCTCAACGTCGCCAATGCGGTCCGCACGGTGATCGTCGCCGAGTTGGTCGGCGCTCCGCTCGGCATCGGCAAGGAACTCGACCTCGCCAAGAATGTATTCGATATGGCGACCGTACTGGCCTGGACGATCTTCCTGGTGCTGATGGCGCTGATCATGGCGCAGGGCATCGAATATGCCGAGCGCGTAACGCTGCGCTGGCGGGGCGACAGCCGCCGTCGAGATTGAGGGAGAAAATATCCGATGTTCGCCGCAACATCAGCAGCCGGCACCGTCACGCCCAAACTCTCGGTGGAGCGCGCACGCAAAAGCTTCCGCCAGGCCAATGGCGCCGACGTCGCAGCGATTGCCGATCTCAGCTTCACGGTTCGAGCCGGCGAGTATGTCGCGATCGTCGGCCCGACCGGAGCCGGCAAGTCGGTGCTGCTCGATTGCCTGCTCGGCCTGAAAACTCTTGACGCCGGCCAGATACTGATCGACGGGCGGCCGGTGCAGAATTTCGTGCGAGAGAAGAAGGGCCACATCACCCGCATCTTCCAGGAGGATCGCCTGCTGCCGTGGCTGTCTGCCAACGACAATGCGGCGATCGGTCTGCAAATGCAGGGCGTAGCGGAGAAGGACCGTCGTGCCACGGCGGCGAAGTGGCTCGACGCCGTGGGGCTATCCGGCTTCAAGGAGGCGCTGCCGAGCGAGTTGTCAGGTGGGATGCGTCAGCGCGTCAATATCGCCCGCGCGTTTGCACCCGATCCCGAATTGGTGCTGCTGGATGAAGCCTTCAGTGCGCTCGATGACGTCACCGCAACGCGGCTACGGCAAGACTTTAAGACGCTGGCGCAGGCGCAATCCACGACCTTCCTGATCGTAACCCATAGCATCGACGAGGCGATCTTTCTCGCCGATCGTATTCTGGTGTTTGGCGCTCCGGCTCGCCTGATGGCCGAGATCGCCGTTCCGTCCCGTGCCTTCGAGGACCGCGCGATATCCGACCAGATCAAGGATGAGGTGCGCAGGCTGATCGCGGCGGGTGCGCGGGTGCAGTGATGAACTGATGTACGGAACGAGGTCATACGATTTGATCTAAGGTCGTCTACCTGGACTATTTTGGACGAGAGGTTGTCGCGTCGTTTTTCCGGCCGGTCCCGCCAGCGACGGCCTCTATGCGGTGGACTATGTCGAACCCATTGCCAGCGAGGAAGGTCAGAAGTTCATTGAACTGGCCAAGAAGTATTTGTCGGCCGACGAGGTGGCGCGCATCAATCGCTACACCATGACGGGTTATGCCGGCGCGCGAGTGCTACTCGCAGCGATCGCGAAATGCGGCAAGGATCTGACCTGGGCTTGCACCAACGCTGAGCTCGCGAAAACCAAGGATCTGATGACCGGTGTGATGGCGCCGATCTCCTTCGCCGACGGATCGCGGTTTTCCAACCAGAAAGTCCAGATCATGCGGGCAGATTTCAAGACGCTCGGCTTTACGCCGGTGAAGTGATCCAGACTAGCCGGCCGGCGCGAACTCCGGCCGGCTATCGCGTTAACGCAGGGACGCCGTGCGGACAGCATCGCAGGAAGACGCAGAGCAAGCTTTGAAAGCGAGCCAGGCGGGCATCGACCGCGTGGTGGCCCGGCTTCGGGATGTCTATCGGCGTTGGGATCGCGAGGCGTCCAATGCGGAGATGCGCTTAGATTGGGATGCTCTGTTCTGGTCCGACACCATGCCCGCCACGATTGAGCTGTTGACAGCGAACGGGATTGATGCGGCGTGGATCAGCGCGCCGGGCGTCGAACCAGGGAAGGTCGCGATCTATTTTCATGGCGGCGGCTTTCGGCTCGGCTCGCTTCGCTCTCATCGCGACCTGATGGCGCGTATATCCGCGGCCAGTGGTTGCCGCGTTCTCGGCGTGGATTATCGTCTTGCACCCGAACATCGCTTTCCGGCGGCGCACGACGATGCATTGGCGGTTTACGATTGGGTACTGGCGCAAGGTATTGCCGCGCAGGATATCGCCTTGGTCGGCGATTCCGCCGGGGGATGCCTTGCGTTGAGCACGGCGCATGCACTGCGCGATACGGCGCAACCGATGCCGGCGGCGATCGCCACGATGTCGGCGTGGACAGATCTCTCCGCATCCTGCGCCAGCTATGACACGCATGCAGGGCTCGATCCGATCCATCAGCGACCGATGATCGTGGCGGTGGCTCGGAATTATCTCGGACCGGATATCGATCCGCGTGATCACCGTGCGTCGCCGCTATTTGCAGATCCCGTCGGGCTTCCGCCGCTGCTGATGCAGGTGGGTGGCCGGGAAACCGTTCTCGACGACACACGGGATTTTGCGCGGAAAGCAGAGCACTCGGGCTGCGCGGTGACGCTCGAGGTATGGGACGACATGATTCATGCCTTTCAGCAATTTCCCGACGATCTACCGGAGGCTCGTTTGGCTATCGCTTCTCTCGGCGCATTCCTGCGCCGCTCGCTTGGCGTGGCTGCGTAATCCGGAACCGCATCGTTACGTAGGCAACCAGAACATGCGGTTGCCTGTTTGATCCAATGAAGGACGACCTGATGACCGAGTTTATCTTCAACGAACCCGATCTTCGCGATGAAGATCTGCGGTTGATTCGCGACCAAGTGCGGCGCTACGTCAACGAGATGATCATCCCGAATGGTGAGGCCTGGGAGAAGGCCGGCATGGTGCCACGGCAGGTTTTCCGCGATCTCGGCAAGCTGGGATTGCTGGGGATGCGGCACCCCGTCGAATATGGCGGTAGTGGTCTCGGTGCGATGGCTTCGGTGATCCTCGGCGAGGAATTGGGGCGCGGCAGTTTCGGTGGCGTCACTGCGGCGCTGACAGTGCATAGCGACATGTCGATCGCCCATATCGCGCATCGCGGTTCGCCCGAACAGAAGCAGCGTTATCTGCCGGCAGCTTGCGCGGGGGAAAAGGTCGGCGCAATTTGCGTGACGGAGCCGCATGCGGGGTCGGATGTCGCCGGGCTGAAAACCCGTGCGGTTCGTGACGGCGACGGCTGGCTGATCAACGGCTCTAAAACCTTTATTACCAACGGCATTCACGCCGATATCTATATCGTCGCCTGTCGCACCGATCCGACGGCAAAAGGGAGCCGTGGAATCTCGCTATTCATCGTCGACAGAGACAACCCTGGCCTCAAGGTCGCACATGAGTTCGAAAAACATGGCTGGCGCGCTTCCGACACCGCCGAACTGTTCTTCGACAATATGCGCGTCCCGGCGGATGCCTTGCTCGGTGAGGAGGGCAGGGGTTTCTATTACATCATGAGCACATTTCAGAACGAGCGGCTGGTGGCGGGAGCCATGAGTGTCGGGCAATGCGGAAAGGCGATCGAACTCACGGTGGATTATACGCGCCAGCGTCAAGCCTTCGGTCAGTCGCTGTGGGATCAGCAGGTGGTACGCAACAAGATCGCGTGGCTGGCGGCGAAATCGGCGGCGGCGCGTTCACTGGTCTATTCCTGTGCGCAGATGATCGATGAGGGGAAAGACACCGTGCGCGAGGTCTCGATGCTCAAGGCTTATGCTTGCGAGACTTTGCAGGAAGTCGTTCACGGTTACTTGCAGCTTCATGGTGGTACCGGCTTCATCGTTGGAACG
>ERZ778018.2603-NODE-2603-length-11202-cov-6.740917_pt1 | contig 11202 bp, 6 predicted proteins | sample MGYA00375748_ERZ778018 | MGnify/ENA primary metagenome ERZ778018 (study PRJEB29350, sample SAMN05509839) | bioreactor metagenome | biome: bioreactor; material: wastewater | place: South Africa: University of Cape Town | collected 2014-04-22 ... | reverse complement strand
CTCAACTGGCAAGGATCGGTCCGCGGACGCCTCGGCTATGCGGCGGACAGCGTCCTGTTCTACGGGACCGGCGGCGTCGCCTTCGGCAACCTCAGCCACACCTATACCAACCAACTGACCGGCATCGCAGAGACCACGTCGTCAATGCGGACCGGCTGGACCGTCGGTGCCGGCGTCGAGTACGCCGTGACGCAGAATATGCTGCTGCGGGCCGAATACCGCTACACCGATTACGGCATGTCCCGTTACGATTCGGTCACGTCGTTTCCGGGATTGAGCGGCACGCAGAACCCGCGCTTTAACGCGGTACGCGTCGGCGCAGCCGTCAAATTCTAAAAGCTACAACGCTCCAGGTCCCGGTTCTTGTTCAGACAGAACCGGGAAACCACTTCCGCAAACACCAAAGCCGGACAAGCGAGCGCGTCAGCGTCCGATCAGACGACCGCCACTTGCGCGGCCGCACTCAGGCAGCCGCGAATTTTCCCGAGCAGACGTTGCAAATCGACCGGCTTGGTGTCGAAGTCGGAACAGCCAACCTCGACGCTACGGTCGCGATCGCTGGCAAGCGCATGAGCCGTCAGCGCAATGATCGGGATCGCGGTCGTGGCGGGATCGGCCTTGATCAGCGTGGTCGCCTCCCAGCCATCCATCTCGCCGAGCGCGACATCCATCAGGATCAGATCGGGCATCTCGCTCGTGGCCATGGCGACGCCTTCCGCGCCGTCGCAAGCGCAAACCACAACAAAGCCCTGACGCTGAAGGCGCCGGGTAAGCATGTCGCGGTTCATTTCGTTGTCTTCGACGAGAAGGATCTTAGCCATTTGCGGTAACCGGCGTTCGCGCGGGAGGAAGATTGGCTGCATCGGCCTGCGGAGCCAACGGGCCCGAGGCGACGACATCGAGCCTCAAAGCCGGCACAGGCATCCGGACGGTAAAGCGGCTGCCCTTGCCGAGCTCGCTTTCGACGAAAATCTCACCGCCCATTAGCGTGCAAAGTTTCTGGCTCAACGCGAGCCCCAAGCCCGTCCCGCCGTACTTGCTGGTGCTGGTGTCATCGGCGACGCTGAAGTTTTCGAACAACTGATCGATGCGGCTGGATTCGACGCCGATCCCGGTGTCGATCACATCGATGACAAGCGTGTCATTTGCGGTGCCGTGCTCGATCCGCGCGGCAAGATCGATGCGGCCGTTCTCGGTGAACTTGACGGCGTTGTCCAACAACTGCCTGACCATACCCTGGAGCTTCATAGGATCGCAGCGCCGGGTCCCGATGTCCGCGGCGATGGTGAGGACAATCTCGTTGCCATTGGCCGCAGCGGCGGGGTTGGTTGCGTGAACCAGTTCATCCAGCAGCTCGGCCACATTGGCCTCCCTGAGATCAAGCTCCATCTTGCCGGCCTCGATCTTGGACAGGTCCAGCACTTCGTTGACGAGCTTAAGGAGATGCTGGCCGGCGCTGTGAATCTTGGTCAGGTCCACGACGCTGCCGTCGTCGCCCTCGTCTTCCGCTTCCTCCAGCAGGATCTGGCTGTAGCCGATCACAGCGTTCAGGGGCGTGCGCAATTCGTGGCTCATCCTGGCGAGGAATTCCGCCTTCGCCGCACCCGCCCGCTCGGCTTCCGCCGTCGCGGTGCGAAGCTCGGCGGCGATCGTCATGTGCTCGCGCATCTTGCTTTCGAGTTCGGCCTGGGACGCCTGAACGTTGGCGTAGTAGATCGCCATCATCGCCACATAGAGCGACGCGGCGATCGTCGAGACGATGCCGAGGCCCTGAAGCGCGGCCAGCGGCAGATCGTTCCTCGTCGGGAAGCCGTGCGTATAGAAGGCACTGAATACCGCGACATTGACCGCAAACATCCCGATCGCGATCAGCCGCAGCCGTGCGGAGGAGCCGAGATAAAAGAAAGCCAACAGCGGGATCGTGAGAATCCATGGGACGGTCGGCGAGGCAACGCCGCCGTAGAAGTAACAGCTCCACAGAATGCAGAAGATCAGGTTCTGAATCGAAATCAGCGCCAACGGGTTATATGGCACCCCAGCGCGCAGAGCGAACGGAAAGACCCAGAAGGCGCCGATCGAGAGGGCAAGAATGGCGACCGCGAAATCGGGGTGCGGATCGAGCACATAGAGTGCAATCGGAACGACGCTGCCGATAAAGGGGCCAAGGATATGGCTGATCAGGAAGACATGAGCGCGGTTGCGCGCATCGCGATCGGCGTTGATTTTTGCTGGAATGAAGTAATTCACCAGGCGATCCAGCGCGGCGATCATCCGAGCCATTTTATTATTATTCGCGTCATTATTTGTCATGAAAATCGCGTCGCTTTCTGCGAGAGACTCAATAAGCCCGCATTCCAATATTGCCCGGCCCGTTATTGCCCGACCCGTGGACCTGTGCCACCGTCCACAACCATCCGACGGGCAACTATGCACGAACCATTAGGTATCATCCCTCATTTAAGGGCGTCTTAATCCGCGAAACCTGCTACTTAAACCAATCCTTAAAAGCGCGCACCCTAGCTTGTCCGCGACAGAAGTCATTTCAAGGCATCATAGAATGCGTGCGAAAAATACTTTATTTAGCATAATTGATTGGTTCATTCCGGAGACCACCAGAGCCGAGCGATCGGAGCTGTACCTGGCGCGCAACTTCGTCTTCACGCACCTTTTCGGGCCGGTGCTATCTCAGTCGATCAGCCTCTTCCTGTTTCTGAGCGACCCCCACCCCGGGTTCGCCTGCTGGACGATCATCGCCTGCATCTGGCTGTTTATCGCGCTTCCCTTCGTCTACAGGTATACCGCCAACTTGCAGCTATCGGCGCTATTGTCGGTCGAGCTGCTCGCGTTTACATCGCTGTTCGGCGCCTACTACTACGGCGGCGTCAGTTCGCCGTTCCTGCCGTGGTTGATCGTCAGCCTGCTGCTCGGCTTCTTCTACCTTTCCGAACGTCAGCTGCTCGTCGTCAGCCTGTTCGGATTGAACATCGCCGGCTTCAGCGCGGCCTATATAATGTGGGGCTTTCCCGAGCTGGTGCCGCAGAAACAGCTCGCGGTGGTCGGCTGGATATCGATCCTGTCCGCCACGATCTATATGTCTTGGATGGCGATTTACTACGCCAACATGATCACGATGAATTCCGACCTCGAACGCGAGATCGAGCTTCATCGCGAAACCGCCACGCGCCTGCGCGAAACAAAGAACATCGCCGACGAGGCCAATCGCGCCAAGTCGATCTTCCTCGCCAAAATGAGCCATGAGTTGCGCACGCCGCTCAACGCGGTGATCGGCTTCAGCGAAATCCTGCTGGAAGATATCGAGTTCGAGGGCAAGAACGAAGCCAAGCGGATCGATCTGGAGCGGATCAATTCGGCGGGCAAACACCTGCTGTCGCTGGTCACCGACGTCCTCGACCTCTCGCGTATCGAATCCAACGCCATCGACCTGAACATCACGCAGTTCAGTTTGAACGACATGATCCACGACGTCATCGCCAATATCCAGCCGATGGTCGTCGCGAAGAACAACAAGCTGATCGTCAGGTGTCCCAACGATCTCGGCCTGGTTTCGACCGATCAAACCAAACTCCGCCAGGCCGCGCTGAATTTGATGAGTAACGCGGCCAAATTTACCGAAGGCGGCTCCATCACCCTGTCCGCGCAACTGCGGCGCAGCCAGGCCGGCGATTGGATCGAAATCCAGGTCCGCGACACCGGAATCGGAATCGCACCCGAGCAGCTCGGCTGCCTGTTTCAGAACTTCGGCCAGGCCACGCTCAGCACCTCAAGCAAGTATGGCGGGACCGGGCTTGGCCTGGCGCTCAGCCAAAAGCTCTGCGCCCTGATGGGCGGAGGCATCTCGGTCACCAGCGAAGTGGGCCACGGCTCGTGCTTTACGATCCGGGTTCTCGCGCGAATGACCGAGCAGACATCAACCTATGACGACCTGATCGACATGTCAGCCCTTCCCGCCTACGCGGCCGCAATCTGAAAAAACGGAATCATTCGATGTCCAGCGCCTCCACTCCCCGCGTCGCGATGCTACGGCCGGAAGCCGCCGAATCCGCCGCGGGCGATAGTGCGCCCGTCGCGCGCCACCGCCTGCTGATCGTCGACGACATCAGCGACAACCGCACTATTCTCGCCCGCCGTTTTCAGCGGCGCGGCTTCGATACGGTCGAGGCCGACAACGGCTTGGCCGCCATCGAGATGATCGCGCAGCAGGATTTCGACCTGGTGCTGCTCGACATCATGATGCCGGGTATCGATGGCATCGAAACGCTGAAGCGCATCCGCGCAAAAAAGTCGGCGGCCGCACTTCCCGTCATCATGGTGACGGCGAAGTCCGAGAGCAACAACGTCGTCGACGCGCTCGAACTTGGCGCCAATGATTACGTCACCAAGCCGGTCGATTTTGCCGTGGCTTTGGCGCGCGTGAATACGCAGATCAGCCGGCGCCACGCCGAGATGAAGCTCGTGACCGCCAACGAGGCATTGGCACAGGTGAACGAGGATCTGGAGCGGCGCGTCGAGGAACGCACCAGCCGCCTGATCGACGCCAACAAGCGCCTGAAGATCGAGATCGCAGATCGGGAGGAGTCGCAGGCGCGGTCGCAGTATCTCGCCTATCACGATTCGCTGACCGGGCTTGGCAATCGCCTGCTGTTCAAGGAACAGCTTGAGGAAGCACTCAAAGATCGCTCCACCACCAGCGATCCCATCGCTGTGCTGTTTGTCGATCTCGACGGCTTCAAGACCATCAACGATGCCCTCGGCCACTCCATCGGAGATTTGCTTCTCAAGGCGATCGCCAACCGCATCCGTGACGCACTGCCCGCCACCGACCGGGTTGCCCGCCTTGGCGGCGACGAGTTCGCCATCCTGCAAATGTCGACCCCGCAGCCGGCGTCCGCCGTGGCATTGGCGAACGAGATCATCCAGACCGCAAGCCAGCCCTACCGCATCGAGGGACACGACCTCACCGTCGGCGCCAGCGTCGGCATCGCGATCGGCGCTACTCAGGACATTACCGCCGAGAGCCTGCTCAAGAGCGCCGACCTCGCGATGTACAGCGCCAAGGCTGCCGGCCGCGGCACGTTCCGCATGTTCGATCCGGAAATGGATTCGATCGTACAGGCGAGGCGCCTGCTCGAGCGCGATATGCGCCACGCGCTCGTTCACGATCATTTCAGCCTGCACTATCAGCCGCTGGTCAATCTTCAGACCAAGAAGGTCACGGCATTCGAAGCCCTGATGCGATGGAAGCATCCGGAGCACGGTTTTGTGCCGCCGTCGGCATTCATCCCGATCGCCGAAGAAACCGGACTCATCGTTCAGATCGGCGAATGGGCGCTTCGCCAGGCTTGCTGCGACGCCATGAGGTGGCCGCCGGATATTTCGGTGTCGGTCAATCTTTCGCCGCTGCAATTCCTCAAGGGCAACCTGACCGCAACGGTGATGAATGCGCTCGCAACATCAGGCCTTGATGCCTCGCGTCTCGAGCTTGAAATTACCGAGTCGGTCCTGCTCGACAAGACCGAGCGCAATATCGAAATCCTCAATCAGTTGCGCGATCTGGGCGCGCGCATTTCGATGGATGACTTCGGCACCGGTTATTCGAGCATCGGATACCTGCGCAACTTCCGGTTCGACAAGATCAAGATCGACCAATCCTTCGTCCGTGACGTGCTGGTCGACGAGGGAAGCCTCGCCATCGTTCGCGCCATCGCGGGCCTCGGCGCCAGCTTCGGCATGACCACCACGGCGGAGGGCGTTGAAACTGAAGCGCAGATGCGGCGCTTGAACCTCGAGGGATGCGTCGAGGCGCAAGGCTATCTCTATAGCGAGCCGATCCCGGTCGACGAAGTCGCATTGTTTCTGGATCAACTCTCCTGAAAGAATCGAGGTCATTCACCGTTTCCACGAAACGGTGAATGACCTCGGTAACCCTGCCCGATGAGCCCGCCGGTCGGCCTTCTATCGAAAACAACCGGACCCCATGCCTAGAACGAGCCGGGAGGCAGCCGGTACACGTCCGGCGTCTTGGCATCCGCAATGTAAAACAACAGAAGCGCCGTCGGGGTCAGCACCCGCTGATTATCGTGCCCCTGCGCCAAGGTGCCTTGCAGGATCAGCATTGCGGTTCGATCCTTCGCGTCGCTACCGCGAAACATCAGGATGCCGCCGTTGATCGGCATATTCGTCGCAACGGTATCAGGCCGGAACCCCTCCGCCACGAAATGCGACCGCAGCACGCTGGAATTCGAGAACAGCTGCTCCGGCGTCATCTTGTCGTCGATGGCCTTCGACCATGACAGCGACACCTGAATGAGCTTCTTGGATTGATAACCGATGACATAAGACGCTTCCGCGGTCCCGCCGCCGGGCAGCAGATCCGGCACTTTCACCACCAGCACCTTAGTGCGTTCGCCGGGGTTGGGCTGTTCTCGAATGGCATCGCCCTTCAGCCCGAAATCCTTGGTGATTGCCGCCTTCACCTCTGCCTCGTTCATTCCGAACTTGGCAGATCGAAAGCCCTCGACCTGCGCCACTTGCGTCGAAACGATATTCGACGCGCCGGCCGGAGCGGCAGGCGCTTCCTTCTTCTGGCTCAGCGCAGGCCCCTGCGCGGCAAGGAAAAGCGCAAGCACGGCGCCAGCCGAAACAGACACGCGATGAAACAACGAGATCATACCTTACTCCCCTGGAATATGCGCACGCATGGCGCAGCTCATTTGACGTCCAGCAGGGCCAACGGCCTGAAGCTGATGCGCCCATAAAATTCGACACGAGACTGATTCGGCACGACGCTTCGCCAAGGCACGCTCACATTTGCCTCCAGCGTGACGGAAGCAAGCGGCGTCCACGATAGGCCGACGCCGGACGAATCCAGTTGCGTTCGCGTCGGAGACGTCGAATACACCGCGCCGCTGTCGACAAAGACATAGGCGTCCAGCCCCTTGACCCAATCCGACATGTCGCGGTGAAGCTCGGCGTTGAAATAATAGCCACTGTCGCCGGCAGCCGTATTCGTCGGATAGCCACGAACCGTGGTCGGGCCGCCGATGGAAAACAGTTGGTCTCCCGGAATCAACTTTTCCCGGGTGTATTGATAGCTGGCAAGCGCAACCGCGTAGAACTTTCCCGGAAACCGAACCAAACCATTGAACGAACCGGTCGCGGTATCGAATCCGCGTTGTCCGCCGAGAATTTTGTCGTGCCAGTCGATGCTGTTATAGGCTGGAGAAAACGTCAGCGAATAGGAATCGCCTGACAGATTGATCGACAGGCCGCCGGTCGTCTTGCCATAACGATCATCCGTCACCGCGGCACGCGAGAATTCCGTTTCGGAATTGCCATGCGTGTAGGCTCCGATCGCCTGCACAAGCCACGTCTGGTCCGCGAAGATCGGCTGCGCGATGTTCAGGCTTGCCTGATTGGACCGCCCCGTCACATCCAGGTTTTCATAAGCGCCTTGAACGATCTTGATACGCCCCTGCGTATAGCTGACGCCGATGCGACCACCCCAGGGATTGAACGGCAGGTTGTAAGATACGTTGCCGTTCAGATTGCCCTGCGATTTCACGCCATAAAACGTCAAGCGGTCGTCGATGCCGGCAAGCCCGTGCAGTTTGTAATAGATGCCGCCCTGATTGCGGCCGGTCGACTGCACACCTTGGTTGTCGAAGAAGAGCTGGAGTGTATTTCGCGCAGGCTCGGTCACCGCCAGTTGGAGATCGGTCAGGCCGAAATCAGTACCGGGCTGCAACAGCGCCCTGATCTGAACTTCATTCGTCCGATTGAATCTCGTGATGTCGTTCGTCAGTTGCGGGACATCGAGGACTTCGCCGGCAGGCGGGTGAACCTGTTGGAGGATATATGCCGGCTGGGTCTGCTTCGCGCCCTCGACTGTCGTTTTCTGAAGGCGTCCTTCCGTCAGCTTGATCCTGATGATGCCGTTCGTTGCAGTTTGCGGCGGAAGCGTTGCGATCGCGGTAACGATTCCCCGCTGGGTATAGATCTGGTTGATCTCAGCGACGATGCTTTGCAGGCCCGCAATATCGATTTGCTTTCCGACATATTTCGCCGCAATCGCCTGAAATTCATCCGGCGTGATGAACTTGGAGGTATCGAACTCGACCCGTCGCAGCAGGAAGCGCGGACCACCGCCCGGGATAACGATGGCAGGCGCCCGCGCCGGACCGATAACCGCCGGACCTTGCTGTTTCGGTGTCTGTTGTTGCTGCTCGATGCGCTGACGTTGACGCTGAATATCGCTATCGATAACGCCGGGATTCACCTGCGGAGGCGGCACTTGCGCCCGCACAGCAGGCGCGGACAGAATTGCCGCTCCGGCAGCGATACATGCCGCCAAGCGCTCGATCGCTCCGTAATCGCGGTATCTTCGCATCCGCAATCCTATTGGAGACCGAGCGCAAAACGAGCATCCCCATGATGCCGTTTCGTTCCCGTGACACGCGCCTGCTGCCGCCGTTTCTTGACCGGGCGCCTGCCGTCAAAGAGCCCCTTCAGATTGATCGCCGGACCATGACCCAACACCTCGATCGGCAGCACCGGATGATCCCGGAAGCCGAGCGCCTGCTGCCCCAGCAGATAGAATGTTGCTAGCCCCCCCTTCTTCTCGTCGGCGGGATCGAAGGCACCAGCATTCCGCATATCCTCAATGGCGTTGCGGACAAAGCTCGTCCCGCCGAAGTCACCGCCACCATAATTCGTGATAACGGACGAAACCGTCGTGCCGTACCGGACGACGTAAGTATTGCTGAGATTGGTATTGCCGATCTGCGACATCGCGAAAATGCCGTCGGGCTGGTAGAGCTGGAGATCGACGTTGCCGACCGGCACAGGGCTGCGGTTATTCATAAGTATCTGCCAAGCCGACGTGTTCAACATCATCTGACCCGGCACATAGCCGTCAACGATTGTCAATCGAGATGCGTTCGCCGTCAGAACCGAATCCACCGCTTTATATCGATCGATCACGACGCTCGGAGAATCGAGGCTCAGGTTCGCCGAGGTTGCTACGCCACCGTTGAAGCCGGTCAGCATCACATGGAGCGGGACAGCCGGCACGGAGGGAAGCTGAGTGACAGCACCGCGAATGTTGCCGGCGGCCAGCGTCAGCGAGCGGAAGACGTTCAACTGCGCCACTGAAATGTCATGCGGCGCGGTCAAGGACACGGACGCGCCCTGAAGGGTTTGGAGCGTGAGGTCCGTGCTGCCGGCCAGGCTGACATCGCCGTGCGTGACGATATCGTTTCCCTGCACCTGCCCGATCATCGCGCGCAAATCAATGTTAGTCGGATCAGATGCCGACCCAGTTGCTTCGAGGCGGCCGAAAGCGATGTCGTTATAGGCTTGCAGAGTTTGGTTGCCGCCGCTGACCGCCACTCCAAATCGGATCGACCCAGCAGTCGATTCCGCGAGAATCGCCCGGCCTGCCTTGACCATATTCCAATCGATGAGGCCGCCGGCGCGAAGGCTGATATCGCCTGTCGTCGCTGTCAGGGTGTCGCCGATGTTGTTTGTGGCGGCTGTCAGCGTCGCCGAACCATGTGCCACAACGACGCCCCCCTGGATCGCGCCGTTGTCGGCAGTCACTGTCATGTCGCCGGGATCGCCGCCGGCGCCGTTGGCCTTCAATGCAGCGAAATTCACATCACTCGCCGCACGAATGGTCTGCGATCCGCCGGATATCGTCGTACCGAGGTCGACTGCGCCGCCGGTCGAACGCACCTCGGTCGTGGTGCCGCTGGTTATGGTGGCGAGATTCACCGGGCCGGTCGCGCGCACATCGATCTGCGTCCCGGCATTGAGCGCACTCCAACCGATGGGGCCCGCGCTGGCCAACGTCAGCGAGCCGACCGTCGCTGTCGCGCCGTTGCCCTTGTTGTTGGTCGCAGCCGTCAGCGTGGCCGAACCATGTGCCGCCACGACACCGCCCTGAACCGCGCCGGTATCGGCGGTTGCGCTGATATTAGCGACGTCTCCAGCGATGCCGTTGGCGCTCAACCCGGCGAACGTCACATTTGTCGCTGCCCAGATCGTCTGCGATCCGCCCGATGTCGTCGTGCCGAGGTTGACCGCGCCGCCGGTCGAACGCACCTCCGTCGTGGTGCCGCTGGTTGTGGTAGCAAGATTCACCCCGCCGGTCGCAACAGCCTCAATCGACGTCCCGGCATTGAGCGTATTCCAGTCGATCACACTGGCGCTCGCCAGTATCATCGACCCCGTCGCCGACGTCGCGTGAATGCCCTTGTTGCTGGTGGCGGCCGTCAACGTCGCGGAACCATTCGCGGCGACCGTACCGCCCTGAATCGCGCCGCTGTCGGCGGTCACCGTCACAGCACCGGTATCACTGCTGATGCCATTGACTGTGAGTTGGCCGAAGGTCACGTCGTTCGCTGCACGGATCATCTGCGAACCACCCGAGGTCGTCGTGCCGAGGGTGACAGCGCCGCCGGTCGAGCTGATATTCGTCGTGGTACCGCTGGTTGTGGCGGTGAGATTCACTGCGCCTGTTGCAAGCACATCGATGCGCGTTCCGGCATTCAACGCGCCCCAATCGATCACGCCGGCGCTGGCCAACATCAGCGAACCCGTCGTCGCCGTCGCGCTAGTGCCCTTGTTGTCGGTTGCGGCCGCAAGCATGGCAGAGCCATTCGCAGCGACCGTTCTGCCCTGGATCGCGCCGTTATCGGCAGTCACGCTGATATTGCCGACATCACCGCTGACGCCATTGGCGGTGAGTTGACCGAAGATCACATCGTTCGCCGCACGGATTGTCTGTGAACCACCGCTTGTCGCGGTATCGAGCGCCACCGCGTTGCCGGTCGAGCGCACGTTCATCGTAGTACCACTGATCGCTCTGGCGAATTTCACCGCGCCGGTTGCACGCGCATCGATGCTCGTTCCGGCATTCAATATGCCCCAATCGATCAGGCTGCCCGCTATTGTGAGCGAGCCCGTCGTCGCTGTCGCGCTGGTGCCTTTGTTGCCGGCCGCCGCCGTGAGCGTGCCGGAACCGTTGGCGGCAACCGTATCGCCCTGGATCGCACCGCTGTCGGCGATCACCGTCACATCGCCGATATCGCCGCTGATGCCTTTGGCCGTGAGTTGGTCGAAGATCACATCGCTCGCCGCACGGATCGTCTGCGATCCGCCCGAGGTCGTCGTGCCGAGGTT
>ERZ778018.2600-NODE-2600-length-11217-cov-9.430210_pt1 | contig 11217 bp, 10 predicted proteins | sample MGYA00375748_ERZ778018 | MGnify/ENA primary metagenome ERZ778018 (study PRJEB29350, sample SAMN05509839) | bioreactor metagenome | biome: bioreactor; material: wastewater | place: South Africa: University of Cape Town | collected 2014-04-22 ... | reverse complement strand
GCTTCATCCGGGACGCAGGGAGTTTTCCGGATCGGTCCACTCACGGAAGAACCGCAACCGTCGTCCGCCGCGCGGCGCCCGTAGCCGCCGCGGCGTTGGAGTGGCCCCGCATGACCGTCGACGCCCTGAAGGACTGTAACAAGAAGCACCTGTCTCAAATGGCCAAGGAACGGGGCATCGCCGGCTGGCACGCGATGCGGAAGGACCAGTTGATACGGGCGCTCGCGACGATCCGACCGTCGTCGTCGCCGCCGCGGTCCAAGAAGGAGCGGCCGGCCCCGCGGCCGCCCAAGAAGGTCAAGCGCCCCTCGGCCGCGGCCGCCGAGCCCCCGATCCGGCCGCTCGCGGTCCCCAGCACGCTCGACCACGCCGCCCAGAAGGACCGGATCATCGTCCTGGCCCGCGACTCCTACTGGCTGCACGCCCACTGGGAGTTGAGCCGCGCCACCCTCGCCCGCGCCCAGGCGGCCCTGGGCCAGGAATGGCACGGCGCCCGGCCGATCCTGCGGCTGATGGACGTCACCAGCGAGGAAACCACCAACGCCGCGGAACGCCACGTCCGCGACGTGCCGATCCACGGCGGGGTCAACACCTGGTACATCGACGTGCTCCAGCCGCCGCGCTCGTACCGGGTCGACGTCGGCTACCTCTCGCGCCAGGGCAAGTTCTACGTCCTGGCCCGCTCCAACATCGCCACCACCCCCAAGACCGGCGTCACCGACGCCCTGACCGAGAACTGGAACAACGTCCAGGAGCAGTTCGAGCGGGTCCAGAACCCATCGACGATCCAGGAGGCCCGCGCCCCGTCGATCTCGGTCGACCTCAACGACCTGTTCGACGAGCGGCTCCGCCGGCCCCTCTCCAGCCAGGCGTCGCGCGACCTGTCGCTGGGGGTCCTGCCGGGGCTGGACCGGCGGTTCCACTTCGAGATCGACGCCGAGCTGATCGTCTACGGCGCCACCGAGCCCGACGCCCAGGTGACCCTCCAGGGCGAGGCGGTCCAGCTTCGGCCCGACGGCACCTTCACCGTCCGCTTCCGCCTGCCCGACTCCCGCCAGATCATCCCCGCGGTCGCCTCCAGTTCCGACGGCGTGGAGGAACGGACCATCGTCCTGGCCGTGGAGCGGAACACCAAGGAACTGGAGCCGATGATCCACGACGGCAACGAGCTTTGAACCCCCACGCCCGCGTTTCGGTATAATAACGTCGCCCGCGGCCGCCCGAGCGCCGCCGCGGGCGACGACGCGCGCCGCGGGGAGGCCGCGCGGGTCGGCTTTAGCGAGGGGGGGGCGCCTTGAATCTCGACATCGGCGCGGCGCTGGAGGGCTGGGGCTTCCAGCCCGACGGCCTTCAGGTTCGGCTCGTCGCCGGCGACGACGGCCGCGACAAGATCCAGATGCGGGTCGAATTGGGCGTCTTGCAGATGGAGCGCGACGGCCGTCCCGACGGCGACCGCCCCCACGGCCTCGAATCGCTCCTGGAGCATCACGAGGCCCGCCGCGACCACGCGCTCGCAGTCGGCGACGACTTCGCCCTCGACGCCGCCGACTGCGCGGAACTGATGCGCGAGGGAATGCAGTACTACCGCCGCTACCTCTCCGCCTTCCATCTCCGGCTTTACGACCTGGTGGCCCGCGACACCGAGCGAAACCTCCGGCTGCTGGCCTTCGTCGTCCGCCACGCCTCCCGGAACCGCGACCGGATGGAGTTCGACCAGTACCGCCCCTACATCGCGATGATGCTCGCCCGCGCCCTGGTCATGAAGGCGATCGACCGCGACGACCGCCGCGACGCCCTGGCGAGGCTCGACGAGGGGGTCGCCCGGATCCGCGAGTTCCTCCGCGAGTACGACCGCGAGGACCGCGAACAAGACTGCTCCGAGCTTCGCTTCCTCCTGGGCTGGCGCGACGAGATCGCCCGCGACCTTCCCCCCGATCCGCTCGCCCGCCTGGAGGCGCGGCTCAAGCGCGCCGTCGCCGGCGAGGACTACGAGGACGCCGCCCGCCTCCGCGACCGAATCCGTCGGATGAAATCCGGCGACGTGCCGGCGCCGGAGGCCGCCGGCTGAAGGTCCGTCCCGGAACCGCGTCGGACCGGGGCGCTCCATCGAAAACTCGGCATTCGGGGAGATAGGAACCACAGAGTCACAGAGGACACAGAGAGGGACAAGACCGGGAGAAAAATCCAATTGTATTTTAAAGTATATAATATTAATTTATGTAATAAAATTTTATTGCCTCCTTGTCTTCTCTCTGTCTTCTCCCTGTCCTCTCTGTGTCCTCTGTGACTCTGTGGTGCCTACTCCCCGATTTCCCCGAATGCCGGGTTTTCGACGGAGCGTCCCGTCCCGGTTTCCCGGCCCCATGCGCGTCGGCGGTCGTCGCATGGAGGGACGCTCATATCGGCGTCGGATCCCGCTTGATTTTCCGGGGGGTTCGGGTACGATGAGGCAGTCCGGTTTCGGCCGGACGAGCCTCTGCCATGTTCGACACGAGGCGTTGCTTTTGGCGAACCAACGTTTCAACCCGCGGGGCCCTATATCGACCTCTCGAAGCTTCGGCTTCTCGTAGGTCCGCGGGCCCCACCTGAACTGCGGGTTCTCAAAAGCGTCTCACCGGCATTGCGGCGGAGGTCTTATCGCCCGCGTCGACCCGTTTCGGCGGGACGCCGCGGGTTTTTTCTCGGACTTGCCCCGCGCGAGGTCCTTCGCGATGCCCGCCCACCCCCTGAAGAGACGCCTCCGCGCGGAGACGGTCGCGGCGGTGCTCAACATCGGCGAGGCCGACCGCGCGGCGCGCGAGGCCCGCATCCTGGCCGACGTCCGGGCGTTGCCGTCCTACCGCGCGGCCGCCACGGTCCTGCTTTACTTGAAAGCCTTTCCCGAAGAGATCGAGACGGCCCCCCTGGTGGCCGACGCCCGCGCCCTGGGCAAGCGCGTGGTCTACCCGCGCGTCGTCAGCCGAGCGGCCGGAATGGTGCTCCATGAGATCCGAGGCCCCTCCGACCTTCGCCCCGGCACCCTGAACATCCCCGAGCCCGTCCCCGACGCGCCCGTCGTCGCCCCCGGCGAGCTTGATTGGGTCCTCGCCCCCGGCGTGGCCTTCGACCTGTCGTGCTACCGCGTCGGCCGCGGCGCGGGCCACTACGACCGCCTCCTACCGCGAGTCCGCCCCGAAATCGAGATCTGGGCCGCCGCCTTCGACGTCCAGATCCACGAAGCCCTCCCCGTCGAGCCCCACGACGTTCCCGTCACCGGCGTCGTCACCGAGTCGAGGAGCTTCCGCCGGGGCTGAAGCTCCGTCCCGAACTCCCGGTCCCACCGGCGGGGGCGGCTGGAAGTCGTCGCGAAGCCGTTCGATCGGCCGCCGGCGTCCGTGGCGTCGCGAGGGCGGGTCGTCGACGACGATCCCTCGGCTCCGTCCGTGGAAAACCCAAAGCCAGGTCCACCCCCATGTCCCTCCGACGCTCATCCAGTGGAGCCAAACCTATTCGACCCATCAAGTAATGACAAGAGCCAAGTCTGACCTCGAGGCTCCTCGGTCTGGCTGCAGGCGTCATCAATGACCTCCTGGGACAATCCAGCAACGACGTCTTGACGCAGGCGTCGGAGAACGGACATGATGCGAGGTGGCACGAGTGAAGATTCGTCCAGAGGCCATGGGTTCTGTGGCAATACACGACATGCACGGACATCCTCCAGTGCTCAAGACGTGGCAACCCACTCGGAAGTCAGAACATATAGCCAAGCCGGCGGTATCACGCGCAAGGGTAATTAATCATGTCATTGCAAACAAACAATGATCTAAATTCCGAACTCATCATCGGCATCGTCAGCGCCGTCGGCGCTGACAAGTCGTTAGTGGTTGATCTGTTGAAAGAGCGGCTTGGGCGCGCTGGCTACGACGTTCGCGTAGTGAAGGTATCGAGCGACGTCATTCCCCTATTCGGCGAGATACCGGACCACGGGAACGACAACTACAAGAAAATCAGCGACCTGATGGATGCCGGAAACCGTGCGCGGGAGCAAACCGGCGATGATTTCATCCTGGCGCTTGGCGTCGCGACGCTGATTTTCGCCGACAGGGCCAAGGATGAAAGAGACACCTCACTGCCTTTGGAGAAAACGGCCGTCATTGTCGATTCGCTCAAGCGACCCGAGGAGGTCGAGAAGCTTCGGTCGATTTACCCGGCCGGCTTTGTCTTGATCGGAGTGCATGAAGAGGAAGGCCGCAGACTGCGGCATCTGGTCCAGGACCAGGGATTGACGCCAGAAAACGCGGAACAACTCATCCGTAGGGATGCGGAGGAAAGCAAGGTCGAGCATGGCCAGCGCGTGAACAAGACGTTCCACCTGGCCGACTTTTTCGTTCGCGTGTCGGACAGCTACGATCGTCTGCGGTGTGACATCAAGCGGATGGTTGAACTGTGGTTCGGAAACCCGCATCTCACGCCGATTTTTGATGAGTACGCGATGTTCTTCGCGTTCGCCGCAGCGCTGCGTTCCGCCGATTTGTCACGGCAGGTGGGAGCTGTTGTAACGAAGGATAATCAAGTTCTTTCCACGGGGGCCAACGATTGCCCGAAAGCCGGTGGTGGATTATACTGGCCAGTCCGCTTGTCCGAGGACGGTTGTATCGGCGACATCCCCAACGGGCGCGACTGGATGCGCGAAGATGGCGATTCTAACCGGGCGGAGCAGGTGCGGATCATCAAGCAGATTGTAGAGGAGGGCATCGGTTCTGAATACGGGCTGGACGGCGAAAAGCTCCAGTCGCTTCTAGAAAAAGCGTGATCCGCGATCTGACCGAATATGGAAGGGTGGTCCATGCCGAGATGGAAGCTCTGCTGAGTTGCTCGCGCGGCGGCTTCTCGACGGCAGGCACAACGTTATATTGCACAACATTTCCCTGTCACAATTGCGCCAAGCATATTATCGCGGCCGGCGTCCTACGGGTGGTTTACGTCGAGCCCTACCCGAAGAGTAAAGCCCTACAATTCCACGACGATTCGATCGCCAGAGATGGCGGGGTCAGCCAAGACGGGATGGTGCGATTTGAACCATTCGTGGGAATCGGCCCCAGGCGATTTTTCGACCTCTTCTCGATGCGACTGGGAGCGAGTTACTCGTTAATCCGAAAAGAAGACGCGACTGGCAAACCGAAACCCTGGAGTATCGAGCGGGCGCAGCTTAGAATTCAGATGCGTCCGGCCTCCTACCTCGAGCTTGAGGAAGAGGCCGTCAAAGCTTTTGGGAAATCTTTGAGATAAAAGGAGTTAGACCATGAACAAGGAGATGCTTCGTCAGCAGATCGATCGGGCGACCAAGCTCGTCGATGCCAGGCCAGGCTGGAAGCAGAACATCCTCGCCCGCAGTTCCCAACCGACGCTGGCCACCCCCCGCGCTCCGGTGAACAACCAGAGTAGTCAGAGTAGTTCAGCATCAACGCAGTCAGGCAAGAACCCCTGAGCTTGCGGACGGCCCGCCGTTAAGACCTACCTGTTATATCAATTTTGCCGTCTTTGCCTCTGGAGGGAAGAAGGTTATCGGCCGGGGAAAGGCGCGGGAGCCGATCCTGGTATTCCTCCCTCCGCGTCTTGTGTTATCGGCTCCCGACCTCTATTAGTTTTCGGCGGAGCGCGCCGACGCGCGGGTCATTCGTCCTGTTCCCAGGAGGAATCGGGGGGGGCGGCGTAGAGGGCGAAGCGGCGGGGGAGGTCGATGGCTTCGGCGGGGCCGTCGTGGAGGATCACGCGGTAGGCCAGGCGGATCGACTCGCCCTGGGCCAGGCGGTGCTCGCCGCGGCCCTCGATCTTGAAGTCGGGACCGCCAAAGGGGTTGGCGGCGAAGAGGCCGTAGGTCCGGACGTGCCAGGGGGTCGGATAACGGAAGCTCGACGGGTGGTTCAGGATCGCGATCCCGACGGTCTCGCCGTCGACCGGGCCGGAGTAGTCCACCCACGACGACGGCTTGCCCCAGGCGTCAGCGTCCTCCAGGGCCTCGGCGTTCTTGATCTTGCCGCCGGTCTTCTTGTCGACGTCCATCGACGAGGCGACCCGGACGCCGAACGACCCCTCCTTGGTCGCGCCCAGCACGACCGGGCCGACCGTCGCCTTGAGCGTCGCCTCGAAGTCGAGGACGCGGACGCCCGCGGCGTCGTGGACGGTCAACACGCGCTCGTCCTCGCAGACCTTGGCGCCGTCGGGGGCGAGCCAGTCGTCGGTGGTCTTGAGGCGGCCCAGGACCGGGCCGGAGGCGACGACCGCGCGCGAGGTCTCGCGGATGATCCCCTTGTCGGGCCCCCAGAAGTCGACGTCGTTGACCTTGCCGTGGCTGAACCAGAACGATTGCTGATGGGGGTGGTCGGCGTCCTCGCCCTCGACCTTCTCCATCGGATAGGAGCGGGTCGTCGCCTTGCCGGAAGGGCCGATCAACGGCCAGAGGAACGGCTTCCAGGGGCCATCGACGTGGTGGACCGCCAGCGGGTCGCCGTCGACCTGGATCTTGAGGTTGGGGCCGTCGGGCGCGAACGCCACGCCCTCGCCGTCCCTGGGCGCGCGGATGGAGAGGGAGACGACGAACGTCGTCGGCTCGGCCATCTCGGGCGCGACGAACGCGAGGGTCCGGGCGTCGCCTTCGGCCAGCGCGACGGCGTCGATCGCCGGCGCGTCGGGCGCGGATCGCAGCGCGTAAAGCCCCGGATCCAGGTCGTCGGGCGCGGCGATCAGGATCGGCGAGCCGGCGGGGACGCCGTGGTCGGGGCGGATCGTCAGGCGCCGATCCTGGGCCAGGGCCGGCGAGGCCGCCAGCGCTGACGACAAGAGGAGCAGCGCGAGGGTCGGGCGTCGCGGCCGGGATCGAATTCGCATCATATGGCTTCGGCCTCATGTCTGGTGAGCGTTCGGGGTGAGCGCTTCAATGTGCGTCACGCCGGTCGGACTTGCAAGCGCGAAGCTCCTTGCCCGCGGGGCGGCTTTCATGGGATCGGGCGTTCCCGCGTTTTTTTGGTTGATCCTGGATTGCGCAACGGATACAGTGCGAGACGCTTCAGAAGGGACGGCGCGGGTCCGGAGTCGGCCGACAGGCCAGCCGATCGCTTCCGAAGTGGCGACGTCCCGCCGGCCGTCCCTCCGCGGAAGGGTCTCGGGAGTCGCGCTGACTGGCACGTTTCGGTCGATCGGTGGAGAGCCTGGCAGCGGGCGTATTGAGATGGCGAAGAGGCTATACGTCGGCAACCTCAAGTATTCGGTCACCTCGGAACACCTCCAGGAGTTGTTCGAGCAATTCGGCGCCGTCACCTCGGCCCAGGTCCTCAGCGATCGGGAGACCGGGCGGAGCCGGGGCTTCGGGTTCGTCGAGATGCCCAACGACGACGAGGCCCAGACCGCGATCGAGACCCTCGACGGCCAGGACCAGGACGGCCGTCGCCTGACAGTCAACGAGGCCCGGCCCCGGACTCCCGGCGGCGGCGGTGGCGGCGGCGGCGGCTACCGCGGTGGCGGCTACGGCGGCGGTGGCGGCGGCTACGGTGGCGGTGGCGGCTACGGCGGCGGTGGCGGCGGCGGCTACCGCGACGATTATTGAAATCGTCCTCGCCCCGCCTTGATTCGAGGCGTACACTACCTTTGTAGGTTCCGCGCGAGGGACGGCGCCCGGCTCGCCGGCGCGTCATCCCTTCGCCGTGGATTGCTTCAAGGGGAGGCGCGTCGTCGCGCCTCCTCGTAACGCAACGCCTCGCGCGAGTCCCGCCGATGAACCCTCCCGCCACGGCCCGGACGTCGAGCCCCGACGCCCGCGCGCAACGACTCGAACGGATCCGGCAGGTCGTCGACGCCCGGATCCGACCCGAACTGATGGCCGACGGCGGCGACGTCGAGGTCGTCGGCATCGACGAGGACGACATCGTCCAGATCCGCCTGATCGGGGCGTGTCAGGGCTGCGTCTCCACCGTCCATTCCACCACCATGCTCGTGGAGAAGGCCGTCAAGGCCGAGGTCCCCGAGGTCCGCTTCCTGGAAGCCGTCCCCTGATCCACCCCTCGCCCACGCTCGACCGCCGGGCCGACGCCCCCCCCTGGCTCCTTCCCAGGGCGGCCTACGTCCACGTCCCGTTTTGCGCCCACAAGTGCGGCTACTGCGACTTCGCCTCGGTGGCCGGTTCCGACCACCTGGCCGACCGCTACCTGGACGCCCTTGAACGCGAAACGGCCGCAACGCTCGGCGAGCCCGGCGAGGTCGACACGATCTTCGTCGGCGGCGGCACCCCCACCCGTTTGAACGCCCGCCAACTCGGGCGGCTGACGGCCATGATCCGCCGCTGGCTCCCCCTGGCCGAGGGGGGCGAGTGGACCGTCGAGGCCAACCCCGGCACGCTCGACGCCGAGAAGGCCGACGTCCTGGCCGCGGCCGGCGTCGACCGCGTCAGCCTGGGCGCGCAGTCGTTCCAGCCCCGGCTGCTTCAAGCGCTGGAGCGGAACCACGCGCCGGAGGAGGTCGGCCGGGCCGTGGCGATCGTTCGCGACCGCTTCCCGCGGTGGTCGCTGGACCTGATCTTCGGCGTCCCCGGCTCCAGCCTCGACGACTGGCGGGCCGACCTGGACGCCGCGCTCGCGCTGGGGCCCGCCCATCTGTCCTGCTACGGGCTGGTCTACGAGAAGGGGACCGCCCTCTGGAAGCAGCTTCAGCGCGGCCGGGTCGATCCCGTCGCCGAGGAGGACGAGCGGCTGATGTACGAGCTGGTGATGGACCGGCTCGAATCGGTCGGACTGTCGATGTACGAAATCTCCAACTACGCCCGCCCCGGACACGAGTCGCGACACAACCTCGTCTACTGGGCCAACGACGCCTACTGGGGCCTCGGCCTGGGCGCGGCGCAATTCGCCGACGGGCTTCGCACCGTCAACGCCCGCGACTTGTTGGGCTATCTCAAGCGGATCGAGGCCGGCGAGTCGGTCGTCAGCCTCTCGGAGCGGCTCGACCCCGAGAAGCACGCCCGCGAAACGGCCATGCTGATGCTCCGCCGCACTCAAATCGGCATCATCCGCGACGACTTCCAGCGCCGAACCGGCTTCGACCTCGACGCGCTTTTGGGCCCGGTCGTCGCCCGCTTCACCGCCGAGGGCCTGCTGGAGGACGACGGCGCCCGCGTCCGCCTGACTCGCGAGGGCCGCTTCCTGGCCGACCGGGTCCTGTGCGAGGTGGTTTGACGCCGGTGGGCCGGCCGCGCGGCGGGATCGGCTCGAACGGCGGCCCGCCGCTTCGGCTCGCCGACGATCCCGGCGGGGGAGGGGAGTTCGGCCATGCCGTCGGCCCGTCCGCGGAGCCCGCGAGTTTGTCGCGCGGCGGGCCGTGTCGCCTGCTAGGATGGGGCGTTTCCGGGTTCTCCGACGTCGGGGGGAGCGTTGATTCGCCTCATAACGAGTTGGCTCGCGTCGCTGGTGTTGGGGATGCTGGTCGTCGGGCCGCTGGCGGCGCTGGGGGTTTGCGCGCTGGTGGACGTCGGGCCGGACGGGACGACGCGGGCGTCGCTGTTTCCGGCGGCGGTCGCGGTCCTCGACCCGTTCGTCTGGACGACGCTGCGCCACAGCGCGACGGTGGCCGGGATCGCGTCGTTGGCGGCGATCGTCGGCGGGACGATCGTCGGTCGCGCGGTGGGGGAGTCCGGGGGGCCTTCTCGGCTGGCGGCGGTCGTGGTCCTGGGGCTGGCGGCGGCGTCGCCCCCTTATTTGATCGCGTTGGGCGCCTCGGCGTGGCTGGACGTCGGCGGATCGTCGGCGTGGGGAAGGCTGGCGCTTGGGTCGCGATGGCTGCCGGTCGATCCGGGATGGGCGGCGTGGACGGCCGCGGCGAGCGTGCCGGCCGCGGCGCTGGGGGCGTTGGTCTATCTTCAGGCGCTTGACGCGCTAGGAGGCTCGTGGCGGGACGCGGCGGCCCTCGCCGGGGGAGGGCGGGTCGGTCGCTGGCGACGGCTGGCGTGGCCGTCGCTTCGGCCGGCGATGGCCCGCGCGGGGGCCTGGACGTTCGCGATCACGCTGGCCGATCCCGGCCCGCCGTTGCTGTTGGACTTGCGGCGGACGTTGGGGAGCCGAATGGTCCTGGCGGCGACGGGCGACGCGCCGTTCCCCGCGCTGGCGACGCTGGCGCTGGCCGCGATCCTGACCGTCGCGGCCTGGCGCGCGGTACTCCGGCTCTGGTCCGGCCGCGACCGCGGGGGCGCGGCGGTCGCGCGCGAGGCCCGACTTCGCGCGCCGGCGTCGTGGCCGCGGGCGGTCGCGGCGGGGAGCGTCGCGGCCGGGTTCGGCGGGTTCGTCATGGCGGCGATGGTCGGGCTGGGGATGGTCGGCTGGGAGGCGGGGGCCGACGCCGCGGCGCGTCGGAGCCTGGCGACCGACCCGGAGATGACGGGGGTCGTCGTCCGCTCGTTGCTTCTGGGTCTGGGCGCGGCGGCGCTGACGACGGCGTCGGATCGATGGGTGGCGAGGCTGGAGGCGGCGGCCGGAACGGCGGCGGCGGGACGGTTCCGACGGCTGGCGAGGCTCGCCGCGCCGCCGCCGCTGGTCGCGGGGGTCGTGGTCCTGGCCCTGGGGAGGCTGTTGACGCTGGCCGCGGCGGCCGGCTGGATCGGCGCGTCGCCGGCCGTCCCGTACCTCGCGGGCGATCGCGCGCCCCTGGTCGCGGCGACGCTGGCGGTCTGGCTGGCCGTGGCGACGACCCGGATCGACCGCCGCCCGCTCGGCACGGCCGAGGCCGACGCCGCGGCCGGCCGTCGGTTCGACGCCGCGGTCCTCGCCGGCGCGCGCCGAGGGTCGGCCCGTCGCCTGGCGCGCGCGGCGGGTTTCGCGGGGGAGGGCCGGCGCGACTTCGCGACGACGTTCGCCGCGGCGGCCGTCGCCCTGGCCCCGACGGTGCTGATCGCCTCGTCGGCGACGATCGCGACCGTCGGCCCCGGCGTGCTCCTGTACCGCGAACGCCCCGGCCTGGGCGCGGCGTTCGCCGCGACCCTCGGCGTGATCGCCTGGGCCGTCGCCCTCGCGACCGGCCCGACGGCCGCGGCGACCAACTCAAGTCGAACGTCCGCCAGCGCCGAACGTACTGGATGACGCGGTCCCTCGCGCGCGCCGCTGACGGCTCGACACTTATCGGATCCGGCATGCGATCCTCACGCCAGCCGACGCCAAACGGCCTTCTCCCCTTGAGGGAGAAGGTGGCCGAAGGCCGGAT
>ERZ778018.2598-NODE-2598-length-11218-cov-4.571800_pt1 | contig 11218 bp, 10 predicted proteins | sample MGYA00375748_ERZ778018 | MGnify/ENA primary metagenome ERZ778018 (study PRJEB29350, sample SAMN05509839) | bioreactor metagenome | biome: bioreactor; material: wastewater | place: South Africa: University of Cape Town | collected 2014-04-22 ... | reverse complement strand
AACGTGACATTCGGAGGAATCGACATGCACCTGATCAATAGCCATCTTTTTAAATCCCTGGTAGTCGGTGTCAGCCTTGCGCTGATCACTGGCACTTTATCCGGTTGCGCCAATAACCCGCCTGCATCTAATGCGACTGCGGGAGCTCAAACAAACACTGCTGCAAACGACAGCAACAGCTACAACGAATATGAAACCACGAATGAAGCAGTGAACTTTCTCGGTGGCTCGGCGGAAACGAATGCCAAACTCATGGACAAGGCATTTGCCGACTATGGACGACCGAATGCATATATCGAAGGCGAAGAAGCCGGCGGCGCAATCGTTTTGGGCGTACGTTACGGTAAAGGCGAGCTGGTAACCAAATCAGGACAACGCACGTTAGTCTATTGGCAAGGCCCTTCCGTGGGCTGGGATTTTGGCGGAGATGCTGGCAAGGTGTTCATCCTTGTATACAACCTCCCGCAAACCGACCTGATCTTCCAGCGGTTCGCGGGTGTCAACGGTTCACTATATTTTGTGGGAGGATTGGGCATGGATTATCTGCGTTCGCAGGATATTGTGGTCGCCCCTATCCGAGTCGGAGTGGGCTTGAGATTAGGCGCCTCGGTTGGCTATATGCAATTCACACGTGACAAATCCTACCTGCCGTTCTAGGCCAAGGGCACCTCGAAAAACTGTCACGAGCGGCCCGAGTGCAAGGCGGCCGGAGCGCAGCGACCGAGACATATCAAATAGATAGGCGAGGGAGCGAGCACCGCCCAACGCAGCAATCGGGTCGCGCAGTAGGTCTTTCGAGGTGCCCCCCAAGTTAGTAGGCAATTAAAAGGGCATCATGCGCTCGTCAGGCGAGCATGATGCCCCTTCTATCAAATGCCGAAGAACCGGTAGAAATATCAGGCCCCACACCGGGCCCTGACTACTTCTTCTTTACGCGCGCAGCGCCACTGATGCCATAAATGACCAAAGAATAATCAGTCAGATCAAAGTCATATTGCTCCGCAATAGCGGCAATGCGTTCCTGAATGATTGGATCATGAAATTCTTCAACCGACCCGGTTTTGATACAAACCAGATGATCGTGATCACCCTTGGAAATCAGCTCAAATACCGATTTCCCGCCTTCGAACTGGTGACGCTTAAGAATATCCGCGCCTTCGAATTGGGTCAGAACTCTGTATACGGTAGCCAGACCAATATCTTCACCACGGTTCAGTAGCTCCTTGTACACGTCCTCGGCACTCATGTGCCAATCTGGATTGGTTTCGATGATTTCCAGAATCTTAACGCGGGGCAAAGTGACCTTGAGCCCTGCTTTCTTCAGATCGTTTTGTTCCAAAATACACCTCTGCCCCGGAAAAAATACTTGTAAATACGAGGAGCGATTGTACCCGATTCTCCAGATCACACGCTTGTTTGGACCAATACATCCAATTATTCTCAGCGAACATCTAGAACAAACGCCCTGTACTTGCGTATGATTGCCGGACTATTGTAAGAACCAAACGTTAAAAACACATGCAACAAACACAATTGACCACCGGCCGTGCTCTGCGCGCCATACCAATCTTGGCATTGCTTACCTTCTCTCTGGTTGGCTGCACCTCGGTATACGTACCCAGTTTTATCAAGATATATCAACCGGATATCGCTCAGGGCAATATTATTGAGCCGGAGCAAGTCGCCAAGATTCAGATCGGCATGAGCGCCGCTGAAGTCAATCAGATTCTCGGCACGCCCGCATTGCGGGACATCTTCCACCGCAACCAGCGTGAAACCTATGTCTTTTACGACAAACGTGGCAAGAGGAAAGCATTTCAACATGTTTTGGTCATCTTGTACGACGCCGATGGTCGAGTTGCAAAAATCGAACAAAGCGGCGATCCGTTGTCGCAAGCACCGGCGCAAGACATTCCAGAAGCCTTGCGCAACCCCAAGCAGTCAGATGATAAAGCGCTCGCAGTGCCGGATACAGGGTCGGACAGCAGTGCTGCGCCTAGCCCCTATTCGTTGACGGCTCCAGCCACATCGAACCCGGCATTAGGTGGCGGCGCCCCATTGGAACCGACCGCCCCTGCTCTTTCTCAGTAAGCGCCAGACTCCAGACATTTACGGGAAGTATCGTGACCGCACCGAGAATCTGGCTCTTTCTGGGTATTGTGAACGCGCTGCTGGCTGTGATCTTGGCCGCTGCAGGTGCACATGGCCCGATGGCCCCTACAACGCCGTTTTTGCAACATATTCTTTCTACTGCCAGCTTGTTTCATTTAATTCACAGCCTTGCAATGATTCAGTTCGGGCTCTGGTTGGCTCAAAACCCGAATCACAACAATTTCACAGGCATATTCTTTTTGACGGGCACCGTTCTGTTCGTTGGCAGCCTGTACGCATTGGTCTTCACCACGATCACGTTTCCCGGTCTGCTGACACCCATCGGCGGCGCGCTATTGATGCTCGGTTGGATAACCTGGGGACTGCAAGTCGCTTTACCGAGCAAAAAGCAGCCTTAACAAGCAGAACTAAAACGCCAATGATGCCATCAAGAAAAGTATCCGAGACTGCCAACGCATCTCGCGTTTTCACTCTGTCACGGTCTTGTATCGGGGAAGCTCAAAAAACCCGTCATTCCCGCGTAGGCGGGAATCCAGCGTCTTGATTTTTCTGGGTTCCCGCTTTCGTGGTAACGACGAATCTCGGGTATTTCGAGGTACCCATCGGTAAAACCCGGAAAAAAGAACCTGATTTCGGGTAATATTCACCCTTTGCGCATAACTTAGTTCGAGTAAACATGACACAGTCCAGCTTTGAATTTGATGACTTGATCCGCTGCGCCAAAGGCGAAATGTTTGGCGAGGGCAACGCTCAGTTGCCGCTTCCACCGATGCTGATGTTTGATCGCATTGATCGGATTGCAAAGGACGGCGGGAAATTTGGGAAAGGCGAGATGATCGCAGAACTTTCGATCAACCCAGAATTGTGGTTCTTCGGCTGCCATTTTGAAGGAGACCCCGTCATGCCCGGTTGCCTTGGCCTCGATGCCATGTGGCAGCTGGTTGGCTTCTATCTCGGCTGGAGCGGCGGCAAAGGCCACGGCCGAGCACTGGGTGTGGGTGATGTCAAATTTTCTGGACAAGTTCTGCCCGATAACAAGAAGATCATTTATCAGGTAGACATCAAACGAATTATCATGCGCAAACTGACCATGGGGATTGCTGATGCCCAAATGTCCGTCGATGGTAAAATCATCTACGAGGCTAAGGATCTTCGCGTTGGTCTGTTTACCAATACACAAGCATTGTCGGAGTAAACCATCATGCGCCGCGTCGTTATTACAGGCATGGGGATTGTTTCCAGCATTGGAAACAACCAGAAAGAAGTACTCGACTCATTGATGAATGGTCGCTCAGGTATTGAAATCAACCCAGAGCAAGTCGAACGGGGTTTCCGCTCGCATGTTGCCGGAACATTGAAGATCAATCCTGAAGATCACATTGATCGCAAGCTTTTTCGTTTCATGGGTTCGGCGGCAGCTTATACGTATCTATCCATGAAGGAAGCCATCGAGCAATCCGGGCTGACCCCGGAGCAAGTCTCCAATCCACGTACAGGATTGATTGTCGGCTCGGGTGGCTCTTCGTGTGAAAACATCGTTGAAACAGCTGATATTGTGCGCGAGAAGGGTGTCAAACGCGTGGGTCCTTACATGGTCACACGCACAATGGGCTCAACCACGTCCGCTTGTCTGGCCACGCCATTCGGGATCAAAGGCATCAATTTTTCAATCAGCTCGGCCTGCGCTACCTCTGCACACTGCATCGGCTCCGGGGTCGAGCACATCCAGTTTGGCAAGCAGGACATCGTCTTCGCAGGCGGCGGCGAAGAATTGCACTGGTCTCAAACGGCGATGTTCGATGCCATGGGTGCGTTATCGTCCAAATATAACGATACGCCGCACACCGCTTCTCGCCCCTTCGATGCCACCCGCGATGGCTTTGTCATCTCCGGCGGCGGTGGCGTCGTGGTTCTGGAAGAACTCGAACACGCGTTAGCCCGTGGCGCGAATATCCTGGCGGAAGTCGTGGGGTACGGTGCCACATCCGATGGTTACGATATGGTTCAGCCGTCCGGCGAAGGCGCGTTGCGCTGCATGCAGCAGGCACTGTCTACCGTGGACACGCCGATTGATTACGTCAATACGCACGGCACCAGTACGCCTGCCGGCGATATGCGTGAGTTGGAATCATTGGCGAAGATCTTTCCGGATTACAAGCCGTATATCACATCAACCAAATCCCTGACCGGACACTCGCTCGGGGCGGCTGGCGCACAAGAAGCAATCTACTCACTGCTGATGATGCAGAACCGGTTTATTGCTGCCTCTGCCAACCTCAATGAAATCGACCCGAAAGCCGAGGGTGTGAACCTGCTGGCGAAAACGCTGGAAAACGTCAAGATTGATACCGTGCTGTCGAACAGCTTCGGTTTTGGCGGAACCAATGCCTCATTGGTAATGCGCCGCTATCAGGGCTAACAAAAGCATTCGTCGCTCACGAGAAAACGCCGCACAGTCGGCGTTTTTTTATTTATTGATCAATCACGCTGGCAATCAGTTGTCGTGTATAGGCATGACTCGGCGATTCAAACACCGTCGCAGTCGCGCCTGTTTCGACAACGGCACCCCGGTACAGAACCATCACGCGATGGGCCATGGCTCGCACAACCCGCAAGTCGTGGGTAATGAACACATAAGTGAGTCCGAGCTGCTCTTGCAATATGCGCAGCAGAGCCAGGATCTGTTTCTGCACGGTTGCATCCAGCGCACTGGTCGGTTCATCGAGGATCAGAATTCGCGGCCTGAGAATCAAGGCGCGGGCAATGGCAATCCGTTGGCGCTGCCCGCCCGAAAATTCATGCGGATAACGGTGCAGGCCCACACCACCCAGTCCGACAGAGGCCATGGCCTCGTACACCCGCTCCTCATATTCGGTCTTGACCAAACGAGGCTCGTGTACGCGCAAACCCTCGCCAACCAATTCGCCAATGGTCATCCGGGGCGACAAGGAACCAAACGGATCCTGAAAAACAATTTGAATATGCCGGCGCAACGGGCGAAACTCAGATTCACTCAGATGCTCAACCGCCCTGCCCTCGAGCAGAATGTTTCCCCTTGAATGAATCAGGCGCAACAGTGCCAGCGCCAACGTGCTTTTCCCCGAGCCCGATTCTCCGATCACACCCAAGGTTTCCCCTGCCGATACGGAGATATCAATATGAGATAAAGCCTGGAATGGGACGGAACTGGACAGCCACCAATAGCGACGCTCACCCGGAGCGAATTGGCGAGGCTGCTTGAATTCAACATTGAGATCATTCGCGCCGAGCACCTCAGGGGCATTCATGGAAATGACCGGCAAAGGTTCAGGTTGCGGCGTAGCCGCCAGCAATTGCTGGGTATAAGGATGCCGAGGCGATAAAAAGATCTCACCGACTTCACCGCGTTCGACGACCCGGCCTTGCTTCATCACAGCAACTGCATCGGCATAACGTCGAACAAGATTCAGATCATGCGTAATCAGCAGCAATGCCATGCCCATCTCCTGCTGAAGCTCGGTCAGCAGATCCATCATCTGGCCCTGCAACGTCACATCCAGCGCCGTGGTTGGTTCATCGGCAATCAGCAATTTAGGCCGACAAACCAGGGCCATCGCAATCATGGCCCGTTGTCGCTGCCCTCCTGAAAGCTGGTGTGGAAACACGCGTGCCCGTTGTTCAGGATCGGGCAGGCGTACCAGTTCAAGCCATTCGATGGCGCGGCGTTGCGCCTCTGCCCTCGTCAACCCTTCATGCGCAATCGTGACCTCGGCTATTTGCTCCCCAATGGTTTTCAAGGGATTAAAAGCGGTCATCGGTTCCTGAAAAATCATGCCGATTTCACGTCCACGAATGCGGCGCAAGGCATGCTGAGGCATGGTCAGAACATTCTGGCCATCGAACGTGATCGACCCGGACGTGTACTGCAAATTATCCAATAAACGTAAGACAGAGAGCGCAGTAATCGTCTTCCCGGAACCGGATTCTCCGACCAGAGCCATTCGCTGTCCGGGCAACACATCAAGACTGACCGATGAGAGAATTTCATCACCGGGCGTGAACTGGGCGGTCAAATTGCGGATTGACAGCAACGCCGTGGAATCAAGGCGGGAATCATGATGACCAGGACTCGTGGCATCACCCGAAAGAACGTCCGGCATCGACTCAACCGACATATGGGCACCTCGAAATACCCGTGATTCGTCGTTCCCGCGAAAACGGGAACCCAGAAATAATCAAGGCGCTGGATGCCTGCCTACGCGGGAATGACGGGTTTTTCGAGCTTCCCATATAAAAGTCCTTATTCAAACAACCGATAACCCATGAATTTCAATGCCAGTTTATCAGCCAAGACGTGATGCCACCCCATAAATGACGTAACAGGAAACTCACTTTTCCGGTACAGTCACGCGATTATTATCGAGAGAACATCATGACCGACTTAGCATCCTCTGCACTATCATGGCCGATCACCGTCGTGAGCGCGCCGGATATGCAGGCGCCTCTGGCAGAAGAAATACGCAGTCTGGTCGATGCCAAAGTTTCCGACCGTCCCTTCGGTGTCCTGCTTGATGCCACACCCGAACAAGCCTATCGCATTGTCTGCGACAGTCTCATTGCGGGGCACGTGTACCTCACCCTGATTACGGGGCAAGCGGCCACGGCGGATGAACTTTATCGACTGGTGCAACAAATCGACTGGTCAAAGCATCTGGCGGCGGAAGGCTATTTCACCATCAGCGCGACCGGCTCAACCGAAGCACTTCGTCACACAGGATTCGTCGCCACGCGCATCAAGGATGCGATTGTCGACCAGTTTCGTGAACGAACCGGCACACGGCCGACCATCGACAGCGAACAACCCGACATTCGCTTGCATTGCCACCTGACGGCAAGTGGACACACCACACTCTCGCTTGAACTCTCGAACGGCTCGCTGCATCGGCGTGGGTATCGCACCGATGGCGGGCTGGCGCCGCTGCGGGAAACACTGGCCGCGGGCATGTTGTGGCGCGCACGCTGGCCGCAACTGGTCGCATCCGAAACCGAGTCCGGAGCAGCGCTTTTTGATCCGATGTGCGGATCGGGCACGCTGCTGATCGAAGCGGCACTTCGCCTGACGGGCTTGCCACAAGATCTGCGCGTCAAACGGATCGGATCGACTGGCTGGCTGGGTCATCGGGAGCAAGCCCAAAAGCGGGTACTCGACAATCCGCCCGAACTGGCCAAGGGCGTCGATAAGCTGACCTTGATCGGACAGGACATCGATATTGAGCAGATCACCGCAGCGCGCGCCAATGCCGAACGAGCGGGTGTTGATCATCTGATGGTTTTCCGTGAAGCAGATGCATGGAAAGCCCCCTGCCCACCCGAGTTCGAGGGCAAATCACTCGGTCTTGTAGTGAGCAATCTGCCGTATGGTCACCGACTAGACGTAGCCGGTGATCACGAAGGCGAACCAGATTGGTCGGTGCTTACCGATCAGTGGCAGCGCTGCTTCAATGGCTGGCATTGGGCTTTCTTACTTCCGGAAGGTGATGGCCAAAACTGGCCGCTGCGCTACGAGCGCGTATTCCCCATGGATCAAAGTGGTATTGCCATCGATATGATTCGCGGCAGTTTCGATGGCAAGGCCCGACGAGAAGCACCCGGCCCGATCGGGTTGGCCAATCGGTTATGTGCCGCAGCCGAGCAGACAAGAACATTGGTCGATGCGGCGCCTTTTGCCAATCGCCTGCAAAAAAATTACCGCCACCTGAAGAAACTGGCGGAACGTGAGGGTTGGTGCTGTTTTCGCGTCTATGACGCCGATTTGCCGGACTTCAACTGCGCGGTTGATCTCTATCGCGATGAGGCCGGAGAAACCTGGGCAGACATACAAGAATACCGGGCACCGAACAAAATCGATCCGCAACTCGCTCGTGCGCGCTTATCGATCATTGTCGAACAGGTCATGGAAAATCTCGGTCTGGCTGAAAATCATAGCGTCGTACGGCAACGCAAACGCCAGACCGGCACAGAACAATATCAGAAGATCACTCAGGAACGCCTGGAACGCGTCGTTCACGAAGGTAGTACCCGCCTCTGGGTGAATCTCACCGACTATCTGGATACCGGACTGTTTCTGGATCACCGCTTGGTACGCGACCGCGTTGCGGAACTGTCTCGCGGGAAAAAACTGCTTAATTTGTTCTGCTATACCGCAACCGCATCGGTCCGCGCCGCACATCAAGGTGCTAGTCGTACCGTTTCGATCGATTTATCAAACACCTATCTCGACTGGGCCGAACGAAACTTTACCCTGAACAATCTCAAGGTAGGCACGGAACACAGCCTGATTCGCGCCGATGTGCTCGACTGGCTCGAACAACGCAGTAATGCGATCTATCAACCCGAACGATTCGATGTCATTTTCTGTGACCCGCCGACATTCTCCAACTCAAAAGCCATGCAGGACACCCTTGATATTCAACGAGACCATGAGTTCCTCGTGCGAAGCTGCATGCACCTTTTAAGTGACGATGGCACTTTAATCTTTTCAAATAATCTAAAAGGCTTTACATTGTCATCCAAATTGCTGGATGAATTCAGAATCAATGACTTATCAAGAAAAACATTACCAGGTGACTTTGCACGCACGCCAAATCGACGCAGTGTCTTCGAAATCCGACATCATGACGACACCTAACGCGACGAACGATGCGGGTGCAAGTAAGCATCTGCTGCCCGCACTGGGATTGATTGTTTGTGCTGCTTTCGGCCTTGGTGGCTGCGCTTCGCTCCCGAATGGCCCGAATGATGATAGTAATCAGGCGAGCAATGGCCTGGGTTGGCTTAATGCTTCGACCCAAAGCGAAGATGAAAATTACAGCTTCAAAAACAGCTCATTGAGCCCGAAGCTTCCTTCGGTACCGATCAAGGCCATCGATGACCCAAACGGAGTCAGAACTGCGGCGACAGAAGCCATCTTGCAGGCAATAAGCCAGCTTGGCACCGCCTATCAATGGGGGGGCACATCGAAGAAACAAGGATTTGACTGTAGTGGGCTGACCAGCTTTGTCTACAAGAAGGCTGACATCGAACTGCCGCGCACTGCCCGCGACCAATACGCATTCACTGAACGCATTGCACGCTCGCAACTAAAGCCTGGTGACCTGCTGTTCTTCAAAATCCGCAGTCGCAAGATCGATCATGTAGGTATTTATATTGGCGACAATCGCTTCATCCACGCGCCCAGAAAGGGCGAACACGTAACCTTCGCGCAGCTCAACAATGTTTATTGGCGTAAACACTTTGCGGGAGCCGGGCGCGTTCCGGGTGCGAGGCGGCTCAATATGACCGAGCTTGATGCGCTAGCCACCCAATAAGGTCGTCCACGAGCGCGAATCGTCAACTTGATACGCGGAACCCAGCCATAACGGCCATGAGCAAAATTACTTGCCGCCGCTGATTACCCAACCGGTAATGCCGGTAAATGCCATCAGAAAACCAAGCGGTGCCAGCATCAAGAGATCGAGAAACACCGAGTGGCTGCCGTCCTTCATCAGGAACATGGCACTGAAGCCGCCAATCACACCGATGGTAGTCATGATGGCCCCCACCACGATCAACACCTTCGAAAACTGACCGACACCAGATTTGGCATATTTAGGTTCGTAGCGATGCGGGTTGTGAACTCCCGGCTCGAACTCTTCTTCTGTATCACGTTGTGGATTCATGACCGTTTTCCTGCTCAAAATGAAATGAGGGCGTGTTTGGGACAGTTTTACTGCGGGTTTTGTTCACGATACCACGATGCACCGACCCATTCTGATAGAATCTTTGAGATACCCAGTTAGATTATAGGAGATCAGTTGTGTTGGAATTTTCAGTCAAAAGTGGCGCACCGGAAAAACAGCGATCTTCCTGCCTGATTGTCGGTGTTTTTGAAGCCCGAAAATTATCTGATGCGGCAGAAACCATCGACAAGGCCAGTGACGGTCACCTCAGTGCGATCACCCGCCGCGGCGATATGGAAGGCGAGCTGGGTGACACACTGCTAATCCACGGTGTACCCAATATTCAGGCTGAACGGGTTTTATTGGTCGGTCTGGGTAAAGAACGCGAATTCGACTTGAATGCTTTGAACAAGGCCACCACCGCAGCCGTCAAGGCGCTGCACTACCGTGGCACGACAGAATGCGTCAGTCACCTGACCGAAATCGACATCAAAGGAATCGAATTAGAACAGATTCTCCGCCAAAGCGTACTGGCCATTGATGCCGCCGTTTACCGCTTCGATCAGTTCAAGTCGACCCCGGAACCGGGACCACGCCGCCCACTGCGGAAAGTCACCTTCATTACGCCCAGTCGCCGTGGCCTGCTCGAAGCGGAAAACCACGTGCGCGAAGCAATGGCAATCAGCTCGGGGATTCACCTGACCAAGAACCTGGCCAACCTTCCGCCAAATCTCTGCACACCAACCGCGCTGGCCGATCAGGCCCGCAAGTTGATGGAAACCCATCCGCACCTTGCCGTTGAAGTACTGGATCAGTCCCGTATGGAGACCTTGGGAATGAATGCCCTGCTCGCGGTCGCCAAGGGCAGTGTTGAAGCACCCAAATTCATCATCATGGAACACATGGGTGGCCGTGATGACGAAGAACCCATCGTACTGGTCGGCAAAGGGGTAACGTTCGATACCGGCGGCATCTCGCTCAAGCCCGGCCTCGACATGGATCAGATGAAATACGACATGGCCGGCGCTGCTGCTGTCATCGGATTGATCTCGATCGTGGCCGAACTGAAGCTACCGATCAACGTCGTGGGCCTGGTGCCTACGGTAGAAAACATGCCGGACGGCAACGCATTAAAACCGGGCGACATTGTCAAGAGCATGTCCGGTCAGACAATCGAAGTGTTGAATACCGATGCCGAAGGCCGGCTGATTCTTTGCGACGCGCTCACCTATGCCAAACGCTTCAAACCTGATGTCGTCATCGACATGGCGACACTGACCGGCGCTTGCGTCATTGCGTTAGGCCGTGTGCCGAGCGGAATATTCAGCAACACCCGCGCCCTAGCCCAGGAAATTACCAAAGCCGGTGAAAGCAGCCATGACCGGGTATGGGAACTGCCCTTATGGGAC
>ERZ778018.2595-NODE-2595-length-11221-cov-3.981820_pt1 | contig 11221 bp, 8 predicted proteins | sample MGYA00375748_ERZ778018 | MGnify/ENA primary metagenome ERZ778018 (study PRJEB29350, sample SAMN05509839) | bioreactor metagenome | biome: bioreactor; material: wastewater | place: South Africa: University of Cape Town | collected 2014-04-22 ... | reverse complement strand
CACTTCCGTCATCAAATCCGTTGCCTTCGACCTGAAGGGGCGCCAGCTCGCCGCTGCGGCAATACCCAACAGCTACGAGACGATCGGGCGCACGGGTGCGGTGCAGGACATGGCGCGCACCTGGGCCGATACGGCGCGCACGCTGTCCGACCTTGCCGGCAAGGTCGACAATCTCGCGGCGCGCGTGGCGGCCATCGCCGTCACCGCCCAGGGCGACGGCACCTGGCTCATCGACCGGGCCGGCGAGCCGGTCGGCAAGGGCTGGCTTTGGCTCGACGCCCGCGCCGGCGACATCGTCACCCGGTTGCGGGGCGAGACCGGCGACGCCGAGCGCTTCCGCCATACAGGCTCCGGCCTCGCCGCCTGCCAGCAGGGACCGCAGTTGCGCTGGATGCTGGAGCACGCGCCGGAAATGATGCATGGGGCGGCGACCGGCTTCCACTGCAAGGACTGGCTCTATTTCAAGCTGACCGGCAAGCGCGCGACCGATCCGTCGGAAGCCTGCTTCACCTTCGGCGATTTCAGCGAGCGGCGCTATAGCGACGAAGTCATCGATTTCCTCGGGCTTGCGCCGCACAAGGGCCTTTTCCCCGAGATCGTCGACGGCGCGACGACGTATCACCCGCTCAGCGACAGCGCCGCGGCGCTCACCGGGCTCACCGCCGGTACGCCGATCGTGCTCGGCTATGTCGACGTGGCCTGCACCGCGCTCGGCGCCGGGCTCTACGACCTGGAAACGGAGACGGGCTGCTCGGTCATCGGCTCCACGGGCATGCACATGCGGCTCGCACGCGGAGCGGACGACGTGCGCCTTACCGAAGATCGCACCGGCTACACGATGTGCATGCCTGTGCCCGGCATCTATTCGCAGATGCAGTCGAACATGGCGGCGACGCTCAATGTCGACTGGATCCTGTCTGTCGCCGGCGGGTTGCTGAAAAGTGTAGGAGTGGAACGCTCCAAGCCCGACCTGCTCGGCCATGTCGAGGGCTGGCTTGCCGAGGCGAAGGAGCGGCCGCCGCTCTTTCATCCCTATATTTCCGAGGCCGGCGAGCGCGGCCCCTTCGTGGACGCGACCGCGCGCGCTTCCTTCCTTGGCCTCAGCGCCTCAAACGGTTTCGCCGACATGGTTCGGGCGGTCTTCGACGGCCTCGCGCTCGCCGCGCGCGATTGCTACCTCGCCATGGGGCCGCTGCCGCGCCAGGTGCGGCTCACCGGAGGTGCTGCCCGCAGCGCTTCGCTGCGGCGCATCCTCGGCGGCGCGCTTGGGGCCGATATCCAGACCACGGAGCGCGAGGAGGCCGGGGCGGCGGGTGCCGCCATGATCGCGGCCGTGTCGCTCGGCCTCTACGGTTCGATGGCCGAATGCGCGAAGGAGTGGGTGACGCCGTGCCTGCGCGCTTCGGAGCCGGCCGATGCGGCGCTCGCGCGGCATTTCGATAGCGTATTCCCCGCCTACAAGGCCTCGCGCGAGGCGCTGTCTCCCTTGTGGGAAACGATTACAGGACAACAGGACAAGCTGCCATGACGACGAAGAAGATTGCCATTGCCGGCGACCGTTTCATGCTGCCGCAGGTCTTTGCCGACAAGCTGGTGGCGGCGTGCGGCGAGGGGCACGACATCCGTCTTCTGGAACTGCCCTGGCCGGACGTGCCGATGGAGCACGGCTATGCGGTCGAGGGCATGGACGGGCTGAAGGAATATCTGGGCTCCGCCGACGAGATCGTCGATTTCATCGGCGACGCCGAGATTTTCGTTACCCAGCTAGCGCCCCTGTCGCGGGCCATGTTCGCGCGCCTGCCGGCGCTGCGGCTGGTCGCCGTTTCGCGCGGCGGCCCGGTCAATATCGACATGGCGGCAGCCCGCGAGGCCGGCGTCACCGTCGTCAACACACCCGGCCGCAACGCCGGGGCTGTCGCTGAGTTCACGATCGGCGCGATTCTCGCCGAAACCCGGCTCATCCGCACCGGCCATGAATCGCTGCGCAAGGGCGAGTGGCGCGGCGATCTCTACCGTGCCGACAGGACCGGCCGCGAACTGCGCGAAATGACGGTAGGCGTCGTCGGCTACGGCAATATCGGCACGCGGGTGGTGCGGTTGCTGCGCGCCTTCGGCGCCAAAGTCCTTGTCCACGATCCCTATGTCCAGCTTTCGGCCGAGGATCGCAACGACGGCGTCGAGCTTGTCGCGCTCGACGATCTTCTGGGGCGCGCCGACATCGTCACGCTGCATCCGCGTGTCAGCGAGGAGACGCGCCACATGATGAATGCCGACACATTCGCCAGGATGAAGCCGGGCGCGTTGTTCGTGAACACCGCGCGGGGCCCGCTGTGCGACTACGATGCGCTCTACGCGGCACTGACCGAGGGCCATCTTGGCGGGGCGATGCTGGAGACCTTCGGCGTCGAGCCGGTGCCGGCCGACTGGCCGCTGCTGCAACTGCCCAACGTGACGCTGACGCCGCATATCGCGGGAGCCTCGGTGCGCACTGTGACCTATGCCGCCGAAATGGCGGCCGAGGAAGTGCGCCGCTACATCGCCGGCCTGCCGCTGGTCAATCCCTGCTGAACCCTGTTTTTAGAGGAAACGAAATGAGTGAAACCGCCATCCGCCAGTCGATCATCGACCACTGCTGCCCCATGAACGCCTCCGGCCTCAACCAGGGCACGTCGGGCAACATCAGCGTACGCCAGGGTGGGCGCATGCTGATCACGCCGTCCGGCATTCCCTATGACAAGACGACGCCCGACATGATCGCGTCGCTGTCGCTCGACAGCGACGGCGCCTATGATGGGCCGAAGAAGCCGTCCGTGGAGTGGCGCTTCCATCTCGATATCCTGAAGTCGCGGCCGGATGTCGGCGCGGTGGTGCATACCCATTCCATGTATGCGACCACGCTGGCCATCGCCCGCAAGGGGATTCCCGCTTGCCACTACATGATCGCGATGTTCGGCGGCGACGACGTGCGCGTCGCCGACTACGCCCGCTATGGCACGCCGGAACTGTCGAGCAACGTACTGGCGGCCATGGAAGGGCGCAGCGCCTGCCTGCTGGCCAATCACGGCATGATCGCTACCGGCCCTACGCTGGAGAGAGCCATGGCGGCGGCGGTCGAGCTCGAGACGATTTCCCGGCAATATTTCAATTCGCTGCTCATCGGCGGCCCGGTGCTGCTCGACCGGGAAGAGATCGCCGGGGTCATCAAGGGCTTTGCCAGCTACGGACGGCAGGACGACGAGAAGGCGGCCTGAGGCAGGTCTGGCGACGGAGAAGCAAAGTGACGGCGCATCCTCCCATCTACGACCTGCTCGTCATCGGCGGCGGCGTGAACGGCGCCGGCATCGCGCGCGACGCCGCCGGCCGGGGGCTTTCGGTGCTGCTGTGCGAGAAGGGCGATCTCGCCGAAGGCACCAGCTCGCGTTCGGGCAAACTGGTGCACGGCGGCCTGCGCTATCTCGAGCACTATGAATTCCGGCTGGTGCGCGAGGCGCTGATCGAGCGCGAGGTGCTGCTGAAGGCCGCGCCGCACATCATCTGGCCGATGCGGTTCGTGCTGCCGCACAACCCGGCCGACCGGCCCGCCTGGCTGGTCCGGCTCGGCCTGTTTCTCTACGACCATCTCGGCGGTCGAAAGCGCCTGCCCGGCACGCGCGTGCTCGACCTCGCCACCACGATGGAAGGCGCGCCGATTGCCCGGCAATACCATAAGGCCTTCGAATACTCCGACTGTTGGGTGGATGATGCCCGCCTGGTGGCCCTCAATGTGCTGGACGCGGCGGCGAGAGGCGCGGAGGTCGCCGTGCGTACCGCCTGTTCGGCCGTGCGCCGCGAGGGCGCGTTGTGGAGCGCGGAACTCACCGACGCCGTCAGCGGCGCCACCCGCACCGCGCAGGCGCGTTGCCTGGTCAACACGGCAGGGCCGTGGGTCAACGACGTGATCGACCGCGTCGCCGGCCTGCGTTCGAACCGGCATGTGCGCCTCGTCAAGGGCAGCCACATCGTCGTGCCGAAATTCTGGGAAGGCAGGCAGGCCTATCTGGTGCAGAACCCGGACAAGCGCGTCATCTTCATCAATCCCTACCAGAACGACCTCGCCCTCATCGGCACCACCGACATTCCCTATGACGGCCGGCCGGAGGATGTCGCCATCGACGGTGACGAGATCGCCTATCTGCTGAAATCGGTGAACCGCTATTTCAAGCGGCAACTGGCGGCCAGCGACATCGTGCACGCCTTTTCCGGCGTGCGGCCGCTCTATGACGACCATTCCGCCAATCCGAGCGCGGTGACGCGGGACTATATTTTCGAGATCGACGCCGGCCAGCAGGGCGGGCAGGCTCCCTTGCTTTCGGTGTTCGGCGGCAAGATCACGACGTTCCGCAAGCTTTCCGAACATGCGCTGGAGAAGCTCAAGCCGTTCTTCCCGGCGATGGGGCCGGGCTGGACCGGCAAGGCGACGCTTCCGGGCGGCGACATGCCGGAGGCGGATTTCGACCTGTTCCTCGGGGAACTGCATGCGCGCTATCGCTGGCTTCCGGCGGCGCTGGCGAAGCATTATGCGAGGCTCTACGGCACCCGCGCCCATGCGCTTTTGGGGGACGCGGCCTCGATGGACGACCTCGGCCCCGCCTTCGGTCCGCGCCTTTACGCCCGCGAGGCGGAATTCCTTGTCGCCACCGAATGGGCGCTTACCGCCGAAGACATTCTGGAGCGGCGCACCAAGCACGGCCTCTACATGAGCGAGGCCGAGAAGGCGGCCTTTTCCCAGTGGCTCGAAGGCCCGGCAACGACCACACGAAAGACGGCATGATGACGCGCAGTCCCGAATATGACGCCCTTCTTTCCCTGTCGGCGCGCATCGGCGCCGATCCGGCGCTGGTCCAGGGCGCGGGTGGCAACACCTCCATCAAGGAGGACGGCACGCTGTGGATCAAGGCCTCGGGCCTGTGGCTGCGCGATGCGCTGGCGCGCGACCTGATGGTGCCGGTGGCGCTCGAGCCTCTGCTCGATGCGCTTCGGTGCGGCGATCCGTCGACGGAGAGGCCGCAGACCTATGTGATCGAGGACAGGAATCCCGGCGGTCTGCGGCCGTCGATCGAGACCACGATGCATGCGCTGCTTTCGCCGAAGGTGGTGGTGCATGTCCATTGCGTCGACACCATCGCCCATGCCGTGCAGGTGGATGGAGAAACGCTCGTCGCCGAGCGTCTTGCCGGCCTGCCTTACGCCTTCGTGCCCTATGCGCGCCCCGGCCTGCCTCTGACGCAGGCGATCATGCGCCGCATCGATGCGGATACCCGCATCCTCGTTCTCGGCAATCACGGGCTGACCGTCGCCGGCGAGACGGTTGCCGACGCCGAGGCCCTGCTGGGCGAAGTGCGCCGCCGCCTGACCCTGACCGCGCGGGCTGTCGTTGCGCCGGATATCGGGTCGTTGGAACGGCTCGCCGTCGGCAGCGCCTATCGTCCGCCGTCCGATCCGGCGGCCCATGGCGTCGCCACCGATCCCGTTTCCTGCCGTCATGCCGGCGGCGGCAGCCTCTATCCCGACCACGTCATCTTTCTCGGCGAGGGCTCGGTCATCGCGCAGCCGGGCGAAAGCGGGCTCGACGTCGAGCGGCGCTTCGGCGCGACCGGCTTGCCGCTGCCGCCGACCATCCTTTTCCCCGGCAAGGGCGTGCTCGTTTCCACGGCGATAAGCGAAGGCGCGCTGGCCATGGCGGGCTGCCTGTCCCATGTGACCAGCCGCCTCCCGGAAACGGCGCGACTACGCTACTTCTCCGATCTGGAAAACGCCGAACTGCTCGGCTGGGACGCCGAAAAATACCGCCAGGCGCTGAACGCATCACTGGACGGGGGGCGGCGGTAAAGCCGAAACAAGCAGAGCCTTCCCCCAGACAGGCCCCCTGACAATACCGACGTTTCGCTGCAGTCCGGTCCTGCAAGCCCTCCGGTTTCGGTTAGACCCGTTTCGGGCGCGGCCTGCTTTCCAGGCGTTCCGTCTCGTCCGGCGACATCTGCTGTTCACATATGTGGTTTCTCGCTGAAATCTCGGCCTAGCGCGTGAGCCCCCTCGACAGCTAGCGCTTCGGTTGGCCGGGTCGAGAACATGCCGTCTGTTCCGCCACGCCAGCCAACTAATCGGCAGGTCCATAGGCTCGCACGTCGGGCTTATCGTTCAGCCGGAGCGACGATGCATTGCCGGCGTCAGGCCGACGTTCGAGGCGAAGAAGTTATTTCGTATGGGCGTATGATTGACTCATCGGAAAATATTTATCACGATAGGAAACTCATTAGGGAGGAACTGATGATTTTTTCTCGTGCGAAATCACGCTTGCTTGCTCTTCTTGGTGGCGCCGCGATAGCCGGTGCCACTTCGGTCGGGGCGGCGCATGCAAGCGATCTTGTCGTCCTGTTGCCGCCGCTCTACGGCCCGAGCATAGAGCGCACCGTCTCGCCGGTGATGAAGGAAAAGTATGGCGTCGACGTCATCTGGCAGGAGGCCAACAGTTCGGAGAGCTTCGCGAAGGTTCTGGCTGAAAAGGCGGCGCCGGAGATAAGCGTTTCCTGCCCCGCGACGCTGGATTTCCTGCGCGGCCAGGAAGCTGGTTTGTGGGCGAAACTTGATGCGGACAAGATTCCCAACCTTGCCGATATCTATGATTTCGCCAAGCAGGATCCGTTCGGTGAATATGGCGTCGCCATCACCATCGGCGGGGCCGTGCTGCAATATCACAAGGAAGCGTTCGAGAAGAACGGCTGGGCGCCGCCGACCAGTTGGAAGGACATGGCGCGGCCGGAACTCAAGGGGCATGTGGCCATGGCGTCCACCGCCTGGGGCACCGGGGTCGGCCTGCTTTCCCTCTGGTCGCGCCTGGAAGGCGCCGGCCGTGGCGATGCCGGCCCGGCTTTCGCCTTCGTCAAGGATCTCGTCGCCAAGGGGCAGATCGGTTACTTCCCGACGCGGGGCAGTGAACTCAACTCCGCGATGGAACGCGGTGAAATATGGATCGGGCCGCAGTGGAGCGAGGCCGGGTTGCAGTTCGCGGCCCAGGGCGGGCCGGTCGGAATCGTCAACCCGACGGAAGGCACCTTCGTGCTGCCCAATATCTGCGCCGTCGTCGCCGACTCGCCGAACATCGAGGCTGCGAACGCTTTCGTCGACCTCCTTCTCGGTGAGGAGGCGCAGCGTGATCTCGCTGTCGATAGGTGGGCTTCCCCTGTCCGCAAGGGGGTCGTGCTGCCGGCCGAATACCAGGACAAGCTGCTGCTGAGCGAAGAGCAGATCGCCAAGGTAAAGTTCCTGGACGATACCGAACTCGCTGAGTTCAAGCCCAAATGGCATGAGCAATGGGTTCGCGAAATCGAAACCGGCGCCCAGTGAACGCCGCGCCGGAATAGCGCTTCTCCATCATCATCCTATCGGTTGCGGCCTTCACGGGGGCCGCAACACGACAGAGCATTGCGAGCACCCATGCCGGAAACTTCGCGCGAGCAAAACTTTCTGAAGCTCGATCATATCGTCAAGGACTTTGGTTCCGCACGCGTCCTGCACGATATCGATATCGAAGTCGGGGCCGGCGAGGTCGTCGCTCTGCTCGGCCCTTCGGGTTGCGGCAAGAGCACGCTTCTCAAGATCATCGCCGGTTTCTTTGCGCAAAGCGCCGGCCACATACGCATCGGCGACCGTGTGGTCGACAAGGTGCCGCCGCATCTGCGCAACCTCGGCATGGTGTTCCAAGACTACTCCCTGTTTCCCCACCTAACCATCTATGACAACGTCGCGTTCGGCCTTTCCGTGCGCAACGTGCCTGTGGAACGGATTCGCAAAAGGGTAGACGAGGCGCTTTCCCTGGTGCGCCTGCCGGATGTCGGCAAGCGCTACCCCTCGCAACTGTCCGGCGGCCAGAAGCAGCGCGTGGCGATAGCCCGCGCCCTGGTCGTCGATCCCTCGATCCTGCTGTGCGATGAACCGCTCAGCAACCTCGACGTCCGGTTGCGCAAGGAGATCCAGGTCGAACTGAAGCGTATCCAGCGCGACACCCGCGTGACCACCGTCTACGTTACCCATGACCAGGAGGAAGCGATTACGCTCGCCGACCGGATCGCCCTGATGCATGGCGGGCGCATCGAGCAATTCGCGGACGTAAAGACCATCTTCGAATTCCCGCAGTCACGGTTTTGCGCCGAGTTCATGGGCTACCAGAACTTTCTGCAGGCGACCGTGATGCAGGGGCACGAGGAGCGTCCTGTCGTCCGCCTCGCCACCGGCGAGACGGCGCGATCGCGCACCCGAACCTTTTTCGAGGCCGGCGCAGCCGTGGAGGCATGCTTCCGGTCCGACAGGGTGCAGATACTTTCCGATCGACAAGAAGATTCCGAGGGCGATCTTGTGATCGAGGCTCGTTTGGCTCGAATCCGCTACGCAGGCACCCACTATATCCTGACCCTGACGACGGCGGATGGCAGCGCGGTCGATGCCCTGTTGTCCGCATCGACCTTCGAAAGCAACCCGCTTCCGGAAGGAATGTCATGCAGGCTGGTCGTCGCTGCCGACGACATTCGGCTGGTAGCCCGGTGAGGTCGGCAAAGGAAATGCTCGCCTCCTCGCCGCTACATGCAAGGATCTGGGAAGGAACTCGCCGCTACTGGCAGATCCTGGTCCCGACCCTGTTCATCCTGTTCGTTTTCGCCGTGCCGATAGGCCAACTGATCGTGACGAGCTTTTATGCCTACGATCCGCTTCGGATCGTTTCCGACAGGCTAACCATCGAGAATTATACCGCGATCCTGTCCAATTCCCTGTTGTGGGCAGTGATCTCGCGCACCATCGTCCTGTCCCTGCTGACGACGCTGATTGCTGGGGTAGTGGCTTTCCCGGTGGCCTTTCGTCTTCAGCAGGCCGGCAAGGCGGAACGCTTCGTCCTGGTCATGGCTCTGCTGTCCCCGATCGTCGTTTCCCCGGTCGTGCTTGCCTATCCCTGGCTGGTCCTGCTGGCGCCCAACAGCGGGCTGGTTCCGGAGACCATACGGTTTTTCGGGCTGACGCCGCCGCACCTGATGTATTCGAACGCCGGTGTCCTGATCGGCCTCGTCTACGGCGAATCCGTGTTCATGGTGCTGTGCGTCCATGCGGCGCTGGAGAACATTCCGCTTTCCCTCGTGCGGGCGAGCAGGGTGCTCGGCGCGACGCCGTGGCAGTCCTTCAGGCGCGTGATCCTGCCGCTCTCGCTGCCCGGCCTTGCCTCGGGGGCGCTGCTGGTTTTCTCGATCTCGACCAGTTCCTTCATGATGCCCTATCTCCTTGGCGGGCGTCAGGTGCCGGTTCTGGCGACCTATGCCTACGACATGGCGTCCGTGCTGATGAACTGGCCGTCGGCCGCGGCCGTTGCGGGAATACTGCTCACGCTCACCGGCATATCGGTCGGCCTGTTCGGGCGCTGGATCAGCAAGCTGGAACGGGAACTCGGCAATGTTTAAGGGAAGTCCAGTCGTTTGCGGCATCGCCTGGCTGTTTTGCCTGTTCCTGCTGGCGCCGCTGGCCGTCATCGTCGCAGTTTCCTTCGGCACGGAACGCTTCATCGTCTTTCCGCCGACCGGGTTCAGCTTGCGCTGGTACGGCGAGGCGCTCAGCAATCTGCGCCTGATCGCAGCGACATGGAACAGCGTGAAGGTCGGAGCGGCCGCCGGTCTCCTTGCCGTCGTCCTGGGCCTTCTCGTCGTGCGTGGACAGGACAGGCTTGCGCCGGGAAAGCGCCAGTTCTTCAACCTCGTCTTCCTCCTTCCGGTGACCGTGCCGTCGATTGTTTTCGCCATCGGGCTCATGTTCTTCCTCCGCTCGATCGGATTGCTCAACTCGACGACCGGACTGACGCTCGGCCATACCGTCGTTACTTTCCCCTATGCGGTGCGCATGATCGCCGCCAGTGCGCCGCGCGGGCTTGCCGATCTCGAACGAGCCGCCAGCATCCTCGGCGCCAGCCCGCTTCAGGTGTTTCGCAGGATCACCCTGCCAAGCCTGCGCACCGGCGGCTTCCTTTTCGCGTTCCTGATCTCGGCCAACAATGTGACGATTGCCCTCTTTGTGGCGGGTGCGCGCACCGAGACGCTGCCGGTTCGCATGTTCCACATGACGATCAACGAACTGAGCCCGGTCCTGGCGGCGATATCCACCCTGTTCCTCGCCTTCACCATGATCGCTCTCGTCGGCATGGAAAAGCTGATCGGCGTCTATCGGACGCTCGAGGCGAGAGGCAGTGGCTGACAGGAACCATCGACCCGCTGTTGTTTCGAAAAAGGAGACTGATGTTGAGACGCTACACGGAGTTTTCGCAGGCAGAGTTCCAGGCTCGCCACCGCCGTGCCCAGGCGCTGATGGAAGAACAGGGCCTTGACGCCCTGATGATCACCGACCGGCTGAACTATGCCTATTTCACGGGACATCGTTCCGAGCAGAGCCCCATCGACAAGATCAGGCCCTACGTCTTCATCCTGCCGAGATCGGGCGAGGGCGTGCTGATCACGATGGAGTTCGAGAAGCGCCAGGTTCTCGAAACGACATGGATCGAGAACATCCATATCGCAGGCCTGCGCGGCCGCGCCGAGCCCGTCATCGAGGTGATCCGCAAGCTCGGGCTCGACAAGGGTCGCATCGGGGCCGAACTCGGGCGCGAGCAGTATCTCGGCATCAGCCCGAACGAATATGACGGCATCCGTAACGGGCTGGCGGATGCGACGTTCGTCGATGCCGCGCCTCTCATCCTCAAGCTGCGGGCCACCAAGTCCCCGGCGGAAGTCGCCTATATCAGGCGCGCCGGCGAACTGCTGTCGGTTTCCATGCTGGAGACGTTCGATGCCGTGAAAGTCGGCATGACAGAGATCGACATCATGCGAACCCTGCGGACCCGCATCGCGCATAACGGCGGCGAACGCGTGACGTTCATGTGGGTGGTGAGTTCGCAGGACGGAATGATCGCCGGCCCGACCGAGCGCCGCATGCAGGCCGGCGACCTGCTCGTACTCGATGCCGGCGTCGAATATCGCGGCTACTGCTCCGACGTTTCCCGCTCGGCCTCTCTCGGTACGCCCAATGACGATCTTGCGGAATTCTATGCCTGGATGTCGCAGGCCGTGCGCATCGGCGTAGATCATCTCCGGGTCGGCAATACGCCGAGGGGGGTTGTCGAGGCCGTGCGCGCATTCTGTCGCAAGCGAGGGCTGGA
>ERZ778018.2594-NODE-2594-length-11232-cov-4.087770_pt1 | contig 11232 bp, 11 predicted proteins | sample MGYA00375748_ERZ778018 | MGnify/ENA primary metagenome ERZ778018 (study PRJEB29350, sample SAMN05509839) | bioreactor metagenome | biome: bioreactor; material: wastewater | place: South Africa: University of Cape Town | collected 2014-04-22 ... | reverse complement strand
AACTTTGCCAACGCTGAAATCGTTGACTATGTGCAGGGTTGGCAAGATATCGAAACCGGCCATTTACGCATCATCGGCAACCCTGTCACTCGTTATCAGGAAGATCCCGTCCGAATGCTCCGAGCGGCGCGTTTCATGGCCAAGCTCGGTTTCACCCTGACCGAAGATTCAGTTTCTGCCATACAAGAATGCCGCGACCTGCTGAGATCAATCGCGCCGGCCCGTTTGTTCGATGAAAGCATCAAGATATTCCAGGGTGGATATGCCTGGGCCGCCTTCCTCAAATTGCGTGAACTGGATTTGTTGGGTTATCTTTTTCCAGGACTCGATGACCTGCTCAATCGCGACTATGACCGTATCTCGAGATTGGTCGAGCGCGTACTTGTCGGCACGGATGAACGCGTCGGCCATCAGCTGCCTGTTAATCCTGCATTCATGCTGGCGGGGTTGTTGTGGGCCGATTTGAGCCGTCGACGTGAGCACTGGCTGCATCAACGCGTCGACTCAGACGTTGCCTTTGCCTTGGCCATGGATGAAGTCATCGAGTCAACGGTCAAGCAGGTTGCCATCCCTCGTCGCCTGACCGATTTGATGCGCGTGATCTGGTCACTCCAGCCGACACTCGAACAAGCCGCACAGGGGATGCCGATGGGCATGGCAATGACGGAACTCAAAGATCAGCAAAAACACCTGCTGGCCCATGCCTGGTTCCGTGCCGCCCTCGATTTTCTCTGTCTGCGCAGTGAAATAGGCGAGGTTTCTCCTGAAATATGCCAGTTCTGGCGACAATACGCACCCGAGCGCGACATGGATTCAGGCGAAACCGTTCCGACTCATCTGCCTGAAGATTTTGCTCGGCATGGCGATCCGCAGCGCCGCCCGCGTCGGCGACGTCCCCCGCGTCATCCCAAGAACCCATCCACGAATAAATAACAAGCGAAAGCTCTCATTGATGCGCCCGGCCACAGACACGCCCCGTCCGACCGATTCTGAATCAGACAATGTCCATGCGTTCATAGCTTTGGGCAGCAATCTTGATCAGCCGGTCAAGCAACTTGTGGATGCCATGTCCGCGCTTGATGGGTTACCGGGCACCCAGGTGTTGCGAACATCTCAAATGTACGCAAATCCTCCGATGGGGCCGCAGGATCAGCCGGATTATGTCAACGCCGTCGCCTTGATCTCAACCAGCCTGACACCCGGCGCATTGTTGCAGGCACTCAAGGGTCTGGAGCAATCCGCAGGACGACTTTCCACTCAGGCATGGGGTGCGCGCGTGCTGGATCTGGACATTCTGACGTACGGCGAAATGACCATGAACACACCCACCTTGACTATTCCTCACCCCGGAATTGCCAAACGCCGCTTTGTTCTGGCACCTTGGCATGAAATTGCGCCGGATACCCGGTTGCCTGATGGCCGTCTTATTGCGGAGCTGCTGTCATCTGCGCCCGAGCACCCATTGCATATCGTTGCTCCCTCAACGATTTCACAGAAAAGGCATTGAATCCATGAGCAGTCAGACACCCCCCGGCGAAACCAGTAAGAGTACACAACGTGTTAAGCCCAAAACGCTGACCACCCTGCAGAATGCCAAACGCGATCTAACACCGATCACGATGGTAACCGCGTATGACGCCGGTTTTGCCCGTTTGGCTATGGAGGCCGAAATCGACATTCTTCTTGTAGGCGATTCGCTCGGCATGGTCGTGCAAGGCCAACGCGATACCCTCAGCGTGACGATGGACGACATGATCTATCACACGAAGATGGTGCGTCGTGGAGCGCCATCGGGTTTGGTCATGGCAGATTTACCCTTCCTCTCTGATACAGATATACCCACGGTGCTCCGCAATGCGGGGCGACTGATTCAGGAAGGCGAAGCGGATATCGTAAAAATAGAAGCCACGGCCGCCAAGGTGGACCTAGTGCAAGCCATGACGGATGCCGGTATCGCCGTTTGCGCGCATGTCGGGTTGTTGCCACAGAAAGTGCGACAACTGGGCGGGTACCGGGTTCGCGGTCGTGATATTGATGATGCCTCTGCCGTTATGCGTGATGCCGAAGTGCTGACCCACGCCGGTGCAGCCATGGTCTTGGTTGAGTGTGTGCCCAATACCCTAGGTGCGCGTATCGCCAAATCGATTGATGTACCCGTCATCGGCATCGGTGCGGGTGTCGATGTCGATGGCCAGGTGCTCGTCATGAACGACCTGCTTGGAATGAATCCACATCCTGCGCGATTCGTCCGTGATTTTCTTCGGGGCAGGGGGGCGATTCTCCAAGCATTGCAAGCCTACGCATCTGCCGTGCGCAGCCGGAGTTTTCCCGCCGAACATGAAGGGTTCGTTTAATTGGAAATCATCCGCGATTTGAATGAATTACTGAACTGGCGCCAGGCACAGGCCAAAGCAGAAAGGAATGTCGCCTTCGTGCCCACCATGGGGAACCTCCATAACGGGCATCTTAATCTGGTAAAGGCAGCACAAAGCCGGGCAGATCAGCCATCCGTGCTGGTTTCTATATTTGTCAACCCGATGCAGTTCAATGATATCAACGACCTGGCTCGGTATCCTCGTACAGAATCCGAGGATATTGCGCAATTGACGCGGCTCAACGTCGATGCGGTTTTTCTGCCGAATGAGGCTGAACTGACACCGGAAACAAATCCGTTCTCCATCCGTGTCGACCCGGGTGAACTCGCCGCGCACTGGGAGGGCGCTGCCCGTCCCGGCCATTTCACCGGCATGGCCACGATCGTGACCAAGCTGTTTCATCTGGTCCAACCCCAGGTTGCCGTATTCGGCGAAAAGGATTTTCAACAGCTGCAAATCGTGCGACGTATGGTGCGTGATCTAAACATGCCAATAGAAATCATGGGCGTACCGACGGCACGCGCAGAAGACGGACTGGCTTTGAGTTCGCGGAATCGATTCCTGGATGAAGAGCAGCGTCGCACAGCGCCCCTGCTTCATGCCACACTGCTGGATAGCGCCCAACAACTTCGTCTGGGAAAGCCGCTTGATACCGTGCTGAAAAATGCCCGCAATCGATTAACCGCTGCCGGCTTCAAACTCGATTACCTTGCGCTTTGCCGCCCCGACACGCTGGACCCTCAGCTCACGGCTGAAAATGGCATATTGCTGGCGGCAGCCCGACTGGGGGCCATTCGGCTGCTTGATAATCAACCCGTGGTCATAGAGTAGGCCGCATTGCGCTACAATCTTGGTCAAAGCGTTTATCTGGAAAGAATGAATAATGAACCCGAATTACCTGGACTTTGAACAGCCCATCGCCGAATTGGATGCCAAAATCCGTGAGTTACGACTCATGGATAATGAAGCAGGGCTGAATATCAACGAGGAAATTGCGCGGCTCGAAGCCAAAAGCATGGAATTGACGCGGTCGATTTTCGGCAACCTGACCGCATGGCAAATCAACCAGATCGCTCGCCATCCTCAGCGTCCTTATACCCTCGACTACATCAAACACATGCTGACCGATTTCACCGAACTGCACGGTGATCGTGCTTTTGCTGATGACGCCGCGATTGTCGGTGGCATGGCGCGTCTCGATGGCATCCCGGTCATGGTGATCGGTCAGCAAAAGGGACGCGATACCAAAGAAAAAATCCGCCGCAATTTCGGCATGCCTCGTCCAGAGGGCTACCGCAAGGCCAAGCGTCTGATGGAAATGGCCGAGAAATTCAAATTGCCCGTTCTGACCTTCATCGACACGCCAGGCGCTTACCCAGGGATTGATGCGGAGGAACGGGGTCAGAGCGAAGCCATCGCCCGCAATCTGTATGTCATGGCCGACCTTAAAACACCGATCATCGTCACCATTATTGGTGAGGGCGGCTCCGGCGGTGCGCTGGCGATCGGCATCGGTGATCACGTGATGCAGCTCCCGTACGGTACCTATTCCGTCATTTCTCCGGAAGGTTGCGCTTCCATTCTCTACAAGAGTGCCGACAAAGCCCCCGAAGCGGCTGAGTCGCTGGGTATCACCGCGCCACGCCTTCTGGAGTTGGGCTTGATCGATGAGGTCATCAGTGAGCCATGCGGTGGCGCACATCGCGATATCGACCAAATGACTCAAACACTCAAAGCGTCACTCAAACGCGCGCTGGTCAAGCACTCGAATCAACCGATCAATAAACTACTGCAACGCCGTTACGATCGCCTGATGAGTTACGGCCAGTTTATCGATCGCTGAATGCCGTTTTCGACTTGTCGTCGTGAAACGATAAAATATGTCTGATGCTCCGCTACCGGACTCGCTCCCTAACCCTCTTAAGGTTGTGCTGGCCAGTTCTGGTGGTGCTGATTCTCTGGGCGCTTTGGTTTGGTTGCACAACCAGTATCAGCAGGGTGTGATCGATGAGATCACCGTCGTCAGTATCGACCATCAAATTCATCCCGACTCGGCCGAATGGAGTGCGAGGGCTTGTCTGCAAGCCAGCTTTTTCTCAATTGAATCGCAATGCATTAAAATCGACGTGCCGACTCGAGGAATACATGGACAGCATTCACTGGAATCGCGCGCACGCTGGGCCCGCTACGAAGCGCTGCGATCATGGTTGCACCGCCGTTACCAGCCCGAGGATGAACCCGTTCTTGTGACAGCACATCATCTTGAAGATCAGGTCGAAACCTTTCTGCTGGCAGCACTTCGCGGCAGTGGTGCCGCTGGCTTATCCGCCATGCCCGCCTTGACACGATTCGGCGCGGGTTGGCATTGGCGCCCTTTTTTGCAAATGCCCCGAGATGATTTGCGACAGTTTGCGGCTTCGCTGCCCCTGATTCCGGTGAATGATCCCAGTAATCAAGACTTGTCCTACGATCGCAATTATCTGCGTGCTGAAATCCTGCCACGAATTCAATCGCGCTGGCCACAAGGGTTGGTTAGTTTGGGCGAGGCAGCTACGCAATCCGGCGATGATCTGGCATTGCTCGAATCCCTCGCAGCCATTGATGGCAATCTCGAAAGCCTGGAACGTTTGCCACTGAACAAATTGCTCGCTCTGGCACCTTCTCGGCAAGCCAACGTTCTGCGCACCTGGATCAAGCGTCACGGTGCGTTGATGCCACCGAAGGCTCGGTTGATCGAATTTCTCAGGCAACTTAAGACAGCGGAACCTGATCAGCATCCCGAACTTGCCTGGGGTGACTGGTTGATCAGTCGGTATCGCGATGAACTCTGGTGGCGCACACCTCCAGACCTTCAAGCGCCCGAGGCGTTACCATGGAAAGACAAAACGCATTCGATTGAGTATTCACCGGGCAAAACCATCCACTTGGTGCGGACGCAAATAACCGACCCGCTAGCCATCGGTGAGCGCTGGTTGGACCGGGATTGGCTGATACGCACACGACGCCCCAAAGATCGAATTCAGCCGCTCGGCAGCGCCCACTCACGCAGCTTGAAAAACTGGTTTCAGGAAAACGCATGTCCGCCATGGGTCAGGTCTTCAATCCCAGTTGTTGAAATTGAGCACCGACTGGCTTGTCTGGTCGGCTGGGCCGTAGACAGGCACTTTTGTCCCGAGCCGGGCGAAGCCTCATGGCGAATCGAACGAACCAATTGAAGGGAAGTATCTTGAATCGTCCACACACTGAAAAAAACCGGTTACAGCTGATTCAGTCAAAACTGGATCACTGGCTCAATATCGCGCTGACGATGCTGCGCCAAGTGTTTGTTTTGCTGATGATCATCTACACGGCCATCTGCGTGATCAGCTTTGCCATCAAACTAAGTGCACTTTCCTTTGCCGAGGGCCCACTTGCCTTTTCGATCATCAATCAATTGCTGACCGATGGCCTGTATGTCCTGATTGTTCTGGCGATTGTGAAGTCACTTTTTTTGAAGAACTCCTTCGACTACGCCGTCACGCTGCTCGAGACCGGTTTTGTGGTTCTGATCCGTAAATTGATTCTGTTACCCACCGACCCTACGGAATGGAAACTGCTTTTGATTCTGGGTGCCACATCAACATTGTTTTTCGTCCTGATCATCGTGACACATTACTACCGCAGAAAATGGCTTATGCAGGACCAAGATCGGCGCATTACCGAAAAGAATAACCACGCGAACATCGCACAGGGAGAAACCAGACTATGATTGATCGCAGCGAGTTGCTGGATTATTGCGACCAGTTGCTGGACGTGGCCGCCTGGAATGATTACGCGCCGAATGGACTACAAGTAGAGGGAAAACCCAGGATCCAACGTGTCATCACCGGCGTCACCGCGTGTGCGGAATTGATTGAAGCCGCAATCGATTGGCAGGCCGATGCCATCATCGTCCACCATGGCTTCTTCTGGAAAAACGAACCTCAGGCACTAACCGGAATGAAGTATCGACGGATTGCCCGCCTGATCAAGCATGATATTAATTTGCTTGCCTATCATCTTCCACTGGATGCACAGCCGGAATTTGGTAACAATGCAGCGCTCTCGGAACAACTGGGTCTTGATCGCGTTATCCCTTTCGGAGCCATGCGACTGTCACTGGCAGGTGAATTACCGGCGCCAACCCAAGCGCCGGATTTGGGGAACACCCTTGAGCAGATACTTGGCCGAACGCCGTTGATCGTTGGCCCATCGGACAAGGTGCTCCAACGGATTGGTTTATGCACGGGCGGGGCACAGGACGGAATCGTCGAAGCCGCTCAAATGGGACTGGATGCCTTCATCTCCGGTGAGATCAGTGAGCGGACGACACATATTGCACGGGAGGAGGGCATCGCTTATTTCGCTGCCGGTCACCACGCAACTGAACGGGAAGGGGTTCGTCGGCTCGGTTTAAAGTTGGCCGAGCATTTCGGACTGGATGTCCGTTTTGTCGATATCCCCAATCCAGTATGAAGGGGAAGGCTTTGAAAGTGCCGGATGCTGCTGGGTAACCATTTGAAATAAAAGGTGATAAACACATCTGCAAAGCGATTAATGACACTTGTTTGACGTCAACACGCCAAGCGATAAAACTCCCAAGGTTTGCGCCTGAAACTCGGGTGAAACAATAGGCTCAAACAGCCATGGATTTATGGTCACCGATTGGGTGAAACCTTCCATAGAAGAGCGGGTAAGCTCTGGATCGTGCAGAACCCCCAAATAATGAAAAAAGTTGGCTTTAAAATGAAACAAGGTTGGAGCGAGTAATTAATGGCTGATGTTCCTATCAATTCGGGTCGGCGTCGTTTTTTAACGGGGTCTGCCATCGCAGTAGGCGCAGTAGGCGCCGGCTTCGCTACGGTGCCTTTTTTATCCTCATTCGAACCCAGTGCCCGTGCCGAAGCCGCAGGGGCGCCAGTAGATGTGAATATTGGCAAACTGGCCGAAGGCCAAATGGTCACTGTTGCTTGGCGCGGACAACCCATCTATGTGGTGCACCGTACCGACAAAATGATTGAAGCGTTGCCGTCACTCGACAGCCAACTGCTTGATCCCGACAGTGCGGTAGCCACCCAACAACCGAAATTTGCGGATAACTTCTACCGGTCGCGCAAGAAAAACATCTTTGTTGTCGTCGGCATCTGCACCCATCTGGGCTGCGCACCAACCTATCGCCCCGAAGTAGCACCGAAAGATTTAGGCCCCGACTGGAAGGGAGGCTTTTTCTGCCCATGCCACGGCTCCAAATACGACCTTGCCGGTCGAGTCTACAAGAGCATGCCCGCGCCGCTGAACCTGCTCGTACCTGACTATATTTTTGCGACGGATGACATCGTCCGAATTGGTGTTGCGGAGAAGAAAGCATGATTCAAAAGTTAGGCAAATGGATCGATGATCGACTGCCCGTATCCCATTTCTGGAACGCGCACCTCGCAAAATACTACGTCCCCAGGAATTTCAATTTCTGGTACTACTTCGGCTCAATCCTGCTGGCAGTTTTCGCCATCCAGATCGTCACCGGCATCTGGCTCGCGATGAACTACAAGCCATCAGCGGCCGAAGCGTTCAACTCCGTTGAATACATCATGCGCGACGTCAACTGGGGCTGGTTAATTCGTTACATGCATTCCACAGGTGCATCGTTCTTCTTCATCGCGGTTTATCTGCACATGTTCCGCGGGTTGATGTACGGCTCGTACAAAAAGCCGCGCGAACTGATCTGGATCTTCGGCGTTTTGATCCTGTTGACCCTAATGGCCGAAGCCTTTATGGGATACTTGCTGCCGTGGGGCCAGATGTCCTTTTGGGGCGCACAAGTCATTATCTCCCTCTTCGGTTCCATTCCGTACATCGGGCCTGATCTCGCTCTTTGGATACGCGGCGACTACGTTGTATCCGATGTCACGCTCAATCGGTTTTTTGCCTTGCATGTCATCGCGCTGCCACTTGTACTGCTGTTCTTGATCGGTGGTCACATCATGGCGCTGCACGAAGTGGGATCGAACAACCCTGATGGGGTCGAAATCAAAACCAATAAGGATGAGCACGGCAAACCCGTTGATGGCATCCCGTTTCATCCTTATTACACGGTCAAGGATCTGTTCGGCCTTGGTGTATTCCTGTTCCTATTTGCGGCTGTCATATTCTACTGGCCAGATGGCGGCGGAAAGTTTCTTGAAGCGCCCAACTTTATTCCGGCTGACCCATTGAAAACCCCGGAACACATCGCACCGGTTTGGTATTTCGCGCCGCATTACGCAATCTTGCGGGCGATCCCAGACAAATTCCTTGGCGTCGTGGCTATGGGGTCGGCCATTATTATTCTCTTTTTCCTACCTTGGCTCGATAGAAATGCGGTCAAATCAATCCGCTATCGCTCGATGGCGTTTAAGGTGCTCCTGTTTTCGTTCGTTGTCGCCTTCTTGGGTCTTGGTTACCTTGGTACCCAGCCTGTGACTTACTGGAACACACTGTTCTCTCGCATTTTCGCTTTCATCTATTTCGGATTCTTTATTGCCCTGTTCCTGGTGAGCAAATTTGAAACGGCTAAACCTGTACCGGAGCGAGTGCAATGATTCGGGCTACCTTTATCATCATCGCCAGCATGATGCTGGCAACAGCGGCTCAAGCTTCTGAAGGCTATGCCATTCCCCTGAAACACATATCGGTCGATCTGTCCAACAAGGCGGCCCTGTATCGAGGTGCTCTAACTTTCCAGGCGCAATGTGCAACCTGTCATACAGCGAAGTACATGCGCTATGGCCGGGTCGCTTCTGACCTTGATCTTTCCAGTGACCAGGCTAAGGCGCTGTTACCACCCAAACTTAAGTTGGGCGATGAAATGGTCAACTTCATGCCTGCGGATTATGCCAAGCAGGTATTCGGCATTGAACCGCCCGATCTTTCTCTGATTGCGCGCGTGAGAGGCGCGGATTGGTTGTATACCTATCTCACTTCGTTCTACGCTGACCCGACCAAACGCTGGGGTGTTAACAACGCTATTTTCCCCGATGTCAACATGCCCGATGTTTTCGCGGCACAGCAGGGCGTGCAGGAACCTGTCTATACCGATGTAAAAATGCCCGATGGCTCAACAGAAAAGCGTCTATCCGGGCTCAAGCCACCTGTCATTGCCGGAAGCATGCCGCCAGCTGAATTTAACACTATGGTAAAAGATCTCGTGTCTTACATGGTGTACATGTCCGAACCGGCAAAAATTCAACGCATGGCTTACGGCCCGTATGTATTGGGGTTCATCTTGCTCTTTACCGTACTCATGTTTTTCCTTAAAAAGGAATACTGGCGCGATATCAAACAACCTGAGTCATAAACACATCATTCAATTCTGCTTTTAAAAAAAGACCATGTAACGGTATCCTGTACATGGTCTTTTTTTTAAATGGAATTGTTCATGTATTCAGATCGCTCTGACGTTACCGTTCAATCAGAAGGAAAACCTGCAGTTGAGCGCGGTTTGTTCGATGCGATACCTGATGCAATCTATCTAATTGATCCGGTCACCTCGAACATTCTGGATTGCAACCGGCATGCATACGAAGACCTCTATCTAACTCGGGAACAAGTGCTCAATCACTCTGTTTTGTCACTCCAGATGGATGTGCGCGGTTTGCCCGCTTGGACAGAAATCGCCGATGTCATACGGCAAAACCGTGTATACCGTTTTCAAGGCCATCATCGACGCGCGGACGGCTCGTCGCTTCCGGTTGAGGTCAATACAGAAGCAGTTGTATATCAGGGGCGGGAATGGTTTATTTCCGTGGCAAGAGATATCAGCAAACGGCATTCCGGCAGTCTGAATGGGCAGGATTGGTCAGTACTGTACGACCTGGCCGATGGTGTCTGGGATTGGCATGTATCCGATGATTCACTGTATTTCAGCCCCAATCTCAAACGCTTTCTCGGTTATGGACCAGACGAGATGGAACCGGTCCTTTCAACCTGGAAGTACAACGTACATCCCGATGATCTTCCCATCGTTTTCGGTGCGCTCGAGGAGCATTTGACCGGCCGCAGAAGCCAATTTCTCGCCACCTATCGCTTGCGTAACCGAAATGGTTTTTACTTGTGGGTAGAGGATCACGGGGTCGTCACCGACTTTCTTCCCAACGGCGAACCGGCACGCGTTGTCGGCTTTATCAACGATGTAACAGATTACAAAACTATCGAAGTCACGCTTCAAAAGGAAGCAGAAAGAGACTCTTTGACCGGGCTCTTTAACCGTCGTCGTGGCATGGAGCTTTTGATTGAGACATTCAACAAGACGGTTAAGCGACAACCTAACACCAAAGTAGAACTGTCTTTGCTGGTTATTGATCTGGATTTTTTCAAACGAATCAATGACCGGTACGGCCACCTAGAAGGAGATGAAGTTCTTCGAATAACCGGTTCGATTATACTCAAATCACTCCCAGATGATGCCGTGGCCTTTCGATGGGGTGGAGAAGAGTTCCTTGTTGCCTTGCCGGGAACCGCTCTGGCAGAAGCCAGAGAAAGGGCAGAGAATATTCGCCAAGCATTTGTGAACCAGGAATGGCAACCAGGTATTGAAGGGGAGTGTGTAACTGTGAGTATTGGCATCGCGCACTACCCGGAAGAGGCAACCCATTTACTCGAATTGATCGCCGCAGCAGATAAGGCGGTTTATCTTGCTAAGCGCCTAGGCAGGAATCGCGTCGAATCTCACATCTAGGCACTCGAGAAAGATTGTCGATTAAAAAAACCATCACGGAAGATGGTTTTGTATCAACACTATTAGACAGAAATTGGCGTCCCCACGGGGATTCGAACCCCGGTTACCGCCGTGAAAGGGCGATGT
>ERZ778018.2592-NODE-2592-length-11235-cov-4.637567_pt1 | contig 11235 bp, 11 predicted proteins | sample MGYA00375748_ERZ778018 | MGnify/ENA primary metagenome ERZ778018 (study PRJEB29350, sample SAMN05509839) | bioreactor metagenome | biome: bioreactor; material: wastewater | place: South Africa: University of Cape Town | collected 2014-04-22 ... | reverse complement strand
GCACGGGATCGCGGTGCCGTGGTATCGCAGCGTGCTCGGCAGCCTGACCGATAGCTCGGCGATCTTCCCCGAACTGCGCCGCGCGCGGGTCGAGCGCGTCTGGGTGGGTGTCGAGGCGCAGACGTTGGACGAAGTACCGATCCTCGGCGCGCTGCCGGGAATTGACAACCTGGTGCTGGCCGCCGGGTTCAGCGGGCACGGCTTCGCGCTCAGTCCGATCATCGGCCAGGTGATGAGTGAACTGATCGTCGACGGCACCCCTTCGGTCGAGATCAGCCAGCTCGGCTTCGGCCGTTTCGAGGGTGTCGAACTGCCGCAAGAGTGGCGCGAATTGAGAGCCGGGTAGCGGCGAGCATGAATACCGAGCAACCGGGCAGGCCCCGTGCCTCACAGCTTGCGCACCGACCGAACCGACTCTTGCGTATTGTCTTCAAGATTCCGCGCTGGCTCTACGATGTGCATCTCGGCTGGATCTTCGGCCATCGCGCCCTGCTGCTGACGCATCGTGGCCGCAAGAGCGGTCTGCTCCACGAAACTGCGCTGGAGGTGATCCGCTACGAGCGGGCGACCAACACGAGCGTCGTTATCTCCGCCTGGGGGGAGCAGAGCGACTGGTTTCGCAACATCCAGCATTCCCCGGCGCTTCAGATCGAGACGGGCGGCCGCCGCTATGTTCCCGAGCAGCGCCTGCTGACGACCGACGAGGCGGTGCGTGAACTTGGGCGGTACATCATCGAGCATCGCATCGCCGCGAAGATCCTCGAACGCGTCTTCGGCTTCCGGATCACGGAAGGCGACGAGCAGCGCCGCGCCTTCGCCGAAACGGTGCGCATGGTTGCGTTCCGGCCACACCTTCAAAATGGCGAAACGTCTTAGTCGACGTAGCGGCGCAAAATGCGAATCCGTTCAGGCGTGCCTCGCCGTTGGCGCGATCTGCATCACGCCGAGCCGCCAGATGCGCAGGCGGGCGGCCGGTTCGGGGTCGTCGTCGCCAGTTGGATAGATGAGCCAGAACTCGGCAATGATGGATGTTTGGTCTTCAGTGGCGGGTAAGAACTGCTCGATTTGCTGAATCAGCGCAAGCCCGCTCTCGAACTTCTGATCGCGGTCGGGAACGCCAGCCGGAAGCGGGACGTTGATCATGACGGCATACTCAGCGCCAGCGCGGGCCAGCGGGTGTTGCGGCAACGTCGTTTGAACAGCGCTCCGCCAGTCGAGGGGCTTCGATCCTCCGCCGGGCGATACGGGTTGGCGCATGTCGAAGAGGAGTGTCCCGGCCGGCTGCACATCCAGGTCGGGATTCGGCCGCAAGGTCAGGCGCGATCCCATGTTATCGCCTACGAAACGCATGGTCGCATGCAGCTGGGTAAGCCAGCGCAACGTGCAGGGGCGGCCGCCCGTGCTCTCGCGTGGGGCGATAAGCATCTCGATCATCTGCTTGCAAAACTCAGCCAGCGATGCGCCCCGGTTCGAGCGATGCTCGAGCAACTCGATGCTGGCGCTGTATGGCTCTTTCGCGCGGTCGAAGGTATGGAGCGCCTTTGCGGCGCGTTCATAGGTGTCGGATAACTGATGCTGGGCGGCGACATCGAGCATCGGCCGGGAATCGCCTCGAAACCAGAACTCAGGTTGATAACCTGTCATGAGCTGCCCCATCTGATCCTGCTCTCGGCTACTTCACATAGTTGCTCTTTGGCGCGATTCTAGCGTATCGCATTGGAAGGACGCTCCTACCGGGGCGTGCCGGTCGAATAGTACCGATAACCTAGCCCATATTTGCCATGTATGAACAAAATGGGGGGTCCTATGCTTGACACAGGTACTACGGACGGTGAGGCATCAGAGAAACCCGGAAGGGATACCGATATGCAAGCATTGATCTCATCTGAGCAGGGCAATGTCCAGTTGACCTCGACCAATCGCCTGCTCATTGACCGCTTCTGGGACGATGTCGCCCCGTTCAACAATTACTCGCCCGAGGCGGCCCGTGCCTTGCTCAGCCGCGAAGCGCATATCCCGGCTGCGATGTCCGATGCGCTGGCCGATCCCTTCCTGGCCGTCCGCGCCGCGCTCATCGAACGCGCCGCCGGCCGCACAATCACCCGCAGCATTTAAGGACCGTCTCACACATTCGAGCGCGTTTCAGCCCGTCGGATAAACCGGCGGGCTTTCATCGTGTCCTCGCCGGCCTTCCCAAGCGTCGCGGCCCCCGGCATACTGTGGCGAACAGGGCAGGTTTCGTGAATTTGGATACAAGGAGGATGCAATGGCAGATCCGATGACGTTTCGGATTCGCGCCGGACGGCTGATCGACGGCAGCGGTGCCGAGCCACAGGAGAACGTGCTGGTCACGGTCGAACAGGGAGTCATCACCCAGGTCGAATCGGGCGGAGCGGCCGGCTCCGACGCGCTCGATCTGAGCAACTACACGCTCATGCCGGGCCTGATCAACATGCATGCGCACACGGTGCTGCCGGGCAACGGCAGGCCGTTCGAGGAGTGGATGGAGCAGCCGGACGAGATCTTGCTCCTGCAAGCGTACGCCAACGTGCGCACCTCACTCTATGCGGGCGTGACGACGATCCGCGATTGCGGCGGCAAGGAGATGCTCACCTTCCGGTTGCGCGATGCCATTCGCGCCGGAATCGTCGAGGGGCCGCGTCTCGTGCTGAGCGGCTGGCCGTTGACGATTACCGGCGGGCACTGCCGCTATTTCGGCGGTGAGACGGACGGCGTCGAGGGGATGCGGCAGGGAGCGCGTGCCGCGCTCAAGGCGGGCGCCGATTTCGTCAAGATCATGGCGTCCGGCGGCGGTACGCTCGGCACTTATTCGCAATATCCGTCATTCGAAACCGAGGAGCTGCGTGCCGCCATTGATGAGGCGCACAAGGTTCGCAAACCGGCTTCGTGCCACACGATCGCGACCGAGTCGATCGAACGCGCGCTCGACGCGGGGACCGATCACATCGAACATTGCAGCTTCATGGCACCCGACACGAGTTGGAAATATGAGGAACCGCTGGCGCGCCGGGTGGCCGAGCAGGGCGTCTACGTAACCGCGACGCTCCAGGTCGGCTTCGACCGTCATGATGCGCTGCGCGAGATGCACGATCGCGGCGAGGAGATGACTCCGGCCGAGCGAGCGCAGTTCGAAGGAATCGAGCAGGCGCACGCTAACAGCATCGCGAACATCCGCAATTTGCATGAGCTTGGCGTGAAGCTCGTGGCCGGCAGCGACGCGGGTTGGCGCCACACCGGCTTCGACGATTTCTACCTGGAACTCGTCTATCTGGCGGAAGCGGGCATGACGCCGCTCGAAGCGATCCACGCCGCCACCGGTCGCGCCGCCGCCGCCTGCCGGATCGACCAGACGGTTGGCACGATCGCTCCCGGCAAGGTCGCCGACCTGCTCGCGATCGCCGGCGACCCATCAACCGATCTCACGACGTTGCGCGCACCGGCCATGATTATCCAGGCAGGTCGCACGATCGTGGACCGGCGCTAGAAGGATCTTCTCTCGCAGAGGTGCAGAGATTTCCAAATCGAGGACTCTGCGCGCTCCGTGCCTCCGCGAGGGATTCGGCGGCTTACGGCTGTTTCCACTCGGCGACATCGTTCGCCGAACGGCCCTCCAGCGCGCGCAGAAAGACCTCCTGTGTGAGGTCTTCGGCGTCCATAGCGTTGCGCGTCGTCGCGTAGACGATGGCATAGACCGGTCGCCACTCGCGGGCGCAGAGCTGTTCGAGCGCTTGAACATCGCCGCTCTGTGCCCGTCGCGCCAGATCATCTCCCGGCATCACGTACCTCCCGCAAACAAGAACCCGGAAGGGTGCCGGATGTTACAGGGGGAAGTGGCGAGATTTTGGAGAACTATGGCGTCGGCGTCGCCATGGGGTAGGACTGCGCGCGCAACATCCCCGTTATCGCTTCGATCCACATCGTCGTGGATGTCGACCCGCAGTTGGAAGGCGGAGCATTCGGGGGACACGAATGCTCGAATTGGCCGTGATCGAGGCTGATGCGCCAGATGGGGGTGTCGGGTGGGACGTTTTGGAGCTCCGGCGCTTGCGCGGCGAGGATCAGATCAATGGACACAATGTGCGGAGAATCGCCGTCAACCGGCGCGCCGCCTAAAGCAGCTTCGATGGCAGCCTCGCGCGTCGGGAGTTTCGCGTTCGGCGGGAGCGTGATCGGTCGTTGAGCGGTCGGTGTGCCGGACGAATAGACTTCGTCATAGACGACTTTGAGATCGCTGATGCGAAGTCCGAGTTGCGCCTCCGTGCCGCTGCCACAGGTGCGCGTGTAAGTCGTTTGCGGGGTGCTGGGCGGGCAGGGCGGCAATTGAAACGTATCGCCGACCAAATGCACGATCCAGACCGTGCTGTTGGGATCAGCCGGATCGAACAGATCTTGCTTGGCTTCGGCCACGGTCGGATGTGTGGCGTGCATCGTCGATTTCGCGTAGACGACGGCGGCGCTCATAGCGAGTTTCACGGGAGAATTCGTATCTTCCGTCGGGCTTGCGGAGAGCGCCCAACTTGGCCCGCTGCCGGTCGCGGCGGCTTGAGCAGGGGCGCCAGTCACCTGGTATCGACCTGCACCGGGCGCGGACGCGCTCGGACCGACCTGCCCGCAGGCGGTGAGCAGCAGGCTCAACGATAGGATGATGACGACGCCGGCTAACCTCGTTACCATCGTAACAAGTCCTATTTTGAATATGGCACGATGCGCCGCGTATTCTCATTCTCTTCCATCGTACACCATCGCGAACAAGATGAAGGTGATAGCCTCGAACATGGCGGTCCGACCGACCGTCGCGTAACGAACGATGGTGGTGATCCCGAACGTCGTCGGCGCCCGACGCCCGCCCGGCGATAAATGGCCGGGCTCGCAGGCGAAGCCCACTGAAGGGGCTGAGCTGGCGTACGTTCGAAGGATGAGTAGACGTTCTTGTCGTTATTCTGATCTATAGAGAACCATCTTTAATCTGTGCTGCATAGGGTCAAAGAAACGATGGGGCACAGACTGAACTGCGCAAAAGCGCAATATGCCGACATAGAGCGGAATTATCTCGACGAGTGCGTGCACAACAGACCCAGTCCCTTTAGTGGACTTCGCCTGCGAGCCCGGGCATTTATCGCCGGGCGGACCTCGGGCGCCGACGACGTTCGGATCACCACCATCGTCACCCGGGCGGACGTCGGGCGACAATGACGCCCGGGATCACCACAGCGCTCCCCTTCACTTAGCCAGCCCATGCATCATGCTAGCGGACGCAACAAACCAACTCCATCGATCATTTGACGCTCCCCTCACTTGAGGCTATCGTGCAGCGCATGAGGTTGCTGCTTCTATGAGTCGTGGGAGGACGAAATGGCGGATGCGTTCGTGGTTCGCAACGGTACGATCCTGACGATGAATCCGGCCGAGCCGTCGGTCGAGGCGGTGGGCGTGATCGGCGATCGCATTGTCGCCACCGGCTCGCGGCAGATGGTCGAAGATGCTTTGCCGCGCGGCTTTCGGACGATCGACCTTGGCGGTCACTTCTGCCTGCCGGGTCTGAACGAGGCCCACAATCACATGATCAACTTCGGCACCACGCTGGGGCAGGTACAGGCGGGCTATCCCGACGTCCGCTCGATCGAGCAGATCAAGCAGAACGTTGCCGAGCGCGTAAAGACAACTCCGCCGGGCAGCTGGATTCAGGGGCGCGGCTACGACGACAACAAGCTCGATGAGAAGCGACATCCGACGCGCCAGGATCTCGATGCGGTCGCGCCCGATCATCCGGTCATCATCGTCAACGGCTCCGGCCACATGAGCGTCGTCAACACGCTGGCGTTGAAGATGGCCGGTGTCACGCGCGACACGCCCGATCCGATGGGCGGCCACCTGATGAAGGATGAGCAGGGCGAACTGACCGGCCTCTTACAGGAATCGGCGCAGCAGTTGGTGCGCAAGATCATCCCCGATCCAACCGTCGACGATCACGTCGCGGCGCTGCAACGCTGCAACGATGCCTATATCGCGGCCGGGATCACCTCGAGCCAGGATGCCAGCGGCTCGGAGCCGGAGGCGATCGCGGCCTATCAGCGGGCCGTACGCGAGGGCAAGCTGAAGCTGCGCACGTCGATGATGATTCGCGAAAACTTGCTGCCGCATCTGCTCGGACTCGGTATCAAGCAGGGCTTTGGTGACAACCGGCTGCGTGTCGGGCCGGTAAAACTCTTCATCGACGGCAGCCTGATCGGCCGCACCGCCGCCGTCACACAACCGTTCTTCGAAGATCCGCGCGATGACAACCTCGGTCTGACGATGATGCCGCAGGAAGACCTCGATAACTACGTCTGGCAGGCGCACTCGGCCGGTTTCCAGATAGCAGTTCATGCCATCGGCGATCGCGGCATCGAAATGGTGCTCGATGCCTACCAGAAGGCGCTCGATCGCCTACCGAAAGCCGATCACCGGCTGCGTATCGAGCATTGCGGCATCCTCCGGCCCGATCTCATCGATCGCATCGCAAAGATGCATGTCATGGCGATCACACAGCCGATCTTTATCACCGAATATGGCGACGGCTTCATCCGGCATCTGGGTATGGAGCGGATACAGCTTACCTATCCCTTCCGCAGCCTGCTTGACGCCGGTATTCGGATCGCCTTCTCGTCCGACTGCCCGGTCTCGTCGTTCGAACCGCTCAAGAGCATCCAGGTCGCCGTCACCGAGCGGACCGGCAGCGGCCGCTCCTACGCGCTGGAGGAAGCGATCTCGGTCGATGAAGCGTTGCCGCTCTACACCGTGGCCGGCGCCTACGCGACCTTCGAGGAGCACGACAAGGGGCAGCTCAAGCCGGGCATGCTCGCGGATTTTGCCGTCCTCGAAGAGGACCCGCGCTCGGTCGATCCGGCACACCTGAGCGATATCAAGATCAGCCGGACGATCATTGGAGGCGAGACGGTGTATGAAGGGTAGCCGAGCCTAGCGCTCACCCCCGGCCCCTCTCCCCGACCCGCTCGCGGGTGCCCCGGGAGAGGGCAGTCTCGATTGAACGGAGATGTGAACCTCGTCAGTCGTTCGGGCGGTGACACGCAGAAGGAACGCACATACGTTCGCACAAGATCCCCCCTCTCCCAGAATGGAGAGAGGGGGCTAGGGGGAGGGCCGTCCATGCCACGTATCGGACTCGACCTCGTCGATAAGAGCAATTCTAGCGGGGCGCTGGACGCGATTAAACGGGCGGCGGCGCTGGGAGTGCCGATGCTCTGGGCGACGACCGGGCGGACTGCGCCCGATCCGCTCACTTATTTCGCGGCGGGATTGGCGACAACCGATGACGTCGTACTTGGTACGGCGATCGTGCCGACCTATCCGCGTCACCCGGTGATGCTGGCGAGCCAGGCGCTGGCGCTCGATCAGATCACGCCGGGGCGGTTGCGCTTTGGCATTGGGCCGAGCCATCGCCCGACGATCGAGGGCTCCTTCGGTATCCCGATGGGCAAGCCGCTCGATCATTTGCGCGAATACTTGACCGTGCTGCGCGGGTTGCTCCGCGACGGGCATGTCGATTTCGAGGGCCGCTACTATAACGTGCATCCCGATCTGAACGCGCCGGCTGACCTGCCGCTCTACATCTCGGCGCTGCGCCAGAACGCCTTCCGGCTGGCCGGTGAGTTGGCCGACGGTGCCATCTCCTGGGTCTGCCCGCTCGATTACCTGCGTCAAACGGCCGGGCCGGCGATGCGCGAGGCGGCAATCGAGGCGGGTCGTCCGGCGCCGCGCATGATCGCACACATCCCGGTCGCCATGGTCGCGGAGCGCGACGTCATGCGGCGAGTCTCTCGTCCGCGGCTGGAGAACTACGGGCGACTGACCTTCTATGCGCGCATGTTCGCCGATGCCGGCTATCCGGTCGGCGCAAGCGGCGCCGTCTCGGACGAACTGCTCGATCATCTGGTCGTCTGGGGCGACGATGCCGAGGTGCGCTCGCGCCTGAATGCCGCCTTCTCCGGCGGTATCGACGAACTGCTCATCACGCTCTATCCGGCGGATGACCCGGCGGACGAAGAGGCGCGGCTCTGCCGGATTCTGGCTGCGCTTGGTGGTGCGGGCGCTTAAAGGAGCAATTCATGGTTGAGACTCCACCAAACAACGGCAAACTCGCAGGTAAGGTGGCGCTTGTCACCGGGGCCGGCTCGGGAATCGGACGAGCGATCGCGGTGCGGTTCGCACGGGAGGGCGCGCGGGTCGTTGCGGCGAGCCGGACGCTGGAAAACGTAGAGGAGACGGCGCGGCTGGCCGGCGGTGACACGCTGGCGCTGCGGACGGATGTTCGCGACGAAGATGACGTGCAGGCGATGGTCGAGCGAGCGCAGGCGCGCTTCGGACGCATCGATATTCTGGTGAATAACGCCGGAATCGGCACCAGCAAGAGCATTCTCGAGTGTGAACCGGACGAATGGGATCGCGTCTTCGCGGTGAATGTGCGTGGTGTCTATCTCTGCACGCGCGCCGTATTGCCGGGGATGTTGGAGCGGGGTGAGGGCGTTATCATTAACATCGCCTCGGCGCTCGGCCTGGTAGGTGTGCCGAAGCGCGCGGCGTACTGCGCCAGCAAGGGCGCGGTCATTACGCTGACCAAGCAGGTCGCAACCGAGTATGCCGGGCAAGGCGTCCGGTGCAACTGTATCTGTCCGGGCACGGTCGATAGCCCCTGGGTTGGGCGACTGCTGGAACAGAATGACGATCCGGCGGCGGCCCGTCGGGCGCTGGAAGCACGGCATCCGTTGCAACGCCTGGCGACGACCGATGAAATCGCGGCGGCGGCGCTCTATCTCGCCTCCGCTGACGCCGCCTTCATGACCGGCAGTGCGCTGGTGATGGACGGCGGTCAACTTGCGCGCTAAGCGTGCACGAGAGGATACTAGAACGATATGAGCCAACTGTTCCAGATTGCTGGAGCGTTGATGATTCTCGGGGCGTTCTGTTTTGCCCAGTTGCGTGGGCTTGACCAGCGCTCCTTCACGTATTTATTGCTCAATCTTGTCGGCTCGGCAATTCTTGCCGTGCTGGCGTTGCAAGGCCGGCAATGGGGCTTCGTGTTGCTCGAAGGCGTCTGGGCGATCGTGTCGTTTGGGGGCGTGCTGTCACGCTTGCGTGAGCGAAATCAGGCGGTGACGCGCGAACACTCATGAGCGCGAACTCTTCGCCGAGGCGAGGCGCGTTCTTTGCGATATCGAGCACACGGACATGCCGTCGCGAGAGGAAGAGTAATGGCGCAGGTCATCTTCGATCATGTTGACAAGCGTTTTGATACCGTTGTCGCGCTGGATAACTTTAATCTCGAAATTCACGACGGGGAGTTCCTGGTATTGGTCGGTCCCTCCGGCTGCGGCAAGTCGACCGCGCTGCGCTGTCTGGCCGGACTGGAAGAGATCACGAGCGGCAAGATCTATATCGGCGAGCGTGAAGTTACCCAGGTGCCGCCCAAGGATCGCGATATCGCCATGGTCTTCCAGGCATACGCGCTTTATCCGCATATGAGCGTGCGCGATAACCTCGCCTTTGGCCTGAAGCTGCGTCATACGCCGAAAGAGCAGATCGAGAAGCGAGTGAGCGAAGTGGCCGCGATGCTCGGACTGGATCCGCTGCTCGATCGGAAGCCGAAGGCACTCTCCGGCGGCCAGCGGCAGCGTGTGGCGCTCGGCCGCGCCATCGTGCGCGAACCGCAGGTCTTCCTGATGGACGAGCCGCTTTCCAACCTCGATGCCAAATTGCGCGTGCAGACGCGCGCCGAGATCATCCAACTGCAGCAACGGCTCGGCACGACGACGGTCTACGTGACGCACGACCAGGTCGAGGCGATGACGATGGGCCACCGCATCGCCGTCATGAACGCCGGAGTCATTCAGCAGCTTGATACGCCGGAGAATCTCTATGAGCGCCCGGCCAACATGTTCGTGGCGACCTTCATCGGTAGCCCAGCGATGAACGTCTTCCCGGCCCAGGTCGTCAAGGACGACGGCACGCTTAAGCTCGTCTTCGACGAGAACGAATTGACGCTGCCGCCCGACCGGATCGGTTCGCTCGACGAGAACGCCGGCAAGACGGTGATGGCCGGTATCCGCCCGGAGCATCTGACGCTGAAGAATGGCGTCGTGGTGGCGGGCGATGCGACGATGCAGTTGCCGGTCAATCTGGTCGAACCGCTCGGCTCCGAGACGCTGGTGCATATGCAGGCGCCGGGCGGCGAACTGATCGTCGCGCGTATCGATCCCTCGGCCCACGTCAAGGTCGGTGACCGCATCGAACTCCTGGTCGACCTATCCCGTATCTACGCCTTCGACGCCCAAAGCGGGCAGGCGCTGAACTGAGGACGATTGCCTCGCGCGGAGACGCAGAGGTTCTCTAGGTTAGAATTCTGCGTCTCCGCGCGAGGCAATCCATCAGTCCGAGTCGGCGATGCCGACGCGTGGAGCGTTTAAGGCCGGCAGTCTGGTGAAGCGGTCGTAGAAGAGACCGCCGATGATACCGAAGCCGAGCACGGCGATGACCGCCGGCCAGAGCATGCCGGGGTGCGCGGTGCTCAATACTGCCCCGCCGGCCCAGGATGCCAGACCGTAGGAACTGCCCCAGATGACGCTGCCGAAGGCGAGGTAGCGACCACGCAGGTGCTCCGGTGCCAGCTCGACGGTGATCACGCCTGAGGTCGGCATGAAGACCATCTCACCCATGGTGTAGACGACGATGGCCGCGAACGGCAACAGATTCGACCAGACACTGGCGCCGATCAGCGCGTAAGCGACCGCCCAGAAGAGTCCGGCCACCGCCAGCGTTACGCCGCGTCCCCAAGGCGCGATCTTCCGCGCGACCCAGAGCTGCGCCACCACCACGATGATCGTGTTGATTGTGAAGAGGAAGCCGATCAGCGCTTCGTCGAGGTGTGCCTGCGCCCGCAGATACGGCGGCGCGCTCACTTGCAGTTGCGTCAGACCGGCCAGCAGGATGAACATCACGATCTGGCTGTACATAAAGCGACGATCACTCAACACATCGCGCCAGCTCCCCACGCTGGCAGCGCCGCCTGCCCGTGCCGGAGCGTCGTGCCGTCGTGGCGGATGGACGAGCAGAAAGACAAGCGCTCCGGCGATGGCGATGCCACTGGCCGCGCTCAGGTAGAGGACGCGGTACTGTGCCTCGGCGCCGCCAACCACGATAAGACCGCCGATCAGCCCTCCA
>ERZ778018.2591-NODE-2591-length-11237-cov-5.925148_pt1 | contig 11237 bp, 15 predicted proteins | sample MGYA00375748_ERZ778018 | MGnify/ENA primary metagenome ERZ778018 (study PRJEB29350, sample SAMN05509839) | bioreactor metagenome | biome: bioreactor; material: wastewater | place: South Africa: University of Cape Town | collected 2014-04-22 ... | reverse complement strand
CAACGGCCTCGACGTGGTCGCCGCCATCCGCGAGAAGCGCACCGACGCCCGCACCGTCATCCTCACCGGTTACGGCAACATCGCCACGGCGGTGACGGCGGTAAAACTCGGCGCGGTCGATTACCTGTCGAAGCCGGCGGACGCCGACGACGTGTTCGCAGCGCTGACCCGCACCGCCGGCGAGCGCGCCACGCCGCCCGAAAACCCGATGTCGGCGGACCGCGTGCGCTGGGAGCATATCCAGCGCGTCTATGAAATGTGTGAGCGCAACGTTTCGGAGACGGCGCGGCGCCTCAACATGCACCGCCGCACGCTGCAACGGATTCTGGCCAAGCGCGCACCGCGGTAAGGCAGTAAGGTAGTAAGGCAGTAAGGCAGTAAGGCAGTAAGGCAGTAAGGATGATACTTACTGCCGCGTGCGGCCCTAAAGCCTTATCGCCCTTCTTATTCGCTTTCCCCTTCGATCGCCGCTACGGGCACGCCGGCCAGTTCCGCCGCCAGCAGCCGCGCCGCACCGGCGCGGGCGATGCGCAGCATCAGCGCCTTGCGCGTCGCCGCCGCCATGCGGTGCTCGGGCGCCTCGCGCATGATTTCCGCGCCATAACCGTCGGAGAGAATAAAACCGCATTCGTCGGGAAAAATCTCCGCCGGCACGCCGGGATGGGTGGCGAAGAAGAAGCGGTCCGAATGCAGCCGGTAGTCCGGCCATTTGCGGTCGACGCGAAAATCCTCGACCGAGGATTTTACCTCGATGATCCAGATATCGCCCGATCGCGTCAGCGCCACGAGATCGGCGCGCCGCCCGGTCGCCAGCGACAATTCCGGCAGCACATGCGCGCCCATCTGCATCAACAGCCGCTGCACCCCGCGCCTGACCAGCATGGCGCGATCGGACTGGCGGCCGTCAACGAGGGGGTTTTGGAGAATCGGGGAAACGATGGGCATGGGCCGATCATGCCAGATTTTGTTCACGGTTTGAACCAGGATTGACAAGACGACCGCATGTTTCCGGTAGCCGCCCAGCCGAGGTCGCGCTCCTTTACGTCCGCTTTAATTCCGCCAAACATCTGCATTCTGGTCGCCGGCCGGAAAAGGAGCGGCGGCCATGCATCGGCATCCTCACGTTCTCAATGCGGCTTCGAACCTGCTCGGCATCTGCTTCGTCATCATCGGCGCGCTGAAATTCACCAGGTCCGATGCCGGCTCCTTCGCGGACGAGACGGCGTGGGCGGCGGCGCTGATGTTTCTCGCCAGCATCGTCGCCGCCTACCTGGCCATCCGCAACGACCATACCGGCAAATGGACGGACCTCGTCGCCGATGCGGCGTTCTTCGGCGGCCTGTTCGCGCTGTCGCTGTCGGTGTTCATGCTGGCCTTCACGCTGTAGCGGCAGCGCCCGCCATCTCCTCCAGGATCGGGCAGTCCGGGCGCTCGTCGCCATGGCAGGCGTGGACGAGTTTTTGCAGCGTCGCGCGCATCGCCTGCAATTCGCGCACCTTTTCCTCGATCGCCCCGATATGAGCGGCGGCGATCCGGCGGACATCGGCGCTGGCGCGCTCGCGATCCTGGTAGAGCGCCATCAGTTGCCGGCAATCGTCGATGGAAAATCCGAGCGTGCGGGCACGCTTCAGAAAGGCGAGGCGGTGGACGTCGTCGCCCGAATAGGCGCGGTAGCCGTTGCCGGCGCGCTCGGGCCGGATCAGGCCGATCTCCTCGTAGTAGCGGATGGTCTTGGCCGGAAGCCCGGCGCGGCGGGCGGCTTCACCGACATTCATGGCTTTTTCCCCTGACCGGCCTGCCGGCACAACCTTTCCGGCACATCGTTGAATCTGCTTCACATTCCCGTGAGAGTTGTTGTCGAAATGCCACAGCTTGCAGCTTACGGCTGTAGCGCATGGCGCATATAGGCACGGCCTGCTTGGCAGGCAAAAGAAATGCCCGCATGAATAGCGGCGAAAACAAGGCTCGAATCGGGCCATCCAGCTGGCGGAGCATTGTTGTTCATGCGCATCAAATCCCTTTTCATCGCGGCCTCGCTGGCGGCTGCCCTTTCCGGTTGCGGCAGCATCGGCCCGATGCAGGTCTTCACCAGCGATTACGGCGCGGTCACCGACGCCGGCTACCAGTTGCCGCGCATCCCGATCGAAAAGGTGCCGATGAAGTACCGGCGGCAGATCGTGCGCTACGACACCGCCGAAAAGCCCGGCACCATCGTCGTCGATACCGCCAACAAATTCCTCTACTACGTCATGGATGACGGCAAGGCGATGCGCTACGGCATCGGCGTCGGGCGCGAAGGCTTCGAATGGCACGGCACCGCGCATGTCGCGCTGAAGCGCGAATGGCCGACCTGGACGCCGCCCGCTGCGATGATCAAGCGCCAGCCGGAGCTGAAGAAATGGGCGAACGGCATGCCGCCCGGCCTGACCAACCCGCTCGGCGCGCGCGCGCTCTACCTGTTCAACAAGGGCGGCGATTCAGGCTACCGCCTGCACGGCAGCCCGGAATGGAATTCGATCGGCCACGCCATGTCGTCCGGCTGCATCCGGCTGATGAACCAGGACATCATCGACCTCTACAACCGCGCCGAAGTCGGCGCCAAGGTCATCGTGATGTAGAGGCTTTTATCCGCGGACCGTCCAGGCAACAAACGGACGTCCCAGACAGGAAACCGGGCTTTCTTTCGGCCCGGTTTTTTGTTTTCCGGGCCAGGTTCTTCATTTTCTGGCCCGGCCTTTCATTTTCTGGCCCGGTCTTTCATTCCCAGGAATGGCGGCCGCGAGGCGGCGGACGTCGCCGGCCGGCGCGTTATTCCCGGTAGAAGGCGAAGAGCCGGCCCAGTTCCTTCAGGTGGAACTCGCGGGCTTGCGGCCCTTCCGGAGCCCCCTCGTAAAGGCCCAGTTCCTCAGCCGTCAGGAAGAAACCGGCGGCGGGGAGATCGCCGCGCAAACGGCCGACGCAGATCGCCGCCAGTAACGGCCGCCCGGCCTCTGCATCCTCGGCCATCAACGTCTCCAGCAGGGCGGTGACCTGGCGGATGGTCTGCGGCGGCCTGAGGCCAAGTTGCAGTGCCAGTTCCCGGTATGTCGTGAAGTTTCCGCCCTGCGCCAGCCCGATCAGATGCCGGCGCAGGCGCTCCTTCAGCATGCCGGCCTCACCACCTTGCGGCCCGGTTTCGCCGCCCTGCGGCATTGTCGGCTTCGCCTGCCTCAGGAAAGCCCTTCGGCAGCCAGCGCCTTGAGCACGCCGGGGTCCTTCTGCAAACGTGCGTAGTAGCGCGCCACCTCGGCAAGGCCGGAGAGGTCGATCTTGACGGCATAGGCCCAGCGTACGACCACGAACAGATAGGCGTCGGCGATGGATCGCCGGCCGGCGATCCAGTCGCGGCCCTTCAACTGCGCGTCAGCGATCGCGAACAAGCGCCGCAGCATGTTCCGGGCGTGGACCTTGGTCTTTTCGACAACGGCCTCGTCACCCAGATAGGCGGTCGAACCGAACAGCGGCTTGAAGGCGGGATGAATGTCGGAATTGACGAAGCCCAGCCAGCGATGCACCTCGGCGTCGCCGCGCGGCGTCCCGTCACCGCTCAATCCGGCTTCCGGATGGGTTTCGGCCAGATAGGTCAGCACGCCGCCATTTTGCGTGATGACGGAACCGTCGACCTCGAGCGCCGGCACCATGCCCAGCGGGTTGACGCGCAGATAGGCTTCCTTCTTCAGGTCGTCATGGCTGAGCTTCTCGGTTTCGTAACGCGCCCCGGTCCATTCCAGCACGATATGGGCAGCCAGCGGGCAGGCGCCCGCCATATAGTACAGTTTCATGAGTATCTCCTTTGCAAGAAGTGAGGGACATGACGGCGCCGGCAGGCTCTACGCCCGCTTGCGGCCGGCGCCGTCTTCCACGCGCGGCAGAAACCAAGTCAGCAGGCCGGCCAGCGGCAGGAAGGCGCATAGCCAATAGACGCTTTCGATACCGATGCTGTCGGCAAGTCCGCCGAGAATGGCCGCCGCAATTCCCGCGAGCCCGAAATTGAGGCCATAGAACAGGCCGCCGATCAGGCCGACGCGCTCCGGCAAAAGCTCGATGGCGTAGATCAGGATCGAGGCGAAGGCGCTGGCGATGATCAGGCTGATTACCACGGTCAGCACGCCGGTCCAGAAGAAATCGGCATAGGGCAGCAGCAGCGTGAAAGGCAAAGGACCGAGGACCGAAATCCAGATGATGCGATAGCGGCCGATCCGGTCGCCGGCGATGCCGCCGATCAGCACGCCGACGGCCTGCGCCAGCAGGAAGACAAACAGCATGATCTGGGAGGTCGGGATCGACACATCGAAGCGTTCGATCAGGTAGAAGGTGTAGAACGACCGGAAACTTTCGACATAGGCGACCTTCGACAGCATCAAAAGGGTAAGGACGATCATCCCGACCATGATCGTCGCCCTCGAATGCCGCTCGGTGCTCGCAGGGTTTCCAGAAAGAGAGGCTTTCAAGGTCGCAAGGTGCTTGCGGATCAGGGCATGCTGCCCGGCCGTCCAGACCATTAACGCCATTGCCAGAAGCGCAGCCAGCGTGAACCAGGCAAGGCTCGCCTGGCCGTGCGGCACGATGATGAAGGCGGCGAACAGCGGCCCGAGCGATCCGCCGACCTGGCCGCCGACCTGGAAAACGCCCTGCGCCAGCCCCTGCCTTCCACCGGAAGCCTGCCGTGCCAGACGGGTTGCCTCGGGATGGAAAATGGCCGAGCCGATGCCGATGCAAGCGACCGAAACGAGGATAACGCCGTAACTGGGGGCAAAGCCGAGGCTGACCAACCCGGCAAGCGTGAAGGTCATGCCGACAAGGGTCGAGTATGGCATCGGACGCCGGTCGGTGACATAGCCGACGACCGGCTGCAACAGCGAGCCCGCAATCTGGAAGGTGAGGGTGATGAGCCCGATCTGCACGAAATCAAGCGCATAGCTGTCCTTTATAATGGGATAGATGGCCGGAATGAGCGACTGGATCAGGTCGTTGAGCAGATGCGTCACGGCAAGAACGACCAGCACGGCCATGTAGGTGCGCGGCTGCGTGAACGAGGTCAGGGACGAATTCAGGTTTTGGTTCATTTCACGAGGATTGTGCTGGCCGCGAGGATTGTGCTGGCGGGAACGCCGTTTGATCGTGCCGCATCCTATCCTCGCGCCGGGGCCAGGGGAACGGCCAGCGAGCGCCCCTTGGAATGGTCCAGCCGGCAACATGGCGTCCTGCGCGCGGGCCAAGGAACACCTTGCCGACCGGCCCGCGAAAGCCGGGTTCCCCCGACAGGCGGCGGCCCCCGCGGCCGCTTCATCTGCCTACTTCGCCGCCGGGAGCCGATAGGTTCCGGGAACGGTGCGGAATGCGACGTTGATGCGGTTCCATCCGTTGATGGCGATGATTGCCATGGTAAGCTCCACCAGTTCCTGTTCGCTGAACTGCGCGCGCCCCTGCGCGAACACCTCGTCGGACACACCGCCTTCCGCCAGCCGGGTCACCGCTTCCGTCCAGGCCAGAGCCGCCCGCTCGCGCTCGGTGTAGAAGGGGCATTCGCGCCATGCGCTGAGCAGATAAAGCCGTTGCTCCGTCTCGCCGGCGGCGCGGGCGTCCTTGGTGTGCATGTCCATGCACCAGGCGCAGCCGTTGAGTTGGGAGGCGCGGTATTTGACCAGTTCGAGCAATCCGTGTTCCAGCCCGCAGTCATTGACGTGGGCTTGAAGTCCCAACAGTGCCTTCATCGCCTCGGGCGCCGCCATATTCGCGTTGAGCCGTGCTTTCATGGAGATCATCCTTTCACTTGTAACGGTTTGTGCGCATCGGGGCGATGGAAGGCGGCGCCTGACGGACCGAAACTGCCGGTCGAACGAAGACCGGCAGCGAACTTGCGGATAGCTTCCATCGTCGTCAAGGGCGCCGCCCATGCACCCGAATTCCGCCTCGCGGCATAGCCGCCTACGGTAGCGACGGCGGTTGCTTCCATGTCAGCTTCGGCGTGAGGCGATGCAACAGCACGTCGAAACGACGGGCGAGAGCCGGCTGGGAATGCCTGAGAGAAACGCAGGCACGGCCTGCCAGACGGCATGCCGCGTCCACCTCCCCGGCATCGGCGAGCGCGCGCAAGCTGTCCAGGAGCACATTGCAAACAGTGGCAGTGAGCGCGGCGTCCGCAGGCTGCCCCAGCAAGGCTTCAACCCGGCCGGACACCTCGGTATCGCGACGGAAACCGTTCATGGGGCGATGCCGAAATGGGCTTTGGCGTCGTCGCTCATCATTTCCGGCGACCATCTCGGTTCGTAGGTCAGTTCGACTTCCACCGTGTCGACGCCACTAACCGACAAGGTGCATTCGCGCGTGCCCTCCAGCAGGTAATTGGTGGCCGGGCAACCCGGCGTCGTCGTCGTCATGCTCACCGAGGCGGCCCCGTCATCGCCGATGGAAACTTCGTAAATCAGCCCGAGATCGACGATGTTGTAGCCGAGTTCAGGATCGATGACCTGGCGCAAGGCGGCCTTGACCTCTTCGGCGACGGCGCTCGTCTCATTCGACACCGGCCGGGCGACGGACCGGGCCGGTTCGCGCATGATCGGCGCGCCGGACATGAAATGCTCCATGATGATCCCAAGCAACGCCGGCTTCAGGTGTTGCCATTCGCCGCTCTTCTTAGTGATGGTGATCGTGTCCGGCCCGAGCGTCAGGGCCGAAACTCCCTCGACCTCGAACAGCCGGGCAGCGAGCGGGGACGCCGAAGCGGCCTGCCTGTCGACGAACTCCAGCGGCCCGGCCTCGAAAACCGGCCGTCCGGGCAGGAACTTGAGTTGCGAAGGGTCGTTTGTCGCTTCAGTCTGGATGAACATTTCCAACCTCGGATAGCTGCGTGGCCGGTACGGCCAAGGCCGGACGGCCGACGCACGCCGGGACAAGGAAGCTCACAAGGACCTTCTCTTTCCCGCGTGGTTTCGAGTGCGGCCAGGGTTCGCACCGCTGGCATCGGCGGCTCAAAATTATCCATGCTCTCCACCGGGTCCGGCCATGCGCGGAGGGCCTGGACTGAAACGGTGTACGCCGGCATGACCGGCGCCACACGGATTCGGTCAGGCGGCCTTGGCGATCTTGCCGATCTCGACGCGCCATACGACGGGACCTTGCTCGACATAGGTCCAGGAGAACTGGCCCGGATTCTCTGCCTCGAGCTGGTAATAAAGCGGCTTCGGGTCATGATCGTTGACCAGGATGAAAGATGCGCCGGGAGTAAGCTGCGCGACGAGTTCGAAGATTTTCTGGTGCCTCTGCATCGGCACCAGGCTGCGGACGTCTATTACATTCTTACCTTCGTCTGTGGCGTGCGCCATGGGATCGTTCCTTCGATTGCAATGCGAACTGCGCGGGCCTGTCGTGCCGCACCCGCGGGACGGACAGTGAGCGGTTAAAGATTCATTGTCAATACATCTTTTATCCGCCGAGGGCGAATCCAGGCCGGCTCGCAAAAACATATCCCTGGGCCGTCGCTCCCGTGCTGAAGCCGGCGTCTGCGGCGCCGTGAAAAAGCCCGGAAAGACCGCTGGGTTTTCCCGGCTCTTTGCCGTGCGCGTGCCGATGCGCATCGCCATGAAGGAATTGCTCGGGCGCACTGTCTCCCTTATGCTCGCGCCGGGTGGCCGGCCGACGCCTGCGATTTATCCGGCGAACAGATTTGACGCCTTGCCTGCCGTTACCGCGTGACGTGGATGCGGCGCGTATCATCCAGGCCCGCGGCTTAAATCCCGAGCGATGTCCCGCACCATTGCGGCCAAGAGGCCGATACCTTGTCTCCAGCGGAAAAAAGCGGCCAATATCGCCGTCAATGCGCGCACCCTGACTGTGACAGGCGTGAGGATCATGACGGCTGAGAACACGATACATCAACCGGAAGCGGCGCCGGCTCTCGCCGAACTGTCTCCCGCCTATTTCGGGCTGGTCATGGCAACCGGCATCGTGTCGCTGGCCTCGTTCATGATGGGATACCTGACGCTTGCGCTGGGCCTGTTCTATCTCAATATCGGGCAGTATATCGTCCTGTTCGTGCTGTTCAGCCTGCGAGCCTGGCGGTATCCGCGCCGGTTCTTCGGCGATATGGGCACCCATCTGGCCGGACCGGGCTACTTCACCACGGTTGCCGGCACCGGCATCCTCGCCAGCCAGTTCATGATGCTGCGTGAGAATATGGCCGCAGGAAAATTCCTGTGGGCGCTGACGGTGCTGCTATGGCTAGGCCTTACCTACACCATCTTCACCGCGCTCATCGTGCGCCGGAAAAAGCCGACGCTCGACAAGGGGATCAACGGCAGCTGGCTGCTGGCGGTCGTAGCGACGCAGGCCGTGTCGGTGTCAAGCGCCCTGCTGGCGGCCGGCGTAGACCAGCCTTATCGCCTCGAATTCAACCTCATCGCCTTGTCGATGTGGCTTTGGGGCGGCATGCTCTACATCTGGATGACGTCGCTGATCTTCTACCGATACGCCTTCTTCCGCTTTTCGCCCGGCGACCTGGCCCCGCCTTCCTGGGTCGATATGGGAGCCATGGCCATTTCCACCCTGGCCGGATCGCTGCTGATCCTCAACGCGCCGCACGCGCCCTACCTGTCGTCGTTGCTGCCCTTCCTCAAGGGCTTCACCGTCTTCTACTGGGCGACGGGCACCTGGTGGATACCGATGTTGGTGTTGCTGGACGTATGGCGCTACGGCTACCGGCGCCTTCCCTTCCGTTACGATCCTCTCTATTGGGGGGCGGTGTTTCCTCTCGGCATGTACGCCGCCTGCACGTGGCAGATGGATCGCGCCATGGAGTTCGGCTTCCTCGCTTCCCTGTCGCACGCGTTTCTGTTGATCGCATTGTCTGCGTGGCTGGTCACTTTCATCGGCATGCTCCGCACGATTGCCCGCAATCTCGGCATGGCGCGGAAGCGGTTGTTGTAGCCAGGCACCCGGACGGGCCTGTCAAAGCCGGCGGATATTTGCGGCGCGGAAGCGGCTATGCGCGAGCGGGCGGGCGGGGCCGTATTCCGCCGCTTCCGGCCTTACGCTCTTCCTGGTGGAACTTTCCCGCTTGTCGTGAATTCAATCCGACAGGCGAGGGCGGGAAATCCCATGCATGCAAGCGATGTAGATGCCGTTTATTCCGGCGAAACGGACTTGGCCGGCGAAATGAATCTGGCCGGCGAAATGGATCTGGCGCGAGCTGAGTGCGCCTGCAAGGCCGGAGCCGTTTGCGCGGTCATGGAGGCTAACGGCCATCGCCTTTATCGGCTCGCCAGAGGCATGGTGCATGATGACGGAGAGGCAGAGGACATATTGCAGGACGCGTATCTGCACGCTTTCACGCACCTCGATGCATTTCGCGGCGAATCGTCCCTGGCGACGTGGTTTACGCGAATTGTCATAAATGAAGCGCTAGGCCGGCTGCGAAGGCGCCGGCGGCGCTCCAGGACGGTCGTGCCGTTCGGTTCCGTCGACGATATCGATTCCATTCAGGCCTTGGCCAATTTCGGCGGCGAAGATCCCGAACAGGCGATGGCGCAGCGTCAGATCTTGCGGTGGGTGGAGCAGGCGACAAGCAATCTGCCTGAAACCTATCGGGCCGTCTTCATCGCCCGGATAATCGACGGCCTGAACGTCGAGCAAGCGGCCGAGGCCCTGGGCATTCTCCCCGTGACGGTCAGGACCCGGCTGCATCGGGCACGCACGCTGGTTCGCCGGGAATTGGACAGGCGCTGCGCCCCCGGAGCGGCGCGCGGCGCAAATCCATCCGCTCTCCACTGAGATAAAGCGTAGCCCCCGCGCCGAGAAATACCAGCTTGCCTATTCTATCCGATCGGCTCGAAAGTGAGCGGGCGGTTGCTGTTCAAGGAGAACCCATTTGTACAATCACATTCTTATTCCCACCGATGGGTCGGAACTGGCTCAAAGAGGCGTGGATCAGGGACTGTCGCTGGCAAAGCTGCTCGGCAGCCGGGCTTCGGCCGTCATCGCCACCGAACGGTTTCCGACCCAGGAAGCGTCGATGACCAGCAGTTGGATAGGAAGCCCCGCCGATTACGAGCGCTACGAAGAAGAGCAAAAGAGGTTCGCAAACGACGTTCTCTCGGCGATCAGGGCAGAGGCTGGAAAACTCGGCGTCGCCATAAACACCCTTCATGTTCCAAACGCGCATCCCGCCACTGCAATTATCGAGACAGCGGCAAATCTGGAGTGCGACCTGATCGTCATGGCATCCCATGGCCGGCGTGGCATCAGGCGGCTGCTGCTTGGAAGCCAGACGGCGGAAGTTCTGGCCAGCAGCCATACCGCTGTCCTTGTCGTGCGATGATTGTCCCGTTCCTTGCCGCGGCGAATATCGGCCAAGGCGGCATCGGCGGGGGTAGCCCGAGGCGCTGACGGGCGGCGTTCCTGCTCCGGCTCAAGGCCTATTGGCCTATTGACCGTTGCTTTCCGATGCCGAGACGCTTGGCGCGCGCCGGTGCCGAGCCTAGGGTTCGAGCCCCGGTGACGCGCACGTCCATCGAAGGAGAAGCAGCGATGATGAGGCGGCTGTTCAAATATTGGGTATATGGCGGTTTTCTGGCCGGCATCGTGCTTCTGTCGCTTATGCCGCTCCTGGCCTACGGTTGGAACACGGCCTTCACCGCCGTCTTCGTCTTGCTGCCCATCTATATGCTCCATCAGTACGAGGAACATGACGGCGATCGCTTTCGGCTTTATATCAACCGCACGGTCGGGAATGGCGCCGAGGTTCTCACGCCCGCCGCTGTCTTCGTCATCAACATCGGCGCCGTATGGATCGTGGATGTCGCCGTCATCTACCTGGCATGGTCGGTCGATCTCGGGCTTGGACTGATCGCAGTCTATCTCATGCTGATCAACGCCATCGTCCATGTAGTCGGCGCCGTCCGCTCCCGTGGCTACAATCCCGGCCTCGTTACGGCTGTCGTCTTATTCCTGCCGTTCGGCGGCTACGCGTTGTGGCGCCTTCAGATTTCGGGGGCGGCAACGGCAACCGACCACATTGCCGGGCTTGCCATCGGCATCGCCGTGCATGCAATCATCGTAGCCTACGCCCTTGGCCGCCGATCAGCGCTGGCTCGGGCGAGGTGATGCCGATCAGGCCCGGCGCACAAAGTCATAGGACAAGCATCGGACAATCCGAAGCCGCGCACGCTTTCGCATCCGAGTTCACGCGAGCAGGAATCGTA
>ERZ778018.2590-NODE-2590-length-11253-cov-4.476514_pt1 | contig 11253 bp, 9 predicted proteins | sample MGYA00375748_ERZ778018 | MGnify/ENA primary metagenome ERZ778018 (study PRJEB29350, sample SAMN05509839) | bioreactor metagenome | biome: bioreactor; material: wastewater | place: South Africa: University of Cape Town | collected 2014-04-22 ... | reverse complement strand
AAGGGGACGGAACTGTCTCGCAAACCCAGCACCGACGAACCGTTCTGCGGGCTGGTCTTCAAGATCACCAACGACGCCCACGGCGACCTCTCGTTCGTCCGGGTCTACTCGGGCGTTCTCAAGGCGGGAAGCCGGGTCTACAACCCTGGGCGCGAGGAGAAGGAGAACTGCTCGCGGCTCTACCACATCCGGGCCGACGACCGCGAGCAGACGACCGAGGCCGTCACCGGCGACATCGTCGGCGTGGTCGGCCTCAAGGACAGCGTCACCGGCGACACCCTCTGCGACGCCGCCCACCCGATCCTGCTCGAACGGATCGAGTTTCCCGAGACGGTCATCAGCATGTCGATCGAGCCGGTCAGCTCGGCCGACAAGGGGAAGCTCGTCGACACCCTCAACGCGTTGTCCCGTGAAGACCCGACCTTCAGCTACAAGGTCAACGAGGAGACCGGCCAGACCCTGATCTCCGGCATGGGCGAACTCCACCTGGAGATCCTCAAGAACCGGATGACCCGCGACTTCAACCTCAAGGTCCACGTCGGCCGCCCCCGGGTCAGCTACCGCGAGACGATCAAGAAGGCCGTCAAGCGGGTGGCGGGCGCCTGCGTCCGCCAGACCGGCGGCACCGGCCTGTTTGCCAAGATCAAGGTCGACGTCGAGCCTGAGGTCCAGCCCAAGGGCGCGCCGACGCTCAACTTCGTCAACAAGATGAAGGGGGGCGTGATCCCCGGCGAGTACGTCCCGGCGATCGAGCTGGGCCTCCGCGAGGAGGCGAAGTCCGGGGGCAAGACCGGCTACCCGCTGGTCGACCTCAAGGTGACGCTCGTCGACGGCGACTATCACGAGGTCGATTCCAGCGACCTGGCGTTCCGGTTCGCCGCCTCCGACGCGCTCCGCCAGGCCATCGAGGAGGCCGGCCCGGTCCTGCTCGAACCGATCATGAGGCTCGAAGTCGTCACCCCCGAGGACTATCTGGGCAACATCACGGCCGACCTCGCCAGCCGCCGCGCCCTGATCGACCGGACCTCGACCCGGGGCAAACTGATGGTCATCGACGCCCGCGCCCCGCTCAAGGAGATGTTCGGCTACTCGACCACCGTCCGCAGCCTCAGCCAGGGGCGCGCCAGCTACACCATGGAACCCCTCGAATACGCCGCCGCCCCCGAAAGCATGCTCGCCGCGCTGACCTCGTAAGCCATTGTCTGCGAACAACGTCCGATTCAGACTGCTCCGTCGAACAGGATGAGCTCATAAAGGCGTTGCACTGGCCGAATCAATGCCGCTCTCAGTCACATTTTGGCGAACGTGGCGAGCGGCAGGACAAGCTGTCGGTCCGGGCCGCCGAAGGGGATGAAGCCGTGATGTCGGTAGAATGCTTCCGACTGTTCGTCCTTGGCATCGACGACCAGGGCGAAAGCGGCGATCTCGGATCGGAGCGCCCTCATTCCGGCATCCCACAGCAGGGCGCCGCCGAGCTTGCGACCGCGATAAGCCGTATCGACGGCGAGCCGCCCCAGCCGAGCCACCGGAACGGTCGGGTAGCGCGGCAGCCGCTTGGCAAGAGACTCGGGCAGGTCGCGCAGGAGCACGGCGCCAGCCGCGAGCGTGTAGTATCCGGCTATCTTGCCTCCCGGCGCGTCGACGGCGACATGGCAGGCCGTGACCCGGCGGCGGATATCCTGAGTGGCCTGCGTCCGCAAGTAGCGGTCAAGGGCTTCAACGCCGCTGGAAAAGCCCGCCTTGTCGTGCCGCGGGCCAAGTAGCTCGATGACGAAGGCTTGACTCACCGCTCCCGCACCAGACGGCCGTGGGCTTCCCTGGCGCGCCGGAGCGCATGCGAAGGCTCCGGCGGATTGAGCAACAGATCGGCGAAGCGCGCCTGGTCCTCGATCGAGAGGCGGATCAGGTGGGACTCCTCGATCGTTCGTCGGGCGGCTTCGCTGGCGGCGGCCACGACGAAATCGCTCAGGCTGCGCCCCTGGAGTTCGGCCGCGCGTTTGAGGACCTGCAACGCATCAGGGGATATGCGCGCTTCGATTCGCGATGTGCGGTGCGATTCCCTTGGCATGAGATGGCCTCCTTCACCAAGCCAGAAGCCTATTGTACGGCGGAATACCGGACAACGCAACCAGATCAGCCGACCTTTCGGCCTTGGCCACGCGCTTCGAAGCTATTCAGTACGCCCCGCGGCCGGAGACGACGGCCGGGATGGTCAGGGCCAGGATCTTGAGGTCGAGCAGCAGCGAGCGGCGGGCGACGTACTCGCGGTCGAGTTCGACCTGGCCTTCGAAGGCGATCTCGGCCCGGCCCTGGATCTGCCAGAGGCAGGTGAGGCCCGGGGTCACGGCGAGCCGGGTCTTCTGATAGTCGTTGTACTTGGCGTACTCGGTCGGGACCGGGGGGCGGGGGCCGACCAGGCTCATGTCGCCCAGGACCACGTTCCAGAGCTGCGGCAGCTCGTCGAGGCTGGTCCGGCGGAGCCAGCGGCCGACCCGGGTGATCCGGGGGTCGGACTTCATCTTGAAGGTCACCCCGTCGCGGCCGTGCTGGTTGTCGGCCAGCAGAGCGGCCTTCTGGGCCTCGGCGGCGACCTTCATCGACCGGAACTTGTACATGAAGAACGTCGCGCCGTCCTTGCCGTGCCGCTTCTGCCGGAAGAACACCGGGCCGCCGTCGTTCAGCCGGATCAGCCAGGCGACGGCGATGAACAACGGCGACAACACCAGGAGCGCCGACGAGGCCAACACCAGATCGAGCGCCCGCTTGCCGATCGTCTCGTAGATCGAGCCCACCAGACGAAACGGAGGGAGGAGTTGAGCGACGTCGGGCGAGGAGTCGAAGCTGGTGAAGTTGTTCATTGCAGTGGTCTTTTTGATGATGAGCTTTAGTTTCGGTTTTTAGTCGGTCGGCCTGAACGGAAGGAGATCAAAAGCAGGAGCCGTTCCGACGTGGAAACCGACCCGCCGGCCGTCGATCCTTCACACCGTCGGTCACCAAATCGGGTTGATTCGTCGCTCCCACGCAACCTTGCAGCCGTCTCGTCGCGTTCCGGACGCATTCTCAACGTCTCGCGGCCCTCAATCTGATCGCGATTCTCTCTCAAAATGAGAATTCTCAAGGGCTCTCAGGGGTGGTCGTCGGCATCGGTCGGGCGGCCAAGGATTGTCCAGCGGCGGCGCGCCGATGTCCGCGACGTCGGCCTTTCCGGCGGCGGGACGGTCGCAAACGCAGTAGAATAAGGGAGTGAGGCGGCTGCCGGCCGCCGGCATGCGAGTTGCTCGTTGGCGTAGGCTCCCGCGCGGCCACGGCATGATCGCCGTCGCGTTTCTCCGACCACGAAAGCGACCTGTCCATGAATATCAGCAATCGTCGATCGTTTCTGAGCACGGCGGCCGGGGCGCTCGCTTTGGCGACGGTCCCCCGACATGGGTTCGGCCAGGCGGCGGCCGTCGACGCCGCCGCGGTGATGGACAAGGCCGCGCGGTTCCTCAAGTCCCGACAGGCGAGCGACGGCACCTGGTCGGCCGATCGCAAGGAGCCGGGGATCACGGCGCTCGCGGTTTCGGCCCTGTTGCGATCGGGCCGGGCCACCCCGGCCGAGCCGGTGGTCGTCAAGGCCCTGGCCTACCTGGAGACGTTCGTCAAGCCCGAGGGGGGGCTGCCCGACGCTCCTCACGCCAACTACACCACGGCCATCGCCCTGGCGGCCTTCCACCAGGCGAACGCCAACGGCAAGTACGACGCCGTAATCAAGGGCGCGCAGGCGTTCCTCAAGGGCAAGCAGTGGGACGAGGGGGAAGGGAAGTCCCCCGACGACTCGTTCTACGGCGGCGCGGGATACGGCGGCAAGAACAGCCGGCCGGACCTCTCGAACACGACCTTCATGCTCGAAGCCCTCCACGACTCGGGCGTCCCCCCGGACGACCCGGCGTTCAAGAAGGCGCTCATCTTCATCTCGCGGTGCCAGAACCTGGACAGCGAATTCAACGACCAGCCGTGGGCGAAGAAGATCAACGACGGCGGCTTCATCTACACCGCGGCCAACGGCGGAACCAGCGTCGCCGGCCCGACTGACGACGGCGGCCTGCGGTCGTACGCGTCGATGACCTACGCGGGCCTCAAGAGCATGATCTACGCCGGCCTCACCCCCGACGACCCGCGCGCCCGGGCGGCCCTTGAATACATCAAGAAGCACTACACGCTCGACGAGAACCCCGGACTGGGCGAGCGCGGCCTGTATTACTACTACCAGGTCTTCGGCAAGGCCCTTTCGGTCCTCGGCGAGGACTCGATCACCGACGCGTCGGGCGTCGCCCACGACTGGCGGGCCGACCTGACCGCCGCCCTCGCCAAGCGCCAGGGCCCCAACGGCGAGTGGGTCAACAAGGCCGACGGCTTCATGGAAGGAGACGCCAACCTCGTCACCTCGTACGGCCTCCTCGCCCTCGCCTCGGCCCGCAAGAAGACCTCCTGACGAGCCCCCGCCTCACGGCCGCGCGACTCGGCGCGCCGGCCGTCGGGGGCGTGTCGCACCCGAGCCCACCAAAATGTTTGGCTCGTGAAAAAAACACGCAAAGCGACTTGAATTCTCCATAAGTTCCTGGGATTCTATCCAAAAGAGTGAAGATCGCCGCACGATCCAGGCTCCCGACGCTCGGCCATGGATTTCCGGCGGCTAAGGGTGGCTCCGAACGTCTGGGCCGTTCGGCCCTGTGCTTAGGCCAGGGATCGGCACTGTCGAGAAATCAAACGGGTCAGGCCGGCGAACCGAATCCAGAATACTCTGATTCTTGCAGCCAGTCCGAATTCTTGGTGTTTTTGATTCGTCTTAATAACTTAATACATTTTGGCCGACCGCCCCGCAGTTGCATCGCGGAGAGATCCGGATATTAAAACCGCGCTGATCCACCATAAAGGCGACGATCTCAACGGCGAGGGTCTGGCTCTCTGGCTCGCGTCGTTCTCCGAGTTGATCGCGGTGGTCGCCATAGAGGAGCCCAAGAGTCGGCTCTGGAAGCGCATTCGCCGGGAATGGCGGCGCAGCGGTCCGTACCGGTTTCTCGACGTGCTCGCATTCCGTCTCTACTACCGGGCGCGGTTGGCCGCGACCGATCGTGCATGGGAAGCCGCGACGCTCGATCGACTGCGCGCGGCTTTCCCGGCCCCGTCGCCGCCCGCCCTCCTCCTGACCCAATCGCCCAATAGTGCCGAGGTCGAGGCTTTCCTCCGCGATCGGGCGCCCGACCTCGTGATCGCGCGATGCAAGTCCTTGCTCAGCAAGCGAATCTTCACCATCCCTCGTCACGGCACGTTCGTGATGCATCCCGGCATTTGCCCCGACTACCGTAATGCCCACGGCTGCTTCTGGGCGCTGGCGGAAGGGGACGACGCGAATGTCGGCATGACGCTCCTGCGCATCAACGAGGGGATCGACACAGGCCCCGTCTTCGGCCACTATCGCTGTGAATTCGACTCGCTTAGAGACTCACATATATTAATTCAGAATAAGGTCGTAATCGATAATCTGGAGTCGCTCCGCTCGAAGCTGATCGAGATAGACGAGGGCGTCGCCTCACCGGTGAATACGACGGGGAGGCCGACCCGCGAATGGGGGCAGCCCTGGATGTCCGCTTATCTCCGCTGGCGGAAGCGAGCTCGAACTCGACGGAGAGCCTTATGACGCTGGCGTTGTTGTATCACGACGTGGTGGACGGCGACGACGACGCCAGCGGCTTCCGAGGAGGCGGCGCGTCGCGTTACAAGCTCGGCCGCGACGAGTTCCGCTCGCATCTGGACGCGGTCGGCGCCGCCGCCCAGGTCGCGCCGAGCATCCTGCCCCAATCGTACACGAGCCGTCCCAATTCACATAAGCACCCACTGATTCTCACTTTCGACGACGGCGGCCTCAGCGCCGCGACGGTGATCGCCGATGAGCTCGAGCGGCGTGGCTGGCATGGCCATTTCTTTATCACAGTCGACTATATCGGCACGCCCGGATTCGTCGACCGAGGCCAGATCCGCGACCTCGCCCGCCGGGGCCACCGCATCGGCAGCCACTCGTGCAGCCACCCGACCCGGATGGCGAATTGTTCCAGAATCCAACTTCTCGACGAGTGGCGGCGGAGCCGCGCGGTCCTTTCCGAGATCCTGGGCGAGCCCGTCACCAGCGCGTCGGTGCCCGGCGGGTACTATGCGCGACGCGTCGCCGAGGCCGCGAGCGAAGAGGGCTATACCCACTTGTTCAATTCCGAGCCGACGACCCGGGTCTCGTCGGTTCAGAATTGCCATGTCCTCGGTCGGTACACGATCTATCGAGGGATGGCGCCCGAGCAAGCCGCAGCGATCGCGGCCGGCTCGTCCGTCTCCTTGTTCAAGCAATCGGCCGCCTGGAAGGGCAAAAAGATACTCAAGACGCTCGGCGGTCCAGCATATCTCGTGATCCGCAAGCGTCTCCTGGACCGCAAGTATCAATCCAGAAATGAACACATTTAGAATTTAACCCGTCCAAGAATCCAAACCAGTCAAGAATGGTGAATCGGTTGAACGACGCCCTGTCCAAACCTCCCATTTCCCCCATTTAAGAGTGCGTCGCTCAAGATCATCTTGTCGCGACGCCGGTCGGGAATTGGTGGAAGAGCCCCCAGCGGTCCACGGAACGAAAGGGCATGAGGACCAGACAAGATCGACGACGCGATCAACGTCATCCCGACGATCCGCCTCGGCCCAAGCAGCCGACCCCTCATCCTCCCCCGCGACGACAGTTCCATTCCAACTTCCAGCCCTCCTCTTGACAAACGTCAGAACTTTGCGAATACTGTACTAGTTCGCTATAGCACTAGGAGGCTCGCATGATCCTGATCGATCTGAGCGAGTCGGACGGCCGTCCGATTTACGGGCGGATCTCCGACCGGATCAAGTTCGCGATCGCCGGCGACGTGTTGCGGCCGGGGGAGCTGGCGCCGTCGGTCCGGGAGTTGTCGAAGCAGTTGGTGGTGAACCCGAACACGGTGGCCCGGTCGTACCGGGACTTGCAGGCCGAGGGGCTGCTTGAGCCGGTGCGGGGGACGGGGTTGCAGGTGGCCGAGGGGGCGCCCGAGAAGTGTCGGGCGGCGCGGAGCGTCTACGTCCGAGGTCGGCTCCGGGGGGCGATCGACGAGGCGCGCGGGACGGGGCTCGACCCCGCCGAAATCGAGACGATCCTTCACGAGGAATGGGCCAGGGCCCGCGACGCGGCCGGCGAGCCGAACGGGAGGGGGGCGTGATGACGACGACGACGAACGACCCGAACGCGACGATCTCGATTGAGAACGTCAGCAAGCACTACCGCGATCAGACGGCCCTCGACGGGCTTTCGCTCAAGGTCCCCGAGGGGGCGGTCTTCGGCCTTTTGGGCGAGAACGGGGCGGGCAAGACGACGACGCTCTCGATCCTCTTGGGGCTGATCAGGGCCGACGGCGGCGCGGTCCGGGTTCTGGGGCTCGACCCCGAACGGGACGGCCTGGCGATCCGCCGCCGGGTCGGCTACGTCCCCGAGCAGCCGGCGCTCTACGACTGGATGACCGTCGCCGAGGCCGGCTGGTTCGCCGCCGGCTTCCACCCCGAGCCCGTCACCGGGACCGGCGCGTATCAGATCCGCTACGCCGAGCTGACCCAGGGCTTCGGCCTTCCCCCCAACCGGAAGATCAAGGCGCTCTCGAAGGGGATGCGGGCGAAGGTCTCGCTGTCGCTGGCCCTGGCCTCGGCCCCAAGGCTGCTGATCCTCGACGAGCCGACGTCGGGCCTCGACACGATGGTCCGCCGCGAGTTCCTCGAAAGCATGGTCGACCTGGCCGCCAACGGCCAGACGGTCTTGCTGTCGAGCCACCAGATCGCCGAGGTCGAGCGGGTCGCCAGCCACGTGGCGCTCTTGCATCAAGGGAAGTTGATCCTGTCCGAGCCGCTCGACGACCTGCGGGCGCATACGTTTTCGCTGGCGGTCAACTTCCAGTCCCGCGACCACGACCCGGCGCCCCCTTCGGGCCTGGCGATGGAGTTGATCGACGCCGCCGACGCGCCGCGTCAGGCGCGCTGGCTGGTCCGCGCCCGCGACCGCGCGGCCTGCGAGGCCGTCCGCGCCCTTCCGGGGGTCGAGTCGTTGCAGATCGAGTCGCCCAGCCTTGAGGACGTCTACATCGGCTACATGCGCGGCCGACGCCCCGAGCCGACCTCGCGCGTGGGATCGGCCCACGTCGCCTGACGGCCCCCTCGTTTCTTGATCCGAAAGGAGGATCACATGATCGCGCGATTGTGGTGGAAGGAAGCGCGGCAGGTCTGGCCGGTGTGGGGGCTGCTCGCCGCGGGGGGGCTGACGTTGCCGGCGTTCGTCTGGTTGTATTGGGGCGACGGGGTGCGTGCGGGGGGGAACGCCCACGTGGGACTGGTCGTCACGATGATGTACCTGTTCCTGATCGCCGCGGCGGTGTTCGCGGGGGAGCGGGAGAACCGGACGCTCGGGCTCCTCGACGCGATTCCGGTCGAGCGCTGGCGGGTCTGGACGGCCAAGGCGACGTTCGCGGTCGCCACGACGGCCGCGCTGGGGGGCTTGCTCTGGCTGGGGGCGCTCGGCTTCGGCGGCGCGTCCCCGGAATGGCGGACGGCCGGCTTTGCGGCGATCGGCCTGTGTTTGACCGCGATGGGCTGGGGCTTGCTCTGCTCGTCGCTGTTGAGCAACGCGTTGTTCGCGGCGGTGCTGGGGATGACCGGCCTGAGCGTCAGCTTGCTGGCGCTGGTGGACCTGAACGACGATCCACCCACTCTCAAGGAGGCGGCGCCGCTGCTGATCGTCGCGCTGGCGACGACGGCGGCCTCGGCCCTGGCGTTCCACCTGGGAGGGCCGCCGCGCTGGGAGTATCTGCGGCGGGTCCGGCCGGGTCGGCGTCTGTACGCGCCGATGCCGCCGGATCTGATCGAGATCGAATTCGCGCCGCGGCGGCCGTCTCGGATCTGGCAATACTCCGTGCCCCGCATCGTCTGGGAGACGCTCCGCGAGGTGCGGCCGGCGCTTTGGGTGCTGATCCCCGTAGGCGTCGTCGCGCCGCTGGCTCTTGCGATGAACAGCCTGCCCAGCGAGGTGTCGTTCTGGGTCTACTTCAGCATGGGAATCACGGCGATCGTGACCGGCGCGAGCGCCTTCAACGGTGAAAATCGAGGCCGGACGCATCGGTTCCTGCTCCAGCACGGCGCGAGGCCGGGGGTGGTCTGGACGATCAAGGTGCTGATCTGGTGGCTGGTCGCCGCCGTGGTCTGGTGGGTCGCCAGCGTCCCACTCGGGCGTCCGCCCGGGAACCCGCCGCCGAACATGCCGTGGGTCGGTTATGCGAGCGTGATCTTCTGGGCGGCCAGCGCGCTGACGATCGGTTTCGCGGCGGCGGTCCTCTGCGGGATGGCGTTCCGGCGCGGGATCACGGCCGGGCTGATCGCGTTCATCGTCTGCGTCCTCATCTACCTGCCGCTCGGCGCCCTCTTCGCCGCCGGGGCCTTCTATCCCTGGCACGTGGTCCATGTCGCAATCGCGCTGCTGGCCGTGAGCTGGGCCTGGAGCGGCGACTGGCTGCTCGACCGGCCGGGGGTCGCGAAGTGGGCGCGGCTGGGGCTGTACTCGACGTTGGCCCTGGCCGGTCTGTCGTCGGCGTACATCGTCGATCGGGCCTGGGGGGTGCCGACGCTCTCGCCGTTCGAGGCGAATCGGATCTTCCAGTTCGACCGGATCGCCGGGCCGATCGCCGAGCAAGACAACGCGGCCCCGCTCTATCGCGAGGCCGCGCGGCTGTTGGCCAGGTCGCCATTGCCGGCCCTGCGCATCGAATCACGACCGTGGTGGAACGTTCAGAGTCTCGTCGCAGGTGAATGGGACAATAAGAATCCTGTTCTGACCGACTGGCTGAACCGGATCGAACCCGCGCTGGTGACGCTGAGGGAAGCGGCGAGGAAGCCGGCCTGTCGGTACGACGACCTCCGCAAGACGACGGAATTCGCAACAATCAGCGAGCCGCCACTATCGACGCTCGCGCACCCGCCAGCGGTATCCGCCCGCGCGCGCTGCGCCAGGGGCGACCTGGAAGGGGCCTGGACCGAGATCGAGACGCTGCTGCGGATGGCCCGGCAGTATTCACACGAGTTCCGGCCCTGGTCTTACCGCCAGATCGAGTCCTTCGCTCTCGGGCTGGCGATGAACTGGGCGGCCGACGCACGGCAGACGGCCGCGACTCTTGAAGCGGCTCGTTCCGCCTGGAAGGACCTCCCCAGCCTCGCGAGCCCCGCCGATCAGGCGCGGAGCGCCGCCCTGGTCTTCCAGAACACGCTGGCGATGCCGCGCGACGACCTCGCCGACAATCTCTTCTTCAAAGAGGCCGACGGCGCGAAGAAGAAGGTAGACCCGCTTACCAAGCTGCAATTCGACCTTCAGACGACCCCCTGGGAAATCGTCCGTGTCCGCAAGGTCTCCGAACTGCTGGCCGCCGCGACGATCCAGAATCTGGAGCGGAACCCCATCCCCACCCCCCCCGCAGACCGGCCGTCTCCCCCCTATCGCTGGCCAGGGCTGGACGTCGAGGAAGGGGGTAGGACCAGAACGATCCTCCCCGAGGAACTCCAACTCCTGTCGGACACGACCCGCTTGACCCAACATGCGCCGTGGGGATGGGTCGTCAACGCTGGATCGCGGGACCTCGACAACGAGGTCGCCCGTCGCGCGCTCGACCTGATCTTCGGCCTTCGGCTCTGGCAGGTCCAGCATGACGGCGCGCTGCCCCGGTCGCTCGCCGATCTGCCTCCCGTTGAAAACGAAACCGAGGGTTGGCCGCTGGACGTCTACAGCTCCAAACCCTTCGGCTACATTCCATCCAACGGGCAGCGTCTGCTGCCGTTGGGGGTTTTTGATACACTCGTGCACATGAATCCCTCCGAGGAGGGAAAAGAATTGAAGCCGACCGACGGCTGCATGTTGCTCTACAGCGTCGGTCCGAACGGCGTCGATGATCGTGCCCTGCGAAACGTGAATTGGAACAACCAGGGCGACGTCGTCTTCCCGCTGAAGGACGGCGTGAAGCCGCCAGGCGAGGACAGGTGATCTGAATTCCCTTCTCCGGGGGGCTGACGACCCGACACTTTTGATTATGACGCCGTCGACGGCGACGGCGGGATTAGATCGTCAGCCCGAAGCGCGAGTTTTGGTGTTGCGCTGTTTTGCTGGATGAGGCGCGAATCCCTTCTCCC